>Ga0070659_100000080_pt1 | contig 73366 bp, 66 predicted proteins | sample KBSC23metaG_FD_64666 | JGI IMG/M metagenome (GOLD analysis project Ga0070659, IMG submission 64666) | Corn rhizosphere microbial communities from Kellogg Biological Station, Michigan, USA - KBS C2-3 metaG | ecosystem: Host-associated > Plants > Roots > Rhizosphere > Soil ... | reverse complement strand
GTGGATGTGAACAAGCCGGGCTTCTTCCTGAACCCGACGAGTTGTGCGGAGAAGACGATCACCGGCACGCTGACCTCGACGGAGGGCATGAGAGCGGACGTCTCTGATCGCTTCCAGGCAGCCGACTGCGCGAGCCTCGGCTTCAAGCCCAAGATGGTCATGCGGGTTGGTGGCCGTGGGCATACGCGGCCGGGTCGGACGACTCCGTTCACGACCAGGCTCACGATGCCGCAGAGCAATCAGGCGAATCTCAGATTCGTGCGGGTCACGCTGCCCAGGACGATCAACGCGCGGCTGAACACGATCAACGACGCGTGCACGCGTGCGGAGTTCGAGTCCGATATCAGCAAGTGTGCGCACGCGAAGGCGGGCACCGCGGTGGCCTCGACGCCGTTGCTCAGAGACCCGCTGCGCGGGAGCGTGTACTTCGTCAAGAACGGGCACGCGATTCCGGACCTGTTCGTGGCGTTGCGTGGTCAGGTCGATTTCGATCTGATCGGCACGATCAGCATCGTGAACAACGCGTTGTTGCGGACGACGTTTGCGACGGCGCCTGATGTGCCGATCCGGTCGTTCACGCTCCGCCTCCTCGGCGGCACGAGCACGGCCTCGATCGGCGCGAAGGCCAACCTGTGCTCGAAGAGCAGTAGACGCGCGAAGGCACAGGTGGACTACATCGGCCAGAACGGCAAGGTCCTCCAGGTCGATCAGGCGCTCAAGGTCGGCGGCTGCCGCGGAAGCAGCCACCGGAGACACCGCAGACGCTAAGAGCTCTGCGGGTAGTGCGCATCGGGGCCGGCTCCAACCACCGGGGGCCGGCCCCACTTGCGTTCTTGACGAGTAGGGACTGGCGAGACCCCCGCGGCGTCTGGCGGCGCCGGACACTTCGCGGATGCGTCGTCCTGGACCACCACCTTCGGCGGCGGTGCCCCGCATAGCGCTGCTATTGCCGCCTCCCTGCGTCCTCGCCCCGCTCGGTCCGGCATCCGTCAGCCGCTCCCGCGGGTTTCGCCAGTCCCTACTAGAGCCGCTCGGCGCCCGACCGCACGCTGCGCAGCGCGACGACGTTCGCCGGCTCGGGTCTCGCCTCGGAGCGCAACACACCGCCGCTGATCGTCAGCGCCCGGTCGACGCCGGAGACGCCCATCGCTTCGCCGGTCGTCATCAGCACGGCGACCTGACCGTCGGCGATCGAGCGCACGAGCAGCAGCACCGCCTCGCGCTCAAGCAGGTCGACGTGCCGCGTCGGGTCGTCGACCAGCAGCAGTCTCGGGCCGCCGACAAGCGCCTGTGCGATCGCGACGCGCACCCGCTCGGTCGGGTCGAGCTCGCGCGGCTGCAGCCGCGCGCACCCCACGGCGCCGACGCGCTCGAGCTGCAGCATCGCGCGGGCGCGCGCCGTCTCAGGCGCCGTCCCGCGCGCCAGCAGCGGCATCGCGACCTGATCGAGGATCGACTCTCCGCCGACGCTGGCGAGTCCCACCTCGACGTAGCCGATCCCGCGCGGCAGTCCCTCGGCGTGCGAGGGTGCGAGCGCCTCGCCGCGGAAGCGCACGTCGCCGCCGTCCGGCTGCTCGAGCCCGGCGGCGATCCGCAGCAGCGTCGTGCGCCCGGAGCGCGGCACGCCCCAGATCGCGACCAGCTCGCCGGGAGCGATCGTCAGCGAGACGTCGTCGAGCGCCGTGATCTCGCGGCGGCCACGGCGGTAGCGCTTGCTGACGCGCTCAAGCGTCAGCAGGCTCATCGATCGTCCTCGTGCGGGTCCGCTCGAACGCGTCGATCTCCTTGCGCGCGTAGGCGATCCACGCGAAGTGCGCGTCGAGCAGGCCGCGCCGTGCGGCCAGCACGAGCCGCTCCACCAGCTCGCCGGCGGCAGCGGCGGGCGTCGCCGCCTCGCGCGCCGGCGGCAGCGGCAGCATGCTCGCCTCCTCGACGCAGGCGCGCTCGTACGCGTCGACGAGCGTGCGCATCGTGCCGGCGCGGTCGACGCCTGCTGCGGCGGTGCCGGCGATCCGCCGCAGCAGCTCGACGTGGCGCGGGTCCTCGCGCATCTGCTCGGCGACCCACTCGCGGAAGGCGCGCGCGCCGCTCGCGGTGGCGCGGTAGTGGACCTTCGGCTGGCGCTTCGCGGCCGGGCGCAGCGCGTCCTCGGACACCGGCGCGCGCTCCTCCTCGGGCAGCGGCTCGATCAGCTCGGCGCGCTCGAGCGCATTGAGCGCGGCGTATATCTGCGAGATCGGCGGGTCGAGCACGCCGCCGTAGCGGCGTTCGAGCCGTTGGAACAGCTCATAGCCGTAGCTGGGGCGCTCGATCACCAGCCCGAGCACCGCCCAGTTGACCGCCGACCTCATCCTCACCGCTGCACCCACCCAGCCCCCGTCCGTTGCTCCAATGAAACGGTAAACGGGACGCTATTCCACTTGACCACCCGAACGCAACCGTTCACGTCACTGAACAGCGATTGGAACGTTCGAAGTAGGGTGTCGGCGCGATGTCCGATCCTGCCGTCCTGACCGAGGTGCGCGATGGCGCGCTGCTCGTGACGCTGAACCGTCCGGAGCAGCGCAACGCGGTGAACCGCGCCGTGGCGGAGGGGATCGCCGCCGCGTTGGACCAGCTCGACGGCGATCCGTCGCTGCGCGTCGGGGTCCTGACGGGTGCCGGCAAGGGCTTCTGCGCGGGGATGGACCTGAAGGCCTTCGTCGCCGGCGAGAAGCCGTCGGTCGAGGGGCGCGGATTCGCCGGGATCGTGCAGCGGGCCTCGGAGAAGCCGCTGATCGCGGCGGTCGAGGGGTTCGCGGTCGCGGGGGGGTTCGAGATCGCGCTGGCGTGCGACCTGATCGTGGCGGCGCGCGGCGCGCGCTTCGGGATCCCGGAGGTCAAGCGCGGGCTCGTCGCCGCCGGCGGCGCGCTGCTGCGGCTGCCGCAGCGGATCCCCTACCACCTCGCAATGGAGCTGGCGCTGACGGGCGAGCTGGTCGACGCCGCGCGGATGGCCGAGGTCGGCCTGGTCAACCGGCTGGTGGAGCCTGGCGCGGCGGTCGCCGCCGCGTGCGAGCTGGCGCAGACCGTCGCCGCCAACGGCCCGCTCGCGCTGGCCGCCTCGAAGCGGATCCTCGTCGAGGCGCCGAGCTGGCCGGCCGGCGAGCAGTGGACGCGCCAGGCCGAGATCAGCGACCCGGTGAGAGCGTCCGAGGACGCGCGCGAGGGGTCGCTGGCGTTCGCCGAGAAGCGAGCGCCGCGCTGGCAGGGCCGCTGACGGCCTGCTCAGGCACCCGCCACCCGGCGACGCAGCCGCAGGACCACGAGCAGCACGTCGACCGGCCAGCCGAGCATGCGCCTGATCGCCTCGGCACCGTCGCTGGCCTCGGTCTCCGCAGCGTGCGGATGCGAGAGGTACATGCTCGCGACGCCCGCGAGCAGCACGCTGTGGCTCGACCCGCTCGGCAAGTCGCTCGCCGCGCGCGCGGCGCGTTGGGCGATCAGCGACAGCCGGCGCGCGGCATGCGCCGACGAGTCGTAGTGCCCGACGTAGCTGTGGTTGCCACTGTGCGCATCGTCGCGCTGATCCACGAGGCTCTCCATCAGCCACACGAGCGCTCCGATCCAGGGGAAGTACGCACGCTCGATCGCATCGACATCCACCTGGCGCGTGCGCGGATCGCCGGCCGCTGCGAGCAGCGCGAAGACGCCGAGCGGGTCGCCGGCCGCCGCCGCGACCTCCCACCACAGGAACTCGGGGACACTCTGAGCCGCGGCCCAGCATGCGAGCTCGCGATGCTCGGGTCCCTCGCCGGCGTGATTCAGGCTCTGCGCCTCGGCCGCGCGCGCGGCGAAGCGCGCGAGCGCCGGCACGACGAGTGCGTGCGCCGGCAGCCGGCGCATCGCATCGCGGCAGCACCAGATGAGCAGCGTGAGATAGCACGTGTCCTCGTCCGCTTGGTAGCGCTCCAGGCGATAGCGCAGCGGCATGTTCGGAGCGACTGCGTCGACCAGTGCCGCGTGAACGGCGCGATTGTGCGCCAGCGCATCCACTGACGGCGCCTCGCCGATCGCGTCGACGACGTCGTAGAGGATCTCGTAGGCCACGACGGCGCGGATGACGTCGGTGCGATGGCGTCGCTGCGCGAGGATCGCGAACGCCGCCGCGCCCTCCGCCACGAGCGCTTCGCTGCGCAGCTTCTCGAGTGCGAGCGCGCGTAGGTCCGGGTCGGAGATCGCGGAGGCGGTGCCGAACCAGCGTCGCACCTCCCTTCGCGCGCGCGGGAAGATGATGAGCCAGTAGAGGAGCGAGGCTCTCGTGAGCGCCCCGGCGAGGCAGAGCCGTCGTCGCACCGTCGTCCTCGTCGGGCGGCGCCGAACCCGGCCGAGCCTGTCAGGAATCCATCACTCCCGGAAGCTCTCGGTGGGGGCGACCCGCACCGCGAGGCTGCCGGTCACGCCGACGATCGCGACTGCGAGCACACCGAGCGTCGCCAGCGTCGTCAGTGCCTGACCGCTCTCCAGCGTGAAGGTCGCCGGGAAGCCGGTTGTGAGCGAGAGCCAGCGGTTGCCGAGCAGATGGGCGTACACCCCCGCCACGGCGCCGAGCGTGGAGCCGAGCGCGAGCACGATCAGCGCCTCCAGCAGCACGACGCGGCGCAGCTGCGCCTCGCGGAAGCCCTGGACCTTGTAGGTCGCGAGCCGCTGTCGGCGCTGCCAGATCGCGGCGCTCATCGCGGCCGCGAGCGCGAGCGCCGCTGCGATGACGAGCAGCTTCGAGATCTGCGTCAGGCGCGTGAGGCCGCCGTTGAGGAACGAGGTGAACTCCGCGTCGAGCACGCGCGCGCTCTGCACGTCCAATGCGCGCCCGGGGTTGAGCGCGCGGCGCACGGCTTGTCTGCCCGCCGCGAGCGAGACGCCGTCGGCGAGGTCGACCTCGATCGCGCTCACCGCGTTCGTGTGCCATCCCCGGCGGTAGTCGCGCGTGTTGACGATGACCGCGCCGGAGCCCCACCCGAGGTTGGTCGTGGTTGCCGCGAGCCGCAGCTGGAGGCGGCCGGTCGGCGTCGGGAGCGCGAAGCGGTCGCCGACCTGTACGTGCAGGTCGGTGGCGATCGTCTGCGAGAGCGTGGCCCAGCCGCGGGTCCGCAGCCGTTGCTGCGCGGATTGCGCGTCGCCGTCGGTGACCTGGGTCGATGGGACGATCTCACGATCGTTCGGCGGCCGCGCGATGAGCCATACGCGGCGGTCGGGCAGGTCGAGCATGCCGCCCTGATAGCTGCGCACGGCCGCGATCTCCGGTGCGTCGCGGAGGCGCTTCAGCTCGCGCTGCGTGAGCCGGAACGGGTCGGTCGTCAGGCTCTGACCGGTGGTCGTGATCCACAGGTCGGCCGTGCCGACGTGGTCGGCGAAGCCGCGCTTCAAGCCGTGCACGAGGTCGTTGCGCGCGCCGCCGATCGCGACGCTGCCGAAGACCGCGAGCGAGGCGATTGCGGCAACGGCGATCGAGCGCGTCATCGCGGAGCGGGCGCCCATCACCGCCACGAGCAGCATGTTGCGCCGCACGCGCCGCGCGGCCTGGTCGAGCAGCGGCGTGATCGTGGCGAACGCGGCCGGCATCACCAGCAGCAGCGCGAGCGCGAGCGCGGTCACGCCCACGATCGTCGTGCGCGGCATGACGACCACGGCGAGCGTCACCATGCCGACGATCGCGACGCCGGCGATCAGCAGGCGGGAGCGCAGCGGCGACCCGATCCCCTCCCCGAGCTCGCCGCGCTCGCTGTGGACGCGGTCGAGCGGCTGGCGGGTCAGCAGGTCGAACAGCGGACGACCGGTCGCCAGCAGCGCCGCGACGATTCCTGTGGCGAACGAGATCGCCACGACGCCGAACGGCACGATGCGCTGCGTGCCGATCGGGAACGTGAACGCCAGGTACGTCGGCAGCGAATGGAACACCGTGCGCGAGAGCAGGTCGCCGAGCACGAGACCGCCGAGCGAGCCGAACGCGCCGAGCATCAGCGCCTGGAAGCCGAGCACGGCGACCACCTGCCGCGGGGTGAAGCCCTGCGTGCGCAGCTCGGCGATGAACGTGCGCCGCTCCGGCATCGTGAGCAGCATCGCGTTGAACGCGAACAGCACCCCGATCATCGCGCTGATCGCCGAGAACAGCATCGTCGATTGGTCGTCGGGAATCGTCGCGTGGCGCAGCCGCTGGACCGTCGAGTCGGCCGGACCGACGTTCAGGCGCCCGTGGCTGATCGTGCGCAAGCCGGCGCGCACGCGCTCGACGGCGTCCGGGCTGGCGTGCACGAGGACGCGCGAGATGCGTCCCGGCATGGCCGTGAGCCGCTGGACGTACCGCAGCGGCGCGACGGCGACGAAGCTGCCGGTCAGCGGTCCGATCTGGGCGCTTGTGAGGGTGGCGGCGACCATGACCCGGCGCGTCTCGCCGCCGATCTGGAGCGCCACGGTGTCTCCCGCCCGGGTCCCGGTCGCGTGCGCAAGGCGATCCGGGATCAGGATCCCGTCCCGCCGGATCGTCAGGCCGCCCGGGCCAAAGTCGTTCGTCGCGCGGCCGCCGAGCGCCGCGAGGCTCGGGTCGACGCCGATCAGCTCGATCGCCGTCCTGCCGCCCGGTCCGACGATGATCGCGCGCCGCTCCAGCGACGGCGCCGCCGCCTGCACGCCGGGGATCGCGCGCACGGCGAACAGCAATCGCTCGTCGAAGCCCTGGTCGTCGCGGGCCGCCAGCTCGAGCTGCGCCTTCCCGGTGATGCTGTGGATCAGCTGCTCGACGGAGCCCGTGATGCTGTGATTGGCGACCTGCACGGCGAACAGCAGCGCCACGCCGATCGCGATCCCGGCGCCCGCCAGCAGCTCCTGGAAGGGGTGGGCGCGCAGGCGCCAGCCATACAGGTACAGCAGCGTGCGCGGGCTCATGCCGGGGTCGCTTCGTCGGCCGGCAGGTCGAGCGCCGGTATGCCGCGGTGGTCGGCTCGTTCGGCCAGGCGGCCGTCGCGCAGGTCGAAGACGCGGTCGGCGAAGTGCGCGGCTTCGCCGTCGTGCGTCACGAGCAGCATCCCGACCGCGCGTTCGCGGCACAGCCGCGAGAGCATCCCGAGCGTCTGGCGGCTGCGCGCGCTGTCGAGATTGCCGGTCGGCTCGTCGGCGAGGATCAGCTGCGGATCGTTCGCGAGCGCTCGCGCGATCGCGACCCGCTGGCGCTCGCCCATCGAGAGCCGCTCCGGCGGATGGTGCGCCCGGTCGGCCAGGCCCAGGCGCGCGAGCCACGTCGTCGCCTGTCTGCGCGCGCGGGCTGGGCTCATGCCGTCGGCCAGCAGCTTCAGCGTCGCGTTGTCGATCGCCGGCACGCTCGGCATCAGGTGGAAGGACTGGAACACGAAGCCCAGCGAGCGGCGGTAGTGCGCGCCCTCCTCGCGCGAGAGGCGAGCGATGCTGCGCCCGTCGAAGCGCACGTCGCCGGCATCGGGCGTGAGCATGCCGGCGGCCAGCAGCAGCAGCGTCGTCTTGCCGGATCCGCTCGGGCCGTAGAGCGCGACCACCTCGCCGGGGGCGATCGTCAACGAGACGCCGTCGGCGGCGCGCACGACGTCGCCGCCGCTCGCGTAGCGCTTGACGACGTCGATCAGCTCGAGCGTGCTCATGGCACCTGCGCGCCCTCGACGGCGCCGCCCGGGAAGGGGAGGACGTCGGCGCTCGGCGGGTCGCTCGCGCCGCGCAGGACGCCGTCGTCGAGCGTGAGGATGCGTCGCGCTCCTGCGATGCCGGCCGTGTCACGGGTCGTCAGGACGACGGCCAGCTGCGGCCGCTCCCCCGCCAGCTGCCGCAGCAGCCCAAGCAGCTCCTCGCGCTCTTCGGGCGTCGCCATCACGCCCGGCTCGTCGACCAGCAGCACGCGCGGCTCGCGCGCGAGCGCCTGCGCGAGCGCCGCGCGCGTCTCGTCCGCAGGTGCGAGCTCGTCCGCGAGTGCGCCGGCGCAGTGCGTCGCGCCGACTCGTTCGAGCGCCTCGTACGCCTTCGCGTGCGCCGTCACGAGCGGACGGCCTTCGGCGAGCAGCGGCAGGGCGACGTGATCGAGCACCGGCTTGCCGCGTGCCACGCGCCACGTCTTCGGTGCGAACCCGACGGCGCGCAGCCGGCGCGTGCGGGCGGAGGGGCTGAGGGCCCCGAGCGGCTCGCCGTCGAGGCGCACGACGCCGGCGTCGGGCGCCTCGAGCCCCGCTGCAACCCGCAACAGGGTCGTCTTGCCGGTGCGTCGTTGGCCCAGGATCGCGACGAGCTCGCCGGGCCAGATGTCGAACGTCGCCTCGTCGAGGACTCGCCCCGAGGCGCTGCCGACGAGATGTATCCGCGCAACGCGATCGAGCGCGAGCACGGGCGCGTCGCTCATCGCGCGCGTCTCGCTGCTCGTACGGCTTGGCCATTCCCCGTCATGCGACGCTCTCCTCCGCTGCACGGGGCACGGCCTTCCCCCCGTACCCGACACCTCACAAATGCTTTTGTCTCCCGAGAGTAATCAAGATTGCCATACCGAAGCAACCGAAAGGCGGCATTCCGGGAATCGCGTCCGATCGATACTCGCGATTTGAACGTTCGGGAAACCGACTACCGGAGATTTGACCGCTCAGCCAAGATCGACCGCGATGGTGCTGTGCTTCGCGGGGGGCAGATCCTTGGATCGCCGCCATGCGCGCCGTCTCGCCGCCATCCCCCATCTGGTGAGACCGGCCAGACCATCACCCCACACGCAGCGGTCCCGGCGACCCCGTTCCCCCACGTAGCCGCCGGGGCCGCTCGTGTGCCATCGGCGGGGATCGGGCGGGATACTGCGGGGTCGGAATGGCCTACATCCCGCCCGACCGCCACCTGCTCAGAGGCAAGGACCTCGCGGACGCGCGCTACTTCGACCCGATCGGCGTGGAGGACATGGCGCATGCGGCCGGACTCTCGCGCGCGCACTTCAGCCGCGCGTTCAAGGCGGCGTTCGGCGAGTCGCCGCGCGCGTACCTGCTGACGCGCCGGCTCGAGCGGGCGGCGGCGCTGCTGCGTCTGACCGACCGCTCGATCGCGGATGTCTGCCTGTCGGTCGGGCTGCAGTCGCTCGGCTCGTTCACGACGAGCTTCTCGCGCATGTTCGGGTGCTCGCCGGCCGCCTACCGTGCCGCACATCCGCCGGCAGCCGCGCACGCGATGGTGCCGTCATGCGTTGCGCGCGTGTATGGCCGCCCCGAACGTCGCACGTTTCGAGAAGACAGGGGAGATGGGCAAGCCTAGATTCACCCCACCATGTTCCACGTCACCCGGAGGATCCCGATGATCAGAATCGCCAACGCCCAGCTTTGGGTGCACGACCAGGACGAGGCGCTCGCGTTCTACACGGAGAAGCTCGGGTGGGAGGTCGACGCCGACGTGACCGTGCCCGAGCTCGGCAACTTCCGCTGGCTCACCGTCAGCCCCGTCGGGCAGGAGGACTTCGCCGTCGTCCTGATGGCGATCCCGGGCCCGCCGGTGATGGACGCCGAGACCGCCGAGCAGGTGAAGGCGCTGATGGCGAAGGGCTTCGCCGGCACCGTCTTTCTGACGACCGACGACTGCGTCGCTTCGTACGAGCAGCTGAAGGCGCGCGGCGTCGAGTTCAGCGAGACGCCGGAGGAGCGCCCGTACGGGATCGACTGCGGCTTCCGCGATCCCTCCGGCAACGCGCTGCGGCTCACGCAGGTGAAGGACCTGGCGACGCTCTGAGGCGGCGGCGTCACGGCCGCGCGGCGGGATACGCTGCGCGGCCATGCTGACCGCGCTCGGATGGGGTGCCCTCGCCGCTTCGTCGCTTGTGATCGGCGCGCTGCTGGCGCTCGCGCGCGACTGGTCGGAGCGGCTGATCGGGCTCGTGCTCGCGTTCGGCGCCGGCGCGCTGATCAGCGCGGTCTCGTTCGAGCTGGCGCTGGAGGGGACCCGTGTCGGGAGCTTTGCCGCGCTTGCGGGCGGCCTCGCGCTCGGCGCCGTCGCCTACTACCTGCTCGACGGCGTGGTCGAGCGGCTGGGCAACACCGGCCGCGCACGGGAGCGCCACGCGACCGGAAACGCGGCCGGCGGCGCGCTCGCGCTCGGTGCGTTCCTCGACGGCATTCCCGAGCAGCTCGTGCTCGGCATCGGCCTGGCCGGCGGCGAGGCCGTGAGCATCGGCCTGCTGACGGCGATCTTCGTCTCCAACCTGCCGGAGGCGATCGGCTCGGCGAGCGCGATGCGCAAGGCCGGGCGTCCGGCGCGCGGGATCCTCGCGCTGTGGGGTGCCGTGGCCGGCTGCTGTGCGCTCGCGACGCTCGGCGGGTTCGCGCTCGGCGACGCCGTCTCGGGCGAGCTGCGCGCCGCGATCGACGGCTTCGCGGCCGGCGCGCTGCTCGTGATGCTCGTCGACTCGATGATTCCCGACGCGACCGAGGACTCCGGACGCCAGGCGGGGCTCGTGACGGTGCTCGGGTTCGCTCTCGCGGCGGCGCTGTCGATCGCGTCGTGACCGCACGAGCGGGTATCACTCACGCATGTCCAATCGCGCGATCCTGATCGCCGCGCTCCTGATCCTCGCCGCCGGCATCGCGCTCGCGGCGGTCGGCTCGAGCGTGCTCGTGACTGCGGTCGGCTGGGCGCTGTTCGGCGTCGCGCTGGTCTTGCTCGTCTCGCTCGCGTTCCTGCTGGTCGGCGAGTCCGAGGACCGCGATCGGGCTCGGAACCCGCGCGGGTAGGCTGTCGCCGATGTCGCGCGTGCTGGTGATGATCGGGACCCGCAAGGGGGCGTTCCTGCTCGAGAGCGACGAGGCGCGCCGCGACTGGGAGCTGCGCGGGCCGTACTGCGAGGGCTGGCCCGTCTACCACGTTGTGCACGACGCCGACAACGGCGCGATCTACGCGGCGGCCGCGAGCGCGTGGCACGGCGCGGCGGTCTGGCGCAGCCTCGACCTCGGCGAGACGTGGGAGCACTCGAGCGAGGGGCTGACCTACGGCGAGGACGCGCCGCTGAGACTCTCGAAGGTCTCCGGCCTCGCCGCCGGACACGGTCGCGTGCTGGCCGGGGCCGAGGCGGCCGGCGTGTTCGAGAGCCGCGACGGCGGCGTCACCTGGAGGCTCCTCTCGACACTTGACGACCAGCCGGGGCGGGAGGACTGGAACGTTGCGTCGAACCAGCCGCCGGGCCACCTCGGGATGCCGGGCCTGCTCCAGCATCCCGACGATCCCGACCGCTTCTGGGTCGTGGTGCAGGGCTTCGGCGCGTTCGAGACGACGGACGGCGGCGCGACGTGGACGCCGCGCAACCGCGGGTTGCGGGCCGACTGGCCGCTCGAGCACGAGGAGGTCGGGTTCTGCGTGCACAAGCTCGTCATGTCGCCCGCCGATCACGAGCGCCTCTACCAGCAGAACCACTGCGGGATGCACCGCAGCGACGACGCCGGTCGCAGCTGGACGGAGATCACGGAGGGGCTGCCGAGCGACTTCGGCTTCGCGGCCGCGGCGCATCCGCACGACCGCGACGCCTTCTACGTCGTGCCGCTCGACGGCGGCCACGGCCGCGTCGTTCCGGATGGCCGCATGGCGGTGTGGCGCACGCGCGACGCCGGCGGCTCCTGGGAGCAGCTCACCCGCGGGCTGCCGGAGTCGGCGTATGTCGGGGTGCTGCGCGAGGGGATGGCGATCGACTCGCTGCCGGCGCCCGGCCTGTACGTCGGCACGAGCACCGGCCAGCTGTTCGCGAGCGCCGACGAGGGCGACTCCTGGCGCGAGATCGCCGGCTACCTGCCGGGGATCTCGTCGGTCGAGGTCGCGGTGCTCGACTGAGAAGGCCCGCACCGTGGCCGACGTCCACCTCCCGCCGACGTTGCCGCCGCTGTTCCCCGGGCTGCCTCGCCACCTCGATGTGGCCGCTGCGAGCGTGCGGGAGGCGATCGACTCGCTCGACGCGCGCTGGCCCGGGCTCCGCGACCGCGTGTGTGAGGGCGCGGAGCTGCGTCGCCACATCCGCGTGTTCGTCGACGGCGAGCGGGCGGGGCTTGACACACCGCTTCCGGCGGGCGCGCGGCTGGACGTGATCGCTGCGATCAGCGGCGGCTGACCACAGCGTGCGATCGGTCACACAACGGCCTCCTGTGCGGCGGGTCACACACGTGGCGCGCCGGCACGCCTACTTTCAATCGCGAGGCATCGCTGAGATGCGAGCTCCTATTCGGAAGACGCTGACATGAACGCACGCACCTGGAACCTGAAGCTGACGGCGACCGACGACCACCCCGAGACGACGATCACGGGCGTCTCGCAGGCCGACGCGACGAAGATCCTCCGCGGCCTGATGTACGGCCCCGGCTCGCGCGAGTACGCGCACGTCGAGCACGCGGTCGCCGCCGCCGCGCGCCCGGACCATCACGAAGGTTCGCTCGCCGCCTGACGCCAACCGCCCCGGCGCCCCTCGGGCCGCCGGAGCGAAGAGATTCGCAGCACCTAAGGAGGGCTCCCGAGACCGGGGGCCCTTCTGTCGTTCGCGGAGGAGCGGGTATAGCCTGGAGGGCATGGATCCGGAGCGCGAGCGGCCCTACGTGATGCGCGTCCCGACGAAAGCGGAGCTCGAGCGCGCCGGGCGCCAACTCGTGCAGGTGTTGGTGCTCGCCGAGGCGCTCCCGACCCGCCACCCACGTGAGCTGCGCTTCCCGCCGCTCACGCGCTGGCCGAGCGTGAGCAGACCAGACGGCGAGGATCGATCCGAAGAACCGTCCTGACGCGTATAGATCGACGCATGCGTCTTTGGCGCTGACACTGCTCTACGCGGCGGCGCTCGGCCGCGGCGGCGCTCGACAGGGTCAACTTCGCCCAGCTCCACAAGGTCTACGGCACCGATCTCAAGCTCAGAGGCTCAGAGCGCCGCTACAGCCCGCCGGTCTGCACGAGCACGCAGGTCACGGTTGTGAGCGGCGATCCCGACCCCGGCGAGATCAGCACGAGCTACGTCGAGCGACAGAACCTCACCATGCGCATGGGGATGCGGCGCTTCACGCGCCTCACGAACGGGTTCTCGAAGAAGGTCGAGAACCTCGCCCATGCGGTGTCGCCCCATTACTGCTTCTACAACTTTTCGCGGGTCCATGAGACCCTCAGATGCACCCCCGCGCAGGCCGCTGGCGTGACCGACAGACGGTGGACGCTGCAGGACATCGCGGCGCTGCTCGACTAACCTGGCCGTGTACTGGAAACAGGGCGAATGGAGCGACGATGGCGAGTGTCGCGGTGCTGCTGCGCAAGATTGATGAGGGCGTCGCCGAGGTGCGCGAGCACTACGAGGCAGACCTCGCCGCCAAGGAGTTGTCGGACGACACGCTCTACGCGATCCGCGGAGTAGTCCAGGACTGCCAGTCGACGCTCGACTGGACGGCCACCGCCGTCAAGAAGAAGTTCTATCCGGCTCAGAGATGGGCTCCCTACTTTCCCCTCGCGAGGAGGCCCGCCGACTTTCCGACACAGGTGGAAAAGCAGCTCAGAGGCCTTCTCAGGGCTCACCCGAAGGTCGCCGCAGCGTTTGAGCGCCATCAGCCGTACCAGCCCGGCAAGACGGAGCTGGGCTATTTGAAAGCGCTGTCGAACGCTAACAAGCATCAGGATTTCACTGCCCAAGAGCGGGAGACGATGCGTCAGATCAGAGCCGGCGACGAGCGTGGAAGCATCACCTTCATCCACGCTGCCGAGCAGGGAGCAACCGGCATGTGGATTCATCCGGACGCGCAGGTGTCCTTCGGGGGTCGCCCAGTCGATCCCACGACACTCGCGCCCTTGGATGGAGGCCCGAAGCCCTACCAAGAGACGATCTACGTCGACTGGCGGTTCGTCGACCCCCCCGTGTCAGTGCTTCCCACGCTGGAGGCGCTCGCCGACCATGTGCGCGAGGCCGTGGAGGACATCCGAGGCGAGGCGCAGCTTTAGCTCACGCGACGCGTCCACGACGCGGCGATAGGCGTCGGCTTCCCCATCCTGCTCGTCATAGGTCCCGACTCGTCCGCCGAGGTACTCGGCCGCTTCGTCAAGCGCTGCGGCGGCGACTCGCATAGCGGATCGTTCCGTCAAACGTCATGCACCCCCGCTTCAGCGCTGACGAGTCCGCCGGCTCAAACTGACCCACTACCCAGATGGGGGTAGTGGGTCAGTTTGGTAGAGCAGCGCCGCGTGCTCTAGGTTGCCGCCCGTTCTGACAACGAGGCGGCCCCGGGCGGCGCTTGCGACGCCAACCCGGGGCCTACACGGAGGTTGAGTCCGTGCATGGCAAGGATAGGTGTGGGACGCGCGACATATCGCGTGAGCAGACTGCGTTGGGTCGTGCGGTCAGAGAGATCCGCGCTCGTCGGTGTCTCTCCCAAGAGGAGCTGGGCTCTGACGCTCGGATCCACCGCAACTACGTGGGGTCGATCGAGCGCGGGGAGATGAACCCCACGTTCCGCACGCTGCTGAAGCTCACGGTCGGGCTGCGCGTGAAGCTGTCGGACCTCATCGTGATCTACGAACGGCAGCTCGCGGATGGGCCTCAAGGACTCTGACGGGCAAACGGCCGAGCTGGTCGCGCTCGGCAAGGCGGTGCGGCGGCTGCGTGAGCGTCACGGCTGGGTGCCGCAGAACGCGGTCTGCTTCGACGCCGGCCTCGGCGACGGCTACCCCGGGCCGCTGGAGCTGGGCCGCACGAACCCGCGCTTCCTGACGCTCGTGGCGATCACCAGGACGCTGGGCTTCACGCTCGGTGACCTGATCGCGGTCTACGAGCACAAGCTGGCTGGCATCGACCCGCACGCCGGCCACGATGCGCCTGTGTGTCCGACTCCTGAAGCGCTCGCGCACCTGCACGAGCTGAACACCGAGTGGGCCGAGCTCCAGGCCAGAGCGCTCCGGCGGAGGCTGCTGAGGCGGCGGGTAGGATGAGGTCGTGGACCTGAACCGCTTGGCAGCCCGCATCGTCAGGGACTCCACCGACCCTGATGCGCGCGAGGCTCGACCGGATCCCGCCGCCGTCGAGCGCGGCCAGAAGGGCGGCAGAACGCGCGCTGAGCGCATGACGCCCGAGCAGCGCAGCGAAGCGGCAAGACGCGCCGCTCGCGCGCGCTGGAGTTCGTAGCTCCTTTGTCCTGCCGCCGCTCGTGGGGTCCCGTACGAGCGGTGCGCTCAGGGGGCCAGTAGGCCGTATGGGGGCGTGGATGCCACGAAAGTAGGGCGATTCCGTGGGCTCCCGTTTCCATCCGGGGCGGTTGCCATATTGCTCTCCGCAACGCCTCTGCGTCTGCGCCTTCGAATCGAACACCCCGATCCAACCGGATCATCGGCGAGAGCCCTCCGGTGGGGACCGGGGGGCTCTCGCTGTTGTCTGTCCGAGCAGCCAGTTACAACGTACGGCGTTCGATTTCGGCCGGTCTACCCAACCGGCATAACAACAAGGCGTAGGAGCACAATCGTGAGGGAAGAGAGAGGCAGGTTGTTGTGGACCGTCACGGACCCGTGGCGGCGCGAGGTGCGGATGTTTTCGCTTCGATCCACGCACACGCTGGAGGAGCGCCATCGCGACATCAGAGAGCGCGATGTCAAGCTCGCCATCGAGCGCGCCGATAGACGAACCAGGGGCAACCGCCCCGATGACGAGGAGCTTTGGGCGTTCGGGATCGTCCGTCGCCTGTGGCTCAAGGTCGTAGTAGCGTATGAAGGGAACAGCGGATGGGTACGTACTGCCCATCTGTCGAGAAAGGGCCCCAGGCAAGACAGGCTGATATGACCGTACGGATCGGCGATTGGGAGTTCGACAGCCACGCGTATGACGCGGAGGCCGATGTCCTGTACCTGAGCATCGGCGACCCACGCGATGGCTATGGCGAGGAGACTCCCGAGGGGCACATTCTGCGCTTCGACAACGACGACGAGTTCTGCGGGCTGACGCTCGTGAACGTCCGGTATCTCCTTGACCGTGGCGAGTTGGCGATAACGCTGCCACGCCGCGGGGAGACGTCTTCGGTCATGCCCGAAGAGCTGGAGTGCGCGCTGGCGTAAGGCCACCGCTGGCCTGTGGCGCCGACCGCGCGCGGGCATGCTCCAAAGTCATAGCCAGCCTCGCGAGATTGTCAGGACGGCATAGAGCCGCACGCGGTCGACGCCTCGTTCCGTCCGAAGCTCTACGCATAATGGTCAGCATGAACCGGCTGTCCACAGAAAAGCGCGCGGCGATCATCGGCTGCTTGGTCGAGGGCAACAGCATCCGCGGCACAGTCCGGATCACCGGCGCGGCGAAGAACACGGTCACGAGACTCCTGGTCGATCTCGGCGCCGCCTGCGCCGAGTACCAGCACGAGACGCTGCGCGAGCTGCCGTGCAGAACGATCGAGTGCGACGAGATCTGGGCCTTCTGCTACGCCAAGCAGAAGAACGTCCCGGAGCAGTTCAGAGGCACGCCCGGCTACGGGGACGTGTGGACGTGGACGGCGCTGTGCGCCGATACGAAGCTGGTTCCGTCGTGGCTCGTCGGCGAGCGCACCATCGAGGACGCGACGACGTTCGCGCATGACCTTCGCGACCGGCTCGCGGAGCCGCGCGTGCAGATAACGACCGACGGGCTGCGCGCGTACCGCGAGGCGATCGGTGACGCCTTCCGCGGCTCGGCCGACCACGCGATGCTGCACAAGGTCTACGGCCTCGATCCGAAGGTGAGAGGCGCGCAGCGCCGCTACAGCCCGCCGATGGTCACGAGCACCCAGGTCACCGTCGTCTCAGGCGACCCCGATCCGGGCGAGATCAGCACGAGCTACGTCGAGCGTCAGAACCTCACCATGCGCATGGGCATGCGGCGCTTCACGCGCCTGACAAACGGGTTCTCGAAGAAGGTCGAAAACCTCGCCCATGCCGTCTCGCTTCATTACTGCTTCTACAACTTTTCGCGGGTCCATCAGACCCTCAGATGCACCCCTGCGCAGGCGGCCGGCGTCACCGACAGACGGTGGACGCTGCGAGACATCGCGGGGCTGCTCGACCGGAGCGTCGGCTAGCCGGAAGCCGGAGGCCGTTCCGACTCATCCGCAAGTGCGTTCGGTGAGGCAGGGATATTGAGCACGCTCGGCATCGGTACGCCGTGTCGGTCGAAGACCGGAACAAGAAGATCGGCGGGGTTACGCAAGACCCAGTCGCCCAGCCGGTAGCCGCGCCCCGGCCACGCGACCGTCCCAGGACGTCCCACTACGAGGATCGGCTGACAGCCGTTCTTGCAGACATAGACCGTTTCATCGCCCTGCTCAATCTCAGCTTGCGCGAGCGTCTGCGTCTCGCCGCAAGCCACGCACGTCGTCGTCATCTGCCCGTCGTCGGGCAGCCGGCCGCCGTTGGGAACTCTCAAGCCGGCCCACACCAGTATCTCGTCGGCCCGTGGCATCGCTCGGCGCCGACAATACGGCCTCGGCGAGCAGACATTCAAGAGCGGCGCACGCGTCTGTGACGCCATCGCGGGGGAGGACCGGCTGACTCATGCCGGATTCTGGTTAGATGACCGCATGGCAGCCCAGAAAAGCTACACCGGGGAAGTTGTCCGACTCGCACTGCTGGCAGGCAACGATGGAGCAATTCGTGATCTTGAGTTCGCCGACTGCCAGATCAACGGACCCGCTGTGATCGTAGGTAGCGGCTCTGAGTTCACGAACTGCGGATGGGATGGCGATGCCGACGGCGTGCTGTGGGAGCTCGCGCCCGACCGCGAGCACGTCATTGGCGCTGTGCTGGTCGAGCGCTGCCGCTTCATCGACTGCCGCTTCTCGCGCATCGGGATTGCCGGCCTCCCGGAAGCGATCGCGGTGTGGCGCGACAGCCTTGCATCTTGAGATCTGGTTCTCCTCCATCACGGCTCCTCTCACTTCGCGCTTCGTGAGCCGATAGCCCCCGCCGGGGTCAAACTGACCCACTACCCCCATCTGGGGGTTGCAGTGCACTTGTATACTAGTCCGCAGCTATGCGGATTGCCCTGCAAGATCGCGTGAATGGCCTGTCGACCGGTGACCAGGTGTACGCCGCGCTGCGTGCGGCGATCGTCTCCGCCGAGCTTGAGCCGGGCCGGCGCCTCTCGGAGAACGAGCTGGCGGATCTGCTCGGCGTCAGCCGCACGCCCGTGCGCGAAGCGCTCGCGCGCCTGCGCGACGAGCGGCTCGTCGCGATCGTGCCGCAGCTCGGCACGTTCGTCACGCTCATCAGCCCTGCCGCCGTCGAGGACGCCGCGTTCGTGCGCGAGGCGCTCGAGTGCGCCGCGATCCGCCGCGCGACCGAGCACGCCACCGACGCCGGCCTCGCCGACCTGCAGGCCAACCTTGCGGCGCAGGAGCGCGCCGACCAGCAGGGGGACACCGACGCCTTCGACGCGCTCGACGACGCGCTCCACCGTCTGCTCGCGCAGCTGAGCGGCCATGAGATCGCGTGGACGCTCGCGCGCCGGGCGAACGGCCACCTCGACCGCGTGCGCGGCCTGTCGCTGCCGGAGCCCGGTTACCTCGGCGAGATGGTCGCCGAGCACCGGGAGCTCGTCGCCGCGATCGCGGCCGGCGATGCCGATCGCGCCGAGGCCGCGATGCGCCACCACCTCCGCATGGTCCTGTCCAGCGTGCCGCACATCCAGGCGGCCCACCCCGAGTACTTCGAGGAGTCCTGATGCCGGCTACGGTCGCACAGCCTGCACCCGACGTCGTTCCCGTAGAGGGGCTTGCGCTGGAGACCCGGCGCGCGCTGTACGAGACGATGGTGCTCAGTCGCGTCTTCGAGACCGAGACCGAGCGCCAGTACAAGGCCGCGCGCATCGGTGGCTACTGCCACCTGTCGAGCGGACAGGAGGCGACGACCGTCGGCGTCGTCCACGCACTGCAGCCGGAGGACCTGCTCGTCACCGGCTACCGCTCACACGGCTTCGCGCTCGCCAAGGGCACGCCGCCCGAGGCTGTCATGGCCGAGCTGTTCGGCCGCGAGGACGGCTGCGCGCACGGCCGCGGCGGCTCGATGCACCTGCTCGACGTCGCGCACGGCTACTACGGCGGCTGGGGAATCGTCGCCGGCCAGCTGCCGGTCGCGACCGGTCTCGCGCTTGCGCTCGTGCGCCAGGGCAAGCAGCAGGCCGTCGTCTGCGAGCTGGGCGACGGAGCGGTGAACATGGGCGCCTGGCACGAGTCGCTCAACCTCGCCGCCCTGTGGAAGCTGCCGGTCGTCTTCCTCGTCGTCAACAACGAGTACGGGATGGGCACCGCGGTCGAACGTGCCTCCGCCGAGCCCGAGCTGTGGAAGCGCGCGAGCGCGCATCGCATGCACGGCGAGCGCGTCGACGGCGACGACCTCGACGCAGTGATCGAGGCGGCCGACCGCCTGCTGCGCGCGGCGCGCGAGGACCGCACACCGGCCGTGCTCGAGGCGGTCACCTACCGCTACCGCGGCCACTCCGTCGCCGACGCGGGTCTCGCCTACCGCACGAAGGACGAGATCGCCGAGCACCAGACCCACGACCCGATCCGGCGCGTGCGCCAGCAGCTGCGCGAGGCGGGCATCGCCGAGGCGGAGCTGGAGGCGATCGACCAGCGCGCCGACGAGCGTGTTGCGGCTGCCGTGGAGCTCGCCATCGCCAGTCCGGAGCCGCAGGTCGAAAGGCTGGCTGCCGGCATGCACGCCTCCGGCAGCGCAGAGCAGTTCGAGCGCATGCGCCTCGGCTCCGCCTACGGTGAGCTGGCGCTCACCTTCGATGCGGGGCTGGGCGCATGAGCGCCGTGGCCGAGCGCGCGCAGGAGACGCAGGCCGCGTCGGGCGCGACGGAGGTCATGACCTATCGCGAGGCGCTGCGGCTCGCGCTGCGCGAGGAGATGGCGCGCGACGAGCGCGTCTTCGTGATGGGCGAGGAGGTCGGCGTCTTCGAGGGTGCCTACAAGGTCACCGCCGGCCTGATGGAGGAGTTCGGCGCCGAGCGCGTGCGCGACACGCCGATCGCCGAGGAGGGCTTCGTCGGCGCCGGCGTCGGGGCGGCGATGCTCGGCGAGCGCCCGGTCGTCGAGATCATGACGATCAACTTCCTGCTCGTCGCGATGGACCAGGTGATCAATCACGCGGCGAAGATCGGCGCGATGTTCGGCGGCGAGGTGCGCTGCCCGCTCGTGATCCGCACCCCCAACGGCGCCGGCAACCAGCTGACCGCGCAGCACTCGCAGAGCTTCGACCAGTGGTTCGCCTCGACGCCGGGCCTGAAGGTCGTCTCGCCGGCAACGCCGGCCGACGCGAAGGGCCTCTTGAAGGCGGCGATCCGCGACGACGACCCGGTGCTCGTGATCGAGAACCTGCCGATCTACAAGCAGAGAGGCGAGGTGCCGCTCGATCCGGAGTTCGTCGTGCCGATCGGGCTCGCGCAGGTGCTGCGCGAGGGGACCGACGTCACGCTCGTGACGCACTCCTACGCGACCGTGCGCGCGCTGGCCGCGGCTGAGCAACTGGCCGAGCGGCACGGCGTCTCGGCCGAGGTCGTGGACCTCCGCTCCCTGCGCCCGCTTGACGTCGAGACGGTCGCCGCGTCCGTCGCGAAGACCAATCGCGCGGTCTGCGTCGAGGAGGGCTGGCCGACCTACGGCGTCACCGCCGAGCTGGCTGCCCGCATCCAGCACGCTTGCTTTGACTCACTCGACGCCCCGGTCGAGCGCGTCGGCATGGCCGAGGTGCCGCTGCCGTACGCGAAGAACCTCGAGCTCGCGGCGATGCCGAACGACGACCGCATCATCGGCGCCGCGCTCGCAACGCTCGGCCGCACCCCCTAGGAGACCGATGCCTGAGATCACGATGCCGCGCCTCTCCGACTCGATGGAGGAGGGGACGATCCTCAGATGGCTCGTCGCCGACGGCGCGCAGGTCGCGCGCGGAGACGAGATCGCCGAGATCGAGACCGACAAGGCGAATATGACCTACGAGGCGGATGCGGCAGGGGTGTTCAGACCTGTTGCGTCCGAGGGCGACGCGCTGCCTGTGGGCGCCGTGATCGCGCATGTGCTCGCGGACGGGGAGTCGCTGCCGGCTCCGGATGGGGCCCCGGCCGCTGCGCCGGCGGGTCCTGCCGCCGGTGAAGACGATTCCGCGGGCGGGGCCGCGGAGATCGTCTCACCCGCGTCACCCGCCGGATCGGCGTCTGCTGCCGACGAGTCAGGTACGACAGCTCCCTCCCCCTCGATGCCCGTCGTGGGCGACGGCTCCGGCTCTGGCGCGCGCGTCAAAGCCTCTCCGGTGGCTCGTCGTCTGGCTGGCGAGCTTGGCGTCGACTTGGCCTCGCTCAGCGGCTCGGGCCCCGGCGGCCGGATCGTGAAGGCGGACGTGGAGGCGGCACAGAGCGCTGCGCCAGTGGCGGCTCCGGTCGCGCCGGCCGCGGCGCCGGCCGGCGGCGGCACCGGCAAGGGCGAGGTCACGACAGTCGATCTGAGCTCGACGCAGAAGACGATCGCACGGCGGATGGCGGAGTCGAAGGCGACGATCCCGGACTTCCAGGTCCGCACCGAGGCTGATGTCACCGACCTGCTCGCGCTGCGTGCGCAGATCAAGGCCTCGCGCGGGAGCGCGCCGTCTGTCAACGACTTCGTCGTGAAGGCGACGGCGCTCGCGCTGCGCGAGCACCCGCGCGCGAACGGCGCCTACAAGGACAGTACGTTCGAGCTCTATGGCCGCGTGAACGTGGGCGTGGCGGTCGCGGGAGAGGGGACGCTGATCGTTCCGACGATCTTCGATGCCGACGCGCAGCCTGTCACCGCGATCGCGCAGCAGACGCGTGCGCTGGCCGAGAGAGTGCGCAGCGGGACGATCACGCCGCCGGAGCTGAGCGGCGGCACGTTCACGGTCTCCAACCTCGGCATGTTCGGCGTGACGTCGTTCACCGCGATCGTCACGACCGGCCAGGCGGGGATTCTCGCTGTCGGCGCGGCGGTCGAGCGCCCCGCGTTCGCTGCTGACGGCGGTGTCGTGAAGCGGAGCCTGATGGACCTCTCGCTCTCCAGCGACCACCGCATCCTCTACGGCGCCGACGCCGCCCGCTTCCTCGCGCGCGTGCGCGAGCTGCTCGAAGCTCCGTTCACGCTGCTGGCCTGACCGCCCTAGAACGAGGCGAGGGCCGCTCGATGGGCGGCCCTCGCTGACACAAAAGCTTGCTTCTGTGCTTATATTAGGGTGACTAAGATCCTCGTCGTCGACGTTAGCCGCGTGACGGTTCCGGTACCGATAAATTCGCCTTCGAAGGCGCTTCCGCAGGGGAAACTTTGGCCAGCGTCGGGCGCGAGCCTTTCGGGCTTAAAGGCGCCGCCGGCTTCTCTGGATCCGGTGATTGTTCCCCTGATGTTTTCCGGCTGAGATAGGCAATTGATGCCCAAGAATCCCGGTTCGACCCTGAACGATGGCCTCACAAGTAAGACCCTGATCGAGGTTATGCTCGGTAGGACGCCGCCGAATCCCTCGTAGGTCACATGCCAGGGAAGCGTTTCCCTTAGGACTGTCGCGTGGCCGCCCGTGCAAGATTCGTTCTTCACTATCGCCCTGGTGATGAACCCGATTAGCGATCTGAGAACCTTCGCTATCGTCCTGGTGTGGAACGAGCCTTCGAGGGTCACTGGACATCTGATGTGGATATTGAGTCCGGGTTCGGCGAACTCGAGGTTCGTCCAAGTAACTCTGAAGCCCTGTTCGTCAACGCTGAGATTCCTCGCTGATCCGTTCGCAACTGCCATCGACAGCAGGAGCGCTGCGGCCAAGCCCGCGAGGGCGAGTTTGCTTCGAGTGCGCATGTGTGTTCCGTTCCATTGATTTCATCGACACGTGGTCGACCGAACGCAAGCAGCCGGGGATGTCCTGGCGGGTGCTGCGGACTCGTGTCCGGTGGCGCTTGCGGAACGTCGGTTCGTGGCAGACGGCGGCCCCCTTTCCCGTAGCTTCCGGCGGCGCTTCGCAGAAGCGCCTGTCCGGCGCTCGCACCCCCATCGCGCCGGAGCCTGGTGAGACTAGCAGCGCGTTACTCAAAAAAATAGACTAGTGGCAGTGTTCGGACATCGAGACGCAAGTTGACAGCGCTGAGCGCCCCAAGTTAGGGTGCGCCGAGCTCGATGTACCAAAAAGAGGAGTCGATGTGTTTGGGACGCGGATCGCTGTCGCGTGCGCTACGACTGCAGTTGCTGTCGCAGGAGCGGGCGGATTCAGCGCTGCGGCAACCGCCGCCCCTACATTGCCGGACCACCGCGGCTACGAGGTGGTCTCTCCACTCGAGAAGAACGGGGCCAACGTCCTCCTCACCACAGGGCGCGTGCGCGTGGCGAAGGACGGCGGCGCAGTCGGCTGGGCGGCACTCGCGGGCTTCGCGGACACGCAGAGCGTTGGCGTCGCAGCCGATTACATGAGCATCCGGACGGATGGAGGATGGGTCACCCACGGGCTCACGCCGCGACAGCGGTCGCTGTCTGGAAGCGAGCTGCTCTCGGCGCAGGAGCCGCTGTACGTCGGCCCGTACTCGGCGGATCTGACGCACGGCGTGTTCTTCGCGGTGAGCCCGCTGACGGACGCGTCCAGCGTCAGCAGCGTTCCCAACTTGTACCGCCGCACCGACCTGCGCACGCCAGGCCCAGGCAGCTACGACCTCGTGACGGCGTGCCCCCTCTGCGACGCGACGAGCAGCCCGCTTCCGCCGCTGACAGGAGACGTGCTCTCCATCAATCGAGGGCGGCCGGTCTTCGCACGGGTCTCATCTGACTTCGAGCGGATCTTGTTCGAGTCGCGCGCGCGACTCACGGGCGACGCTCCGCCGCAGCCGGATACCTGCGACCCTACCTTCTTCTTCTTCTCAGGAGCTTGCCGGCTGCGGCTGTACGAGTGGGATCACGGCGCCGTGCGGCTGGCAGGAGTGCTCCCGGACGGAAGCGCTGCCGACGTCTCGATCGCGGCGAGCGGGGCCACTGCCGGGCGCCTGACGCTGGGAGCGCTCTCCGACGCCTCCGACGGCCATGACCGGGTCTTCTTCACGCAACCGACGAATTCAGTGGGCCAGACTAGCAGCGAAGTCGTAGGCCCGTTCCCACAGACCTCCATCAATCTGTCGTCGCTCGGCAATCTCTTCATGCGCGTCGACCATGCCGTGACGGAGCAGCTCAACCTCTCAGAGCGCGCGGCGCCTGATGCGTTCGCGCGGGCGAAGTTCCTCGACGCGAGCGCCGACGGGACGCGCGCCTTCTTCATGACCAGTGAGGCGCTGACCGACGACGCGCCGGCGGACGGCGTTCAGAAGATCTACATGTACGACGCCACCAGGCCGGGGACGGACCCGCACAACCTGACGTTCGTCAGCCGCGATGACGAGCCGGCCGATGGCACCGGCAATGCACTCGGGGCGATCGGCGTCAGCGCGGACGGAGCGTATCTCTACTTCGTCAACGACACGCAGCTCGTCGGTGGCGGCCCGGCCGGGCCGACGTGGATCTACGTGTGGCACAATGGGCAAGTCCAGGTCGTCGGGCCGGCGGACCAGATCAGCGTGGGCGTCCGCGAGCTGCTGGCCACCGAGGCGGTGTGGAACCTCGCGCCGCTCCAGGCGCGGGTCACGCCCGACGGACGCCATCTGCTGTTCTCGGCGACCACCGGCGAGAACCTCACGGGCTACGACCACGGCGCGTGCGGATGGGGGCTCTCTGGCGGCTGTCGTGAGCTGTACGTCTACAGCACAGACAGCGACACCGTCGCGTGCGCGTCGTGCAATCCGAGTGGCGCTCCCGCGACGGGGAACGCCACAATCTTCACCGGAGACAACACGACCGGTGGCACGCGCGCCGATCCGCCGAACACCCAGCCGATCACCGACGACGGATCACGTGTCTTCTTCACGAGCCCCGAGGCGCTCGTTCCGGAGGACACGAACCGACTGTCGGACGCGTACGAGTACGACGTGAGAACGGGGACCGTCGCCCTGCTCTCCAGCGGTAAGAGCACGTCCGACTCGTACTTCGTCGACACGACCCCGAGCGGAAACGACGCGTTCTTCCTCACGCGCGACCGCCTGGTCGGTCAGGACGTTGACGACTCCTACGACCTCTACGACGCGCGCGTGGGCGGCGGCTTCCCGGAACCGCCTCCGCCGCCTGTCCCGTGCAGCGGGATTACCTGCCGACAGTCGCCCACGCCGACCGGCCCGTACGTGTCCCAGGGCAGCGCGTCGTTCAGAGGCGCGGGCAACGTCTCGGGAGCGCCGCACAGAAAGCACTGTAGACGCGGCCGCGTGCCGAAGCGACTGAGGGGCAGGCGCAGGTGCGTGAAGCGGCACGCCGGGCGTCACCAAAGGCGCGCGCACGTCCACGGCACCGCTCGGAGAGGCTCATGACCAGGAAACTGAACCGCGCTCGTACGGTCCCGGCAGCCGCCATCGCACTGGTGGCGTGGGTCGCCTGTGCCTCTCCGGCGCTGGCCGAGCAGAGGTGGCGGCTCGACTCGATCTCGAACACGGCCGTCGCCGCCGGCGGCACGCTCGACTACATCGTGCAGGCCACCAACGTCGGCGATACGGCGATGGACGGCAGCGAGGTGGACCTGATCGCGAGACTGCCGGTCGGCATGAGAGCGGTGAGCGCCTCGGTCTTCGCAGTCGAGTCTCAGACGACCTACCCCTGCACCGCAGGCGACGGCTCGCCGGTCGTAGATGCGACCGAGATCAGATGCGTCGACAACGAGCCGGTCCCGGCACCCGGCGGTTTCACCAACTTCGAGGTGCTCAATCTCACCGTCGCGGTTGATGCGGGTGCGGCGGCGGGGACGCTGACGAGCGCCTTCACCGTGTCTGGCGGGGGCGCGCCCGCCTCCGGCGAAACGGTGGACCCCGTGACCGTCGTAAGCGCCGGCACGCCGCTCCCGCTGGGCTTCGGCGTCGACGCGTTTGACGGGGCGGTGCTCGACGCCTCTGGGAACCTGCTCATGCAGGCAGGGGCGCATCCGGACGAGCAGACGGTCTCGATCGACTTCGCGACCGGCACGGATCCGCTCAAGGGGTCGCTCTGGCCGGCGGAGCCTGTCAAGGACATCGACGTGCAGCTTCCCCCGGGTCAGGTCGGCGACCCGACGGCGGCGGACACGTGCACTGCGACGCAGCTCTCGAACACCGTCGGGATCATCGCGATGCCGCTCTGCCCTTCGACCTCGCAGGTCGGCACCACGCTCATTCGCGCCAACACGAGAGGGGCGAACATCTCGTTTTGGATCGGGCCGTTGCCGATCTTCAACATGCAACCGCCTCCGGGCGTGCCCGCCCGCTTCGGCTTCAATGCCCTCGGCTCCCTCGTGATGCTGGACGCCTCGCTGCGCACCGGCGGCGACTACGGGCTGTCCGTGACCGCTCGCAACGTCCCTGAGGCCCTCACGCTGATCGGCAGCACGATCGCCTTCTGGGGCGTTCCGGCGTCCCCGTCGCACGACGCGGAGCGCGCCTGCCCGGGAGGTGTCTCGCCGGCCGACGGCGGCGCCACGTGCAGAAGCGGCGCCCCGCTCAAGGCATTCCTGCGCAATCCGACGTCCTGCCCGCCGCCGGGCGTTGGTCTCCCGACGACGCTCCTGATCGACTCTTGGTTCGACCCGGGGGACTTCACGTCAGCGACGTACGTCAGCCACGAGCTGCCCGGTTATCCGTTCGCGCCGAGCGCTTGGGGGGCGCCGGTCGGCACGACGGGGTGCGAGAGAGTCCCGTTCGATCCCTCATTGCAGGGCACGCCGACGAACACGAGGGTCGCGAGTCCGAGCGGCTTCTCATTCGACGTCTCGCTGCCGCAGAACAGCGACCCGAACCAGATCGGCGAGGGCGACCTCAAGCGGGCGACGGTCACCCTGCCTGAGGGGATGCACGTCTCGGCCTCGTCCGCCCATGGCCTCGCGGCCTGCTCGCCGGAGCAGATCCGCCTGCATGACGCGACCTCGCCGGACTGTCCCGACGCTGCGAAGCTCGGGTCGGTCACGGTGGAGACGCCGCTGCTCGCCAGACCGCTCGAGGGAGCGGTGTATCTGGCGTCACCGCATGACAATCCGTTCGGCACGCTGCTCTCCCTCTACCTCGTGGCGGAGGGGAGCGGTGTCGTCGTGAAGCTGGCGGGCAGGATCGACGCCGACCCTGTGACCGGGCAGCTGACGACGACGTTCGACGACAATCCGCAGACGCCCTTCTCGAAGCTGCACCTGCAGCTCGACGGCGGGCCGACGGCACCGCTCGCGCTTCCGCGCACGTGCGGCGCCTTCACGACGAGAGCGCAGCTCGAGTCGTGGAGCGGGAAGGTCGTCGACGTCGTATCGACGTTCAGCGTCGACGGCGACGACCACGGCGGGCCGTGCCCGCCGCCTCGCTTCTCTCCGAGCTTCACAGCGGAGACGACGCACCCGATCGCGGGCGCGACGAGCACGTTCAATCTCGCGCTGGCGCGCGACGACGCCGATCAGCAGTTGGGACGCGTCACGGTCGACATGCCCGAGGGTCTCACGGCGAAGATCGCCAACGCCACGCTGTGCTCCGATGCGCAGGCCCAGGCTGGCAACTGCCCGGAGAGCTCGAGAGTCGGACGTGTCACCGTCGGCGCTGGGGCCGGGCCAGACCCGTTCTACATCGACGCGGGCCGTGCGTACCTGACCGGTCCGTACAAGGGGGCTCCATACGGGCTCGCGATCGTCGTGCCCGCCGTCGCGGGTCCCTTCAACCTGGGTGACGTGGTCGTCCGCTCATCGATCTTCGTCGACAAGCACGACGCCACGGTCAGAGTCGTCAGCGATGTGCTGCCGACGATCCTGCAGGGGATTCCCCTTGACGTGCGCGACGTGCGCGTCTCGGTCGACAAGCCGAACTTCTTTCTCAACCCGACCAGCTGCGCGAGGAAGACGATCGCCGGAAAGGTGGAGTCGACCGAGGGCAGCGACGCGGACGTCTCCTCGTCGTTCCAGGTCGGCGAGTGCGAACGGCTCGCGTTCACGCCGCGCATGGCGATCCGCGTGGGTGGCAAGGGCCATACCCACAGAGGGGCGACAACGCCGCTTGTCACGACGCTTCGGATGCCGTCTGGCGGGGCGAACCTCCGCTCGGTCCGGGTGAGTCTCCCGACCACCATCAACGCCCGCCTCACCGTCATCAACGACGCCTGTACGCGCGATCAGTTCGAGCACGGCGACTGTCAGGACGCGAAGGCCGGGACGGCGGTGGCGGTGACGCCGCTGCTGAGAGATCCGTTGCGCGGCAACGCGTACTTCGTCAAGAACGGGCATGCGATTCCGGACCTGTTCATCGCGCTGCGCGGTCAGGTCGACTTCGACCTCATCGGGCGCATCACGATTCCGGGCAGCAAGCATCTGGCCACGACGTTCGACCACGTGCCAGACGTCCCCGTCAGATCGTTCACGCTGCGTCTGGCGGGCGATCGAAAGAACGGCTCGGTTGGCGCCGCGACGAATCTCTGCTCGTCGAGGGGGAGACGGGGGAAGGCACAGCTCGACTACGTGGCACAGAACGGCAAGGTGCGCCATGTGCGTCAGGCGCTCAAGATCGGCGGCTGCAAGGCCGCCGGTCACGGCAGACGCGCGAAGCGGCATCGAGGCTGAGTGGAAGCCTTGCGGTAACCGGTAGGCCCGCCGGCCGGCGCTGGTCACGTGGCTGCGGGCGTGCGTCTCGCAACCGCCGATTCGGGGAAGGCTCGCCGCGTGAGCGACGGGTTCGACGTGATCGTGATCGGCGCCGGGCCCGCGGGCGAGGTGGCAGTCGGGAAGCTGGCCGAGCGGGGGAGAGCGGTCGCGCTGGTGGAGCGCGAGCTGGTCGGCGGCGAGTGCAGCTACTGGGCGTGCATGCCGTCGAAAGCGCTCCTGCGGGCCGGGGAGCTGCTCGACGAGATCGCGCGCGTGCCGGGCGTCGCGGACGATCCCGGCGCCTGTGGGATCGACTCGGCGCGCGTCCTGCGCCGCCGCGACGAGGTGATCCACGAGCTCGACGACGCCGCGCAGATGCCCTGGCTGGAGGAGCGCGGCGTGACGCTGCTGCGCGGCGAGGCGCGCCTGGTCGGCGAGCGGCGGGTGGCCGTGAGCGTGACCGACGGCGGCGAGCCGGTCGTGCACGAGGCGCGCGAGGCGGTGATCGTCGCGACCGGCTCGACCGCGCTGCTGCCGCCGATCCCCGGGCTCGCCGAGTCGCGGCCGTGGACGAATCGCGAGGCGACGACGGCCGACGCGGTCCCGGCGGCGCTGCTCGTGCTGGGCGGCGGCGTCGTCGGCGTGGAGCTGGCGCAGGCATGGTCGGCGCTTGGCGCGCGCGTGACGCTGATCGAGGCGGCCGACCGCCTGATCGCGCGCGAGGAGCCGTTCGCCAGCATGCAGGTGGCGGAGGGCCTGCAGCGGCGCGGCGTCGAGCTGCGGATCGGCGCGAGAGCAGCGTCGGTCGAGCGAATCGCGGACGGCCGCGTGACCGCCACGCTGGAGGACGGCGAGCGCGTGAGCGGGGACGAGCTGCTCGTCGGGATCGGACGGCGCCCGCGGACGGACGACCTCGGGCTGGAGGCGGTCGGCCTCGAGCCGGGGAAGGCGATCGCGGTCGACGACCGCATGCGTGTCGAGCAGGCGCCCTGGCTCTACGCGATCGGCGACGTCAACGGCCGCGTCCAGCTGACGCACATGGGCAAGTACCAGGCGCGGGTCGCGGTCGAGGCGATCTGCGGCGGGGGACGGATGCGCGCCAGAGGCGACGGCCCGCTCTCGCCGCGCGTGATCTTCACCGACCCCAGCGTCGCGGCCGTCGGTCACACGCTCGCGAGCGCGCAGGAGGCGGGGATCGACGCGCGCGCGATCGACCGCGACACGGCCGGGACCGCCGGCGCGAGCTTCCACGGCCGCAACGCGCCCGGCACGACGCGCTTCGTGGTGGACGCCGAGCGGGAACTGCTCGTCGGCGCGACGTTCGTCGGGCCCGAGGTGGCGGAGCTGCTGCACGCGGCGACGGTCGCGATCGTCGGCGAGGTGCCGCTGGCGACGCTGGAGCACGCCGTGCCGGCGTTTCCGACGCGCAGCGAGCTGTGGCTCGACCTCGACGTGCCGGACTGATCGGCAACGAGCGGTTCGCATGCGGACCGACCGCGGTTCGGCGAGGGGCGCCGGGGCGAAACAGTCGATGTGAGCGCGAACGGGACGGATCCGCCGCCGGGGGCGGCGGGCGGCCTTGGCGTTCGAGGTCGCCCAGCTCGGCGCAACGATGCGACGCCCATGCGCGTGCTCGCACTCGACCCTGCCGGCGGCACGCTCGCGCGCTGCGCCGGCTTCGACGGGATCCCGAAGACGGTCGAGACAGCCTTGATCGCCCCGCTCGAAGCGGGCGCGATCGTGCTCGTGCTCGGTGGCGTCGCGCTCGCTCACCTCGACGCCGAATGGGCGCTGTAGGGCGCGCCGCTCAGCCGCTGACCCGCTCCGGTCCCGCGTAGACGTTCACGTGCTCGCCGCCGCGGGCAAAGCCGCAGAGCGTCATGCCGCGGTCGGCGGCGAGCTCGATCGCGAGCGAGCTCGGCGCGCCCACGCCGACGAGGATCGGCGCGCCGGCGACGGCAGCTTTCTGCACGAGCTCGAACGACAGCCGGCCGCTCACGCACAGGATCCCCTCATGGAGCGGCAGCAGGCCGTCGAGCAGCGCGCGGCCGATCACCTTGTCCATCGCGTTGTGGCGGCCGACGTCCTCGCGCACGAGCAGCAGCTCGCCGTCGGCGTCGAACAGGCCCGTTGCGTGCAGGCCGCCGGTGCGGGCGAACGCGGGCTGGTGCAGGTGCTCGGGGAGCGAGGCGAGCAGCGCCCGCGTCACCAGCGGTCCCGACGGCAGCGGCTCGCCACCGGCCGCGACCGCCGCCGCAACCTCCTCCAGCGCGCCCTTGCCGCACACGCCGCACGAGGACGTCGTGTAGAAGCGCCGCGCGCCGGGGTCGCGCAGCAGCGGACCGGTCACCTCCACCACGTTCGCGGCGAAGTCGTCGGTCGGGCCGGCCGCTCGAGGCGGCGCGGGCGGGATCAGCCCCTCGCCGTGCAGGAACCCCAGCGCCAGCTCCTCGTCGTGGCCGGGCGTGCGCATCGTCACTGTCAGCGGGACGCCGTCGACGCGGATCTCCAGCGGCTCCTCGACGGCGACCTCGTCGCGCACGCCGTCGTCGCGCACGACCGGCGCGGTCATGTGGGCGGCTGGCCCCCTGACTGACTGGGTCACGGCGGGGTCATACCCGCCGATGCCGGGAGCTCAGCCGCCGATCGCGGACATCGTGCGCGCCGGCTGCACGAAGCCCGGCTCGTTCACGCGGTGCTTGAGCTCCTTGCGCCACACGGCGTTGCGGATCACCTGCTCCAGCTCGTCGTCGCTCGCGCCGGCGCGCAGCGGACCGCGCAGGTCCGTCTCGTTGAGCGAGAACAGGCACGTGCGCAGGCGTCCGTCGGCGGTGAGGCGGATACGGTTGCAGTCGCCGCAGAACGGCTCCGAGACCGGATTGATGAAGCCGACCTTGCCGCGGCCGTCGGCGAAGCGATGCACGCGCGCGGTCGCGTGCGGGTCGCGCGGCGTGGGCTCCAGCGGATGCAGCGCATCGATCGCGGCGCGGATCTCCGCGCCGGTCAGCACCTGATCGGGGCTCCAGGCGTGATCGGCGTCGAGCGGCATGAACTCGATGAAGCGCACCTCGTAGGGGTGCTCGCGCGCGAACGCGACGAACGCCGGGATCTCCTCCTCGGTGAAGTCGCGCAGCGCCACCGCGTTGACCTTGATCGGGTGCGCCTGCGGGAACGCCGCGAGCGCCTCCAGGCCGCGCAGCACCTGCGGCAGCGCGTCGCGGCGCGTGATCGCGAAGAAGCGGTCGCGCTGGAGCGAGTCGATCGAGACGTTGAAGCGGTTCGCACCCGCCGCCACGAGCGCAGCCGCGTCGCGCTCCAGCAGGTAGCCGTTCGTCGTGATCGACAGATCCCGCACGTCGTCGATCTGCGACAGCATCCGTACGAGCTCGGGGAAGTCGCGGCGCACGAGCGGCTCGCCGCCGGTGAGGCGCACGTCGTGGACGCCCATCGAGGCCAGCAGCGCGACGAGTCGCGCGATCTCCTCGAAGCGCAGCACGCCGTCGCGCTCCAGCCACGGCAGTCCCTCCGCCGGCATGCAGTACTGGCAGCGGAAGTTGCAGCGGTCCGTGACGGAGACGCGTACGTCGCCGATCAGCCGTCCGTGCCCGTCGCGCAGCGGTTCGCGCATACCGCCCAGCGTACCCGCCGGGCGGCTGCGGTCACGAACCCGGCTTCAACGCCATGTCGAGCACGACCAGGATCAGGAACACGAGCTCGACGCGCGAGACGAGGAAGAGGCGCTGCAGGCGCTCCGTCGCCTGCGCGCTGTCCGCCCCGTAGCGCTCGACGTCCTCGCCGAGCTTCTTGGCCTGCGGACCGAGGAAGGCGGCGCCGACGAGAAACGACGCGATCCACACGATCAGCGCGAACACGAGCCAGAGCTTCCAGTCCCAGTTGCCCTCGTGGATCAGCAGGAAGCCCATGATCACCAGCACGAGCGACGACGGGATGAAGAAGCGCGTGCCGACCCACTCGACCTCGGTGGCCAGCGTGCCGACCTGCAGCGGAGCGTTCGGGCGCGTCGCGCGCAGCACGAGCAGTTGGATCGTGAAGGCGCCGCCGACCCAGATGACGGCGGCGAGGATGTGGACGGCGAGGTACCACTGGTACGTCGTGGCTGCGAACGTCACGGGGGAAGCTCCTCTCCTGAACGGCGTCGACCGCGCGGCATCCTACTGCCGGGTCGGGCGGGAATGGGAGCGCCTCGGGCGGTGTCCATGAGGGCATGCGACAGATCCTCGCTTGCTCGCTCGCGCTGACGCTCATGGCGCCCGCCGCCGCGGCGGCCGCGCAGCCGCCCGCGTCGGGGCGCGTCGTCGGCGCGACCGTCGCGGTCAGCGGCGTGCCGGCGCCCGCGCCCGAGCGCGCGCGAGTGGCCGCGGTCGCTGAGCCCGCCGCCGCGCCGGCCGCCGCCGCGGACCGGCCCGTCGCGCACGCTGCGGCTGGCGCCACCGTCGCGATCCGTGACTTCAGCTTCGGACCGGCGACGATCGCGGTGCACGTCGGCGACACGGTCACGTGGTCGAACGCCGGTCCCACCCCGCACACCGCGACGGCGAACGACGGCTCCTTCGACACCGGAACGCTCAAGGCCGGGCAGAGCGGCTCGCACACCTTCGCGAGCGCCGGCACGTTCGTCTACCACTGCACACTGCATCCCTTCATGAGAGCGACGGTGCAGGTGACCGCCGTCGCAAGCGGTGGCGGCACCAGCGCGCCGCCGCCGACTCAGGCCGCCGCGACGCCGTCCGCTTCACGCGGCCCGACCCTTCCCCGCACAGGCCTGAGCGCGCCGGGCCTGGCCGGCCTCGGCGCGCTCATGCTGCTGTGCGGCGTGCTCCTGCGGGCGCTCACGCGGCCCACCTGAGGGTCAACGATGGCGGTGGCGCTTCGACGCCGGCTTCATGACCGCCTGTACGAGCAGGTCGCAGCCCTCGCTCTGGGTGGAGATGCTGAACGAGCTGCCGAGCGTCGGGCTGAAGATCAGCTGGTTGTTGCCCCCGCCGGAGCAGTAGAGCGTCGATGCGGCCGTCGAGTCGATCGCGAGGTAGTCGCCCTTGTGGACCTTCAGGTGCGCGGGGAACTCCTCGACCGGGTTGCTTTCGTCGAAGCCGCGGCCTTCGACGTGCACGCTCGGGCCGGTGCCGGCGCCCTTGCCGAAGCCGGCGAAGTCGCCGAGCGAGGGGTCGAAGCCCAGGTTCTTCAGCTTGGCGAGCCGGAAGGTGAGGACGCCGGGCGCGCCGGCGCGGACGCGGAACGCGACGATCGTGCCGTTGCGCGGGGCGGTCAGGCCGCCGGCGACGGCGTCGCCCATGTCGATCGCGACGCGGGTGCAGGCCGGGGTCGCGTCGTCGCTGCCGTCCTCCTTGCAGTTGTGCGCGGGGGCGGAGTTGGACGGCTCGTGGTCGAGCCGGGTGCCGAACGTGTACGTCTTCGCGTGGCTTGCGGCTGGGACGAGCAGCAGTGCGGCGAGCGCTGCGACGGCGGAGATGAGACGGACGGTGCGGGCCATGACGATTCCTCCTGATGGACGGTGCTTTCGAGCTGTGTCCATCGTCGGGCCGTAAGGCCTTCGCGTCGTTCGCGCGCGTGACGCGCGCTGTGTCACGTGCGCGACACAGCGCGTGGAGGGGTTTGTGGGACCTGCGTGAGTGGCTGGCGGATGGGCGACCAAGCGGGGCAAGGACGCAGGGAGGCGAGCAATAGCAGCGCTATTGCCGCCTTCCGAGGACGCAGCATCCGCGCAGCGTCGCCCGCCGCCAGACGCCGCGGGGTCCCCACAAACCCCTCCTAGGCGAGCAGGCGCGCCCACAGCGCGCTGAGCGCGCGGTGCGCGGCGGGGCGCGCGCCACGTCTGGGTCTGCCGGTGCCGAAGACGTCGAGCAGGTAGGCGCGGTGCGCCGCCATCAGCAGGTGCGCGGATTCCTTCGGGTCAGGCGGCGGATGCGGCGCGGCTCGCAACAGACGCTCGATCAGCCGCCGGGGCCCGACGAGGGCGGTGTCGAGCCGCTCGGCGACGAGCGCGTCCTGGCGGGCGGCGTCGTCGATCGCGCGCAGCAGCGGGCCGTGTCTGGCGTAGACGCCGACGAGCGCGGCGACCATCGCCTCGACGACGGCCTCGGGCCGCTCGCGCTCGACGCGTTCGATCTGCCCGATCAGCGGGTCGTCGGCGTCCGGCAGCAGCTCCGGCGTCAGCTGGTGCAGGTCGCTCCAGTGGCGGTAGAAGACCGTGCGGGCAAGGCCGGCCTCGCTCATCACCGCATCGACCGTCAGCTCGGCGAACGGCCGCTCGAGCAGCAGGGCGCGGGCGGCGGCGAGGATGCGCGCGCGGGCATCGGCGGATCGGACGCGAGTTGACACTGTGTCGCAAGTCTGCCAGCCTTGGCGGCGTTGCGACAGCGTGTCACAAAACTTCCTGACGGCCGTGCCCTTTCCCACCTCGTCCTCGGGGCGGAGGATGGCCCGCTTGTCGTGGTGCTCGACGGGCCCGGCTCGCGCGGCCTCGCGCAGGCGGCCGCGCCGATCGCCGCTGAGCTGGGGATCCGCCTCGCCGCGCCCGACCGGCCCGGCTTCGGCGATTCGACGCCGGCGCCGCAGCACGGCATCGCCGACTGGCCGGCCGACCACGCGGCGCTGCTCGACGCGCTCGGGGTCGAGCAGGCGGGCGTGCTGGCGCAGTCCGGCGGCACCCCGTTCGCGCTTGCGGCCGCTGCGGCGCTGCCGGAGCGGGTCTCCGCGCTCGCGCTGATCGGCGCGCTCGCGCCACTTGTCGAGCCGGAGCCGCGCGCGAGCGCCGGGCGGCAATTGCGCATCGCGACGACGCTGGCGCGGCGTGCGCCCTGGCTGCTGCGCGCTGGCCTGCGCGGCGCAGCGCGGAGTGCGCGCAAGGACCCCGAGCGCGCAGCGCGCAACGCGGTGAAGCGGCAGCCGCCGGCCGACGCGGCCGCGTTGGAGGATCCGGCGCTCTGGGCGCTGCACGTGCAGGCGACGGCCGAGATCCTCGGGCAGCCCGACGGGCTCGCGCACGAGCTGAGCCTGTTCGGCCGGCCGTGGGGCGTCGACCTCGACGCGGTCGCATGTCCCGCCGCACTGTGGAGCGGCGCGCGCGACGTCGTGCACCCGACCGCGCACTCGCGCTGGCTCGCTGCCCGCCTGCACGACGCGCCCGTCGAGGTCGTGCCGGAGGCGGCGACGTTCGGGATGCTGGCGATCTACGCCGACGCGCTGCGGTTCGCCGCGGCGGCTGTGCTGCGCTGAGCGGCGAACTGCGCGAACCAGTCGAGCGCTGCGGGGTTTCTCAGCGACTCGCGGCTTGCCGCCTTCGCCGGATCGGTGCCTTCGAGGATCCGCTTGACGGGGATCTCGAGCGCCTTGCCGGACAGCGTGCGGGGGACCTCTGCGACGGCGTGGACCTCGTTCGGGACGTGGCGCGGCGAGCAGTCCTCGCGCACGCGCTGCGCGATCCGCTTCGTCAGCTCCTCGTCGAGCGTCGCGCCCTCGCGCAGCACGACGAACAGCGGCATCCAGCCGTCGACGTCGACGACGAGCGCGTCGAGGATCTCATCGAGGCTGAGGACCGCGCGGTAGATCTCGGCCGTGCCCATGCGCACCCCGCCGCGGTTGATCGTCGCGTCGGAGCGGCCGCTGATGATCGCGGTGCCGCGCTCGGTCAGCTCGATCCAGTCGCCGTGGCGCCAGACGCCGGGGAACATGTCGAAGTAGCTGTCGCGGTACTTCGCGTTGTCGGCGTCGCCCCACAGCGCCACGGGCATCGACGGCATCGGCTCCGTGATCACGAGCTCGCCGACCGCGCCGGTGAGCGCTCTGCCGTCGGGATCCCAGGACTCGACCTTGCAGCCGAGCGAGGCGGCCTGCAGCTCGCCGCGGTACACGGACAGCGTCGGGACGCCGCCGACGAACGCGGTGCAGACGTCGGTGCCGCCGGAGGTCGAGAACAGCCAGGTGTCGGCGCCGAGCTGGTCGGCGACCCACTGGAAGCCCTCCGGTGCGAGCGGCGAGCCGGTCGAGCCGACGGCGTGCAGCTTCGACAGGTCGCGTCCCTTCGCGGGCTCGACGCCGTCCTTCTGGCACTGCGCGATGTAGCCGGCGGAGGTGCCGAAGATCGTCGTTCCGGCCTGCGCGGCGAGGTCCCACAGCACGTCCATGTCCGGGTGTGCCGGCGAGCCGTCGTAGAGCACGACGGACGCCGGCGTCAGCAGCACGCCGAGCAGGAAGTTCCACATCATCCAGCCGGTCGTGGTGAACCAGAAGACGCGATCCTCGGCGTGCGCGTCGAGGTGCAGGTGCAGCTTCTTCAGCTGCTCCAGCAGGATCCCGCCGTGGCCCTGCACGATGGCCTTGGGGAGTCCCGTCGTACCGGAGGAGTAGAGGACCCAGAGGGGGTGGTCGAAGGGGACGCGCTCGAAGCTGAGCGGCGTATCGGTGGGTCCGAGGAAGCCGTCCTCCCAGCCCGACCCGTCGAGGTAGCCGAACCGCACGAACCGGCCGCCGACGGCGCCGGCGATCTCCGCCACCTGCGCCGAGCGGTCGAAGTCGCGGCCGTTGTAGCGATAGCCGTCGACCGCGAGCAGGACCTTCGGCTCGATCTGCTGGAAGCGGTCGATCACGCTGCGTGCGCCGAACTCGGGAGCGGCGCTCGACCACGTCGCGCCGATCGAGGCGGTCGCGAGCATCGCGGCGATCGTCTCGGGGATGTTCGGCAGGTAGGCGACGACGCGGTCCCCGCGCCCGACGCCCTGCGCGCGCAAGCCGGCGGCGATGCGGGCGGTCAGCGTGCGCAGCTCGCCCCACGTCATCTGCGCGAGCGGCCGCAGCTCGGACGCGTGGCGGATCGCGACCTTGTCATCGGCCTTGCCGCGGAAGAGGTGCTCGGCGTAGTTGAGCCGTACGTCGGGGAACCACTCCGCGCCCGGCATCTCGCGTCGGCCCAGCACGCGCTCGGGCGAGCCGTCGGCCTGTACGTCGAAGAAGTCCCAGATCGAGCGCCAGAAGGCATCGAGCTCGTCGACCGACCAGCGCTGCAGCTCGGCGTAGTCGGCGAACGTGCGGCCAAGGCGCTGCTCCAGCCAGCGCTGGTAGCTCGTCAGCCAGGCGCGCTTGATGCGCTCGGGCGAGGGGCTCCAGAGGACGGGCGGAGCGCCCGCCGCGCTGCCGCCGGCTGCGTCGCTCACGCCGGCGCCCCCGCCTTCAGGATCAGATCGCAGTACCCGTCCGCGATCTGCTCGGGGCTCAGGCGCCCCCGCGGCCGCAGCCACGTCGCCGTGTGGTTGACCATGCCGAGCAGCGCGAGCAGCGTCAGTCCCCGGTCGGCGAACTGCATCTCTCCGTCCTGCTCTCCTCGTGCGAGCACGTCGTCGAGGATCTTCTCGAACGCCTTGCGCTGGCGACGCACCTCCCGCCACTGCGGCTCGCGTTCGATCGCGTGGCGCTCCTGCGCGAAGACCGCCATGTGCTCGCGATGCGTGGCGATGTGCGCGAGCCACGCGCGCAGCAGCTCGTGCAGGTGCTCGGTCGCCGGCGCCTCGCGCGCGACGATCTCGCGCGCCTGCTCCAGCAGCGGCTCGAGCAGCTCGTCGCAGATGCGGATCAGCAGCTGCTCCTTGCTCCCGATGTAGTGGTAGAGGCCGCCGGCCGCGAGCCCGGTCGCCTCCGTCAGGTCCTGCATCGAGGTCGCCTGGTAGCCGCGCTCGGCGAACAGGCGCGCGGCCGTCGCGACGACCTCCTGCTGGCGGCGGTCGTAGCGCGCGCGCAGGGCGGGGCGGGTCGGCGGCAGGGCGGCGGGCATCGACGTGCAGCGTAGCGTACGCACCGAATGACCATTCGAAATTCGAATGGTCATTCGGTATCGTAAACGCCCATGGACTTCGACCTCTCCGACGACCACCGCCTGATCCAGCGCACCGTGCGCGACTTCGCGACGCAGGAGGTCGCGCCGGTCGCCGAGGAGCTGGACCGCGAGAAGCGCTTCCCGTACGAGCTCGTCAAGCAGCTCGGCGAGCTGAACCTGATGGGCATCCCGTTCCCAGAGGAGGTCGGCGGGGGCGGCGGCGACACGCTCGCCTACGCGCTCGCCGTCGAGGAGCTGACGCGGGTCGACTCCTCCGTCGCGATCACGCTGTGCGCGCACACATCGCTGGGCACGCAGCCGATCTACCTGTTCGGCAGCGAGCAGCAGAGAGCGGAGTGGCTGCCGCGCTTGTGCAGCGGCGAGATCCTCGGCGCGTTCGGCCTGACCGAGCCCGAGGCCGGCTCCGACGCCGGCAACGTCAAGACGCGCGCCCGCTTCGACGGCGGCGAGTGGGTGATCGACGGCGCGAAGCAGTTCATCACCAACGCCGGCACCGACATCTCCGGCGTGGTCTGCATCACCGCGCTCACCGGGGAGAAGGAGATCAGCAACCTGATCGTCGCCAACGGCACGCCCGGCTACGAGCAGGGCGAGCCCTACCGCAAGATGGGCTGGAACGCGTCCGACACGCGCCCGCTCACGTTCACCGACTGCCGCGTGCCGCAGGCGAACCTGCTCGGCCCGCGCGGCGGCGGCTTCAAGCAGTTCCTGCACGTGCTCGACATCGGCCGCATCGGCGTCGCGGCGATGGGACTCGGGCTCGCGCAGGGCGCACTCGACCAGGCGCTCGCGTACGCGAGAGAGCGCAAGGCGTTCGGGCAGCCGATCTCGAAGTTCCAGGCGATCCAGGCCAAGCTCGCCGACATGGCGACGGAGATCGAGGCGGCGCGGCTGCTCGTGTACAAGGCGGCGCGGCTGAAGGACCGCAGAGAGAACTTCACGCTCACCGCCGCACAGGCGAAGCTGAAGACCGGCCGGCTCGCGGTGCGCTGCGCCGAGGAGGCGGTGCAGATCCACGGCGGCTACGGCTTCATCGAGGAGTATCCCGTCTGCCGCTTCTACCGCGACGCGAAGATCCTCACGATCGGCGAGGGGACCGACGAGGTGCAGCAGATGGTGATCGCGCGGGCATTGGGGGCGTAGGCGGTGTTTCCGGCGTCAGTGAAGATCCGCGAGGTCGGCCCGCGCGACGGCTTCCAGAACGAGCCGGAGGTGATCGCCACCTACGACAAGGTGCGGCTGATCGACCAGCTCGGCCGCACCGGCCTGAGACGCATCGAGGTGACGAGCTTCGTCCGCGCCGACGTGATCCCGCAGCTGCACGACGCCGCCGCCGTGCTGGAGGCGATCGAGCTGCCCGACGACGTGAGCGTGAGCGTGCTCGTGCCGAACGAGCGGGGGCTTGAGAACGCGCTCGCGCACCGCGACCGCATCGACGAGATCAACGTCTTCCTCAGCGCCTCGGAGACGCACAACCGCAAGAACGTCAACCGCTCGATCGCGGAGTCGATCGAGGGCGTCTCGCGCGTGCTGGAGCGGGCGCGGGCGGAGGGGCTGCGCTGCGAGGGCGTCATCTCGACGTCGTTCGGCTGTCCCTACGAGGGCTGGGTCGACCCGGACCGCGTCGCGGAGATCGCGCGGGCGCTGGTGGACGCCGGCGCGCAGGAGGTCGGCTTCGGCGACACGACCGGGATGGCGAACCCGCGGCAGGTGGCGGAGCTGTTCCCCCGCTGGCGCGCGGCGCTCGGCGACGAGGTCGAGCTGACGGCCCATTTCCACAACACCCGCGGTCAGGGGCTCGCGAACGTGGTCGCCGCGTTGGGAGTTGGCGTCGACTCATTCGAGTCGAGCTTCGGCGAGCTCGGCGGCTGTCCGGTCCCGCCCGGGGCGACCGGCAACATCGCCACCGAGGACCTCGTCTCGATGCTCGAGGAGATGGGGATCGCGACCGGCGTCGACCTGCCGGCGCTGCTCGTCGCGTCCGGCACGGTCGCTGACGTGCTCGGGCGGCCGCTCGGCTCGCACACGCTGGTGGCGGGGCCGGTGGACTGGCGGCGGTGATCGGGTGTTCGGTCGCGTCCTGATCGCCAACCGCGGCGAGATCGCCGTGCGCGTGATGCGGACGCTACGGCGGTTGGGCGTGGAGTCAGTGGCGCTGTTCACCGACGTCGACGCGGACGCCGTGCACGTGCGCGCGGCGGACCTGGCGGTGCGCGTCGACTCGTATCTGGACATCGAGGGAGTGATCGCGGCAGCGCGCGCGGCCTCGGCGGATGCGATCCATCCCGGGTACGGCTTCCTGTCCGAGCGGCCGGCGTTCGCGCGCGCGTGCGCCGAGGCGGGGTTGACGTTCATCGGCCCGTCGCCGGAGGCGATGGCGCTGCTGGGGGACAAGGTGGCCGCGAAGGGGGTGGCTGAGCGTGCTGGGGTGCCGGTCGTGCCGGGGCTCAGCGGCGAGCGGCTGACCGACGACGAGATCGTCGAGTGGGTGGAAGGCGAGCGACTCCCCGTGCTGTTGAAGGCGGCCGCCGGCGGTGGCGGCAAGGGGATGCGCGTCGTGTCCTCGCTGGAGGAGCTGCCGGAGGCGATCGGCGCCGCGCGGCGCGAGGCCGCAGCCGCGTTCGGCGACGACCGCCTGCTCGTGGAGCGCTACGTCGAGCGATCGCGGCACATCGAGGTGCAGGTGATCGCCGACGCGCACGGCACCGTGCTGCACCTCGGCGAGCGCGAGTGCTCGCTGCAGCGCCGCCATCAGAAGGTGATCGAGGAGGCGCCGTCGCCGGTGGTCTTCGCCGAGCTGCGGGCGCGGATGGGTGAGGCGGCGTGCGCGCTCGCCAAGAGCGCCGGCTACGTCGGCGCCGGCACGGTCGAGCTGATCGCCGAGCGCGACGACCCGTCGTCGTTCTGGTTCCTTGAGGTCAACGCGCGCCTGCAGGTCGAGCATCCGGTCACGGAGCTGGTGACGGGGCTCGACCTCGTGGAGCTGCAGCTGCGCGTGGCGGCGGGGGAGCCGCTGCCGCTGTCGCAGGCCGACGTGTCGCTGTCGGGCTGGGCGATCGAGGCGCGCGTGTACGCGGAGGACCCGGCCGCGGGATTTCTTCCGTCGACCGGGCGGGTCGTGGCGTATCGCGAGCCGCGGGGCGTGCGCGTCGACTCGGGCATCGAGGAGGGGTCCGAGGTCACCAGTCACTACGACCCGCTCCTTGCGAAGGTGATCGCCTCGGGCGACGACCGCGCTCAGGCGCTCGCCTGGCTCGATCGCGCGCTCGCCGAGCTGCGGGTCGTGGGGCCGACGACGAACGCCGCGTGGCTGCGGGCGCTGCTGGCGCGGCCGGAGGTGCGGGCGGGGGAGCTGGACACGACGCTGATCGAGCGGCTCGGGGTGGCGGTGCCGGCGCCCGCGGAGGACCTGCCCGGGTTGGCGGTGCTGGCGCTGCTCGGCTCGCCGCGGTCCGACGATCCGTGGGACGCGCTGGACGGGTGGCGGCTCGGGGGCGTGCGGGCGCCGGTGGGGATGCGGCTCGACGGGCCGGCTGGCGAGGTCTCGGCGGTGGCTCCCTCCGACGGCGTGCGCTTGGTACGTGGCGGTCTGGGCATCGAGGGGGAGGGGGGCGTGGCCCGGGTCGTGGAGGTCTATCCCGACGGGGATGCCGTATGGCTCGTCGATGCGGGCGTTCCCTCCCGGTGGGGTTTGGCCGTCGACCGCGCGGGCGCACGGAGCGCCGGCGGCTCGTTGGATGCCCCGATGCCCGGCACGGTCATCGACGTGCGCGTCGAGCCGGGCGCCGCGGTCGCCGAGGGCGACACGCTCGTGATCCTGGAGTCGATGAAGATGGAGCTCGCGATCCAGGCCCCGGCCGACGGCGTCGTCACCGACGTGTTCGTCGCCACCGGCGATCGCGTCGCCCAATCCGCCCCGCTCGTCGCGCTCTCCGACGGAGCTGTGTCGGAGAGGGTCGAGATCCCGACCCTGAGTGACGCAGATCGCGAGGCAGCGGCGTGAGCACCGTGCTCAGCACGCATGCGCGGCCGGGGACGCCCGAGTTCGCCGCGAACGCGGAGGCCCACGCCGCCCTCGTGGCCGACCTGCGAGCGCGCCAGGCCAACGCTGCGCTCGGAGGGGGCGAGCGGGCGCGTGCACGCCACACCGACCGCGGGAAGCTCCTTCCCCGCGAGCGGATCGACCGCCTCGCCGACCCCGGCAGCCCCTTCCTGGAGCTCAGCCCGCTCGCAGCTGAGGACATGTACGACGGCGCAGCGCCGGGCGCCGGCATCGTGACGGGGATCGCACGGGTGGAGGGCCGACACGTGGTCGTCGTCGCCAACGACGCCACCGTGAAGGGCGGCACCTACTACCCGATGACCGTCAAGAAGCACCTGCGCGCACAGCGCGCGGCATTGGAGAACCGACTCCCCTGCATCTACCTCGTCGACTCGGGCGGCGCCTTCCTGCCGATGCAGGACGAGGTCTTCCCCGACCGCGAGCACTTCGGCCGCATCTTCTTCAACCAGGCCACGATGTCCGCGCAGGGGATCCCGCAGATCGCGGCCGTCATGGGCTCGTGCACCGCCGGCGGCGCGTATGTCCCCGCCATGAGCGACGAGACGGTGATCGTGCGCAACCAGGGGACGATCTTCCTCGGCGGCCCACCGCTCGTGAAGGCCGCGACCGGGGAGGAGGTGACCGCGGAGGAGCTCGGCGGCGGCGAGCTGCACGCCAGAACCTCCGGCGTCGTCGACCACCTCGCCGAGGACGACGACCACGCCCTGCGGATCGTGCGCAGCATCGTCGGGACCCTGCCCTCGCGGCCCGACGCCCCATGGGAGCGCGCACCGGCCGAGGCGCCGGCGGTGGATCCAAGCACCCTCTACGGCGCCGTCCCGCCGGACAGCCGCACGCCCTACGACCCTCGCGAGGTGATCGCGCGGATCGTGGACGGGTCGAGGTTCCACGAGTTCAAGGCCGACTACGGCACCACGGTCGTCACCGGCTTCGCCCACATCCACGGCCACCCGGTCGGGATCGTCGCGAACCAGGGGATCCTGTTCTCGCAAAGCTCGCTCAAGGCTGCGCACTTCGTCGAGCTGTGCGACCAGCGCGGCATCCCGCTCCTCTTCCTGCAGAACATCACCGGCTTCATGGTCGGCCGCGAGTACGAGGCCGGCGGGATTGCGAAGGACGGCGCGAAGCTCGTCGCCGCTGTCAGCACCACGCGCGTCCCACGCCTCACCGTCATCGTCGGCGGCTCGTTCGGCGCCGGCAACTACGGCATGTGCGGCCGCGCCTACGACCCGCGCTTCCTGTGGACGTGGCCCAACGCTCGCATCTCCGTGATGGGCGGCGAGCAGGCGGCGACCGTCATGACGGAGGTCGGTCAGCCGGAGGTCGGCGCGCAGCTCAAGGAGCAGTACGAGCGCCAGGGCCACCCCTACTACGCCACGGCGCGTTTGTGGGACGACGGCGTGATCGACCCGCTCGACACGCGCACCGTCGTCGGCCTGGCGCTCGGCGCCTGCGCGAACGCGCCGTTGGCGGAGCGCGCCGCGCCGGTTTTCCGCATGTAAGTTCAGGGTGCATCTCAGGGTCGGCAGGTAGCGCGGAGGCGCCGCACCCCAGGTATAAGCAGTGGGGTGACGTTGGAGGAGGCGCGTTCCGCGTGAGGAGGCTTGGACGCTTCGCCGCGCGGCGACCCATCTGGGTGTTGGGCACGTGGGCGGTCCTCTTCGCGATCGCGCTCGCGACCGCCTCCAACGCGCGCGACCAGATCCACGAGACCGATCTGCGGATCCCCGGCAGCGACTCGGCGCGCGCCGCACAACTGACGGAGCGGGAGTTCGGCAGCACGATCGCGCTGGCGGTGCTGCTGCAGGGCCCGAGAGCGACCGTCGAGCGCCAGGGGCCGGAGATCGTGCGCCAGCTCGGGCGGATCGACGGCGTCGAGGTGCTCAGCCCGTGGGACGCGAGCGGCAGGCGCGTGCTGCGCGAACCGGCGGGGGAGGCGCTGCTGACGCTGCAGGTGCGCAAGTCGCTGCGCGCGATCTTCGACGAGACGACGCCCACGGTCGAGCGCGTGCTCGCGCGCTACAGAGGCAGAGACGACCTGCGGATCGAGCTGACCGGCCAGGCGCCGCTGATGCGCGCGATCAACGGCGTCGCGCTCGACGCGCTCGACAAGGGCGAGCTGATTGCGCTGCCGATCCTGATCCTGATGCTGCTGGCGATCTTCCGCAGTCCGATCGCCGCGCTCGTGCCGGCGATCAGCGGCCTGCTGGTGACGAGAGTCGGCACCGCGCTGATGGGCGTGATCGGGCGCGGCGTCGAGATCGACGCGCTGGCACTCGCCCTCGTCGCGATGATCGGGCTCGCGCTCGGGGTCGACTACTCGCTGCTCGTCGTCTCGCGCTTCCGCGAGGAGCTGGCGAACGGGCGCAGCGTGCCCGACGCGGTCGAGGAGGTGGCGGCGCGCGCCGGCCGCACCGTCCTGTTCGCGGGGACGGCGCTCGCGATCGGGATGCTGACGGCGCTCGCGCTCGCGCCCGGCTCGCTGCTCGTCTCCTCCGCCCTCGGCCTGCTCGTCGCGACGATCGTGGCCGTGCTCGTCGCGCTCTTCATGATGCCGGCGCTGCTGATGGTGCTCGGGACGAACGTGAACCGCTGGCAGTTCGGCGGCGCGCGCACCGCCAGCCCGTGGGTTGCGATCGCCGAGCGTGCGCTCAGGCGCCCCGGCGCCGCCGCCTTCTTCGTGCTGCTGCCGCTGCTGCTGCTGTCGGTCCCTGCGCTCGCGCTCGACACCGGTCCGCCGAACCTCGCGAACCTCCCGCCGGACGATCCGGCGCGCGTCAGCTTCGAGCGCTTCCAGGAGCTTCGCGGCGCCGGCTTCGCGGCGCCGTTCGAGGTCGACCTGCAGACGCGCGGGCCAATCACGACGACGGAACGGCTGCAGGCGATCGACGACCTGCAGGAGCGCATCAGCCGGCTGCCCGGCGTCGCATCCGTGCTCGGGCCGGCCGTGCTGCGCGACACCGCGCGCCGGCTGCGCGGCCTCACCTCGCAGGCGCTCACGCTCAACCAGCCGCTGCGGCAGCTCGAGAACGGCTTGCGCCGCGCGAGCGACGGGAGCTCGCGGCTGCGCGAAGGGCTTGCCGCCGGCGCCGATGGCGCAAGCCAGCTGGCGGTCGGAATCGACCAGCTCGCCGGTGGAACCGGACAGCTCGCCGCCGGCGCCAAGCGAGCCGCGCCGGCCACGCACGCGCTCGCCGACGGCGTCGCGCAGGCGAGCGGCGGCGCGAATCGCCTGCACGGCGCGCTCGTGAGAGCGCAGCCCCAGGTGGAGCGGCTGGTGAGAAACGTCGACGTCCTGAGCAGATCGCTCACGCAGGCCGACCGCACGTCCAACCGCGACCTCTTCACGCCGCTCAACAGCGCGTCCTCAAAGGTGGCGGACGTGTTGCGCAACCTGGGCTCCGCCAATGCGTCCAACCCCGCCGTCGCCGCCGACCCGAACGTGCAGGCGGCGATGAGAGCGACGAACGAGGCGCTGAGCCTGCTCGGCACCGCCTCCGGGAATCTCTCGTCGGCGGCGACGACCCAGACGGCGAACGCGATCGCCGCGCGCCGGCTCGCGCGCGGCACGGTCCAGCTGCAGAGCGCGCTCGACCGCTTCCGCACCGGCACCGGCAGACTCGCCGACGGGCTCGGCCGCGCAGCGAGCGGGGCGAGACGTCTCGCCGGCGGCAGCAGGCAACTCAGCGCGGGCCTCGACCAGCTCAACTCCGGAACGCACCTGCTGCTCGACGGGCCGCATGGCGACGACGGCGCGCGGGCGCTCGCAGACGGCCTGCAGGCGGCGGTCGGCGGCACCGGCCGGCTCGACCGCGGCGTGCGCCGGATCCTCGGCGGCGTCGTGCGCGTGCGTGCGCGCGTCGCGGGCCAGCAGGCGGCGCTGCGCCGCGGCGGCACCGACGCCGGCAGAGCGCTCAGCTCGGGCTACTTCGTGCTGGCGGCGATCGAAGGCGCCGACCCGCAGCTCCGTGCCAACACGGGCTTCGTGACGAATGTCGCGGGCGGCGGCGGGACGGCCCGCATCGTCGTGATCGGGAGCGCCGGCCTGTTCGACTCCGCGAGCGTCGACCTGGCGAAGCTGCTGCGCAGAGAGGTCGCCGTCACCGCGCGTGAGCTGGACGCGAAGACGGCAGTCGTCGGCGGTCCCGCGGTGCTGCTGCACGACTTCGACACGAACACGAGCGCGCGCTTCCCGTATCTCGTCGTGGCGCTCGTGCTGATCACGTTCCTGGTCCTGCTCGTGCTGTTCCGCCGGCCGGTGCTGGCGCTCTGCGCGGTGCTGCTGAACCTCGTGACGGTGGGCGCCGCCGTCGGCGTGCTGGTGATCTGCTTCCAGGGCGACACGCCGCTGCTCGGCGGCCCCGGCTACCTCGACGCGATCGCCCTCTCAGGCATCTTCGCGATCATCTTCGGGCTCGCGATCGACTACGAGGTGTTCCTGATCACGCGCCTGCTGGAGGGCCACGAGCGCACCGGCACGACCGAGGGCGCGATCCACTACGGCCTCGAGAAGACCGGCACGATCATCACCGGCGCGGCCTTCATCATGGCGGCGGTGTTCCTGTCGTTCTCGGTCTCGCCGGTCTCGAACATCCGCCAGTTCGGCGTCGGCCTGACGGTCGCGGTGCTGCTCGACGCGACGATCGTGCGGCTGATCCTGCTGCCGGCGCTGATCCGCCTGTTCGGCGAGCGCACCTGGCACGTGCCGCGCTGGCTGGACCGGATCCTCCCGCGCATCGCGTCGCACTGACGCCATGCGCGGGCTGACCGCGGCGGATGGCTACGGCAGGAACGCCGGGCAGGCGAATCTGACCGTGTTGACGCTGTCGGGCGTCGGCGGCTCGTAGCCGAAGAACTCCTGGAAGGAGAACTGGCCCGAGGGCGGGCATGGCGGGATCGTGAACCAGAACAGCGTTCTTCTCTGGCGCTTCACGCACTTGCCTCTGGCGTTCTGCTTGAGGCACTCGCCCTTCTTGAGCGTGAGGCCGCTCGTCGTCACGTCGATCTGGGCGAGGCTGACTCTCAACCCGTTGACGTCCCCCGGCGGCAGGTCGAGGCGGTAGCCGTAGAGGCCGTCGGGAGTCGGATCGTTGAAGAAGTTCGCGTTCAGCGCGACGTGCACGCCCGTCAGCACGTCGTAGGTTCTGCGCTTGACGATCTCCTGGTCCTCATCGGCCGCGCCGAGGACGGTGAAGCCGGCGACGGCGCCCGGTCTGGTCGCCTTGCTGAAGAAGACGACGAACGTGCCTCTGATCAGTCTGTCGAGCTTGGGCGTGACGCCGCGTCCGTCGACCTGCACGGTGCCGCTGCCGATTCTCGCGCGCTGGCATGTCTGCGCGTTCGCGAGCGCCTTCCGGAAGCGCTTGCTTCTGGTGTGGCGCGCGAGGTATCTGATGAACGGCCCGAGGTTCTGGACGCGCTTCGTGAACGGCGTGCCGCTGAAGTCCATCGTGTCGATGTCGGTGCGCAGCTTCGGGCCGTCGCAGAAGAATCTCTTGTTGAGGAACTCCTTGCGCAGCGTCGCGCCCTTCGGGATGCGCAGGTAGTTCGCCGTCGGCGTCGGCGGCACGCCGCCGGTGGTGTCGAACGTCTGCGCGTGGAACAGGAGCGTGAAGCGCCCGCCCGACTTGATGTTCGTCACCTGGAAGTTGAACAGGTTGACCGGCTCGGCCATCGCGACGGCGGGCACGGAGAGCGCCAGGCCGGCGAGGGCGAGCACGAGGAGTGTGACCTTCCGCTCGATCCGCATGCACCCGAGGTTAGACGAGCGCGTTTCTCGGTCGCGCCGATCGTGTCAGGACGCGACGCGCTCGGCGCGCAGCAGCGCGAGACCGGGGATCTGCGGCAGGCGCTTGGCCTTCGTCGGGCCGAAGCCGCTCTCGGCCAGCCAGCGCGCGACCTCCGGGATCGCGTAGGTGTCCGCACCCGAGGTGAGGTGGAAGAAGAGGCCGAGGAGCGAGCCGTTGTCGGGGCGCTCGCCGGCCGGCCGGTCGTACAGGTCGAGCACGCACAGCGGCACGCCCGGCTTGAGCGTCGCGGCGATCCGCGCGAACAGCGCCTTCGCCTGCTCGGGCGAGAGGTGGTGGACGATGTTGAACGCGAGCGCGCCGTCGTGCGGGCCGCCGAGGTCGGTCGCGAGCATGTCGCCCTCGACGTGGCGCACGCGCGCGCTCATGCCGGCGGCGGCGACGATCTCGCGGCCGATCCGCGCGCTGCCCGGCAGATCGACGACGGTCGCCTGCAGCTGCGGATGGCGGCGGCAGCACGCCATCGAGAACTCGCCGTGGGCGCCGGCGACGTCGAGCAGCGAGGTGGCGTCGGGCGCCAGCCCGACCGCTCTCGCGACGGCCGCACTGGAGAGGCGCGCGAGCTGGTACTGGCCGGTGATGTAGGAGCGCCAGTAGGGATCGTCCGCCGGCTTGTCGTGCAGCTCCACGTGCGTCCCGTCGCGCACGAGCTCCTCGAGCCCGGCCCACCACTCCCAGTAGTGCGCGGTGTCCGCGACGAAGTCGCCCACGTACGAGGCGGAGGCGGGATCGAGCCACTTGGCAGTGCGCCTGGGCAGTGCATAGCGGCCGTCGCGCTCGCAGCGCAGGACGTCGCTGACGCAGAGCGCGTCGAGCAGCAGCGCGAGCCCCTGCTCGCGCAGGCCGAGCCGCTGCGCGAGCTCGCCGGCGGCGAGCGGGCCGTTCGCGCTCGCGAGCTCGCGGAAGACGCCGGTGCGCTGCGCGACCTGCAGCATGCGCGCGATCGGCATCCCGAACATCGCCAGGCCGACCGGCACCGGCACCATGTTGAGCGCTGCGCCGATCCGCTCCGTCGCGTTGTCATAGCGCGGTCCGATCCGCATGGAGCGACCCTACCGGCAGTCGCCGATGCACTAGCCTGGCTCGCTTCCCGATGTGCTCCCGTCGTCTCAGGTCCCTCTCGGTCTCCCTCGCCGCCGGGCTCTGCCTGGTCGCGCCGGCCGCGTCCGCGAAGGTGGCGCCTACACAGGAGCACGGCGCTGTGGCGGCTCCGGCGGCGCAGCCGGGCGCAGCGGTGCCCGGTGCGCTGATCGTCGTGTGGCGAGAAGGCGCCACGCGCGACGATCGCCTCGACGCGCGCGCGGAGGCCGACGCCGACTTCGTGCGCACGCTCGGCGATCGGCGCTTTCAGCTGCTGCACGCGCCGGCCGGTCAGAGCACGGCGGACGCGCTCGCCGCATTGCGCGCGAACCCCGACGTGCAGACCGCCGCGCGCGACACGTATGACACGCCGCAGGCGAGTACGAACGACCCGCTGCTCGGGCAGCAATGGGCGCTGCAGAACGTCGGCGCCGGCATCGGCGGCTTCGCCGGTGCGCTCGCGGGCGCCGACATCAACGCACTCGCCGCGTGGGATCGCACGCGCGGTACGCCCACGACCGTGATCGCCGACCTCGACTCGGGCTACCGCTTCGACGCGCCCGACCTCGGCCCGGTCGCATGGACGAACCCCGCCGATCCGGCGAACGGCGTCGACGACGACCACAACGGGATCGTCGACGACACGAACGGCGCGGACTTCGTCGGCAGATCGGTCAACGCCCCGGCGGTCGACGGCGATCCGACCGACGACAACCTCAACGACGGCGGGCACGGCGTCCACACCGCCGGCACGATGGGAGCCGCCGGCAACAACGGCGTCGGCGTGAGCGGCGTCGCTCAGGACGTGCGGATCATGCCGCTGCGGGTGTGCAGCTGGTTCACCGACACGAACTTCTCCGACGGCCGCGACGACTCGGACACCATCTGCCCGGCTGACGCGCAAGTCCAGGCGATCAACTATGCGGGCAGCCACGGCGCGCGCGCCGCCAACATGTCCTTCGGCGGTACGACGATCAACACGGCCGTGCGCGACGCGCTCGCCGCCAACCCCGGCGTCCTGTTCGTGATCTCCGCCGGCAACGACGGGCAGGACAACGATCCCGGCGGCGTCCCGCACTACCCGTGCGCGTACGACCCCTCGACGTCCGGCATCGCAGGCGCAGTCGACAACGTCGTCTGCGTGGCGGCGACCGACCAGGCCGACAACCTCGCCGCCTTCTCCGACTTCGGCGCGAGCACGGTCGACGTCGGTGCGCCGGGCACCCAGATCCTCAGCACGTTCCCGACCGACGCGCCGCCGTCGTTCAGCGACGACTTCGAGACGAACGACTTCAGCAGAACGTGGAGCGCGAGCAGAGGCGGCGGCTTCAGTCGCACGAACGAGGCGCCGCTCACGTCGTTCGGGATGAGCGACTCGCCGGCCAGAGACCCGTCTGGGGGCGCGGTCGTCAGCTCGACCTCGCAGTCGATCGCGATCCCGAGAGGCTACGGCGCCTGCTTCTTCCGGCAGCGGCGCACGGTCGTCGCCCACCAAGGCGGCTTCTACCAGTACGAGATCGACAGCAACGGCAGCGCGGTGTTCGTCTCGAACAGAGTCACCACGTCGGGCATGTTCGTCACGTCTCCGATCACCGACCTCGACGGCACGAACCTGAGAGTGGTCGTGACCTACAGCGCGGGGCCCACACCGCCGGCAGGCGACGGGGTGTGGCTCGACAACCTGTCGGTCTTTTGTCACGCGCCGCTCACCACGCCGCCCGGCTACGACTTCCTCGACGGCACCTCGATGGCGGCGCCGCATGTGACGGGCGCGGCCGGCCTGCTGTTCTCGCTCAACCCGTCGGCGACGGTCGCGCAGGTGCGCGCCGCGCTGCTGGCGACCGTGCATCCGCTCGCCGCGCTGGCAGGGCGCACGAGCAGCGGCGGGCGCATCGACGCGGCCGCCGCGCTCGACGAGATCCGCCCGCCGGGCGAGACGACGATCGCGGCCGAGCCGAGACGCAGGACCAAGTCGGGGCGCGCGACGTTCGCCTTCGCCCGCTCGGACGCCGCGCTCGGCAGCGCGTTCCAGTGCCAGCTCGACGGCGGCGCCTTCGCGCCGTGCAGCAGCCCGGCGACGTACACCGTGCGCGGCGGCAGGCACACGTTCGCCGTGCGCTCGAGCTCGCCGCACGGGGTGCTCGTCGACCCCACGCCGGCGACCGCAAGCTGGACCGTGCTGCAGTGCAAGGTCCCGAAGCTGCGCGGCGCGACGCTCAGAGCCGCGAAGCGTGCGCTCGCAAAGGCCCATTGCAAGCTCGGCAAGGTGCGCAGGCCGCGCGTGAGACGCAGCGGCAGTTCCCCCGCACTCGTCGTGCTCGGCTCGCGCCCGTCGCGCGGCGCGGTCCGAGCGGCCGACGCGAAGGTGCGCCTGACGCTCGGCCCGAAGCCGAGACCGAGCAGAGCGAGACGGCGCCGCGGCTGACGCGTCGCCGTTGGCTCTATGTGACGGCGCGCACGAGCGTGAGCACGACGATGCCGGCGAGCGCTACGACCGTCGTCCAGGCGATCGCCGAGCCGGTGAGGCGCAGGTCGAGCCCGGTCGCGTGGCCGACGAGCACGGTGTTGATGCCGACGGGCATCGCGGCCATCACGTAGAAGGGCGCCGGCACGTCGATGAGCACCAGCCCGACGACGAGCAGCACGAGCGGGACGAACGCCATCCGCAGCAGCATCACGGCGACGATCGGCGGCGAAAGGGGCGGCGGTACGCGCAGCATCCCGTCCTTGGCCTCGTCGCCGAGCGTCACGCCGACGACGAAGAAGCCGAGCGGGAGCAATGCGTAGACGCACGCGTGCGACGGCGTCACGAGCCACTCCGGCGCCCACGCCTCCGGTACGAGCAGCGCCAGGACCACCGCCCACAGCACCGGGTTGCGCAGCAGGCCCGTGCGCAGCTGCTCGCGCAGGCCCCCCTCGCGCGCGTGTCCGAGGCGGGCGCCGACGCTGTAGCTGCCGAGCACGAACATCGGCAGCGACACCAGCCCGTCGTAGACGACCGCCTGCGACAGCTCGGCGTGCGAGAACAGCGCGGCGATCAGCGGCAGGCCGAAGTAGGCGGTGTTGGATTGAATCGTGGTCACGATCGCCGCGCCGGTGCTTGCGCTCGGCAGCCCGAACGGGCCGCGCGCGAGCCGCCACATGATCGTGCCGGCCACGACGATCGACGCTGCCGCGATCGCGATCGACAGCGTCGCGTCGAGCGACAGGTGCGCGCGTGCGATGTTGACGTAGGCGACGAACGGGACCAGCACCCACAGCATCGACTGCAGCACCGCGAAGCGCAGCCGATCCGCGCCCGCGTTGTCGCGCCGCTCGACGGCCACGCCGACGGCGGTCGCGACGATCACCGTCAGCACGATCCACAGCACTGCGCGGATGCTGCCACGTCGGCGCCGCGATAGGCTCGCCGGCGTGAGCTGGGACGAGCGCAAGCGCGAGCTGGCCGGCGAGCTGATCCGCCGCCTCTACGCCGCCGGTGTCGTGCGCACGTGGCTGCGCGACCAGCCCGGCGGCTGGGAGCTGATGTCGGGCGCGTGGAGTCCCTTCTACGTGAACTTCCGGGACGCACCTGCGAACCCGCAGCTGTTCCGCTTCCTGATCGACGCCGGCGCCGAGCTGGTGCGCGAGGAGCTGCCGCAGGTGACGCAGCTTGTAGGACTCGCCGCCGCCGGCGTGCCGTTCGCGGCCGGCGTCGCGTACGCGCTCGGGCTGCCGATGGGGTACACGCGCAAGCTGCCGGGCGTGCGCCGCGCCGCCGACCTGGCGGACGGCGCGAGCGCCGAGGCCTACGGCAGCCACCGGCTCGTCGAGGGCGATTTCCGGCCGGGCGACCGCATCGCGCTCGTCGACGATCTGGTGACCGGCTTCGACTCGAAGGAGATCGCGCTGCGTCAGCTGGCGCTAGAGCTGGAGCGGCGCGAGCTGGAGGACGTGCGCGCGGAGGCCGTCGTGGTCTTCCTGGAGCGCGGCGCCGAGGCGCGCAGCCGTGCCGCCGCCGCGGGCATCCGGCTCGTCTCGCTGCTGACGCTCGACGCCGACAGCGTCGAAGGCCTGCGCGGCGCCGCGAGCGACCGCGAGCTCGACGTGATCGCCGCATACCTGCGCGACCCGGCGCCGTTCCAGGATCCTCACCGCCGCGCCGAGCTGGCGGCGGTCGCCGGCTGATGCTCTGGCTGCTGCGGCACGCCGAGGCGGAGGACGCGCTCGGGCGCCCGGACGCCGAGCGGCCGCTGACGGAGAAGGGCCGCGCGCAGGCGCAGGCGGCGGGGCTCGCGCTCAGAGCGCTCGGCGTCCCGCTCGACGCGTGCCTCGCGAGCCCGCGCGTGCGCGCGCGGGACACGGCGCTGATCGCCTGCGAGCCATTGGGCTTGGAGGTGCAGATCGCGCCGGAGCTCGCGGGCGGGCGCTTCGACCCCGAGCGGGTCGCGGCCGGCTTCGGCGCGGACGTGCTGCTGGTCGCGCACAATCCCGACGTCGCGCAGGCCGTCTATGACTGCACCGGTGCGCGTGTGCGCATGAAGAAGGGGGCGCTCGCCGGAATCGCGGAGGGCGAGCTGCACGTCTTCCTGCGCCCGGCCGAGCTGCGCGCGATCGCGGCCGGCGGCGCCTGATTCACTAGAAATGTACTGGCACGCGGTCAGGCCTGGTAGATTCACCTGACAGGCGTGCGCACTCCTGCGAAGGGCTCGCCGTCGTGCGAGCTGCGCAAGCAATTGGGGGATCATCATGTTGCTCAAGCGAGCGCTGCCGGTCGTCGCGCTCCTCGTCCTGCTGGCCGCGACGGTCGTCGCGAGCACGGCCTGTGCGGGAGTCGTCTTGTTCGCTGCTCCCGGCGGTGCGATAACAGCCACGTCGCTAGGCGCGCTGACGTTCACCGCCGGAGGATCGAGCGTCACCTGCAACGTTACGTTCAGCGGCTCTTTCGAAGGGCAGGAGCCGGAAGCTGAAGAACCGTACATAGAAGGGATCGCCGGGACGCAGGCGGGGCAGATCACCTCCGCCAGCGCCTCGGGTTGCACCGGCGGGACCATCGAAGCGTTCTCCGGCCTGCCGTGGAGATTCACCTACAGCTCATCGCTAGGCACCTTGCCGAACAGCATCTCGGGCACGCTATTCACCCTGAGCACGGTCAGGGTCAGATTTGCATCGCTCGGGAGAGAAGGCCAGAACTGCCTGTACAGCGGATCGCTGGGGATGCTATGGGGCTACTCGGGGACCAACCCGTACTCGACGACCCTACTGACGCTGCTATCGGGCTCGCTGTCCCTCGCCGAAGGGCAGACCTGCATCTGCCCGGCGAGCGGCAGATGGGAAGGCACGCTCTCCGTCGAATCGACGCAGACGATCGAAGCGTTCATGCAAGATCCGCTGAACCTCGAATGGAGGCCGGCCGAAGCAGGCGAAGCGGGCAGGAGGGTCGACTTCGGCAGAATCGAAAGGAACAGAACCGCGACGAGAACGATTGAAATCAGATCGATCGAAGGCTTGCAATACATCGGCCAATGCACGATGGCCGGCGACAACAGTGCGAATTTCATAAATGAAAGATGCCCAGCGAAGTGGATTGAGCCGGGAAAGCCGGCCAAGAGGTATCCATTGAGATTCGACCCGAGGGGAATGGCGGGTGAATATAGGGCGAGATTCGAACTGCTAGAACGGATGGGAGGGCTGCTGTACCAGATAAGCCTCATCGGCAGAGCGGAATAGCCGTGGTGCGAGGCGCCCTCGCCGGTTTGGGAGGGCGCATGGCGGGTAGCCCTGGGCGCATGATCGGAGCAATCATCCTCGGCATCGTCGCGGGCTACCTCGGCCGCTTCCTGATGCCCGGTCGCGACCCGATGGGCTTCATCGCGACAACCCTGTTGGGCCTCGCCGGTGCGATCGTCGGCTTCCTCGTCTTCACCGAGCTGCTCGGGATCGGGGACGACGACGCGTTCGACCTCGGCGGGCTGATCGGCGCGGTTCTCGGCGTGATGCTGCTGCTGGCGCTGTACCGCGCGTTCATGCATCGGCGCGAGACGCACGGACCGGCATATTGACGGCGGGGCCGGTGCGCCACGGCGCGCCGGCCCAGCTCGTCAGATCATCGCTTCCTGCGCAGCGCGGACGGCCGCTTGCACGCGGTTCGTCACCTCGAGCTTGAGCAGGATGTTCGAGATGTGGTTCTTGACGGTGTGCCGGCTGATGAACAGCTGGCGCGCGATCCCGTCGTTGTCGAGCCCGCCCGCGAGCAGACGCAGGACCTCCTGCTCGCGCTCGGACAGCACCGATCTCGGCGCGGGTCCTTCGCCGGCGCCTATCGCCCGCAAGCGGCGCACGAGCGCCTCGGCGGCTGTGGGTGCGATCAGCGTCTCGCCGGCGCCCGCCGCCCGCACGCCTGCGAGCACCAGCTCGGGTGCGGCGTCCTTCGACAGGTAGCACGAGCCGCCGAGTCGCACGACCTCGACCGGGTCGTGGGCCGGGGGCGTGCGCGCGAGCGCGAGCAGTCGCGTGTCAGGCGCCTGCTCCTGCAGCCGGCGGATCGTTTCGAGCGGCGTCAGGCCGGTGCTCGACGCGGTGTCGGGGTCGACGACCACGACGTCCGGCGCATGCAGTGCGACGAGTCGCATGCCCGCCTCGGCGCTCTCCGCCTCGCCGACGACCGCGAGCCGGCTTGCTTCGAGCAGCTGGCGAAGGCCCGTACGGAACAACGCATATCTGTCGATCAGCACGACGGTGAGCTGCGGCACGGTGTCTCCCTAAGCCGGTTCGGCGGTCGCATGGCCGGCAGCGAGGCGCAGCGCGCTGTCGCGATCGGGCGCGCCGAGGCGCCGCATGGTCGTCGAGACGTGGCGTCGGACCGTGACGGTGGAGATCCCCAGCCGCTCGGCGATCTCGTGCGTGCTCAGCTGCTGGCGCATCAGCTCGAGCACCTGCGACTCGCGCCGCGAGAGCTCGGTCCATGTGCCGTGTGCGGTGCGGACGCGCCGCTTGCTCGCGAGCATCTGCAGCTCCTCGATGACGCGCTTCGTGGCCGCGCGAGGAAGCAGCGCCTCGCCTTCGAGCGTGGCCCGGACCGCACGGCCGAGCGCGTCGGGACCGGTCTCCTTGTGCAGGCATCCGGTCGCGCCGTTGCGCAGACCCTCGATGAGCGCCTCGTCCGCGATCGACTCGAACAGCAGCACGATCCGCGTCGCGGGACTTGCGGCGGCGAGCTCGCGCACCGCGGCGAGCGCGCCCGGCAGGCGCGCGTCGAGCAGGCAGATGTCCGGCAGCCGGGAGCGCGCGGCGCGCACCGCTGCGGCCGCCTCGGCCGCCTCGCCGACGACGACGATGCCCTCACGCGCGAGCGCATGTCGCATCGCCAGGCGCGCGACCGGACGTGGGTCCGCAAGCACGGCGGACGGTCGCGTGATCGTCCTTGCCAGCCCGCTGCCCGTCTTCTGCTGTGCATCGTCCCTGACGAGCGTGTTCCCAGCACGCCCAGGGTTTCGCGACTCGGTCAACGCCCTCCCCGCCAATCGATGACGCCCGAACCCCTATGAAATCTTACCGATATTCGGTTTATCGGCGAACGGACCTTATCAGCTCTCGAGCGGCAGAGGCGCCAACTACATCGAATACCCATAATTGGCGCGCTCCCATCAGCGTTCAATCAATTGAACGCAAGGATGAGCAGATCGGCCTATTGGGATTTTCGGGCCGCGCCATGAGACTGCTGCCGACCGGTCACTGACGACTACAGCTGCACGGGGGCGCGAAAGGGATGAGGACGATGGAGGCAGCCGGCGCCCCCGCGGCGCTGAAGGGCATGGATCGCTCGGCGAGAGCGCGGCTGCGCGAACTGCTGCGCGGCTCGGGCGGATCCGAGGAGGGAGGATCCGACGGGCAGCTCAAGGAGCTCGAGCGCGAGGTCGCGCTGCTGCGCGAGGAGAACGCCCGCCTCAAGCTCGCGCGAGAGCACGCGGGCGACCGGCCGGCGAATGAGCGTCTGCGGGCCGCGTTCCTCGCTGCGAACAGGGGTGAGAGCGACGACGACGAGGATCCGTGGGAGGTCCTGACCGAGTGCATGCTGCTGCGCGAGACGCTGCTCGACGCCTGCCGTGAGCTCGAGCGCGGCGCGAGCGAGCTGCGCACACGGCTCGAGACGCTGCTGGCCGACGAAGGCGCGGAGCAGCTGCGAGGCGACCTCGAGCATGTGACGTGACCAGACCTTCGATTCTGCTGACGACGGAGGCGACCTATCCCTACGCCGTCGGCGGGGTCAGCTCGTGGTGTCATCTCGTGGTCGGCGGCCTTCCGGAGTTCGCGTGGTATGTCCTTCCCATCCATGCGGGCGGCCGCCGGCCGCGGCAATTGTTCGAGCTTCCAGCGCACGCCTCGCTTGCGGGGCGGATCGAGGTGTGGGGCGAGCAGCTGCCGCGGCGACGTTGGATTCGCGACCGGCTCCGCGGCGGCCGCCCGTCGCTGCCGGCGGAGCTGGTGCGCGCGCTGATCGGCTGGCGCCCAGATCACGAGGAGCTGCTCGACGCGCTCGTGTGGTGCCGCCGCCATCCGGGCGAGCTGCGCGCGACGTTCCGCTCCGTGCAGGCGTGGCGGCCGTTCGTGCAGGCGCTGCGCGAGGTGCTCGACGAGCGCCATCCCGAGCTCGCCGCGCCGCCCGAGCTCGACACGGTCGACGCAGCCAGGCTCTACCAGCAGCTCTACTGGGTCGCGCGGACCGCCGCCGCGCCGACGCCGCGCGTGGACCTGCTGCACACGACGGCGGCCGGTTGGGCGGCGGTCCCGGCGATCGTGCATCGGGAGCTGCACGGCACGCCGCTGCTGCTGACCGAGCACGGCGTGTATGTGCGCGAGGCCTATCTCGCCGCAGCGCGCAGCCGCGCGAGCGCGGCCGAGCGCTTCCTCGCGACCCGGCTCGGCCGCGGCCTCTGTCTCGCGGCCTACGCGTCCGCCGACGTCATCTCGCCCGTCACGGGTGCGAACGCGCACTGGGAGCGCAAGCTCGGCGTCCCGCCCGAGCGCATCCGCGTGATCCACAACGGGATCGAACCGTCGGGCGAGCTGACGGCGGCGCCGCGGGTCGGGAAGGTCGTCACCGTCGGACGGATCGACCCGCTCAAGGACGTGCAGACGATGCTGCACGTCGCGGCCGAGGTGACGCGCCAGCTGCCCGCCGCGCGCTTCGAGTACTGGGGGCCGCCGACGAAGGGGCAGGAGGCCTACGCGCAGGCGTGCGAGGAGCTGCACCGGCGGCTCGGGCTCGGCGACCGCTTCCGCTTCATGGGTACGACCGCGGAGCCGCTGGCGGTGATGCGCGACGCCGACGTGGTGCTGATGACGAGCATCTCGGAGGGGCTGCCGATGGCGGTGCTGGAGGCGATGGCGCAGGGGCGCCCCGTCGTCGCGACCGGCGTGGGCGGCGTGCCCGAGGTATTGCGCGGCTGCGGGATCGTCGTGCCCTCGGGCGACGTCGCGCGGCTCGCCACGGGCGTCGCCACGCTGCTGCGCAACCCCGTGTTCGCCGAGCGGCTCGGACGCCGAGCGTACGCTCGCGTGCGCGAGCGCTACACGCAGCGGCGCTGCGTCGAGGGCTATCGCACGCTGCTGGCCGAGCTGACCGACCACGACCTCGCCGCGGCCGCATGAGACCGGCGCTGAGCAGCGAGCGCGCCGGCGGGCTCGTGCACGCGCGCCTCGGGCGGCCGGCGCAGGACCTGCTGGAGGCGGTCGTCGTGCTGGAGGCGTGGGGCGGCGTGCCGAGCGAGTCGGCGCTCGCGCTCGACGGCGTCGCGCCCCCGCGGAGTGCCGCGCCCTCGCCCGCGCCGGCGCGTCCGATCGAGCGCGAGGACGAGCAGCGCGAGGGGATCGTCGCCGAGGGGATCGCGCTGCTCGTCGCGATCATCGCCGTCGCCGCATGGGCCGGCCCACTGAGCCGGCAGCTCGGCACGGCCGCGCTCGAGCATGCGCTGCACGTGGCGCTGCCGCTGACGGTCGCGCTGCAGTGGATGCTGCGCAGCCGCTACCTCGGTCGCAGAGGCGGCGTGCGCCAGCTCGCGGAGGAACGTGTCGCAGTGCTGCTGCTGACGCTCGGGGTGGGAGGCGCGCTCATTGCGATTCCCGGCGCAGGTCCGCTTGTGGCGCTGTTCGTGCTGATCTGGGTCGGCGGCGCGGTGCTTGCGCGCCGTGGCTGGGGACTCGGATACGCCGCCCTCGTCGCCGGCGCGGCGGCCGCGCTCGCGTCCGGGGCACCGGCGCAGGCGTCGCTGGCCGCGCTCGGCGCGATCGTCGCGGCGGCGTGCGTGCTGGCGGTCGCCAGCTCCGGCGGTCCGGTCGAGGAGGCGCCCGGCCGGATCGGGCGCGCGCTCATGGCCGGCGCGATCGGCGGCTTGATCGGCGGGCTGCTGATCGGCGACAGCAGCCTCGGCTGGGGCGTGCACGGCGCCTTCCCCGGCCTCGCGCTCGCCCCGTCGGTGATCGGCAGCCTGTGGGGCGGCTACCACCTGTGGCAGTTCCACGCGGCGGTGCCGCGCGGCCTGCGCGGCGTGCCGCTTGCGCTCGCGAGCGACGCGATCCCCCGCGGACCGGCCGCGCAGATCCTGATCGGCGCGCTCGCGCGGCTGATCGGCATCACGACGCTGCTGTCGCTCGCCGTGATCGCCGCGGGGCGGTGGACCGACGGCACGGATCACCTCGGCCTGTTCGTCGCGTTCGGCTCGGCCGCGCTGCTGAGCCTGTTCGTGAGCCTGCACGAGTCGCTCGGCTACGCACGCTGGGCGCTGCTCGTCGCCGCCGTCAGCCTGGCCGTCGAGCTGGCGCTCGATCGCTGGGTGCTCGCGCCGCCGCCGGGGCTCGCGCTCAGCACGGCCGGCGCGGTCGGCACGCTGCTCGCCGTCGCTCCGCTCGTGCGGCAGCTGCGCTCGCCGGGGCGCATGCTCGCCACGGCGTTGTGGATCAAGTGATCGAGCGGGTCAGCACGTCTGGCGCCAGGCGCCGAGGTCGAGGCGCTTGCGGATCGCGTTGACGCCCAGACGGCGCGCGTCGGCGCAGAACGCGGACGGGTCGACCTCGTACTCGGTGTCGTAGACCCCCTTGCCGGTGCGCAGGAAGGGACGTGCGCTCGCGCACTCGTCGTACTGGAAGCACTGCTCGAGCACGGCGAAGTCGAAGCTGCGGGCGAGCGCCGGCGCCTGCTCCAGGTCGTTCTTGAGCGCGACCGCGAGGCCCTGCGCGTGCACGGCGCGCGCGACCCAGCGGTTGAAGCGCAGCTGGTCGGCCGCCGCGAGCGGGAAGCCGCTGTCGTTGGAGTAGCCGTCGACGTTGTCGGGCTCGACCGCGTCGAAGCCCTTCGCGCGGCAGCGCGCGAAGCGGGCGCGCAGCAGCGGTGCCAGCCGCTCGATCCGCCGGATGTCGAGCCAGCGCTCGCCCGGCCAGCCGTTCTCGGCGCCGAGCAGCTCGCGCGGGAAGCGCGCCGCGTCCGGCCGCCAGCGCTCCCACGCGCCGACGTTCACGTAGCAGACGACGTAGCGGCCGGCGCGGTGCAGCCGCGCGACCTGCCCGCGGCGCGTGTCGAAGCCGTCGACGTCGTAGACGCGGGCGGAGACGCTCAGGGCGAGGCGGCCGTCGAGCTGCCACTGCCAGCTGGCGTGCGCCGGCGGCGGCTGCGGCCTGCCCGCGCCGCGCGCGCCGGGCGCAGCCTCGCCGCAGCCGGAAAGCACGATCGCCACGACGAGCAGGGGGAGGGCGCGCAACCTCACGGCGGGCGACGCTACCACGCGTCCCCGCCGCGTTCAGTTAATTGAACGCCCGAAAGGGGCTGGATGACCCATTGGTTGACGCCGCACCGGTCGCGACACTGAGTTTGAGTCCGACCGCAAATGGGGGAGTCGCCGATGCGACCGAAGCTGATCGTCCTCGTCCTGGCCTGCTGCTGGCTGCTGCTCGCACTCGCGAGTACGTCAGCGGGGGCGGCGCAGCGCATCGACATGCGCGTGCTCCTGCTCGGGGCAAGCGGCGGCGAACCGACGTTCCAGGCGTGGGAGGCGCAGCTCAGGCGCGAGGGAGTCCCGTACGACACCTTCATCGCGAGCAGAGGGCACACGGCGCTCAGAGCCGAAGCGCTCTCCAGGACGGAAGGCGGAATCGAAGAGGCCAGATACCAGGCCGTGATCGCGGCGGTCGGCAACCTGCCCGTCTGCGACGAAGAAGGCTGCCACTCGGCGCTGTCCGCGGAAGAGTGGGCCGTGCTGGCCGAATTCGAGAGAAGGTTCCACGTCCGCCAGATCAGCCAGTACGTCTATCCGGAACCCGGCTTCGGAACCAACTGGCCGAGCTCCGGCGGCGCCTTCGAAGGCGTCGCGGGCAGACTCACGGTTGAAGGCGAAAGAGTCTTCCCCTACCTCAGAGGGCCGGTCTCGATAGGCAGCGGGACATGGGGATACCTAGCGACCCCGTACGCGGCCGAATTCACGACGCTCGTGACGGACGGCGGCGGCAGCAACGCGCTGCTCGGCATCTACAGGCACGCCGAAGGCCGCGAAGAGCTGGTCGGCACGTTCGACGGCAACCAGTACCAGCTGCAGTCGCAGCTGCTGCGCCACGGCGAGCTCGCATGGGCCACGCGCGGCACCTACTTCGGCGACCAGCGCACCTACCTCGAGCTGCAGGTCGACGACGTCTTCCTGCCGGACGACATATGGGACGTCGAAGCGAACAGAACGGACTATGCGCCCGAACACGCCGTGCGGATGAGCTCTGAAGACGCGACCGCGGCCGTCGAATGGTCGAACAGCAGGAGACTCCGCCTGGACATGGTCTTCAACGGCGGCGGCAGCGTCGAATACAGAGCCGAACATGGCGGCAGTGACTCGCTGCTCACGACGCTGAGGGAAAGAGCGTCGACGTTCGGCTGGATCAACCACACCTACGACCACCCGAACCTCGACTGCTCGACGCAGAGGTTCATAGAAGACGAGATCAGAGAAAACACCACGTGGGCGGGCGGCGCCGGCTTGACGGTCTCCTCCGGCGAGCTCGTCACCGGCGAGCACTCCGGGCTCGCGAACCTGATCCCCGGCAACCCCGGAACGATCGACCCGCCATGGCAGGACGAACCCAGAGTCTCCGCGACCGACGGGACCCTGGCCGGCGGCAGATGGGAATACGGGATCACCGCGGTCAACGAACACGGCGAGACGGTCCCCGAGATCGAGACCGCCACGACGAGCGGCAGCACGAGCGAAGTGAGACTGTCGTGGGACGCCGTCTGCCACGCGACGAGCTACAGGATCTACCGCCGCAGCTCGCCGGGCGGCACGTGGCACTTGCTCGAAGCGAGAAGCCAGCCCTCGCCGGCGTTCAGGGACGAAGGGCCCGTGAGCGTGACGTTCGCCGACAGAGGCGGGGAAGGGACCGTCACCTCGCCGCCGAGCACCAACGGCGCCAGCCTCGATCCGTACGGCCAGAACGCCTCGTTTGCGGCTGCGCTCGAAGGGGCCGGCGTGAGATACATCGCGACCGACAGCTCGAAGCCGTACCCCGAAACGCCGACCAACGTGAGAAGCACCGCGTATCCGGCCGGCTCCACGTGGCTCGACGGCAGAGCGCGCGCCGTCCCGCGCTACCCGACGAATGTCTACTACAACGTCGCGACCAGAAGACAGCTGCTCGACGAGTACAACTACCTCTACCTGCCGGCGGAAAGAGGCGGCGCGTGCGTGCTAACGCTAGTGACGACCTGCTTCACCGAAGCGGCGACGTGGGAACAGTTCGTCGAACGCGAATCGCTGTTGATGTTCAGCCACATGATGGGCAACGACCCGCGCCCGCACTACTTCCACCAGACGAACCTCGCGCAGTCGAGATCGGCTGAAGGCGCGGTCCTGTATCCCGTCGTCGACGCGACGGTGGCCCTGTACGAAAGATACTTCTCGTCCGCGAGCGCGCCGATCCAGCAGCTCACCCACACGCAGATCGGCGACCTGCTCGGCCGCCAGTCGACGTGGGCGAGCGTGAACGCGAGAACGGTCGTCGGCTACATCGAAAGAGAAGACGTCGTCGTGACGAACGGCGAAAGAGCGGCCATCGAAGTGCCGCTGACCGGGACCGAAATCGGCAGCTCGTACGCCGGCGGCAGATCGGGCTGGAGCTCGGCGGCCGAAGGGACGACGAGATACAGAGCCGCTACGGCCTGGCCGTAGGCGGTACGACCGGCACGCCGAACAGCACGGTGTCGACGGGCGTCATCGTCGAGCACTGCAGGTACCAGCGGTAGGCAAGCCCAAACTCGGCGATCAGGTCCGGAATGCGGACCAGGTCGTCGGGCTTGTGGTAGCAGGCCAGCGCGAGCCGCGGGCGCTGCTCCACGAGCGTCTGCGCCGCGCCCTCCAGCACGCCGACGTCTGCCCCCTCGACGTCGACCTTGAGGAAGTCCACGCGTGGGAGGTCGCCGCGCGCGACGAGCGCGTCGATCGTCTCGGTGCGCAGCTCGACGCTCTCGCGTCCGTGCTGATCTGCGCCCGGCAGCTCGCCCTGCATCTGCGCGCCGGCCGAGACGGTGTCGCGCACCCACACGGACTCGCCGGCGGTCGGCGCGAGCGGGTCGCCCCACACGCGCACGCGGTCGGCGACGTGCGGGTTCAAAGCGAGGTTACGCTCCAGCAGCTGGCGGTTGCGCGGCGTCGGCTCGAAGGTGTGCACCTGGCCGTGCTCGCCGACGTGGTGGGCGAGCCACAGCGCGGTGTCGCCCCAGCAGCCGCCGACGTCGAGCGCCACGTCGCCGGGGCGCGGGAACGCGCCGACGTCGAGGTCGCGGTAGGCGTACTGCGAGAGCACGAAGGTGGAGGCGAGCGGCAGCTGCTGGCCGATCGCGCGCAGCGGGTAGCCGGCGACCGACAGGTCATAGACGTGGAAGTGCCACTCGAGCGGCAGGCCGGGCACGCCGAGCACGCCAGCCTGCGCGATCGCCTTGACCGACAGCTCGACGACGGCGCGGCGGTAGTCGAGCGCCTCGTACTGCAGGCGCACGTGCGCCGGGCCGAGCGCTCTGTAGGCGAGGAAGCGCAGGAGCAGCTCGCGGCTTCTGTCGTCGCCGAGGCGCCGCCAGAGGGTCGTGCAGCGGTCGAGGATCTCCAGCTGCTGCTGAAGCCGCTCGCCGGCGGTGGTCGCGTCGGGCAGCGCGTGCCCCCACGGGTGGAAGAGCGGGTCGAGGTTGTCCGGCAGGACGGTGCGCTGCGCCTCCAGCACGAGCTGGAGGAAGCGGGCTCGCAGCTGCTCGCGCTCGGCCGCGGCGGCCTGGGCCATCGCGTCGTGCACGTGGACGGGGGGATCGGCGAGGGCGGTCATCGGGGTCTACCCGGTGATCGGTCGAACCGGGCGGGCCTTGAGCGACGGAAACACGCGTCGGGCCGCACACGCGTGCGGCCCGACGTCACAACTGCGGCAGCTCGACGCCTATATTAGGGTGAGGGTGATCCTCGTGGCGGCGCCTAGCACGGTGACGTTTCCTTCTCCCGTGAACCAGCCCCTCTGCCCGGGCCTGGGGCACACGCCGAAGGGGTCCCTGTCGGTTTCTACGGCGATCGCTTCGTTTCTGCCCACGACGGGCGTCAGGGTGGTGATGGCGCCGCCCGCGAGCGCCGCTTCGAACAAGACGTTGTCGATTTCGCTGCCGAACTGAACGGCGCATCCGAGCGCCTCGACGCCGAACCTGAACCTGGAGAGTAGGACGTTTATGCTCGCTATGGCCGGTAGTCTTCCCGTGAAGCTGTCATATCTGAGGACCCATGGGAGCGTGTTGGCCGGCACGCCTCCGTTGTACCTTTCGGCGCCGTTGAAGGCGCTGACTCTTCCTTCCCTGCACGCGGCCTGGTTGACAATGGCTCTGGTGACCAGGCCGATTAGGGTCCCTTGGGACTTGACTATCGACCTTTTATGGAAGGAGCCTTCGAGCGTGACAGGACATCTGATGGTGACTTCCTTCATGAATTCAAGTTCACTCCAGGTTATTCTGTAGTGCACTTCGCTGAAGGAGAGATTCCTGGCCGATCCTGTGCCGGCCGCGGCGGAGAGCAGCAGTGACGCTGTGAACGCGACCAGCGTGAGTCGTACCCACGTGCGCATGTGAACGTGACCTTTCGTGAAGTCGGCGCGCCTGGCCCCGGCCACCGTGCTGGCCACGACCCGCGGCCGAACGATCAGAACCCCCTCGCGGGAGTCTAACACGCGAGTCGCAGTTAAGCCAGAAAACGGTAAAAAACGGGCGGAGATGGCGTGCGCGAGCGCGCGCGGGCCGGGCCCGATCGCCGTGCCGGCCGGGCGCCGGCACGACGGCGGGCCGGACGCACCTCCGCGCTCGCAAGCTGCTATCCATGGTGCGATGCTCCGACGGCGATCGGGGCGGCTCGTCGGGGCCGGTGTCGCGCTTTTGGTCGCGCTTGGATGCGCGACGAGCGCCGCCTCCGTGCACGCGAACGCCCGTGGCACCGCACATCAGCAGACGTCGCGCCGGGACGCGCCCGCCGTCGAAGCGGGCGTGCGCGCGGCCGTGCGGACGACGCGCGCGCTCAGTGCCATGGTGCGCGCGCTCGTCGACCCGTTCTCGCCGCCGCAGCCGAACATCGTCTTCGTGCTGACCGACGACCTCTCGACGGACCTGCTGCCGTACATGCCGAACGTGCGGCGCCTCGCCGCCCGCGGGACGAGCTTCTCGAACTACTTCGTCACCGATTCGCTGTGCTGCCCGTCGCGCGCGTCGATCCTCACCGGGATGTACCCGCACGACACGGGCATCTTCCGCAACACCGGTCCGGACGGCGGCTTCATCGCCTTCCACGACTTCGGGTTGGAGCAGGAGACCTACGCGACGAATCTGCAGGGCGTCGGTTATCGCACGGCGCTGATGGGCAAGTACCTCAACCAGTACGCGCCGGAGCGCATTCGCACGACCCTCGGCGGACCCTACGTGCCGCCCGGCTGGACCGACTGGACGGTGGCCGGCAACGGCTACCAGGGCTTCGGTTACCGGCTGGCGCGCACCGTGCGGGTGGTGCGCCACGGCTTCAGCGCGCGCGACTACCTCACGAACGTGCTCGCGCGCCAGGGGCTCGGCTTCATGCGCGAATCGGTCGCCGAAGGGTCGCCGTTCATGCTGAACGTGTGGACGTTCGCGCCGCACTCGCCGGCGATCCCGGCGCCGCGCGACGCGGGGCGGTTCCCGACGCTGACCGCGCCGCGCGATCCGTCGTTTGACGAGGCGGACATGAGCGACAAGCCGGCGTGGCTTGCCGGGCACCGCGCGCTGACGGATGCCGAGCAGGTGCGCATCGACGAGGCCTTCCGCGACCGCGTGCGGGCGGTGCAGGCGGTCGACCGCATGATCGGGCGGCTGCAGAGACGGCTGCGCGCCCTGGGCGTCGCGCGCAACACGTACATCGTCTTCAGCTCCGACAACGGCTTCCACCTCGGCCAGCACCGGCTGACGCCGGGAAAGCTGACGGCGTACGACGCGGACGTGCGCGTGCCGCTGATCGTGACCGGGCCGGGCGTGCCGGCGGGGCGGACGGTCGACGCGATGACGGAGAACACCGACCTGTGCCCGACCTTCGCCGAGCTGGCGGGCGCGCCGGCGCCGCCGAACGCGGACGGGCACAGCCTCGTGCCGTTGCTGCGCGGCGACTCCGGCTCGGCTGCGAGCGGCGCGGCGGCGGACTGGCGGGACGCAGTGCTGATCGAGCATCACGGCAACGTCGGCGCCTTCGGGGACCCGGACGCGCCGCCCGCCGGATCCGGCAACCCGCCCTCCTACGAGGCGCTGCGCTCACACGACAGTCTCTACGTGGAGTACGCCGACGGCGAACGCGAGCTCTACGACCTCGCCAGCGACCCGTTCGAGCTGCACAACCTCGCGGACGAGGTCCCACCCGAGCGGATCGCGAGACTCAGCGGCCAGCTCGCGGCGATGGCGAATTGCCACGGCCCTGTGGAGTGCTGGGCGGCGGGGCACCGGGGTTAGCTGGCTGGCTGAAAGCCACTTTCGTCCGCTTCCGTCTCGCGAGCACCAGCAGATTCCTTGTCGAGGTTAAGCGACGTGGGGGCCGCAACGATCTGTGCGACCCCCACGGTGAGACTAGGCGTATAGAGAAACTATATTAGGGTTACTCTAATCCTGGTTGTTGTGCCTAGTAGCATCACATCCCCGGCACCGATCATTCTTCCTTCTGAGCAACCGAACGGTTCTCTTTCGGGGTTGGTCAGATGAGCTATGTTGCTACCTTCGGTGGGGGTGAGAGTTGTGGCTTCGCTAGCTGCGTTGAGCGCTACATCGCCACTAATGTTATCAGTGGCGTTGCCGATTTCGCATGTAACTTCGCCGAAAATCGTTCTTGCCGTGAGTAACCAACGGAATCTGGACAGTAAGAGTCGAGTAGAGGTTATCGTAGGTAGCCTTCCAGCGAAGCTCTCCCAGGTGATGTGCCAGGGCAGGAGCTTCGCAACCGCTGATCCGTTAGTACAGGATTCGTTTTTTATTACAGCCCTTGTGATGGCGCCGATTAGGCTCCTAGGAGACTTTACTATAGACCTCGCATGGAATGAACCTTCGAGTGTGACCGGACACCTGATCGTGACAAATTCACCTGCGAATTCGAGACTCCTCCAAGTGGTTCTGAGATTTTGGTTGCTGACGGAAAGATTCCTCGCTCCAGCGGTGCTGACGGCGGCGGACAGCAGCAGGGCAGCTGCCAGCGCGGTCAGACTGACTTTGACGCTCATGCGCATCTTATGGTCCTTTCATACCTTGGCACCGACGGTCGGCGCCAAAGGTCATTAGTTAGCGCGCTGCGGCGTGGCCAAGGCAAACACAGAGCGCCCACAGCCCAAGCCTGTCACGTGACGGTCTGGCACCTCCTCTCCCCCGATTTCAACGATCCGAAGACGGGTCCGCCGGCCGAGACTGGCTATGTCTCACCCGACGGGGCTCCGGAGTCGAAAGCAAGATACACCAAAAAAGAAAAAAAAGCTCGGGAGAAGCGTTGCGGCTTGCCCACAGAGACACGAACAGCTATAAAACGGTGTATCGAACGACGCCAAAAGGAAAGGTGGCGAGGGTGGTACGCATTGGAGCCCATGCTGTGGTGCTCGGAGCGCTGGTCACGCTGATCTTGGCTGCTTTGACGGCATTGGCATCGGCCACCGGGGTCGCGCTGCCAGACGAGCGCGGCTACGAGCTGGTCTCGCCTGTTGCCAAGAACGGGGTAGAGGTGATCCCGCAGACCGACAAGACGCATGTCGCGCCGGATGGGAATGGCGTGACATTCAGCGCTTTGGGCGGCTTCGCGAGCGTGGAGGGTTCGTCGTTCGATTTCGAGTACGTCAGCCACCGGACTGGGACGCCAGGAACGAGCGGGTGGAGTACCCATGGGATCAACCCGCTTACCCGGGGGACGACGCTCGAGACGTCCAACGGCAACAACGCCACCTTTGTCGACGGGTTCACGCCAAATCTGTCGGCAGCAATCTACAAGACTTGGCGGCCGTTGGTGGATGCGCCGAACGTCGCCGAGGTCTCCAACCTCTACCGCGTCACAGGCCTGACGGGTGCCGTCAGAACGGTGCAGCTCATGACTGACTCAGTGAACCCGATCCCAGACTCATGGTTCACGTTCCTGAACCTCAACGGCCTCTTCGTCAGACAGATTCAGCCACGCTTTGCTGGCGTTTCGAGTGACCTGAGCCATGTGGTCTTCGAGTCGACGCTGGGCCTCACCGCCGATGCCCCGCCATATCAGGGGATTTGTGCTCTTGGTGGCATTGGTTGTCCGACCAAGCTGTATGAGAATGCCGATGGCTTGGTGCGACTTGTCGGCCGTATCCCAAATGCGCCTGACACCTCGTGTGATGACGTGGCTGGGCCTGCATGTGTGGCCGCGCCAAGCTCACAGACTGGCCTGGGCGCAACGATCAGATTCCAGTCCCAGCAGATGGTCTCCCGCAATGGGCGCCGCGTCTACTTCCAGGTGCCTGCCGCTGCTGAGTCGGGCGCGCTCTACGTGCGCGAAGACGGTGTGCGTACGGAGCAGCTCGCGACCAACGGCCAGTTGTCAACAGCTTCGGAGGACGGCTCACGCGCGTTTTTCATCACGAACGACAGCCTGCTTCCGGGAGACACCGATAGCAGCCCGGATCTGTACATGTATGACCGGGACGCCCAAGCGGGGTCGCGGCTCACGCTCGTCTCTGGCAGCTCGATCACCGACGGGTACGTTGAGACGGTCGTGGGCGCCAGCGCCGACGGACACACCGTTTACTTCGTCTGCGATGGTCAGCTGATTCCAGGCGAGCCACCGGCAGACATCATGGGCCTTTATGCCTGGCATGACGGCGAACTCAGATTCATTGGCACGTTCCAAGACATCACCGAGGCCCGGCGAAACACCCCACGGACAGATTGGGCGTTCCTCGACTCCGAGCCGACGCTGCGCATTTCCCCAGACGGCCGGTTCCTGCTGTTCATGACCACCACCAGCGACGGTCTCGTCGGGCGCGGCGGCTTCGGCGGCTATGACCACGCGGGCCATCGCGAGTTCTACCTCTACGACGCTCAAAGCGGAAGACTCGTGTGCGCCTCGTGCAACCCGAGCGGCAGAGCGGCCTCGGCCGACGCGCGGATCGACGTGCGCGACCATGCTGCGACTTCCGCGAGCACCTCGGACTCCGCGCACGCGCTCTCCGACGATGGCCGATGGGTGTTCTTCAACACCGCTGAGGCGCTCGTGCCCGAGGACACGAACGGTATTCCCGACGCCTACGAGTACAACAGTCAGACCGGGACCATGCACCTGCTCTCCAGCGGCAGAAGCAATGCTCCCTCGTACTTCATCGACGCCACGGCGAGCGGCGACGATGTCTTCATCGCTACGCGAGAGCGTCTCGTTGGCTGGGACGTCGACGACAGCTACGACCTGTACGACGTTCGCGTTGGCGGCGGCTTCCCGGAGCCGTCAATACCGATTCCGGCCTGTGCCGGTGAGGGGTGCCGCGACCAGAGTTCGCCGGCGCCTCCGCCTGACCAAGTCGCTACGCCAGGATCGAGAAGCGCCGGCGGCGCCGCGGCCAGACTCCGCAAGCACCGGACATGTGGGCGCAGAGCCGTGCTTCGCAAGGTGAGAGGAAAGCGGAGGTGCGTACGGCGTAAATCGCATCGACGGTCGCACCGAGCCGTGGACGAGAGGAGCGGGCGATGAGCTTCGCCAGACACAATGGAGTTGCGTCGACTCGTCCAGCGCCGCTGCTCGCGGGTCTGTTGCTTGTCGTTGTGCTGGTGTTGTGTGGCCCGGCGAGCGCGTTCGCGAGCATGGTGTGGCGCGTGACGTCGCTGTCAAATACCACGGTGGAGCCCGGAAGCCAGCTCACTTACCATCTGGACCTGACGAACGTCGGCGACGAACCGACCGACGGCAGCAATGTCAACCTCACTGTGACGCTCCCGGCGGGAATGACCGGCGTGAGCGCCGACACGAGCCGGGTGGGTGGCGGTTTCAGTTGTCCCACGGTGGCCGGTGCGACGGGTGCCTTCATATGCACGGGCACTCCGTCCATGCTGGTTCATCAGGCCGGCAAGCCGATGGCGATCAAAGTCGATGTGGGGCTGGGCGCGCCGCAGGTGCTCACGACGACGTTCGACCTTGACGGTGGCGGCGCGCCGGACGTGGCTCACACCGTAGATCCGGTCACGGTCACGACGGCCCCGCCTGCGTTCGGCTTTGACGTGTTCGACGTTGCCGCCACGAAGGAGGGTGCGCCCTACACACAGGCAGGCGGTCACCCCGATGAGTTCGTGACCACGATCGACTTCGCCACGCACACCGATTCGACCCGCGTGGTCGGTGACGTATGGCCGGTCGAGGACGCGAAGAACGTCTCGGTCGAGCTTCCGCCCGGGCTTGTGGGCAACCCCACGGGTCTGGCCAAGTGCACGCAGGCTGAGCTGGCCAACGGAGACTTCACTCCGTTGCCACTCTGTCCGGCAGACTCGCAAATCGGGATTGTGCTTGTGCGCCATGGTGTTGGGGTCATCGGACCGGTGCCCGTTTACAACATGGTGCCGCCGCCGGGTGTGCCGGCCCGTTTCGGGTTCAACGCTGGCGGTAGCATCGTGGTGCTCGATGCGCATGTGCGCACCGGCGGGGACTACGGGCTCGGTGTGACAGCCTCGAACATCCCCCAAGGCCTCGCGATCGTCGGTAACACGGTGACGCTGTGGGGCATCCCCGCGGATTCGAGCCATGACAGCGAGCGTGACTGCCCCGGGGAGAATTACCCGCTCTTGGGTGGCGCAACGTGCTCGAGCGGGGCGCCGCGCACGGCGTTCTTCCGCAACCCCACATCGTGCAGCGCGCCGGGCGATGTGGCAATGGCTGCACGGATGGACTCCTGGCAGCACCCGGGCGACTTTAGATCGGCAACCGTTGCACCGCACGAGCCACCCGGCTACCCGTTTAATCCCATCGACTGGGGCGTGCCGCTGGGCATCGACGGTTGCGAGAACGTTCCGTTCGATCCGGTTCTTATAGCCCAACCCTTGACGGGTTCGCAGGCGGGCGCCCCGTCGGGCTTCGCCGTCGACCTGACGGTCCCGCAGAGCGACGACCCGGATGTGGTTGCTTCGCAGTCGGACGTGAAAAAGGTGACTGTCACGCTCCCGCGGGGTGTGCGAGTGAACCCCTCCTCGGCGGATGGTCTTGGGGCCTGCGCTGCGGATCAGATCGCTCTGAGAGACAGCGCTGAGCCCACGTGTCCAGATAGCTCGAAGATCGCAACGGTTTCCATCGACACACCGCTGCTGGACGTGCCCGTAACGGGCAACGTCTACCTGGCGAAGCCGTTCGACAACCCGTTCAACGCCCTGGTGGCTGTCTACATCGTGGCGGCCGCGAAGGGCGTCGTCATCAAACTGCCGGGTCTTGCGGTGATGGATCCGGACACCGGTCAGATCTCCACGACGTTCGACAACAACCCGCAGTTGCCGTTCACGAGACTCCATCTCGAGCTCAACAGCGGTCCGCGGGCGCCGCTCGCGATGCCGAGCAACTGCGGCACGTTCACGACGCACGCCGAGCTGACCGGCTGGAACGGCAGAACAGTGTCCTCGGACAGCAGCTTCACGCTGAGCCAGAACGCCAGAGGGCAGCCGTGTCCCTCGACGTTCGCGCCGGGCTTCCGGGCTGGGACCGTGAGCAACGTCGCGGGATCCAGCTCTCCCTTCTCGATGCGCTTTACGCGGGATGAGGAGGATCAGGAGCTGAGCGGCGTGACCGTGCACATGGTGAGAGGTCTCACTGCCCGGATCGCCAATGTGGAGTTGTGCAGTGAGGCGCAGGCGAGATCAAACGCCTGCCCCGCCGGGTCGCTGATCGGGAATGTGACGGTCGGTGCCGGAGCTGGGAGCAGCCCGTTCTTCATCACGAACGGGAAGGCCTACATGACGGGGCCCTATAAGGGCGCACCGTTCGGCGCGTCGATCGTCGTGCCGGCTGTTGCGGGTCCTTTCGATCTCGGGTTGGTGACGGTGCGTGCGGCGGTGTTCGTGGACAAGCACGACGCGACCGTAAGAATCGTCAGCGATCCGCTGCCCACGATCCTGCAAGGCATTCCGCTTGATGTGCGCGACGTGCGTGTGCGGATCGACAGGCCTGACTTCTGGCTGAATCCGACCAACTGCAACGATGACGCGATCGCGGCGACGTTCAGGTCCACTCAGGGTACGACCGCCAACGCGTCGGATCGCTTCGAGGCGGTCGCGTGCGGTGATCTCGGGTTCAAGCCCCGGATGACGATGCGGGTCGGTGGGCGAGGCCATACCCACGCGGGTCAGGCGAGTGCGTTCACGACCCGTCTGACGATGCCGCAGCGCAATCAGGCGAATCT
>Ga0070659_100000076_pt1 | contig 77320 bp, 76 predicted proteins | sample KBSC23metaG_FD_64666 | JGI IMG/M metagenome (GOLD analysis project Ga0070659, IMG submission 64666) | Corn rhizosphere microbial communities from Kellogg Biological Station, Michigan, USA - KBS C2-3 metaG | ecosystem: Host-associated > Plants > Roots > Rhizosphere > Soil ... | reverse complement strand
TGTTTTTGTTTGGCGTAGGTGCCATAACCCACAATGCCCGATGTTTGGTTGCTTTTATCGCCAAAAACTTCCTGGTTCAGTTGAAAGCGTGAGCGGTTAATATCTTTGGTGAGCGAGTCGCGCTCATGTTTAAGGTCGTTGTTTTTACCCAGCTCCTGGGCGTATTTTTGGTTATAGGCCAATTGCAGGGTATCTATTTTACTTTTTTGGCCATGCAGGTACGAGGTGCGCAGCTTGGCGCGGATCTCTTTATCAAATATCTTTAGCTCTAAAGGGCGCGATATCACCAGGCCGATCATTATAGCCAGTAAAATACGGGGCGATGCCTGTAATATCTGCTGGTTGGTTGTGCCGCGTTTATTAATACTGCTCACAATGTAGCGGTCCATATTAAAAATGGCGAGGCCCCAAATGATCCCGAAAAGGATAGCGAAACCCACCGCGAAGGCGCTCCCGCTAAACACAAAATACATGGCATAACCACCCGAAAGGCTGGCAAACAAAGCCGTAAAGAATATAGTGGCCCCTATGCCCACATACTTATTATGCTCGATAGGGTATTTTTTTAATGTTTCGATATGCGCTCCGGAGCAAAACCAAAAAAAGCGTGTTATATTTCTCATGCTGTGATATAGCGGATATGTATGTGTGTTTACATATTAAACGCCTGTACAGGGCGAATGTTACACGTTAAAGTGCAAATATCAATTGGTATTAATTTGATAAAAAAATTTACCTTTGAACAAATAATCCCTAATAGCAATGAAAGAAATTAGCGTTCAGGAACTAAAAGAGAAAATGGACAATGGTGAAGACTTTCAACTGATCGACGTTCGCGAAGACTTTGAATATGAAATGTCGAACCTGGGCGGGACATTGATACCACTAGCCGGTATACTGATAGAGAAAGACAAAATAGCTACCGATAAACCTGTTATTATGCAGTGCCGCAGCGGTAAACGCAGTGCGGTTGCCATTATGCAACTGGAGCCTTACGGCTTTACCAACCTGTACAATTTAACCGGTGGCATACTGGCCTGGGCCGAAGAGATTGACCCAACTATAGAAGTATACTAATGTGGGTTAAAGTAGTACTGAACGTATTGTACAATGTAGGCATATTTTTATGCCTGTTGCTTATTTATACCAGTGTAACCAACAGAAACTGGGCCTATGTATTGGGTGGCGTATTCATTTGCGCCATGATCATTATATTTAAATTACGCCTGATAAAGGATGTAAAAAAGGCACAGAAAAAACAGTAGCTTTAGGGTCTAAATCCTAAACAAATGTTTATAGCAATTATTGGTATTATTGTGATTATCGCCGGAATGGTGATAAAACATAGCCCATCTCCTAATAGTCAGTTTTCGCGCCTTATTACCATCGTAGGGGTTGTTTTGGTAGGGCTCGGGCTGGTCATGTCGTCGGTTAAAATTATCGATAAAGGTACCATTGGCGTACAATCCATTTTTGGTAAAGTACAAAACGACGTACTTGAAAGCGGGCTTCATTTTATTAACCCGGTTGTTGAGGTTACGGTATTTGATGCCAAAACTCAAAACTACACCATGAGCGCGCAAACCACCGAAGGCCAAAAGCAAGGCGATGACGCGATAAGGGTACTCTCGTCCGACGGGTTGGAAGTTACCATAGATATTACGGTATTATACAGACTGATACCGGGCAAGGCGCCATATCTTTTACAAAACATTGGCCCCGATTATATTGATAATATTGTAAGGCCCGTAACCCGCACCGCAATACGCGATAACGCGGTTTATTTTGAAGCCGTAGCATTATATTCTACGCGCAGGGAGGCATTCCAGGCACGCATACAAAAAACCATTACCAACGCTTTCGCCAAAAACGGCATTGAGTTACAAAGTGTGCTGGTGCGTAATATCTCATTACCATCCTCGGTTAAAGCCAGTATCGAATCGAAAATAAACGCCGAGCAGGACGCGCAAAAAATGCAGTTCGTGCTGCAAAAAGAAAAGCAGGAAGCCGAACGTAAGCGTGTTGAAGCGCAGGGTATTGCCGATTACCAAAAGATCCTGTCGACAGGTTTATCCGACAAGCAATTGCAGTACGAAAGCATAAAGGCCCAAAAAGAGATAGCACTGTCGCCAAATGCCAAAGTGATCATTATGGGGAGTGGCAAAAGCGCGCCTATTATTATTGGGAAAGATTAGCCCTTTTGCTGATGCTGAAGAAAGATAATTCCAATCCACTGCGTATGATATGTTCGCCTTGAGTTAGGCCGGCTTTAAGCAATACCCGTTGCGATGGTATATTTTCATGCGTCGTTACCGCAAATATTTCGTTAAGGTTCATTTTATCAAAACCGTAAACAATAAGGGCCTTTGATAGTTCGGTAGCAATGCCTTTACCGTGGTAATGCAGGTGCAGCACGTAGCCCAGTTCTGCCTTATGTGGTTCTTCGGGTACGTATTTGAGCAGGCCAAGGCCAATAAAATCTCCCGTAAGGGCATCAAATATTCCCCAGCGGGTTAGTTTTTGGCCCTGCAGGTAGTCGGCAATAGTTTCAATAAATACCTCGCGTATTTGTTCGGCGTTGCGTTTAGGCAGGTGGTAGTTTATCCGGGTATCGTTCATCAACTCAAAAAACAGGTCTTTTTCTTCGGGTAAAAATTCACGGACGATGATGCGCGGGGTTTGGGCTATGACAGACATATTTCAAATTTAGGCAATTAGTGCATATCTTTATCATCCCGTAACTATAAACTAAATGAGGACAACCGCCGTTGTTTTAGGAGCTTTACTTGGTGGCTTTATGCTCTTTAACAGCATATACCAATTGCTTACCGACACTTTTTTTGCATGGGGCGTAATACCGAGGCCATGGATAGATATTGTAGTTAGCTTTGGCATTAACCCATATACACTAAGCCCTGTTTTTTTAGTTTGGGGTTCGGCCTGGCTCTATTTTGCGTACCTGTTATGGCACAAGCAGCGACGAGCCTATATAATTGGCCTGGTGGCCAGCGTGTTTACATTATGGTACTTCCCCTTCGGCACCATCATTTCTGTGGTGGTTGTTGGTTTATTAAGGAGTAACCGGAAACCAAGCGGTTTATTGCGTTGAGCCAATTTGCGCTAATTTTTTAACTTTGCCGAATGGCATCCATCAAACCATCAACTCCCCGCGGCACACGCGATTTCTCGCCTACAGAAATGGCGAAGCGTAATTATATTTTCGATACCATTAAAACGGTATTCCGCAAGTATGGCTATCAGCAGATAGAAACGCCGGCGATGGAGAATCTTTCGACTTTGATGGGTAAATATGGCGATGAAGGAGATAAGCTGATATTTAAGATATTGAACAGCGGGGATTTTCTATCAAAGGTGAGTGAGGAAAAACTTACATCCCGCAATGCACTACAGATAACCCAGGATATCTCAGAAAAAGCCCTACGATACGATCTTACTGTTCCCTTCGCGCGTTACGTGGTGATGCACCAGAATGAGATATCTTTTCCGTTCAAGCGTTTCCAGGTGCAGCCGGTTTGGCGTGCCGACAGGCCGCAAAAAGGCCGTTACCGTGAGTTTTACCAGTGCGATGCCGATGTGGTGGGTTCTGATTCGTTACTGAACGAAGCCGAATTTGTACTGATCTATGATGAAGCGCTGAGCAAGCTTGGCCTGCAGGATTTTACGATAAAGATCAATAATAGAAAAATACTATCAGGAATTGCAGAAGTTATAGATAAATCTGATAATATCATTGACCTGACCGTTGCTATCGATAAACTTGATAAGATAGGTCTTGAAGGCGTTACAAAAGAGCTGCACGAAAAAGGGTTCAGTCACCACGATATTGAAAAATTAATGCCTGTAATATTGCTGGAAGGCAGTAATAAAGAAAAACTGCACGATTTGCGCAAGGCATTAAAACATTCGGAAATTGGATTGAAGGGTTGCGATGAAATTGAAACTATTTTTGATTATTTGAAAAACCTGCGCGAAACAAAGGCCACCGTTGAACTGGATATTACGCTTGCCCGCGGTTTAAACTATTATACCGGTGCTATTTTCGAAGTGAAAACCAACGAGGCAGCTATGGGCAGCATTGGCGGCGGCGGCCGTTATGACGACCTTACCGGAATGTTCGGTTTAAAGGGTATCGCTGGTTGCGGCATCTCTTTCGGTGCGGATAGGATATATGATGTACTCGAAGAGCTTAAACTCTTCCCCGAAACGGCGATACAAACCACACAGGTTTTAATTTGCTGCTTTGATAAAGATGGCGAAAAATATGCCCTGCCTTTTCTGCAGGAACTGCGCGGACGCGATATCAGCGCCGAACTGTATCCGGCAGGAGCCAAAATGAAAAAACAACTGGACTATGCCAACAACAAACAAATACCTTATACCGTAGTGATTGGCAGCGATGAAATAGAAAGCGGATTGCTTACCCTGAAGAATATGCAAACAGGCGAACAGGAAAAGTTATCTGCAGAAATGATCGTGGCGATGCTGGTGGGTTGATATTTGAGATTAAGCGCTCCTCTATTCAATCCTGTCTTTCGGATTTCCTTTATTACCCGCATTGTTTACTATGCATGCATTGTAAATTCCAATAATTAACCCGACCTTGGCTTAATAAACCATATAAAAGTATCCCCTTTAGGGGACGGGAGGGGTATGAATACATTAAAGGTTACCATAAAAGACAGGCTGGCTATTATAGCGCTCGACCGGGGGAAATCAAACCCCATGAATGCCGAAATGGTTAAAGAACTTACCACGCTCATCCAAAGCATTGATACGGATGATAACATTGGCGGGCTCATCATCACCGGTAAGGAAAACTTCTTTTCGGCCGGGCTGGACCTGATCGAAATATACGATTACAATGAAGAGCAGATAGCCACATTCTGGCGCGGCTTTCTAAACCTGCAGGCCAAAATGGTATCCTTTAAAAAGCCAATGGTAGCGGCTATCAGCGGGCATAGCCCGGCAGGTGGTTGCGTAATGGCTTTATGTTGTGACTATCGCGTAATGGCACAGGGCAAATATATCATCGGCCTGAATGAGATACCGGTGGGCATCATAGTTCCCGATAGCATCTTCGATCTGTATGCCTTTTGGCTGGGCGGCCGTAATGCTTATCAATACTTAATGGAGGGTAAATTGCTGTCGGTTGATGAGGCTTTGCAGGTGGGTTTGATAGACGAGATATGTAATCCTGAAAGCGTGATCAGCACTGCCGAACGAAAGATACGTACATATATGCAATTCAACGCTGCCACCTGGAGCCAAAGCAAACTGAACCTGCGTAAAGAGCTGATAGCAAAAGCCACTGCCGATCAGACCAAAAACCTCGACATGATGCTGAAGCAATGGTGGGCACCCGAAACACGCAAGGTACTGCAAATGATCATCCAAAACTTAAAATCCAAATCGGCATGATACAGGGAATGTTGCGCGACGATGCACTGAAAGGCAAAACAATTATTGTAACCGGTGGTGGTACAGGTTTAGGCAGGGCCATGAGCACTTATTTTTTAACGCTTGGCGCCAATGTGGTTATTACGAGCCGTAAGCTGGAAGTGCTTACCAAAACCGCTGCCGAAATGGAAGCAGCAACCGGTGGCAAGGTACTGGCATTGCAATGCGATGTGCGCAATTACGATGAGGTAGAAGCGATGCTTCACCAATCCATTGAAAAATTCGGGCAGGTTAACGCTTTGCTGAATAACGCCGCGGGTAACTTTATTTCGCCAACGGAACGGTTGTCGGCAAATGCTTTTTCCACTGTTATTGATATTGTTTTAAAAGGTTCGGTAAACTGCTCATTAGCTGCCGGAAAATATTGGATAGCCAATAACATCGCAGGTAACATCCTCAATATAGTTACCACCTATGCCTTTACCGGGTCGGCCTATGTAGTGCCATCGGCATGCGCCAAGGGCGGTGTGCTGGCCATGACGCGCTCTTTAGCTGTAGAATGGGGCAGGCATGGCATCCGCACCAATGCCATTGCGCCAGGTCCCTTCCCCACCAAAGGCGCATGGGAAAGACTGCTGCCCGGCGAAATGGCCGCTAAGTTCGACTTTAAGAACCGGGTACCACTAAAACGTGTAGGCGAGCACCAGGAGCTGGCAAATTTAGCCGCTTTCCTGGTATCCGATTTCTCGGGATACATTAACGGCGAGGTGATCACTATTGATGGCGGCGAATGGCTGCAAGGCGCGGGCCAGTTCAGCGCGCTCGAAATGGTAACGCCCGAAATGTGGGACGGCATTGAAAAAATGACACGATCGGCAAAGTAAATGCCTGTTTTTACCTGCTTTTTTGGTAAATTTGCAGCCTATGTCGACCCAGGTAGAAGAACAAACCCTCACCCTCGAAGAAATTTTATCGAGCCTGAAAGAAATGCACAGGCTTATTTTGTGGAACGATGATTTCAACACGTTCGACCATGTGATCCATTGCATGATGAAATACCTGGACTATACAGAATCGCAAGCCGAAAAAATTGCCTGGAAAGTACATAACGAAGGCAAATGCGCTGTGTTGGAAGGCACCTTCACCGAAATGGAAATTTACCGCAAAATTTTACAGCAGGAAGGGCTAACCGTTTCGGTTGATTAGGGTACCACTTAACATTAAATTTTCACAATCAGCACTTTACATTAACGGTAATATCATCAACTGTTAATGCTCGCTTTATCTTGCCCTTACATCGCGGGCGTTTATTTGTGGCGAAAATCATATTTGTTAACCCGGTGCAATGCGCGGCATTATTATCCTGCCAAAGCGCTAACCGATAAACATTTATGATTTCATTGTTCATCCGGGCAGTTCCGGGTGATCCTCTTATTAATCACAAATAAACAACCGATTATTGATGAAACCCCTTACACTTATTTTTATTAAATCCTGCATGTACACCCTGCTCGTGGTATGTTCCATTGGGATAGCAAACGCTCAATCCATTAAGGGCCGGGTAACCGATGTTTCGACCAAAGAACCCATGGTAGGCGCAACAGTTCAGTTAAAAGGCACAGGCAAAAGCCGCTTTGTACAGCTTGATGGCAATTACACTTTTAAAGATGTAAAGCCCGGCAATTATGTATTGGAGTTTAGTTTTGTATCATACATCACCAAAGATGTAAACATTACGGTTAACGGTGGTAAAACTACTGTCGTCAATGCCGAAATGGCATCAAATACCAAAGAGCTAAATTCTGTTAATATAGTTGATAACGAAGGTTCGAGCGACAAACGCGCGCGGACGCTCGAAAAAAATGCCAACCAAGTAGTCAATATCGTTTCGGCTCGTAGTATTGAATTGTCTCCCGATCTAACTGTTGCCAATGTTACCCAAAGGGTATCGGGCGTAACTATCGAGAGGAGCAGCTCGGGCGAAGGGCGCTATCCTATCATCCGCGGAATGGATAAGCGTTACATTAACACCTTAGTTAACGGCATCAAAATACCCAGCCCGGATAATAAAAATCGCTTTATCCCTTTAGATCTTTTCCCTTCTGAACTGCTGGAACGTTTGGAAGTAAGCAAAACGCTTACCCCATCAATGGAGGGTGATGCTATTGGCGGTACCATTAACCTGGTGATGAAGGATGCGCCGGCTAAAAAATTTGTACAGGCTAATTTTGCGGTGGGTTACAATACCGTGTTTAATGGCCGTAGTTTTGATCAGTTTAGCACAGCTTCGATCAATAAATTATCGCCAACTGAAATTAACGGAGATAATTATAAAGCTGTCCCTGCCGATTTCCAGGTAGGCAGTCTGAATTATTCAAATAAGCCCCATCCCATCAATACCAATTTCGGTATTACTTTTGGCGATAGGTTTGGTAATGATAAAAAGCTGGGCTTTATAGTTTCGGGCAGCTATCAGAATAACTTTACAGGTAACAACTCCACCTTCTTTTTACCAAACGCGCAACCAGCCGTTAACGATTTGCCTCAGTTTGTTGACCTTGAGGCCCGTACTTACTCGCAGGAAAGCCGGCGTTTTGGTTTAAACAACAAGTTTGATTATAAATTCAACAACAAGAACAAGCTATCGTTAACCAATGTGTTTGTTCGTTTAGATGACTATCAAACGCGCAAGATCAGTGATACGCTGGTACTAAACTCGTTAGTTGATGAGTCATACCGCAGCAGGTGGCAATACCAATCTATCTATAATTCAACTTTACAGGGTAACCACCAATTGGCCAATGCTTTAAAATTAGATTGGTCGCTGGCATACTCACAGGCGGCCAACCATCAGCCCGATCAGGCCGAATTTACCCACGAGTTCCAGATCAATCAAACATCTGGCAGTCAAGACAAGTTACAAAAGGTATCGCATCAATGGTCGCACAACAGCGACCAGGATTATGCCGCCTACTTAAATTTAACAAACAATTTTAACCTTTTAGGAAAGAAGTTTGAATTGAAAATTGGTGGTGTTGAAAGAAACAAAAAAAGAAACGCCAATTACTATTCGTACAGCTTAGGTCCAACACTGGGCGAAACCTACACGAATATTAATAATGCTGTTTTTATTACCGATGGATCGGCATATACACCGGATGGGAATACCTATAGTATAAAAGAAAACGTTGCCGCAGGCTATATACAAGGCAAATGGGAGTTAACCAGCAAGTTCGAAGCTTTAGGGGGCCTGCGCGTAGAAAATACGCAACAAAATTATGATAGCCAATTATCATCTGCTACAGCCTATAAAACAGGCAAAATAAGCTATACGGATTACCTGCCAAGTGCGATATTAAAATATGCCTTGCGCGATAACGAGAATTTAAAACTATCGTACTACAGAGCCCTGGCAAGGCCGGGTTTTGCTGAATTGATACCCGATGGTCAACAAGGAGAAATATTTAAAGAGCAGGGTAACCCGTCAGGCCTGAACCATACCACTGCTGATAATATCGACTTCAGGTATGAGCTTTTCCCTAAAAATGCCGATGAGATATTATTGGGTGTTTTCTATAAAAGGATACAAAACCCGATAGAAATTGCCGCAGTAAAATCGGGTGTAACATCACAAACTCTGATACCGCAAAACTTTGGGGATGCTACTAATTATGGTTTTGAAGCGGTTTTCACCAAATACTTTGGCCCCTTTGGTATCATAGCTAACTATACCTATACCAAATCGCAGATCACCACACCTAAATTATTCTCGTACCGTAATGACGCCGGGGTGGTTACGCAAAGATATGTAGACGAAACCAGGCCACTGCAAGGGCAATCTGATCATATTGGTAACGTGGCATTGGTTTATAAAAATTCAAAGCTGGGTTTAGACCTGCAAACAGCATTTGTTTACACTGGTAGCCGCGTATCATTGGTTAGCCCATATTATGGTTTGGATTACTGGCAGGCCCCAACTAAACAATTAGATTTTTCGATGGAGAAGCGATTTGCTAAAAAATTCTCTTTCTATGCCAAAGTGAACAACCTGACCAACACACCTTATATTTTGGAACTGCACCAGCCTTATAATACCTATATGGCCGTTGGGGGCGCAAGGCCGCTTGCATTGCAAACAGATGCCAACAACAAGATCATTGTTCAAAAAGATTATTTCAAAACAAATTACTTATTCGGTATCCGCTATAAATTCTAAATCATCATGAAAAAATTAATTTATTTGACCATCACCTTGTCTTTTGCCGCGATAGTATTTAACTCGTGCAAAAAGGCTATTGATAACAAAGAATTGTCGGAGCCGGTTGTACAAATAGCAGCGCCAATTAGCGATGCAGGCTGTTTAACTCCGATAGGCGCCGCTACATATTTAGCTGTAAAAGGTACTATGCTGGCCGGAAAAACCTATAATGTGTGCGGAAACATTGAAGTAAATGAAGGTGATACCCTGGTTGTTCAAGAGGGGGTAACTGTCAATTTTAAAGGTAATTATGGCCTTGGCGTAAAAGGCACGCTGATAAGTTTGGGCACAAAAGATAAACCCAATTATTTTACACAACTTGGGGTTACTAAAACCGACCAGGTTGGTGCCGACCCAACAAAAGACCCTGCTTTTGTTGGTAAATGGACAGGCATTATGGGTGGGCCAAACTGTAAAATGATGATTCTGAAATGGACTCACGTTGAATTTGGTGGCGGTGCGCCAAGTGGCGATATTGCTGCAATTTCTAAAAGCCCATACCCTTTATTTTTCCAAAACCCTTATGGCGTATTCGTTTTAGAAGATTCATGGGTATACGGTAGTGTTGATGATCCGATACGTACCCTTGGCGGTAAAATTTCCATCATGCGTAACACCTTCGAAAAATGTGGGTATACGGGTGGCGAGGCATTGAATGCCAAAGCAGGTACCGTAGGCGATTTTGCTTACAATGTATGTATCGGCATGGCTACCAACGGCCCCAAATTATCTAACTCGGGTGCTATTGCCGGGGTACCTGGCTCTAACGTTCGTATGTATAACAACACTATTGTAAATTGCGGTTACCGCAGGGCGGCGGCAGGCCGCGGCGGTTCAATCAACTTTGAGCAGGATGCAGCGGGTTTGGCCTATAATAACCTGATAGTGAATTGTAAATTTGGTTTGCGGATAGTACAAAATCCCATTGCCGATACAGCGCATATCAGGTATGGCTATAACTTTACCTATTGCGACTCGGCTTCGGTAGCCAACCAGATATACCCATCGTTTGCTGTAAGCACGGCCATAACCAAGGCTATGCCTACCGATATTCCATCGCCATCGGAGTTTTTACCTGTAGGCTGGAAACCCGGTGATACTTATACGGCAGGCCTTTCTATATTGGGTGCTAATAACCCACTATTTATTAATGGCCCGGTGCCAATGCCGGCAGGTGCCAGGTTACAGGATATTGCCACCGTCGGAACGTATAATTTCAACTTGAAATTAAATTCGCCATGTGTTGGTAAAGGTTATACAAACTTTGTACCTTACTGTGTAGAAAAAGGAATTGTACCTGTTGATCCCAAATACGGAGCAACCGAGTTAACCCCACCGGGCAAAGATATTGGTGCTTACCAAACTAATGGCAGCGGTAATCAGCATTTTTAAACTATATCCAATCATTACAAAATGCGTTGCTTTTGGCAACGCATTTTTTTTGTAACGTCACAGTTCAGAACAAAGATCGCATCACAATGAAAAAAACCTTTTACTTAAATATTTTATTACTACTGGCAGGCCAGATTGTTTACGGTCAATCTGAAAACTTAAAGCTTGTATTTATACGTCACGCCGAAAAACCGCTTAAAGGCAGTAATCTTACCTGCGAAGGCTTGAACAGTTCATTAAAAATACCGGCGGTATTAGTAGCAAAATTTGTTGTGCCCGATTTTTTGATGGTACCAGCCCTGGGCCTGGGCGATACTACCAAACATTCGCGTATGTTTCAAACCATAGCCCCGCTGGCTATGAAATATAATTTACCCATAGCTACTACATATACGGAGAAACAGTTTACTGACATTGCGGCAGACCTCAAAAACCGAACAGGTACCACCATTATTACCTGGGAGCATAAAGCCATCCCTCAAATCATTAAAGCATTAGGATATCAACAACCATTAACCTGGCCCGATGATGATTATGATAGTATCTGGATCATTACTTTTAAAAATGGGATAGCGATGCTCACCAAAGACAAAGAAAATATTGTTCCTTCACAGAATTGCCCGTTCTGATGACTTGCGGATTATTTCAGTATTAAAGCAGCAAAAGCAACGCATTTTTCATTTTGTACGTTCTGTATATATTCAATAGTTGTATAATTATATCTTTACAGCTTCGTTATACAAAACCGGGTAGTATCCCGGCTCATAATTTATTTTAACCAATGAAAAAAAGCCTGTTTTATCTTTCTGCTTTAACAAGCCTGGTTTTAACCAATAGCGTAAAAGCACAAAACAATTGTTCGAACCAGTTTTGGGGAAGTCAATCGCTTTATACTTTTACTCAACCTGTATATACACCCGTGCCCCAGGAGTATGAACCGATATTTATAAACTATATAGGCCGCAATGGTGCATCGCATTTGGTTAAAGATGTTACTACCACATTTGTTTATAATATTTTGCAAAGAGCCGATAGCGCACATGCTTTAAAAGTTGACGGCAACAAGTTGCGTAAAATGCTTACGCTGATACAAACTATTGAAAAACCTAAACTGGATAATATTTCGCTGGAAGGTGCTAATGAGCTGCGTGGCATAGGTACCCGCATGAAAGTTAATAATGCAAACGTTTTTAAAAAAGGCGGCTGCATAAAAGTTTCGGCTTTTAAACAGGAAAGAATGATACAGAGCGCCGAGGTATTGCTGGCGGCCCTGGGCCATAAGCTGGACGACCCGGCATGTGATAAACCTGATTATAATGACGATGATAACCTGCAGCCATTAGCGGCAACGCCAAGTTTAAAAGAGTTTGCTTTAAGTGGCGAGTGGAAAGACAATGTTGAAAACATACGCGACGCCAAGCGCCCCGAAAACTTTAACATCCGTTTTTTAACCCGCTTTTTTGAAACTAAGTTTTTTGAAAGCCTCGACGATAACACGCAGAACAAGTTTATTGCCGATATGTATGATCTGAGCCTTGTAACAAACTCTATCAAACGCGAAATTACTCAGGCGGGTTATACCTGGGCGCAACTGGATATCCGTTCATTTTTTACCTGCGAAGAACTGGAACTGTTTGATAAGTTGAACTCGGCCGCCGAGTTTTACAAAAGTGGACCAGGCAACGATAAAGCAGGCATACAAGTGCGTAGCGCCGTGCCTTTGCTGGTAAACTTTATTAATACTACCGATGCCTATTCTGTGGCACAAAACGTAGCTGCTGATGTACGGTTTACCACGTCGGAGTCGATCGCTTCGCTGGCCGCTTTGATGAATATAAAAGGAGCCAATAAAGAAAGTGCCGATATTTATAAGTTCGATAAGGTTTGGGTAGCTTCGGATATCATCCCGCTGGCGGCCAATATTCAATGGATATTATACAGAGGCACCACACCTGATACCCGCCGCGATTACCTGGTGAAGTTTATGATAAATGAGGTAGAAGCAACCATCGAAGGGCTTAAAACCAAAACATTCCCGTACTATCAATGGGAAGATGTGAAGGCCTTCTACCTTAAAAAATTAAACGATGAGTGGGATGTAGAAAAGCTGAGCGATAACATGCACAATTATCTCATCAACTTAAAATAACCGCATATAAAGAGGGCCGCGCTTCCTATGAAGTACGGCCCTCTTTTTTATGAGCATTCAGCTTACTCTTCTTTGGTAATTCTTTTCAAACCAATTTTCGACCCTTGTTTAACCTGCAGGTAATAAACACCATTCTGTGGCAGGTCAAAGCTTTTGGTAAAACTGCCGGTGCCGGTTTTATCTGTCCATAGTACCTTGCCTTCCGTGTTTTTAAACGTTACCTCGGCGCTGCCTGTTGCCGGTAGCGAAAAGCTAATGGTAGTTTTACCTGATGAGAATAATGGAGTTATAGCCAGATCCTTTATTTCAAGCTCAGCTTTTTCTGCCCCGGTTATTCTCTTAGTGTTTTCGGCACTCGCGTCGCCGGCATTAAAATTCAGGTGTGTGCTTATGCCGTCTTTATCGGTATACGAGTAACTGAAATTCTGGCTGTTCTTGCGGTTCATGCGCATTGCTGCGCTGCGCGGGCCGTTAAAGCTAAATACCTGCGGCTCGCCGCCAAAAGTTCGGGGTTCGTACCTGAAACTCATATCGGGCATCATATCGCCACTTCTTAACATTTTGCGAAGTTCTGTTTTACCGGCACTGTCTGTATTAAACATAAAGCCTTTTTCCATATCGGGTATGGTAGCGATAATCTCGCCCGGGTTGCCTCTCCTTTCAATCACAATATCACGGGCTCTGTCGCCGTTCTTTCTCATCCGTAAAGTAAAATGTTTAGCGGTGTCATTGCCGCCTCCCATTTTAAAAGTAAAATCGCCGTGTATATTATCCAGTTCTTTCAGCGCGTCTTTACGCTCGTTTGCCGAAAGCTCTTTAATATTTTTACCGTTTATGGTGGTATCGTTATTATGTATCGTAACTTTAAATTCTTTAGGCTCCTGCGCCATAACAATGGGCGGCAATGCAAAAACGGCAATAATGCCGAGCGCGAAAGCAAATTCAAAACCCGGGGTTACTAATTTTTTCATGATGAGGATTTTTAGTTTAGCAAATAAATAATAATTCAAAGTTAGTAAGCCATTGTGTGCGAAGATGTTAAATGATATGTTAAAAAATGTTAAAGCATGTTTACTTGGGCATAACTTAGGTATTTTTGTTGTTGGATGAAAAAGAGAAGTATCATTTTGATCACCGTATCAATGGCTGTTGCGCTGCTTGGTGTTATGGCTATGCAATTTTATTTCCTTCGCCAATCGTACCAGTTGCAATCCGAATTGTTTGATGGTTTGGTTAAAGAAGCGCTTAATAACGTGGTTGCCCAGATCAATAAACATGATCAGATCAATTTTTTAAATAATAAGGCAAACAACAAGGTAAGGTATCAAACCAGGTTTGCCGATGCTAAAAAGCCGGTTATCCTAAAAGATTATAAGAGTAAAGACTATACTTACTCCATTCCGCCGCCGCCAACACCAACGCCAAACACTCCGGATAATACTACCGATAGTGGTGTACACCCCGCTTCTATCAAAATTATGATGCGCGGCAGCAAGCTCAATAAAGAAAAAATAGCCAGGCTAAAGGATAGTTTGAATCAGCTGATCGCGATGCGCAACTTTGAGCGGGATGTTGACGAAGTGGGCCTTCAAATGCATATTGAAGAGTTTACCAATGAGTTTGGGCAGGTACAGCGTACTGTAACACCTATGTTGGTGCCCTTGCAAACGCCACATACCCCACGCAAGATCAATAAATACGATACAATATCGATAGTTTACCCCGACCCGATGTACGGTAAACAGGTAGTATTTGAGCGCCGTATTAACCCTTTGTGGCAGCGCGAGCAGGACCGCAAAGCAAAAGAGCAGCAACTGGTACGCTTAAAGCATTTATTACAGGTAGAAAAAGGGGAAGATGCGGCCAGATCGGCAAAACCCAGATCTGAAATATTTGAAAAACTGGCTACCGAATACCAGCGTACCGACGAGCCTTTGCAGGAACGACTTAACCAGGCCTTTATCGACTCGTTATTACGCTTTGAATTGAGCACCCGCAACATATCATTAAAAGACTTTACCTATGAGGTAACAACAGCCCATAACGATTCGCTGATATTTGCCAAAGCCATGAATGCCGATGATGCCCCACCCGTTTTTTTAGCATCGAATACCTACAAAATGCCCATTTTTAGCGAGGGTATTATAAAAGACCCCGGGCAGATACGTGTGTCTTTCCCGCATAAAAACTCGTTAATATTGAGCCACATGGCCGCAACAATGGCTACTACTGGTGGTTTATTAATGGTGCTGATATTTTGCTTCGGTTTTACTATTTACGCTATCATCCGCCAAAAAAAGATATCGGAAATGAAAACCGATTTCATTAACAACATGACACACGAGTTTAAAACCCCGGTATCAACCATCATGATAGCCAGCGAGGCTTTACGCGATGATGAGATAGCCCAGGATAAAAAACGGGTATCAAAACTGGCCAATATTATTTACGAAGAGAATGTGCGCTTAGGCAGCCATATTGAGCGGGTATTGAACATTGCCCGCATTGAGAAGGACGACTTTAAGCTCGACATTAAAACTATCGATGTGAATGAAACCATCACCACCGTGCTGGATAGCATGCTGCTGAAACTGCAAAAACACGATGTAAAAGTTGAAATGGAGCTGAGCGAAATTCCATTGATGATAAAGGCGGATGAACTGCACTTTTCGAATGTGATATACAACCTGATAGATAATGCCATTAAATACAGCACAGAGGCGCCCGAAATTACCATTACTACCGCGCCTGGGCGTAATAACCAGGCGGTCATAAAAATTGCGGATAAGGGCATCGGCATGAGTTATGATCAGCAGGCGAAAATATTTGAACAGTTTTACCGTATACCTACCGGCAACCTGCACGATGTAAAAGGCTTTGGTTTGGGATTGAGTTATGTAAATACCATTGTTAAACGCTTAAACGGCAGCATCAGCGTAAGGTCGGAAAAAGATAAAGGCTCAGAGTTTGAATTGAGGTTTGATAAAGTTTCAGCTTAAAATAATCATTACATGAAAAAAATATTACTTGTTGAAGATGACCCCAATTTAGGCTTGCTTTTGCAGGATTATTTGGAACTGAAAGGTAAGTTTGAAGTGGTGCTTTGCAAGGATGGCGAAGAAGGCCTCAAAGCTTTTACCAAGGCCCAGTATGACCTGCTGATACTTGATGTGATGATGCCCAAAAAGGATGGCTTTACGCTCGGTAAAGAGATCCGTAAGATGAACCCGAATGTTCCTATCATATTCGCTACGGCCAAAGCGATGATAGAGGATAAAACCCAGGCATTTAACCTTGGCGGCGATGATTACATTACCAAGCCCTTCCGCATTGAAGAATTGCTGCTCCGTATAAACGCCCTGTTAAAACGCGTGAACGAGGGCGGTAAAGACGGCGCTGCCAGCCAAACCAGCTTTAAAATAGGCAAATACGAGTTCGATTATAAATCGCAGATGATACACGATGGCGATAACCACCAGAAACTCTCCACCAAAGAGGCCGAACTACTGCGCCTGTTATGCCTCAAACAAAACGAAGTGCTTACCCGCGAGGAAGCCCTGCTCAATATCTGGCATGACGATAATTACTTTAACGGCCGGAGTATGGATGTCTTTTTAAGCAAGATACGCAAGTACCTGAAAGACGACTCGAAGGTAGAGATCATCAATGTGCACGGCAAAGGGTATAAGTTGCTCGTAAATTAAAACACTCTTTACAGCTGCCGGGCGATAATGCCGATCGGGGCCACAATTCGAATGCAATAACACATCACAAAGTGCGAAACAAAAAAAGAGCGATGTATTTTAACCCATCGCTCTTTGCATATTTTATTTTTTTGGCTTTAACTTTTTACCTTCTTCGGTTTTAGCTCTATAAAGAAAGCCCCACCTAAGGCCAGCACCAGCAATATTGATCCAGCCATCGAAATAGTTTCACCGGTATAATAAGAGTTAGGGTGGAATATAAATTCTATTTTATGGTTACCTACCGGTATCTGTGCGGCACGCAATAAATAATCTGCACGGAAATAAGGTTTTTCAACGCCATCTATCAGCATCTTCCAACCCTTGTTATAATATACCTCAGAGAATACGGCTATTTCGGGCGTAGTGGCTCCGCTTTGATAAACCAGGTGATCGGGATTATAGCTTACCAGGTCTATTTTACCGGCAGTATCCAGGGCGCTTTGTTTCTCGTCTATCAGGCTGGTGTATTGCTTATCAACAATAGCCTCGTTCTTCGGATTAAAGCTGCTGATGGCCTGCATTTCGGCATCAGCATTATCGGCGTATTTTACATTCTTAACAAACCAGGCATGGCCACAGGCAGTAGGGTTGCGGTGCATAGATACACTCTGCGTTTTCGGGTCAACAGTAATAACGTATTTGGTGTTTAGCATGTCCAATACATCCTGGTTAACGCTCTTGCTAAACTGGCTGCTTTGTATCTCATCAAAACGCTTCAGTTTAGCGGCGTGGTATCCACCGATAGATTTATGGAAGAACGATGCTGTAGCATCAGAGAACGGATCGTTCGAACTCATATCAAACACTCTGAAATCCGGATCCGTATCGCGCATTATAAACTGGTCTACATCGCGGGGCTTAGGCTGTTGCATATCTTCCTTGGCGCCGAAGTTCTCTTCGCGCACATAGCGTTTGTCAACGCTCCACAGGTCAACCAACACCAGTGCCATCATCACTAAAGACAGTACGGTAACATTAACTTTTTGTTTGAGAAATGCGAACACTAAACCAAAAGCAAGAATGATAAAGATGAGCGAACGGAAAGCATCCGAGCGGGCTAATGATATCCTGTCGTCAACAATTGCGTTGGCAAAAGCGTTAGCTGTACCGCTATCGCCGCCAAACTGCTGCGTTAACTGCGCAATAACAGCCTGGTGGTTACTTGCCCTGAAAGACAAGAACAGATCGGGCATTACTGCCAATATCAACGTTAAACCGCCGGTAATATAGAACGCGAGCAATAATTTCTTTACGATAGGACCTTTATCCTTAGCCGCGATAATTTCGCTTACCGCGAAAAACGCCAGGATAGGGAAGCATAACTGGGCCACGGCCAAAATAGATTCAACAGCCCTGAACTTATTGAATAGCGGGAAATGGTTAAAGAAAAGATCGGTAAAGAGCGGCCAGTTTTTACCGAAGGATAATAGCATGGTTAGAACCACGGTTCCCAATACCCACCATTTGATGCGGTTTTTTACAACGATCAAACCAAAAACAAACAGGAAGCAAACTATCGCTCCGAAATAGAACGGGCCGCCGGTAAAAGGTTTTTCGCCCCAGTACAATAACTGTTGCGAAAAGCCGATGGCTTGATCGGGTTGTACATTTTTGCTGGTAAGCAACTGCACACTTTTCGCATCGGCATCCAGGGGAGTTCCGCTGCCTCCGCCATATATATTAGGCACTAAAAAAGTTAAGCACTCGCCCACACCCTGGCTCCATTGGTAGGCATAATCTTTACCCAAACCACTGCTTGGCTCAGCAGTATGTTGTGTAAGGTTTGATTTACCGCGATTGGTTTCCTTGGCATATTCGTAGTTCGTCCACAACATAGAAGCATTTACCGCAAGGGCGAGTAATGATGCTACGGCAAGGTAAGCTATAGCTGTGCCAAAAGGTTTTAATTGTTTTGCCTTAGCGGCATGGTATAATTCGATGCCTACCAAAATAAAGATGGCAAACATCAAATAATACGTCATCTGGATGTGGTTTGCCCTGATCTCCATTGCCAGGAAAAACGCGGTTAAAGCCGCTCCCAACAAATATCGTCCGCGCAGTGTGAGGATGATGCCCGCCAGCAAGGGCGCAAAAAAAGCGATAGCAAAAGCCTGGTTGGCATGCCCTGCACCCAATAAAATGATATTATAGGAGGAGAAAGCAAAGGCTATTGCCCCCGTAGCAGCAAGCCATGGGTTTAACTTCAGCACACAAAACAGCAGGTATGCCCCAAGCAGGTACAATAAAAAGGTATCAACCGGTACAGGGAATGTTGCTTTAAGCACCTTAACTACGTATGTAGTAATGTTATGTGGATAGGGAACCCATATCTGGTAAGCAGGCATACCACCAAACATTTGGTTTGTCCATAATATGGTGGTATCTTTTTCTTTGTATTTATTAATTTCTGTCTGCGTACCCTGGGCATGCAATACATCGCCCTGGCCGAGCACTTTACCCTGAAAAGCGGGTGTAAAATAGCCAAAACAGATAGCGAAGAAAATTCCAATAATGGCCAAATGAATGCCATTTTGTTTAAACCAATTGTTCATTAAGTTGAGATATGATTTTCAAAAATAGGAATTTGAGCGGGAATACAAATTTTATATTGCTTTAAACCCTTAACAATGCAAAGTACCCGCCCTCAATACAAAAAACATTAAAAATAAACCGGCAATGCTGATGCAGTATGATATGATGCGTATTTTATCGTACATCTCGCGTTCGCGGTGTAAATGGTAGGCATTATACAATGCTAACACGCCTATCACCACCCAAAAAAACCAATCGATATGGCTGCACATGCCCCAAAATTCAACCGCTAAAGCAACAGTAACATAGTTGGCCGTTATCAAAAAAAATGACTCGGGAGTATTAAAGTGCCTGCGTTTGAATACTTCTTCGGGAAGCATGGTTACTTAATTTCTTCGTAATCAATAAAGTCACCTTCCGAGTCGGGTATGGCGCTCTTCTTTTGTGGTGCATAATCTACATGCACTTTATTATCGGGTTTCCTGCTTTGATAATATTGTTGTTGCCCGCCTTGTTGCTGTGCTTTATTAACTACCCGCTGAAACAGCATAGGCAATAACAAGCGGATAAGCATCCGTATAACATACAGTACAAATATGGCGGTTACTATAAATTCAATAAATTCCATCTGTTAAATTGTAAACCTCAAAATTACATAAATTAATTTCACAGAAGCAATATGTAAAAAAGCGTTACCTAATTACCTGCCTGTAACACAATTAATGATACAAGCAGATAACGCAAAATGTTTGCAGGTATTATAGCAACTTTAATAATAAGAATACCATGTTAGTGTACCGGCATTGTGGTTTTAATCCAAAAATCCATTGATTCGGCCATATCATCTCCTGCGTCTCCGCTACCTCCTGCAAGGGGGGCACCGCTCTCGCCATCGCGATTGCTACTACGGCCACTATTGCGGCCGCCGCTACGGTTTCTGGCGATAGTTCCGCTTGTTGCAGTTTCGGTACGCACTTTTGTAAGATTAAAGCCATTGATTGAAATATTTATAAAAAGATCAGCGCCGGGTTTGGCGCCTAACAATTTAACCGGGATAGCCATCTCATACGTTAATGTATATTCTTCGTTCATTGTACCCGAAGCTTTAAAGCCGTACATATTTTCTGTAGTTGTTACTTTACCGTCAATATCTTTAAAGCCGGATATTTTTATTCCTGTTGGCGGCATAGGTTTTTCGCCTTCGGCCGGCGGCATAAATCTGCCTGAACCCGGCGAAGGATAGGTGATACTAAAAGCTTTTTTCTTTTTACCTTCAGTATTCAGGGAAACAGTGAGTCCGCCAAACATCATCTTGCTCTTAGTTAGACGATCAACCGATGTGGCCACAATATAGATCATCGAATCATCACTGGCTATAGTATAGCTTAATTTGCTTTTACTATCATATTGTGCCAGTGTAGCACCCCATTCGGCGGTTGTTCCATCAATTTTTACGGTACTTGCAGGCCTAAGCATAGCTACTGCATTTTGGGCATGCGCCTGGTTAAGGCATGCGAACATCCCGATAGTTACTACCGGGAAGGTAATAAAATAAAGCTTGATCATTACGGGTCAGTTAATAGTTGTGTATGTGCAAGTTATAAAAAAACTCACACTTTTAAAACTCCCGTACCAATTCAAAAATTAAAGCAGTTTGTTGTATTCGGATAACCGGCTATTTAGGAGCCAAAGCAAGTTTCACCCAAAAATCTTCGGCCTGGGCGGATTGGCCCTGAGGATTTTGCATTTCGCGGGCGCCGCCGCCTCTGCCACCCCGGCCGCCACCTCCCATCCGGCCACCGCCAAAACCGCCCGATCCGCCTATGCCTTCCATGGCCCCCCCTTCACCCCTGCGCATTTGTTGCGGGCGTTCAACACCGTTAATAGCTATATTTATGGCAAATTCGTTGTTTTTATCGGCCTTTAAGTTCAATAATTTAAGCGGGATAGCTATTTCGTAACCAAGGTTATGCTTATCGTCAAACTTAACGGCTGCTTTAAAACCATAAGTATTTGCTGTGGTGATGACATCGCTTTCCATATCTTTAAAACCTGCAACTTTTATACTTGTTGATTGCAGTAAGGATGGCTGCTTATTAGGGATATCACTTTCATCAGCACTTGCCGGACGGGCAAAAATAGCACCCTTATCAGGTATGGGGTAAGTAATGCTATATTTTTTGTTTTTTTTACCATCCGGGTTAACCGCAACAGTAATACCGCCGGCCATTATTTTATGAATGGTTTGCCTGTCAGAGGAAAAGATCGCGACGTACAGGTCGGTATCATTATTGGCTACCGTATAGTTAAGTTTGGTTTTGGCATCGTATAACGCGAGTGTATCGCCCCATTCTTTTATGGAGCCATCAATATTTATGCTGCCGGGCGCTCTTTGCATTTGTGGGTTATTGCCTTGCGCATGCGTATCCATAATAAACAGCAATAACAGGGCAACGGTAATAAGTATGGCTACCGAGGTGCTGATAAAGTATTTGAAATATTCTTTCATGACAGTAGGTATTTAGGATTTGATGTATCCACAAAATACCCGCAGTTAAATGAAATTAGAATGAACTTTATAGCATAGCATCTCTATAACAATAATGTTACGTGCGCCTTACGAAAACTTTTCCTCCATCATTTTTTCCAGCACAAACATTTCATCGCGCAGTTTGGCCGCCAGTAAAAAGTCCATATCCTTGGCGGCAGTGAGCATTTGCTTTTTAGTGTTTTCGATAGATTTTTTGAGTTCTGCCTTGGTCATGTATTGCACTATAGGGTCGGCCGCTATGGTTGCTGCGGCATTGCTCTCGATGTATTCGCGCTGTACACCGCCTTTAAAGTCGACCACGGATGTTTGCTCTATGATACCTTCTTTTGATTTGCCTACAGTTTTTGGGGTGATGCCATGCTCCAGGTTATAAGCGATCTGTTTATCGCGACGGCGGTTGGTTTCATCAATAGTTACCTGCATCGAATCGGTTATCTTATCGCCATACATAATAACACGGCCCCTGTCGTTACGGGCGGCGCGCCCTATTGTTTGTATCAGAGAGCGTTCAGAACGCAGGAAGCCCTCCTTATCCGCATCCAAAATGGCCACCAAGGATACCTCGGGTAAATCCAAACCTTCGCGCAGCAGGTTGATACCAATCAGTACATCAAATTCGCCCAGGCGCAAGCCCCGCAGTATCTCCACACGCTCCAGTGTTTTTACTTCCGAGTGTATGTAACGGCATTTTATACCCAGCCTGTCCATATATTTTGCCAGTTCTTCGGCCATACGTTTGGTTAACGTTGTTACCAGCACACGGTCGCCCATTTTTATGGTCTTATCCACTTCATCCAGCAGATCATCCACCTGGTTGATAACCGGGCGAACTTCGATAACCGGATCCAGCAAACCTGTGGGCCGTATTACCTGCTCCACCACTACGCCACCCGATTTTTCAAGTTCAAAATCGCCGGGAGTAGCACTCACATAAATGGTTTGGGGTGCCAGGCGTTCAAACTCCTGGAAGTTTAGCGGGCGGTTATCCAACGCGGCAGGCAGGCGGAAACCATAATCAACCAATGATATCTTGCGACTCCTGTCGCCACCATACATGGCCCGTATCTGTGGTACAGTAACATGGCTCTCGTCTATCACCATTAAATAATCGTCAGGGAAATAGTCGAGCAGGCAGAACGGCCTTGCACCGGGCTTGCGGCCATCAAAAAAGCGGGAATAGTTTTCGATACCAGAGCAGTAGCCCAATTCGCGTATCATTTCGAGGTCGTAATTTACCCTTTCCTCCAGGCGTTTTGCTTCCAAAAAGCGGCCATCGTTTATAAACTGTTTTTTGCGGCTTTCCAATTCTTCCTGTATCTCCCAAACCGATTGCTGAAAACGCTCGCGCGGGGCAACGTACAGGTTGGCGGGATAAACCACCATATCTTTCATTTTCTCTACGGTTTTTCCCGTTTGGGGATCAAAGGTGGATAACTCTTCAATATCATCACCAAAGAATGAAACCCGGTAAGCCACATCCATATTGGCGGGAAATATGTCGACAATATCGCCCTTTACCCTGAAGTTACCACGGCGGAAATCGGCAGTGGTGCGCGCATATAAAATTTCGACCAGGCGGTGTAAAAAAGCATTCCTGCTAATGCGTGTTCCAACAGAGAACCGAAATACCGAATTAGCAAAATCTTCGGGGTTACCCATACCATAAATACACGAAATTGACGATACCACGATCACATCCCTGCGGCCCGACATGAGTGCCGAAGTAGTACGTAAACGCAGCTTCTCTATCTCGTCATTTATCTGCAGGTCCTTTTCTATATAAGTATTTGATGAAGGAATAAAAGCCTCGGGCTGATAGTAATCATAGTAAGACACAAAGTAATTCACCGCGTTCTCGGGGAAGAACTGTTTAAACTCGCCGTACAGCTGCGCCGCCAATGTTTTGTTATGGCTCAGTATCAGCGTGGGCCTTTGTGTTTGCTGTATCAGGTTGGCAACGGTAAAGGTTTTACCCGAACCAGTAACCCCAAGCAGCGTTTGATAATTATCGCCATTGTTAACGCCTTCCACCAGTTGTTTTATGGCTTCGGGCTGGTCACCATCCGGTTTGTAATGTGAGGTTAATTTAAATTCCATTGAATATCAAAAATACGTAAATGAATATAATCCAAAGCAAAAATATTTCGGCAGACGCTGCAGAGGATACTCAATATTGATGCCTGATCGTCTAAACTTATGACATAAATGGTAACCCCTTAGTCAGCCCTATGTAAATAAGCCGTGCCTTATTGCAAGGGTTCAATCCAAAACCCGTCTAATACGTATATTTAGGTATGTTAATTGCGGCAGAATAAATATGCTGTCAAATCATTCATTCAATTATTAATTCATGTCATACAATAAATTAACCCCCGAAGAAGAATACGTTATTGTTCACAAAGGAACCGAAAGGGCCTATACGGGCGAATATACCAATAACAAACTACCTGGCGTTTATGAGTGCCGCAGGTGCAACTCGCCGCTGTACCGCTCGGCTGATAAATTCGACTCGCATTGTGGCTGGCCAAGCTTTGATGATGAAATACCCGGAGCCGTAAAACGCGTACTGGATGCCGATGGCCGCCGGGTCGAGATCGTTTGTGCCAATTGCGGAGCACATTTGGGCCACGTTTTTGAAGGTGAGCGTTTCACACCAAAAAATACGCGCCATTGCGTAAATTCGTTATCGATGAAGTTTGTGCCTGATGAGGCCTAAGATCATTCAGGACCAAACTTCTTCTGTATACCGTAATAATCGTCATTAGCTACGCCATCGCCATCAAAATCTATCAGGCCGTTAAAAGTGGCATGATTACCGGCCATGCTTACTTTAACCTTCAGGGTGCTTTTATCGGGCTTTTGTTGCGCCATGGTGAGCGAGTCGCCTTTAATGAACCAGGTGCCCGATGGCATCCTCACGATGCTGTCTTTCAGGTTACGGTATTCCGAGTAATAGGTGCCGTCGCTTTTAAAATGGGTGCGGATGGGTTTGATGCCCAGCCGCGCTTCCCAATTGCTGCTGTCGGCTTCCATGATATTTAGCTTGCCCGTTTTGATAGAATTGGCTTTGATCTTTACGTACACATTGCGCCACTCGCCTATAAGCTGCCTGCTCAGATTGTTTTGAAGGGTAAAGCCGCACAGTGCGATGCCTAATGCAGCGATAAATAATATAGGGTATCGTTTCATATTTTTTACCTCCAGGCACCAATTATGGCGCCCATTGCTGTAAGCGCCACCACCATATAACCCGCGTTAATAAGCATATATGTTATTGATTTACGCTCGAACAAACCGGTAATGAAGATAGACATGGCTACCCATCCAAAACCAGCCAGAAAGCCGGCTGTTGCCCCCCAGGCAAGGTTAGTTCCGGGGGCGTTTAAATACATAGCCAGGTTAAACGCCATAACAAAGGTCCATAAAAAGGCAAAGCCAAATATTTTTGCCATACTGCCTGTTTTTATCTTCTCGTCGGTTACGCCGCTTTCGCGCATCCATGCTTTGGCAAATAATACAGGCGAATACCATAGTCCGCCAATTAAAAAACCGGCCAGGGTTGCTACTATAATAGCGGGCCAGTTAAGTGTTGACATGTTCATGATGTAATTATTTAAGTTAAAGGTTATTTAAATATACAAACAAATGATATCAAAACCATGCCTGTAAAATAAATCACCCTTAAAAGGGGGGCAGCCATACGGCATAATAGTTAAATTAAGGTTTGCCATATGCTAAATTTTGCGGTTTTTTGCAGCATGGCTACTTTTAAAGCATTTATTTTCGATTTGAATGGCACCATGATCAACGACATGGAATACCATACCCGTGCATGGCAATACCTGTTGAATAACGACCTTGGCGGGAACTTTAACTGGGACGAGGTAAAGGCCCAGATGTATGGCAAAAACCCCGAAGTACTGGTGCGCATGTTCGGGCCCGACAGGTTTACCATGGATGAAATGGTTGAACTATCTTTAGAAAAAGAAAGACGTTATCAAAAAGAATACCTGCAACATTTAGCACTCCTCCCCGGATTAAACGATTTTCTCGAAGCAGCAAATCAAAAGGGTATACCCATGGCCATAGGTTCGGCGGCCATTCCGTTTAACATCAACTTTGTGCTGGACAATTTGAAGATAAGCCATTACTTTAAAGCCGTTGTAAGTGCCGATGATGTTACCCTGAGCAAACCTCACCCCGAAACTTATTTAAAAGTTGCCCAACGATTAAACATACACCCAACCGATTGCCTGGTTTTTGAAGATGTGCCCAAAGGCGCCGAGGCAGCGCTAAACGCTGGTATGAAATCGGTGATATTGACCACTACTCATAAAGTTGACGAGTTTACACATTTACCCAATATACTGCATTTCGCGCCCGATTTTACAGGCGAATATTTTGAAAGTTTAGTAAGCTGATCTTATCGTTCGGCTTTCAGTGCCCGCATCATCTCGTTAAAACGCATGCGGTTAACCATGGCGTTCACGGTATTTACAATGCGCTTAACGCGGGTAGGTTCGGTTTTGGCTTCGTTTATCCATTTAACAAAATAGTCGCGATGGCTTTTTGCCAGGCTATTATAAAAAGCAAATGCTTCGGGCTCTTCATCAAAGCATTCCTGCAGATCATCGGGAATTTCAACTTTATAGTCAGGGTCATGCTCCAGGCATGCCTTCAGCATAGCGCCTTCGCTTTTTCTTATCCCTTTACGGATATCCGCCTTGAGCGCCATAATAAAATTGCCTTCGCCCATCGGCATTAAAGCCAGGCCGCTAACCGGGAAAGCGTCCAGCATGCCCCTTACTCTGAACGATTTTTTGTTGCCGGGCATCAGCTGTTCGGCAATATCCGCCGGAATATCGATATAGGTCCAGCCGGTTTTCTCACCCTGGTCGGCAAATTTTAAAATAATGGCAGTAAACTCAACCATGTGCTAAATGTAAGTAAAGTGTTACAACATGCCGGCTTTAAATCAAAAAACAGGTTTAAACAGTTTAAACCTGTTTTTTAACCACCGGGCAAATGTTAAGCGTTTGTTAAAAATAAAAAAAAAGATAATTAGTGTGTAACGTTCTCCGGGTGACGTCGTCATATAAGCACAAATAACAAAAACATAAACGATTTCAATAATCATAAAACATTAACAATGAAAACTTTAACTACAACAATCTTAGCTTTAATAATAGTATTAAGCTTTGGAGCTGCAAAGGCCGATGGTACCAATAACGGTGCAAACAACACCAATACAAACGCGAAACTTTCGGTTGATTACGCAGTAAATACTTATGTAAACGCTGTAACCTTAGGCGATGTAAAAGAGATCAACGACATCCTGGGCGATAACTTAAAATACAGCATTGAACGCGGCGATAAAAAAATGGTGTATAACAAACAACAAACCGCCGAGGCTTTTGAAGAAGATGCCGATGTACAGCAAGACTGCGTGGTTACTACCACCGTAAACAACTCTAATCCCGATGTAACTATCGTAAAAGTTGAACTACAATATGTTGACTGTATCCGCACCAACTACGTAACCATGACCAACTCTGCACAAGGCTGGAAGATCACCAACATTTACTCAACGTTCAAATAATTTTTATAAAAACAGAATGTCAGGAAGCGTTCCGGTATTACCGGGACGCTTTTTTTATCTGTGGGAATCGCTCTATTAAAAATGGTGTTTTTGGCATATTATTTCCATCGGGTGATGGTTAATATACACAAGCCACTTTAATTATAAAATCCTCATTATCAAATGATAATAACAAAATTTTAACGCAAATGTTAAATATTTGTTAAATCGAAAATATATTTATCATTTGCTGTAACGTATTGTTTTTAGCGTCGTCATATAAGCGTAAATAACAAACAAACATTACAACAACATAAAAAATCAAGATCATGAAAACTTTAAAAACAACCATCCTGGCTTTACTTATAGTAGTATCATTTGGCGCTGCTAAAGCCGACACCATTTACAACAACAATGACGACAGAATGAGCGTTAACTACGCTGTAAACACTTACGTAAGCGCCATCAGCCGCGGCCATGTTAAAGAGCTTAACAACCTGTTGGATGAGAACCTGAAATACAGCATTGAACGTGGTAAAAAAACTTTGGTATTCAACAAAGCAGAATACCTGGAATCATTAAAAGCAGACCAGGGCGTTGAGCAGGATTGCCTGGTTACTACAACTGTAAACGATACCACTCCTGATGTTACTATTGTTAAAGTGGATATGAAATATGCCGACTTTACACGTACCAACTACGTAACCTTAACCAACTCGAGCAAAGGCTGGAAAGTAACCAACATCTATTCAACATTTAAATAAACAGCACACCTGTTTAACAAAAGGCCCCCGATGAAGATCGGGGGCCTTTTTTATTTTAGCCTGTCTTCAAAAAACAGGAAGGGCAAAAAGCTTTGTATACCCGTGGTTTTCCATATTGAGCCTTTCAGGCAGTATAACAACACATCAATAGGGTGTTGCTGCTTCTGCTCATACTCGGCAATAACCTGCAGGCACGATCCGCAGGGGGTTACTGGCTTTATCAGCTCAAACTCGTCGGTATGTGCCGTAACCGCTATGCTTTCAATACGGTCGTCCGGATAATTTGCTCCCCAGTGAAACAGCGCGGTACGCTCAGCGCACAGGCCCGATGGATAAGCCACATTCTCCTGGTTGCTGCCATAAATTATTTTACCGCTCGCCAAACGCAACGCGGCACCAACCCTGAACTTTGAATAGGGCGAATGCGAGTTCTCCATAGCCTTTACGGCCTCTAAACACAAGTCTTTATCCGCTGTACCCAGTTCATCTATTCCTGCAAATTCTTCAAATGCTATTTTAATTTCTTTCTTCATGTAACGTATCCTTCTTTGAGCAAGAAGCGCTTTTAAATATCTTTAAAATAAAAATGCCCCGTTATAAAAAACAAGGGCATACAATATAAGGATATTTTTATCAAATCAATGCATCCTGGAGTCGGCAGCTATTTTAAATCCACTCTGGGCCAGCCATCATCCCAAACCAATTTTTCAACCCTTAGTTTTGAGCGCCCGTTATCCGCCGCGTCATAAGCATGGAAGATGATGTAATCCGTACCATCAAAAGTACAAACGGCATTATGGCCCACGCCGTACCAATCTTTATCGCCGGCCAAAACCAATGTGCCGCCGCCTTTGGCAAGGTCGGTACCCTCGTTATCAACATACGGACCGGTTAGACTTTTAGAGCGGCCTACCGTCATTTTATAGGTGCTTTTCGGCCCGCGACAACAATAATCCCAGCTGGTGAAGAGGTAATAGTAGTTATTCTTTTTAAAGATGAAAGGCCCTTCAATGGCATTGTTACCCGCTGTGCTGTCGGGCAGGCTTGCTTTGCGCGAACGGCTGGCTATGGTGAGCCAGGGTCGTGGTTCGATTGGCTTTTTCAAGTCATCGCTAAGCTTAACTAATTTTATCCCATCCCAAAAAGAGCCGAAAGCTAAATAAGGTTGGTTCTTTTCATCACGAACGAGGTTCGGATCAATAGCATTAAATCTGTCCTGCCCAGGGAAGGACTGTATCACCATTCCCTCATCTACCCATTTAAAATCAGGCGAATCGGAATGCAGGGTTTTATTGGTGGCTAAGCCGATAACAGAGGTGTTTTTACCAAAAACAGATACGGAATAAAACAGGTAATAAGTGTCGTTATAATACGATATATCGGGCGCCCAGAAATCGTTGGGCCTTGCTTTGGGGATAGCCAGCGATGCCCATGCGGGTGTTTGTGTAAATACAGGACGTTCGCGTTTCCAATCCACTCTGTTCTTCGACGACCATACCGCGATGCCTCTGCCTGTGCAGAAGATATAATACAGGCTATCCTGTTTGATCATTACCGGGTCGTGAACGGAGATACTGGGTTTTGCATCCTGCGCTTTCACGCATAATCCACACAGCAAAAGCAATAACCAGGATACGTGCTTCATATCATTTCACCAACTGGTAAATATCTTTCAAATTCCGGCCCAGTTCTTTGTAATCCAACCCGTAACCAACCACAAACTTGTTCTCAATTTCAAAACCCACGTATTCCAGTTCGGGTATCTGGTGCTCCATAGCATCGGGTTTGTAAAGCAGCGCGCATACCTTAACCGATCTTGGTTTCAGCGCGGTAAGCTTATCCACCAGGTAACGCAGCGTATTGCCGGTATCTACAATATCTTCCACCAAAATTACATCACGGTCGGTTATTTCAACTTTCAGATCAAAATCTTCGGTAATGGTGCGGGTGCTTGCCAGCCCGCCGTGGTACGATGAAAGCTTCATAAAAGCGATATGGCAGGGGATGGGCACCTGTTTTACCAGATCGGCCATAAACATAAAGCTGCCGTTAAGTACGCCAACAAATACGGGTAAGCTGTCTTTATATTGTTCGGTGAGCGCTGCTCCCAGGGTTATTATACGCTCTTCGATGGTTTCGAAAGGGATCATTTTTTCGAACTCCAGGTCGTCAACTTTAACTTTCATCGGGCTAAAATAGGTAATTTCATTCAGCAAATAAATGTCTTGACTCAGCCATCTGCGCTGCGCTGGATGACCCTCTCTTCCGCTATGCGGAAAAGAGAGTGGGAAAATGGATGGTCGGGTGAATTACCCGTGTTCCTTAACTAATCACCATTGGGATAAATACCTATCTTTGCCGCCCAATGGATTACCAGGTTCACACATTAAAAAACGGCATCCGCCTGTTACACAAGCCCGCTGTATCTACAATAGCGCATTGCTGCTTTATTGTAAATGCCGGCGCGCGCGATGAAGCGCCGGGCAAAGATGGCCTTGCGCATTTCATCGAACACTTGCTGTTTAAAGCTACCCAACGCCGCAATACGGAGCAAATACTGAATCACCTGGAAGTGGTTGGCGCCGACCTGAACGCATACACCACCAAAGAATATACCTGCATCCATGCCTCGTTTTTAAAACAGCATTTGGAGCGGGCTATTGACCTGACGGAAGATATCGTTTTCCATTCCACCTTCCCGGAAGAAGAACTGGCAAAAGAGAAGGGCGTGATACTGGATGAGATCGCATCCTACCTTGATCAACCCGATGAAGCTATTCAGGATGATTTTGAGGACATGCTGTTCAGGCATCACCCGCTTGGCCGCAATATTTTAGGTACGGTTGAAAGTGTTAGCGGGTTAAACCGTGACGATATTCAGCAATTCATCGCTCAAAACTATAATACCCACCAAATGGTATTCGCTGTGTTGGGCGAGTATGATTTTAAGAAACTGGTTAAACTGGCCGAGAAATATTTTGGCGATATCCCGGCCAATCAGAACGAAAAGAACCGCATTAAACCGGATGTGAACCTCGCCGAAATGCTGCGCTTCTCAAAGCCTATATCGCAAACACATGGCGTTATTGGCAACCAGGCCTACGCTTTTCCGCATCCTAAAAAGAATGGCTTGCTGCTGCTCAATAATATCCTTGGCGGGATGGGCATGACATCGCGCCTTAACCTGCAGATCCGCGAGAAGTATGGCATCGCTTATTCCATCGAATCAAACTATTCCGCCTTTTCTGATACCGGCATCTTCTCTATTTATTTTGGTACCGATACCGAAAAAGCGGAGCGTGCCATTAAACTTATCCATAAAGAACTAAAAAAACTGCGTGAGCAAAAGTTGGGTACCTTGCAGCTAAGCCAGGCCAAACAAAAGTTTATCGGCCAGATAGCCCTGGGCGAAGAGAACCGCATCGGCCTAATTATCGCCATGGCAAAAAGCCTGTTAGATTATAACCGTGTTGATACCCTGGAAGAGGTTTTTGCCAAAGTGAATGCCGTTACGGCGAATGAATTGTCAGACATCAGCAATGAAATATTCGATAATAAGCACCTCATCACATTGCTATTTGAGCCTATCGATTAAACGCTTATTTTTGCAGCAATGAAATTACCTATCATAGCATACGGCGACCCGGTTTTAAAAAAAGTAGCTACCGACATTGAGCCCCATGAGTATCCCAACATTAAGCAGTTAATTGCCGATATGTTCGAGACCATGTACGGCGCCAAAGGCGTGGGCCTGGCAGCACCACAGGTGGGCCTTTCAATGCGCTTGTTTGTTGTTGATGCATCGCCATTCAGCGATGATGAACCCGGGCTGAAGGGCTTTAAAAAGACATTTATTAATGCCCGCATCTTAGATGAAACCGGCGAAGAATGGCCGTTTAACGAAGGCTGCCTGAGCATTCCTGAAATACGGGAGGATGTTTATCGTAAACCCGAATTGACCATATCATACTATGATGAGGATTGGAAACATTACCAGGAGGGTTTTAATGGCCTGGCCGCGCGCATTATACAGCACGAGTACGACCATATTGAAGGTAAACTGTTTACCGACAGGCTGAGCCCGCTGCGCAAGCGCTTAATAGAGAAGAAGCTGAACGATATTTCGAAAGGGAATATCTCTGTAGATTACCGGATGAAATTTCCGGCAGCTAAAAAAGGCCGTTAATAGTTTGACGATACCCCGCGGCTCTTATCCCCGGCAGTAATTTCTTTTATCAAAGCACCCCAGGCAAATGGGTTGAGCAATGGATTGGTGATGGAATGCGAGTTCAGAATGCTGTTATGCATATCCTGGAAATTCAAGCCTTGTTTATCCTGCCCGTCATACGGCAATGTTTTACCCAACGCGGTAATCGATTCGCCGCTCAGGTTTTTACGCGCTATCGCCAAATCGTCATCTGCAATTTTCATGGATAGAAAATCTTTATGGAACTCATCTGTAGTGGCCCACGGAAATACCCTAACCTGCGGCAGGTGGGTTATTGAAGCGCTTAGTTTTACCTGGATGGTATAGCTCTTATCCGCCAGTTTTGATGGGATCACGATAGTTGCCGAAGCATAACCTATAGATGTGAACCGTATGGTATCCTGCTCATGCGCAACAAACGAGAAATAGCCTTTGTAGTTAGCCAGGTTGATCTGTTTACCGTATGAAAGGTTGGTAATGGTTACATAAGGAATAACCCCGCTGCTATCAGCATTGATAACCACCCCCGAGAATTGCACCAATGGCCTTTCGGCTTTTTTTTGCGCGAAAACCGATACGGTGGCTAACATCAATACTATGAAAAACAGGCGTTTCATTTTAAGCTTCTCCTCTGTAAATCTAACCAAAATCTGTACCATAATTGGCGCCGGCTTAGTTTAGAGTTACAAAATAAACGAATTTTATATCAAATATTTATACGTAACAGCAATTTAACATTCTTTAACGTTAACGCAGGTTTGGCGGCAAAACCGCGTTAGGGTCGTCAATATCAGTCAGGTTAAGTGCTTCAACAGCGGTAATTTCGGGCACTGCCTTTTTAATGGCCTGCTCAATACCGGCTTTAAGCGTCATAATACTCATAGGGCACGACTCGCACGAACCCAACAATTTCAACTTCACTACATTCTCGGGCGTGATCTCGGCTACTGATACATTTCCGCCATCTGTTTCCAGGTACGGACGAATAGTATCCAATGCTGCCTCAACCCTTTCTAACAAACTCATATTCAATTATATTTAGTACAAATATACAAATTATTGCACAACCTCGGCTTGGGCCGCTTTGGCATTCACTATAGCAACCTGCTGCGCAACCCTTTTCGCAAAATCAATAAAGGCGTTCGACATCGGGTTGTTTTCATCCAAAATAAGCGGTGCGCCGGCATCGCCCGAGTCTGAAATGCTTTTTACCAATGGTATCTGGCCCAAAAACGGAACGCCTATTTCGTCGGCCAGTTTTTTACCGCCGCCTTCTCCAAAAATATAATACTTGTTCTCAGGCAATTCTGCCGGAGTAAAGTACGACATATTTTCTACTATCCCCAGTACCGGAACATTGATAGCCGGCATCAAAAACATACCCACACCTTTACGGGCATCGGCCAAAGCTACGTTTTGAGGCGTGGTAACTATCAACGCGCCCGCAATAGGGAAACCCTGCGTAATGGTGATATGAATATCGCCGGTACCCGGTGGCAAGTCTACCACCATATAATCCAGCTGGCCCCAATCGCCATCATTAAATAACTGTTTCACCGCGGTTGATACCATTGGCCCGCGCCATGGCACAGGCTGGTTAGGATCGGTAAAGAAACCGATAGATAGCAGCTTGATGCCATATTTCTCAATAGGTTCTATCCGTGTTTTGCCATCTACCTGTGCAGAGCGTGGCCTCGCGCCCTCCAAACCGAACATGATAGGTACCGACGGGCCGTAGATATCGGCATCAATCAAACCTACTTTAGCGCCGGTTTTAGCCAGGCCCAAAGCCAGGTTAGCCGCCACGGTTGATTTGCCCACACCGCCCTTGCCCGATGCCACAACAATAATGTTTTTTATACCCGGCAGGCTCTTATTCGCTTGGGTGGTAACGCGCGATGTCATATTAATAGTCACTACCGCCTCCTTGCTGATGAAGTGCAGTATAGCATTACGGCAGGCGTTTTCTATCATGGCCTTTAAAGGGCAGGCCGGTGTGGTCAGTATTACCGAAAAGCTTACCGTCAATCCATCTATCTTAATATCTTCTATCATATTGAGGGTAACCAGGTCTTTTTTCAGGTCGGGTTCTTCAACATGGCTTAGGGCGGCAAGTACTTGTTCTTTTGTAATTAGCATTTTAAAATCAAAAATATAAAACACCCTGTATGGGAGTTTGTTAGGGTAATAATCTTTACGATTCTGTGTTGTAAAGATAAGATTATTAGTTTTGGTTAAAATTTAAGATGCAGCGTATTCAAAATAAATATATCCGCATTGTCGGAATCGTCTTCCTGGTTTTATTTGTTCTTGTATTAATTGGCGGTACCGTTGCCTGGTTTAAGCGCGAACAATTGCTGCATAACGCGTTAGACAAAGCTACTGCAAAAGCAAAAAGAGATTATAATTTAGATGTAAAAATAGGCCGGGCGCACTTTATAGGCTTTAGCACGGTTGGTTTTTCGGAAATTACCATAGTGCCCGAAAACCGCGACAGCCTGCTCCATCTCACCAATTTTGAAGTCGGCGTAAAACTGCTGCCCTTTATTTTTGGCGATATCAAACTATCATCGGTTAAGCTGGAGAACGGCTTGCTCAACCTTACCAATACCCATGGCGTAAAAAACTTCGATTTCCTGTTTAAAAAGAAGAAGGATACCACGCAGAATGCGCGAACGGACATGTCGGTTGTGGCCAATAACATCATTAAGCAGGTGCTTTATAAAATTCCGGACGATCTGGATATTAAAGGTTTTAATGTGCGTTACCGCGATGACAGCACCAGTGTGAGTATGCTTACCAAATCCGCGCTGATCAAAGACGGCGACCTGACCTCGACCATTCTGGTTAATAATGGCGAGTCAACGCTGCACTTTGCAGGTAAAATGCGCCCGTCCGACAAGTATATCGATGTGATGCTTTACGCTGATCACAAAAAGGTAGAGTTGCCTTTCATCCAAAAGAAATTCGGGTTAAAGCTAAGCTTTGATACCCTGCATACCGCGCTGAACAAGGTAGAGCGCGGTGGCGACGAAACGCGCATTTTCAGTTCGCTATCAGTACGCAATCTGCTCATAAACCATCCCAAATTAGCGGCCGACGATATTATTGTTCCCACTGGATCAATGGATGCCAACCTGTTTATTGGCCCGCAATACTTATCTGTTGATAGCTCATCGGTTATCCATCTTAAAAATATTACGGCCAACCCGTATATCAAATACACTTTAAAACCGGTGAAGATATACGAGATGAAAGTGAATATGCCTTTTACTGATGCGCAACAGTTGTTCAATTCCTTCCCGCAAGGTATGTTCGACGCGCTTGAGGGCATACAGGTATCGGGCAAGCTGGCTTATAACCTTAACTTTTATTTAGACAGCAGCCAGCCCGATTCGTTAGAATTTGATTCCAACTTACAGCAGGAAAACTTCAAAGTTGTTAAATACGGGCGCACCCGCCTCAGCAAACTGAATGATGAGTTTGTGTATACCCCTTATGAGAAAGACAAGCCTATGCCGCCCCGTATTATAGGGCCGACAAATCCGTATTATACACCCCTGTCGGATATTTCGCCATATCTGCAGCACGCGGTGATGACGGCGGAAGACCCGTCTTTTTATACGCACCATGGCTTTGTAACGCGGTCCATCAAAAAATCTATCGCTATAAACTTTAAAGAGAAGAAATTTAAGCGCGGCGGCAGCACCATATCTATGCAGCTGGTTAAGAACGCTTTTTTAAACCGTCATAAAACCCTTGCCCGCAAAATTGAAGAAACGCTGATCGTGTGGATGATAGAGAACACGCACATTATGGCCAAAAGCCGTATGCTCGAGGTCTATTTCAACATTATTGAATGGGGCAACAATATTTACGGCATAGGCGAAGCGGCCCGCTATTATTTTGATAAAAAACCGGCAGACCTTGACCTGGGCGAGAGTATTTACCTGGCCAGCATTGTGCCCAAGCCAAAATCGGGCCTGTACTCGTTCCAGGAAGATGGCAGTCTGAAAGGGTACCTGACCAATTATTTTAACCTGATAGGCAAAATGATGGTGGTAAAAGGATATACCGAACCGGATAGCAGCGGTGCCTACGGTTTTTACACCGTAAGGTTAAGACAGAACCTGCGCCAGAAAGTTGCCCATGCTGATTCGGCTACTGTGCGTAAGGCTTTGAGGCAGGATGAAGGCGAAGATGATGCCGGTAACGATGCTATAATAAATGTTGTACCCATTGCCGAACCCGAAAAGAAACCCGGTTTCTTCCAGCGTTTGTTTGGCGGCGGTAAAAAAGATACCACAACCATTAAAAAAACCGATACCGTGAAAACCAAAAAGCAGCTCCGGCAAGAGCGCCGGGCCGAGCGTCAAAAGGAAAAAGAAGCCAAACAAAAACTATCGGAGCGGGGTCTTTTTTAATCCTCCTATTGCTTTTATTGTGATTTGTAGTGCATAATAAGAAATAGTTATTTTTGGTGGCGCAATGAAATACAATATTGAAGATATAGACGCCGCTGCCGAAGAGATCATCAGCCAATCGGGCGGGGCAAAGGTTTTTTTGTTCCACGGTGAAATGGGGGCTGGCAAAACAACGCTTATAAAAGCGATATGTAAGGTTTTAGGTTCGGATGAAAATATTTCGAGCCCTACGTTTTCTATCGTTAATGAATACCTAATCCCGAAAGGTAAAATATATCATTTTGATTTTTACCGCTTAAAGAACCAGGCCGAAGCGATGGATATGGGTTGCGAAGAATACTTTTACAGCGGCGAGTACTGTTTTATTGAGTGGCCCGAAAAAATACCCGACCTGCTGCCCGATCAATATGTAGATATTATGATCGGTATCATATCGGATAATAGCCGTGAAATTCATATAGATAAAAAATAAAATATTTTGTACCTTCATCATCGGGAAATAAAAACAATATGAGTTCAGGGAAATTAAGCGGGTTTTCCGACATCGCGCGGCAGGCAATGATGCAGCCACAGGAGTCGATGCTGGAAGTGAAGAACAAAAAGAACAAGCTTTATATTGGTATACCTAAAGAAGTTTCATTCCAGGAAAACCGCATCGCTTTAACCCCGCTATCGGTAGCCTTGCTTATCCACAACGGGCATGATGTGGTGATAGAGAGCAATGCCGGGAAAGCCGCCAACTTTAACGACAAAGATTACAGCGAACAAGGGGCAAGGATAGTTTACGACAGCAAATCGGTTTACGAGTCGGATATCATCATCAAAATTTGCCCGCCAACGCTGCAGGAGATCGACATGATGAAACCCCATCAAACCCTCATCTCGGCGTTACAGATAAGCACCATTACCGCCGATTACATACACGCGCTGCACAATAAAAAGATAACCGCGCTTTGCTTTGAGGATCTGCTGGACGAAGGCGGCTCGCTCACCGTAGTTCGCGCTATGAGCGAAATTGTAGGCGCCACATCGATATTAATAGCCGGTGAGTATTTGAGCAATGTATTTGATGGTAAAGGCTTAATGCTTGGCGGCATAACGGGCGTTCCGCCAACTGAAATAGTGATATTGGGCGCGGGCACCGTTGGCGAATATGCCGCCCGCACGGCCATATCATTAGGCGCGCAGGTTAAGGTTTTCGATCCGTCGATATACAAACTGCGCCGTTTGCAGAATAACATTGGCAGCAGGGTGTTTACCTCGGTAGTACAGCCTATTGTTTTAGAAAAAGCCATTACCACCTGTGACGTAGCCATTGGTGCCATGCGCGCGCAATCTGGCCGCAGCCCGCAGATCGTATCAGAAACTACGGTGAGCAAAATGAAACCCAACTCGGTAATCATTGATGTGAGCATTGATCAGGGTGGCTGTTTTGAAACATCCGAAATTACCAACCATACCCACCCTGTTTTCAGAAAATATGATGTGATACATTATTGCGTGCCTAATATCGCATCGCGCGTGGCGCGTACGGCAACCTATGCCTTAACTAATATCTTCACCCCAATTCTGTTGGATATCGGCGAGCACGGCGGCCTTAAAAATGTGATATGGGAAAAAATGGGCGTGCGCAATGCCGTTTATGTTTACCAGGGCCATTTAACTAATAAACATATAGCCGAACGCTTCAATATCCCCTGCAAAGAGCTTGATCTCCTCATCGTTTCGCACAGATAGGGCATATTTATCTTATTCAGAACTATTTAACAACAACGTGGTTATTGCTATAATGAGGTTTTGTTTATGATGATCTTCTCTAAAAAATGGTTTAAAATAACCGGTAAATTATTATGGGCCACTTTAAATGGTTTTATAGATGATAATGGTTTAAAATACAGCGCATCGCTTGCTTATTATACGGTATTTTCCATAGCTCCCCTGATGCTGTTACTGGCTTTTATTGTAGGCATCTATTTTGGCCATGATGCATTCACCGGGCAAATATACCCGCAGCTAAAAGGTTTTATAGGTGCCGATGCCGCGGCACAGATACAAAGTATGATAAAAAGCATACAACTTGGAAAATCAACCTTAACAATAATTATTGGCGTAATAACGGTTATAATAGGCGCCACCGGGGTTTTTTTAGATATGCAGGATTCGCTGAATATTATTTGGCGCGTTAAGGCCAAACCTAAACGCGGCTGGGTAAAAATGATCACCAACCGCTTATTGTCATTTTCGCTGGTAATAGGCCTTGGGTTTTTAATGCTGGTGTCGCTCATTATCAATACCCTTATCGATGCCCTGAGCGATAGGTTAAGCTTGTATTTTCATGATGCTACTGTGTTTATATTTAATATCATAAACCTTGTAATTACTTTCCTGGTGATATCAGTGCTGTTTGGCATTATATTTAAATTTTTACCTGACGTGAAAATTCAGTGGAGCAATGTGCGCGTAGGAGCGTTTTTTACCACCATACTTTTTATGCTGGGCAAGTACCTCATAGGCATTTATGTAGCTTCGAGCAGTTTAAATACAACCTATGGGGCAGCCGGGTCGCTCATTGTGATATTTGTGTGGATATACTATTCATCGGCATTACTGTATATGGGGGCCGAGTTTACCCAGGTTTACACCGAATATAAATGCGATAAAATAGAACCGGCCGAGTACGCCGTTAGCGTTGTACAAAAAGAGGTTGAACGCGTAGTTGATGAATTGCCAGCACAAAACCCCGAAATAAAAAAAGCGGGAGAAACCGGTAAAACCAGCGCTTAATTTTATTAATTAAATGGCAACGGTTATTACCGATTGTTCGTAACTTTATATAACCCAATTATAAAGTTTTGAGCCGGTTAGCTAAAAAATGGAAATACATACGTGTACTTTTTGGAGTATGCCTGGTATGTTACGCTTTTGCGGCGCAGGCCCAGCCAAGCTTTACAATTAATAACAATTACAAGCGGGTAAAGCTGCCATTTAAACTGGTGCGCAACATGATTGTGCTACCCTTAACCATTAATAATAAAGGGCCCTATAATTTTGTATTGGATACAGGCGTAGGAATTGTGCTGATTACCGACCCAACCCTTATCGACTCTATTAATGTTGCCAGCAAACACCTGATAAAAATTGTTGGCTTAGGTACAGGTAATGATTACGAAGCTTATATAACCACGGGCCTCAACTTCAAGTTTCCGGACATTACCGGGACCAATATTTCGGCCGCTATATTAAAGGAGGACCAGTTTAGCCTTTCCAGCTATGCCGGTATCCCTATTCATGGATTAATTGGATATGAGTTTTTTGAGAGTTTTGCGGTAAAGATCAACTTTTCGGACAGTACACTAACTGTAGGCGCTTTAAAAAACATCAGGGTATTCAACAAAAGCAATAAGCTGCCCATCACCATTGAAGACCGTAAGCCCTACCTTACAACCAACGTAAAATTTACCGATGGCAGGCAATTGAATTGCAAGCTGGTTATTGATTTGGGCGCCGGGCACCAGCTATTGCTCGAAAACCAGGACAACCGGAATTATGTAACCATGCAAAAACTGATATCGGCCAACCTGGGTGTTGGCTTATCCGGACCAATAACGGGCTTTTTAAGCCGCATTAATGAAATTGAATTGGGCAATTACAAACTAAAAAACATTATTACATCCTTTATCGACAGCGATTCAACAAAACTCAACTCGATAAGGCGCGATGGTAACCTGGGTATCAATATTTTGAAAAAATTTAATCTAGTTATCGATTACCAAAGCGGTGCTATGTATATTAAACCAGGCATCCATTTTAATGAACCCTTTGAGCATGATATGAGCGGTATGGAATATTATGTACAGGGCCCCGATTTTAAACGCATCATTATTAACAGGGTAGAACAAGACTCGCCTGCCGACGAATCGGGATTAGAGCCGGGAGACGAAATATTAGGCATTAACTTTAAAACGGCCGATAAAATGACCGTTGAAGAAATAGACGATATCTTTAAATCGCGGGCCGACAGATCACTGCTGCTTGAAGTGGTTCACAACAAGAAACGCGAAATGGTGATCCTGAAATTAAAGAGGCGTATTTAAACCAGTAGAACCGGTTATTTTAACTGGCTCAGGTTTTCGAAAAAAGCGCTTTGCAGATCGAGCAACGACCGTACTTTTATTTTTTCGCCGTAGTTATCAAAACAAACAAACTCTGATTTTGCCAGCTCATCGGTTTTACGTTGTTCAATAAAATTGAACGTTTTGTAAAAATAATGGTCAACAATTACATTCTTATTCTTCACGATTTCCGAAAAGTTTTTGTGGAAACCCATTGAATCCATCCAGCGATGGACTTTTGAGTGTAATGAACTGCGCAAATTTTTCATAGGATCTGTTTTTTTAGGCTATTCATCTAAAAACCATGCCAACGTGCTTATGAACGCTTTTATATTTCAACACAATTGTTAATAATTGCTGGGGCATTATATCATTTTGAGGCTTTAACACACAATGTAATGTGTTTTTTACCCGCATTATTTGTAACAATCGTATGATTTATGGCTAATTATCACAAAGTTGTTCGACTTTTGCTGCACTAAAAACACAAAAGTGTTTACCACACTTTAAATAAACAGGTTAGCATAACACACAAATTATGAAGTCATTAGTATTATTCGGTTTATTAGCTTTTTGTCTTACGTTTAACAGTTACGCGCAAAGAGATGTACGCGGCATTGTTGGCGATACCACCAACCAAACTGTACCCGGCGCGGTAGTAAAGTTAAAATCGACTGTAGACAGCATGGTAGTTACTACCGATGTAAACGGTAATTTTATTTTCCATAGTGTACAAGGCAAGCAATTTACGTTAACTATCACCTCTATAGGCTACACCGGCCTGCAGCGTAAATACAGCTTGGATAATGATACTAAACCGGCTAACCTGGGTACCATCAAATTAAAAACATCATCAAAAATGCTGGGGCCGGTTAATATTACCGACGTTAACGCGGTAAAGGTTACCGTTGACACGACCGAATACCGTGCCAGCGCATATCCCGTAAGGGCCAATGCAACCGCCGAAGAAATGATCAAAAAAATGCCAGGTGTTGATGTGGATGCCAATGGCAACGTTACAGCGCAGGGTCAATCTGTGGCTGGGGTACGTATAAATGGTAAAGACTATTTTGGGGGCGACGTAAAAACAGCCACGCAAAACCTGCCTGCCGACATACTGGAAAGCGTACAGATGATAGACGATTACGGCGATCAGGCTAATTTAACAGGCATAAGAACCGGTACGCCGCGTAAGATAATGAACTTTGTAGTGCGTAAAGATAAAAACTACGGTTACACCTTATCGGCCACAGGCGGCGATGGTGGCGATGCTTTGCCATCTAATCCGGGAGTTAGTAATGAGAACCGCTATTTTGGTTCGTTCAACCTGTTTAAGTTTAAAGGCGACCAGCAGATATCAGCATTAGGTAGTATCAACAATACTAACCTGAACACGTTTAGCTTTGGCGGCGGAGGTGGCGGCGGTTTTGGCGGCGGCGGCCGTGGAAACGGTGGCCGTGGTATGGGCGGCGGTAATCAAACATCGCCAAACGGTATTACAGATGCTAAATCCATCGGTGTGAACTTTAGAGATGAATGGGGTAAATACCTGTCGGTGTATGGCAGTTATAGTTTTGCCGACAACTCAACATTTACTAAAAGCACGAATGATCAAATCAACTATGGTATTTCTAATAATCACCAGTTAAGTAACTCGACCGATGGCTTAGTAAACCATCGTTTTACATGGAATATGGAGTTTAAGCCAGACACCATCAACTACCTGAAGTTTACACCAACATATTCGTACAATAGTACCACAACTACGTCTTTTGAGGACAACACGTTTACGTATACCGATGCTACACGGAATAAAGCTTATACCACTAATACTGTTGGCAATTCAAATTCACCAAGTTATGGTGCAAACCTGTTATACAATCACCGGTTTAGTGGCAGAGGCCGTAATTTCAGTATAAACTTAACAGGAAGCTCCACCCCAAGCTATTCGTTTCAAAACCCTGTTAGTGCTTACACAGCAGGTTTAGCAAATGCACCATTAAATCAAAATATTACTGTAAACAGCCGTAGCAATAACGTCGGCACTCAACTATCGTACATTGAGCCGTTAGGTAAAACCACTTACCTTGAAGGTACCTACGCATTTAGCCATACTTATACTACCAACGGCAAGGAAGATGATACGCTGGCTTATGTTGGCCCAACTCCAACTAACACCAGAAACAAAGCAGAATATTTAAGTAATGATTATAATTCAACCTATAACACTAATCGATATGGATTAAACTATCGTATTGTTGAGCCGAAATATAACTTGACTTTGGGTGCGGGTTACCAAATGGGTACGTTAGATGGCTTTTCGCCGGCTACGGCTTCCCAGCCAAGTGTAAGCACTAATTTAACGACAAATAATTTTATACCTACCGTTAGGTTTGTTTATAACTTCGGCCGCAACCAGGCGCTAAACATCAATTACAATGGCTCAAGCAATTCGCCTACATATGCGCAGTTAAATCCGCGGCTCGATCTATCTAACGTTTCATATGCATCGTTAGGTAATCCAAACCTGCAGCCGGAGTTTAGCAATAGCTATTCTGTCCGTTACAATAAATTTGACATTGGTTCGGGCAACATCTTTTTTGTGAATGCGTCGTTTACCCAAACGGATAACAAGATTGTAGCTAACCAAATTAATTATCCGGCCAACTACACTCCAAACCCACACTTGTCAAACATAATTGAGTATGTTTATGCCAATAGCAATAATTATTATACCGCTAATGGGTTTTTAACGTTTGCAAAGCCTTGGGAAAAACGTAAGTATACCTTAATATTTAATGCAAATGGTGCATATTCAAATTCCGAGTCAACGACTACAAATGTTACACCTGTTACCGGAAGCCCCAATACCTTTACTTCGGTTACTACTCCAAACACAACAACATCGTTAAGTTTTACTCCGCAGATAAGATTCAGGGTCAGTATTCAAGATGTAGTTGATCTTCAGGCAAGCACAGCTTACGGTTTTAATAAAACAGACAACACCTCACCCTTAGCTCAAAATCAGAATTTCAGGACAACAACTTTAGGCTTAAATGGTAAAAACTATTTCTTTACCAATTACACCTTAAGCTATGATTTTACAAGAACAATTTACAATGGCTACCCTGGTGCTGTTAATCCCAATATTTTGAATACCTATGTTGAACGCCGTTTCTTAAAAAACAACATGGCAACTATCCGGGCATCCGTTAACGATGTGTTTAACCAAAACACGGGTTACACAAATAGTGTATCAGGCACACAAACAACCATAAGCAATGTTAACCGTTTAGGCCGCTTTTACCTGCTTACCTTAACCATTCGCCTGCAAAAATTTGCAGGACAGGCACCAAGGCCCGATTTTCCGGGTATGGGCGGCGGTCGTGGCCGTGATGGTGGCGGCGGCCATGGCGGTGGCGGTATGGGCGGTGGCTTTGGCGGCCCCGGCGGTTTAAACTAAATAAAAGCTTTGCTACCTTTGCGCTTTAATTTTTGTGCAGATGGTGTGTGAAGATTTAGTATTCCCCTTTTTAAACCAAACCCTGTTACTGCTTTGCCAAAAAGCGATATACTGGAAAGAAGAAAAAGCTTTAATAGCCGCCGATGTCCATTTAGGCAAAGGCGGCCATTTTCGTAAAGCGGGTATCGCGGTGCCGCGTGAGCTGGCGCAGGATGATTTGGCCGTCCTGTCAGACCTGATACATGCCCATCAACCACAAAAACTCATTTTTTTAGGCGACCTGTTTCATAGTGATATGAACTCCGACTGGGATTGGTTTGCCCTATGGCGGCAGCAGTTCCCTAAACTACAGATCATACTGATACGCGGCAACCATGATGTGATACATGATAAGCATTATATCGGGCTGAATGTAGAATTGCATGAATCGTTGCTGGTTGGTCCGTTTTTGATGCTGCACCACCCGCTGGTGGCGGAGAAGCTGGAAACGGCCAAAGGTTATGTTCTATGCGGGCATATCCATCCGGGAGTATCATTAAGGGGCAAAGGGAGGCAATCACTTATGCTGCCCTGTTTCGCTTTTGGCGACAGGCAGGCGGTTCTGCCTTCGTTCGGTAAGTTTACGGGGAAAGTATCTATGCAGCATGCAGACAGCGATAAGATATTTGGTGTTTTAAAGAACAAGGTTATTTTGTTGTAAGCCTTATCGATTTAGACCGATTAGTATTATATAAACAATGTTTTTAATGGTTTTTTGATTAAAAAAATACCGATTGTTATATTATTGATCAATTTTTGGGGCACTTTTTAGGCTTATTGGCTTAGAATGGTTCTAAATAATCTAAAAAGTGCTAATAAGTCAATCCGTTTTGTATGTTTTCCTATTAAATAAATACTTTTGAGCAAATAAATCTGATTAATAATGAGCGATTTCAAACAAACCTTTAACTCATCACTGGGAAAGAAGCTGATAATGGCTTTAACGGGGTTGTTTCTGTGTACCTTTTTAATAGTACACGTAGGCGGTAACCTGTTGCTGTTTAGTAACGACGGCGGTTATGGGTTTAATGTTTATGCTAACTTTTTAGCACATTTCCCTCCTATCGAAGTTATAGCATACCTGTTATATCTTTCCATTATTGTACATGCGGTATACGCGCTGGCGTTAACCATAAAAAATCGTAAGGCAAGGCCGGTTAAATATGCCGTTGCCCCTAAATCGCCAACATCATGGTCATCACAAAACATGGGCCTTTTGGGTTCTATACTATTTTTATTCATTGTGATACACATGGGCGATTTTTGGTTTAACTATCACAAAAATGGCGCGCTTGTTTTTAAAGAGTACCATACTAATGTGACCACAGATAAAACTACCTCTGTTGATTATACCCCGGTAAATCCGGATTTTGAGCATTCAGTTACTTATAATGGCGATGAAGAGATTGTTAGGGTTAAAGACCTGCATGCCCGTGTGCAAAACAGCTTTAGCCATTTGTGGTATGTGGCTTTATATGTAATAGCTATGGGCGCATTATCGTTCCACCTGCTGCACGGTTTTCAGAGCGCTTTCCGCACGACGGGTTGGGTGCACCGAAAATATACACCCGTGGTGGAGTTTATCGGCACCTGGTTCTTCGCGGTAATTATCCCGTTACTTTTTGCTTTAATGCCAATAGTTTACTATTTCAAATCATTATAATAACCGGCCGGACATTTATCCGGTTATAAAATAAAATTAAACGAAGATGATCTTAGACGCTAAAATTCCTGCAGGCCCTTTGGCCGAAAAATGGAGCAAGCATAAGTTTAACCTTAAACTGGTTAACCCGGCAAACAAGCGTAAATATAATGTTATTGTGGTGGGTACCGGTTTGGCAGGCGCTTCGGCAGCTGCTTCGCTGGCAGAGCTGGGTTATAATGTAACCGCTTTCTGTTTCCAGGATAGCCCGCGCCGCGCGCACTCTATTGCAGCGCAGGGCGGTATTAATGCCGCCAAGAACTACCGTAATGATGGCGACAGCGTTTACCGTTTATTTTACGATACCATTAAAGGCGGCGATTACCGTGCCCGCGAAGGCAACGTTTACCGCTTAGCCGAAGTATCGGTTAATATTATTGACCAATGTGTTGCACAGGGCGTACCATTTGCACGTGAATACGGTGGTTTATTAGATAACCGCTCATTTGGCGGATCGCAGGTTTCCAGAACGTTTTACGCGAGGGGCCAAACCGGACAACAATTACTATTAGGTGCATACTCGGCCCTTAACCGCCAGATACACGAAGGTAAAGTAAAAATGTACACCCGTACCGAAATGCTGGATGTGGTGGTGGTTGACGGCAAAGCACAAGGCATCATCACCCGTAACCTGATAACCGGCGCTATTGAAACGCATGCCGGGCATGCCGTTTTATTGGCAACAGGGGGTTATGGTAACGTATTTTACCTATCAACTAATGCAATGGCCAGCAACGTTACCGCTGCATGGCGTGCACACAAGCGTGGCGCATTTTTTGCTAATCCTTGTTATACTCAAATTCACCCAACCTGTATCCCAGTATCGGGCGATCACCAGTCGAAGCTGACATTGATGTCGGAATCGTTGCGTAACGACGGCCGTGTTTGGGCGCCAAAAACTCCTGAACTTGCCCAAAAATTGCGCAAAGGCGAATTGAAAGTAACAGACTTAAAAGAAGAAGACAGGGATTACTTCCTGGAAAGAAAATATCCATCATTTGGTAACCTGGTACCGCGCGACGTAGCATCGCGGAACGCTAAGGAAGCCGTGGATGAAGGTAAAGGTGTTGGCGGTTCGGGCGTGGCTGTATTTTTGGATTTCGCCGAATCTATCGCCCGTTTGGGAGAAGACACGGTAAGGGCCAAATACGGTAACCTATTTGACATGTATATGCAAATTACCGACGAGAACCCGTACAAAGTGCCAATGCGTATTTATCCCGCGGTACACTATACCATGGGTGGCCTTTGGGTTGATTATAACCTGTCGACCAACGTACCGGGTTTATATTGCCTGGGCGAAGCCAACTTCTCCGATCACGGTGCTAACCGCTTAGGTGCTTCGGCACTGATGCAGGGTTTGGCCGATGGTTACTTTGTGATACCGTACACCCTGGGCGACTATTTGGCAACTATTGGCCCTAAAGCTATTGATACCAACCATCCTGCTTTTGCACAAACCAAGAAGGATGTAACCGACCGTATAGAGAAGTTATTAGCACTAAGAGGTACCAAAACCGTTGATGAATATCACCGCGAGCTTGGCCATATTATGTGGGAATACTGCGGCATGGCCCGTACCGAAGAAGGTTTAACAAAAGCTAAAGGGTTAATAGCCACATTGAAAGCTGATTTCTGGAAAAACGCTATTGTGCTTGGCGCGAACGAAGAGTTTAACTCATCGTTAGAGAAAGCCGGCCGCGTAGCTGATTTTATTGAACTGGGCGCATTAATGGTAGAAGATGCTTTACAGCGTAAAGAATCGTGCGGTGGTCACTTCAGGGTAGAATCACAAACAGAAGAAGGCGAAGCTTTGCGCGACGATGATAACTTTGCTTACGTTGCCGCATGGGAATATAAAGGCGAAGATGTGCCCGAAGTGCTGAACAAAGAGCCCCTGGTATACGAAAACGTGAAACTGACACAAAGGAGTTACAAATAATGCTTTGAGCATGGATATGCCGCTTAACGATGCCATATTGGTTGATCTGCTAAGAAAAGCATATTCGGGAGAAAAAGCAGCGGCATTTGCTTACCAGGGCCACGCGGGCGCTGTGAAAGATGCGGAAGAGAAAAGGGCCATCAGGCAGATTGAAATTGACGAGTGGAACCACCGTGCAGAAGTGCTCAAAATGATGCAGCAATACGGCGTACCGGTTTCAACATGGTATGAGATAAAAACTCACCTGATTGGTAAAACCATTAGCGCGAGTTGTTATTTGATAGGTTGGTTTATGCCGTTTTACTTTGCAGGCGATCTGGAAAGTGGCAATGTATGCGAATACATCAGGATGAAGAGGCTTTTTAACGCCTTGGATATAACCGAACATGATGAGGTTTTATATGAGATGAGTTTGAAAGAGAAAGAGCACGAAGTGTATTTTTACGAGAAAGTAAAAGACAATAAATGGCTCCCCTTTTTTGAGCGGTTATTCAGCTGGGGCAGTAAGAGTAAAAATGATATTGACCTTGAGGAAGGCTTTGAAATAGCAGATACAAATATGTATTGTGAGCATTTTGGAGAAAGGCCCGTAACCTATAAGGCGATCAGTAAAAAAGTAATACAGTAATTCAAAAATATTTCCAAATGGAAAATAATAATATGAACCTTACATTAAAGGTGTGGAGACAAACCAATGCGCAAAGTGCCGGTAAATTTGTAACCTATAAAGCTGATGGGATATCGACGGATATGTCGTTTCTGGAAATGCTGGATGTAGTGAACGAAGGCCTTATCCATAAGGGAGAAGATCCGATACACTTTGACCATGATTGTCGCGAAGGTATTTGCGGTATGTGCTCGCTGTATATTAACGGCAGACCGCATGGCCCCAAACGTGCCATTACTACCTGCCAGCTACACATGCGTAGCTTTAAGGATGGCGAAACCATTACCATTGAGCCATGGCGCGCGGAACCTTTCCCGGTTATCAAGGATCTGGCGGTTGATCGCTCTGCTTTCGACAGGATACAACAGGCCGGCGGCTATGTTTCGGTAAACACCGGTGGTGTACCCGATGCTAATGAGATAGCGATACCTAAGGTTATTGCCGACGAGGCCTTTAACTCGGCTACCTGTATTGGTTGCGGCGCTTGCGTGGCAGCCTGTAAAAATGCATCGGCTATGTTGTTTGTATCAGCTAAAATATCGCAGTTCGCTTTATTGCCGCAAGGCCAGCCCGAGCGTTACAACCGCGCGCAAGCCATGGTTGCCCAAATGGATGCCGAAGGTTTTGGTAACTGTACCAATACCGGCGCCTGCGAAGCAGAATGCCCTAAAGAGATATCGTTAACTAATATTGGCCGTATGAACAATGATTACCTGAGCGCTAAATTGTTCAGGCAGGAAGAAATGCATAAAGGTTAATATAACCCCAATAATAATACAAGGCTCCTGAATTTCAGGGGCCTTTTTTGTTTGGCTGGTAAATCGCTAAGGTTTCTATAGCGACAAAATATTTAACAAATAGTAAACCTTTTGCAAATAGCTGCTGTTAAGCGTATATGAAAGACAATGTATACCTGCTTGTTAAAGATCCGAAGAACCCCTGCCGGGATGTGATCAGATCAAGGGATACAGGCTTAAAGATCAATGTATATTGCCTGGATAAAGAGAAGTTTACGCCAGATCCGGACGAGATACAACTGTATGGCGATGATCATGGCGCACCGTTGGCCTTTGAAACCGTTGGTATAACCGCCGACGATGCGCTGGATGTGGCATCGGCCATACGCTGGTATGCTGATTACCTGGACTACCCCGAGATGGAGATATTACCGGAAGACCCCAAAAGCAGCGATGTAGCGTAAGCCCCCAGCGGTATTACCGGTAAAAATTTGTATTTTTTTATTTGCAAAGCGCATGGAGCAGAGCACATAGTGTAAGATAGATAAATTGCGAATCTGATAGTGACGAATATGAAATATACCGACTTTTACCTAGCTTTTTTCCGTTTTAGACACTTTGATATTACAATATTGATAATTACGGTGCCGGTGGCGCAGGCTTGCTCAGCAAATTAATAAACAAGCGATAAGCCCCCGGGATGCCCGCGGGCAGCTGCCTGAAGAACGATAGCGAGGTATAGGTAAACCTGCCTTTGCCGTAGTCGGTAGTGATAACGGAGCCTTTGTTTGGCGCTTCGCCTGCATCATTCATCTCTAAAGGTGCCTGGTATTTAGGGTCGATGTTTTTAACAAAGTATAAGCCACGCTCCTGTACCCAGCCCTCAAAATCGGCAGGGGTGATCTTGTTAGGATAATTGAGCAGCGGGCTCTGCGGATCAGCTATCGTTACCTTGGCGTTCTCGTCGGTTACACGCTCATTAACCGGCTTAAAAGGATATGGGCCAATGTTGTTGGTTACCAGCCCAATATTGTTGTTATACTGCACCACCAGGTTGCCGCCGTTCTTTACGTACTCCAGTAGTTTGGGTTGTTCAAGCGCCATGCGCTCGTTCACGTTATAGGTGCGTACACCGGTAACTATAGCATCATATCCCGAAAGGTTGCCCTTCATAATATCATTTTCGTTCAGGATGGTTACTTTATAACCTAACTGGCGCAGGGCATCTGGGATCAGGTCGCCGGCTCCGATGATGTAGCCAATGTTTTTGCCGGGGATATCAATATCGATCTTAAGCAAATGCGCCATTGCCGGCGGAAAGTAAGTAATGGCCGGGATATGCTCATAGCTGATCCGCTTTAGCGCCATCTGGTAAGTACTGCCGTTTACACTCACCTGCGCATTAACGGCGTCGGTCCGCGATTTTAGGGTAAGCGGGGTAACCATAAAGGTTTCGGTCCACTCGTCGCCTTTCTTTTTATCCGTAAACGAAACACTTTGCGGCAGGAAACGCCAGCCATCAGGCGCCTTTAAGGCAATGGTGCCACTGCAATTGGTAAAGCTTTTGAGCTTAACAGTAATGTTTTGCGGGCGGGTATCTTTAAAGATATATACGCTGTTATCCAGGTTAGCCGTTACCGGCGGGGCGATCTCGACAGGCTGGTAAACCTCGCCGCGAACCGGGTCCACATATTTATAATACAGGCGGCGCTCGTAACTGATGGATTTACCTTCGATGGTAAACCCAAAGGTTACTTTGGGCAGATCGGGGTTTTCGGGGTTGCCTATAATCAACGGATCGGGAATGGTATAGCTGCCTAAAGTATGCGGACTTTGCAGCCAGTAGGGTTGGGTTATTTTAGAGGCCGCCATTTTGCTCTCGAAAGACTGCTGCTGGTTGGCCGGTATTTGCTGATCGATAGTTTGTGTGGTGCCGGCCGTAATGCTGTTCAGCTTTACCTTGTCGTTATACCGGTCGATCACCTGCGAGCGGATGCTGATCTCATCGCCCAGGGCATAGTTTGGGGCGAGGGCGTAGGCTTCAAACCATAACCCCTCGCAGGCGGCAATCAGGTTTTTAAGTTCTTTGGCTTTTTGTGCTGCCCAATATTGGTCCGATAGCTTCTCTATGTTAGTGAGTAAATCTATCAGCGATGGCACGGCAGCGGAGGGGTTACTTTCGTCGAAGCTTTTGGTAATGGCCGATAACGAGGCTTCAATAGCGCTGCCACCGGGTACACGATTCCAGGTGGTATTTACGCCATCCATCAGGTCGGTATGCGGAGCATCGCCTAATATGGTGCGGAAGTAGTCGTACGATTGGCCGCGTTGCTTAGCCGAACCGAAACCCTGGCTTTTGTGGTTGCTGCGACTTTCGGCAGCTATTTCGCCGTAGCCTTTGCCTAACAGCGGGTTGTAAACGCCCACATCTATTTTGAATTGGTTTTCGGCGGTGGTGTTGGTGCTTCCAAAATTAAAGGTATTCCAGAGCAGGCGTTTGGCTTGCCATGGCTGCACGTATGCCAATTGCTCCGGGAATCGTTTAGGATCAGCGGCAGCGGTAAAAGCTTCCTGCGCCAATATGGCCGATGAAGTATGGTGCCCGTGGCCGCCCTCGCCGGTAGTTGGGAAACGACAGATGATCACATCGGGGCGAAACTTGCGGATCACCCAAACTACGTCGCTCAGCACTTTTTCTTTGTCCCATATCTGCAGGGTTTCTTCGGGGCCTTTTGAGAAGCCGAAGTCGTTGGCACGGGTAAAGAACTGCTCGGCGCCATCAATACGGCGCGCGGCCAGCAGTTCCTGGGTGCGTATCAGGCCAAGCTCTTCGCTTTGGTCGTTACCGATAAGGTTCTGGCCGCCATCGCCGCGAGTCATGGAAAGGTAGCCGGTGCGATAGTGTTTTTCCTGGGCAAGGTAAGCTAACAGGCGGGTATTCTCGTCATCAGGATGCGCGGCTACATAGAGCACGCTGCCCAGCACATTGAGCTTTTTGAAGGCTTGTTTGATGTCGGTTATGCCGGCAGGAGGCGCGGTTTGAGCGAATAGCTGAGTTGTGAATAATAGGAATAGGATAAATATGTGGTATCGGTATTTGGCCATGTTTAGTACTTTGATAGGTGAAGATAGCTTTTTTAAATGTGCAAATTGGGAAATGTGCGAATGATTTTTACAATGGGTTGAGAAATATATATGCTTGATGTTGTCCAATTTGCGCCTATTGATAAGTCATTAAGGTATAGGCATTGTTTTTAAAGGTTTGTTAATAAAGTTTAGCTAAAAATGCCAAATCAATACGCTTAACCATCTGTTTACAGAAAGATGACATAGAATACATTTTATTAATCAAACGATTGATTAATTTTGTAGCGGAATTAGAAAAGAAATGGACAAAGATAAAATAGACAAGAAAGAGCATATCCTGGATGTGGCGGAAAAGGTGTTTTCTGAATTGGGATATGACGGCGCCTCTACCCGGATGATATCGGGCGAAGCTGGCGTCAATATGGCTATGCTGAACTACTATTTTGGTTCGAAAGAGGGTTTATACCTGGCCGTATTTGAGCGTAAGATCTCCGCCTTTCGTACCGTGCTGCAAAACATTGGTAACGATGAAACTACTTCGGCATGGGATAAAATGGAGTTCGCTATTGATAAATATGTTGAGCGCACCATCAATAACAACTGTTTTCATAAGCTCATCAACCGGGAACTTACGCTGAACAAACGTACAGAGCTGGGCGATAAAATGATCACTATACTGATGACGAATGTGAACGAGTTTAAAAAGATAATGCAGGACGGGGTGGATAGCGGCGCATTCAACCAGGATATCGACCTGGAGTTTGCCGTCATGACCATCTTCGGCACTAAAAACTTTATCATCAACTCTCCGCATATCTCATCATTATTATTAGGTAAAAACACTCTCGACGAGCATTTTTTAGAAAGTGAATTAAAACCCCGGATGAAATTGTACATGAAAACGCTTTTAAAACCTTACTTAGTAAAACAACAATGATAACAAAGATCAATAAAACCATTAATCACTACCTGTTTAAACAACTGATAAAGGCATTGCATAAAAGCGGGATCGCCATATTATTGGTGGGTTTAATGTCGGTACAGTTTGTACAGGCGCAGGATAGAACCATAACCATTGACGAAGCCATTAAGCTTGGCCTGGCAAACAGTAAAACCTTAAAGCTATCGCAATCAAAGATCGACATCGCGGTATCGCAATATAATCAGACAAAAGACAGGGCATTGCCAACAGGCAGCGCGAGCTTTGCCTTTAACCGCGCCCAGATACCTGCCAATACGCTCGACCTGGGCGGCACGGCACTTCACCTGCCCGAAAGCGCGAATGCTTACCTGGGTACGGCATCGATACAGGAAACTATTTTTGGAGGCCACCGCTATCGTTACGCGCAGTTATCAACCGATCTGCTCACACAGGTTGCCCGTTTAGATGCTGAAAAGGATAAAGATCAAATAGCTTATGATGTAATAACCGCCTACTATAACCTGTATAAAGTATTACAGAGCCAAAAGGTAGTGGCGCAAAACCTCACCGCTATCGATCAGCAACTGAAACAGGCCCAGCGCTTTTTTGAGCAGGGTTTGGTAACCAAGAACGATGTGTTACGCTTTCAGTTACAGCACGCCAATATCGAATTGAACGGAATAGACCTGGAAAGCAACCGAAAGATCATCAACTACAATTTAAACATCTTATTAGGATTGCCCGAAAGTACAGAGTTGCGCACAGCCGAAATGGCCGATGCCAGCCGCGATATCAAACCGTTGGCTAACTATATAGATACGGCTTTTTCGTCGCGCCAGGAGTTGAGGCAACTGGATCTGCAAAACAGGGTGGCCGAAACCAATATCAAATCGATAAAGGCGGAGCAGCTGCCAAATGTAGGTGTTGGCGCAAGCTTTTATTATATTGATGTAAGTGCTAACCCCATACCGCAAACCGGCCAGTTTATTACACCGATAACTTTGGGTGCCACCGTATCATGGAATTTCTCATCGTTGTGGACCAACAAAAACAAGGTTGCCCAGGCTAAACTGGAGCAGGATGAAACCCTTATCAGGAAAAACATCACCGTTGATAACCTGAAAACAGAGGTGAACCGCAGCTACCAGAACTACGTAACGGCGTTGAATAAGATCAAGCTGCTGCAAACCTCAATAGCGCAGGCTAGCGAAAACAACAAGATACTCGAATCGAAATACCAGAGCAACGTAGCCACGGTAACCGACAGGGTAGACGCGCAAACTTTATTATACCAGGCACAAATAAACCTGGAACTGGCAAAAGCCGATGCCGGCCTTGCTTACTATACCTTATTAAAATCAACCGGAAAACTGAACAAATAATTATCAAATATCATGGCAAAAGGAACAGAACACGAAAAAACCGAAAAGAAATCGAGCAAGATAATGCCCATCATTTTAGGGCTGTTATTATTGGGAGGTATTGTTTTTGGTGTTAAAGAATATATATACTACAGCAAACACGAGGATACTGACGACGCGCAGATCGATGGCGATATAAGCCCCGTTGTTGCCCGCGTTGGCGGATATGTGGACACTATTATGTTCGAAGAGAACCAGCATGTTACGCAAGGACAGCAATTGGTTAAAATTGACGACCGCGACTATAAAGTAAAGCTGGAACAAGCATTATCAACCCAAAAAGTGGCCAGCGCTTCTGTTGGCGTATCACAATCACAGATATATACTACCGCTGCAAATGCCGCGAGTGCTAAGGCACAGGTTGAAACCGCCCGTGTAAGGCTGCAACAGGCACAGCGCGATTATGAGCGTTATGCCAACCTGGTTAAAGACGGATCGGTAACGCGCCAGCAATTTGAGCAGGCACAGGTAAACCGCGATGCCGCGCAAGCCGCGCTACAGGCCGCGCAAGACCAATATAAAGCGGCCCAGGAGCAGGTTAGCGGAACAAAGAACCAGTTGAATGTAACCAACACAGGCGTTAGCCAGAAACAAGGCGATATTGATTTTGCAAAACTGCAGTTATCATACACCAACATTACCGCGCCGGCTACAGGTATCGTATCAAAAAAGAGCGTGCAAAAAGGCCAGCTGGTGCAACCGGGACAAACCTTATTCTCAATAGTTAATGATAACAGCTTGTTTATTACGGCTAACTTTAAAGAAACCCAGCTGAACAACCTGCGTGCAGGCGAGAAGGTTAATATTGAAGTGGATGCTTTCCCTGATACCAAAATTGAAGGGACGGTATATAACTTCTCTCCGGCCACGGGAGCTAAATTCTCGTTATTGCCGCCCGATAACGCTACCGGCAACTATGTTAAAGTAGTTCAGCGTGTACCCGTTAAGATCAAGATCAATGCAAGTAAAGAAATTATGGATAAGCTGCGCCCGGGTATGAGCGTAAAGGTATCTGTAATATATAAAGACTAAACATAATGGCTGAAACAGGTTTTAAAAAATGGATCATTACCATCACGGTGATCATGGCTGCGTTATTGGAGCTTATTGATACCACGATAGTAAACGTATCCTTACCGAAAATGCAAGGTAACCTTGGGGCTACTTTAGAGGATATTGCGTGGGTCGTTACCGGGTATGCCGTAGCGAACGTTATCATTCTACCTATGTCCGGATGGCTGGGCAGTCGTTTTGGGCGTAAAAATTACTTTCTGGCATCTATTATTATATTTACCATAGTTTCGTTTTTATGCGGCAATGCTACCAGTTTAAGCGAAATAGTTGTATTTCGTATCATCCAGGGCTTTGCCGGCGGCGGGTTGATATCAACAGGGCAGGCCATCCTGATAGAGACCTGGCCGCGCGAAGAAGTAGGTACAGCCACGGCCCTGTTTGGTTTGGGCGCTGTATTTGGCCCGACGGTAGGGCCTACTATAGGCGGTTTTATAACAGATCACTTTGATTGGCCCTGGATATTTTATGTAAATATACCGGTTGGGGCGCTGGCTGCTTTTTTGACGGTTACATTTATCAATGAAACGCCCAGAGATGCCAAAGGCAAACCTGTGGATTGGTGGGGTATTGGCTTATTGGCCATAGCCGTTGGTAGCTTGCAAACTATATTAGAAAAAGGCGTGAGCGAAGATTGGTTTGCCAAGACATATATTTTGGTATTAACCATTACAGCCGGGCTGGGCCTGTTCTTCTTCATTTGGAGAGAAATGACATTCGAGTTTCCGATAGTGAACTTCAAGATACTTCGACATCGAAGTTTTGCGGTAGGTATGTTTACCTCTTTTGTATTGGGGTTTGGCTTATATGGTTCCGTTTTCGTTTTCCCTATCTTTTGTCAGAATCTTCTCGGATTTTCTGCACAGCAAACAGGTGTAATACTGTTCCCCGGTGGTTTGGTTACCATTATGATGATGCCCTTTATTGGTAAGGCCTTAAAAGCGGGTATCCCGGCACAGTTTATGGCTACTGGCGGTATGATACTCTTCTTTGTGTTTACCACGATGCTGAGCAACTCTACCCTGGCTTCGGGTACCGGCGATTTCTTCTGGCCGTTGGTAATACGGGGTGTAGGTATGGCATTATTATTTGTGCCGCTAACCACCCTGGCAATACAAGACCTCAAGGGCCCCGAGTTAGGCCAGGGAACCGGCTTGAATAATATGATGCGCCAGTTGGGCGGCTCATTCGGTATAGCGGCTTTAACAACGCTGATACACCTTCGTGCCGGCTTCCACCGCAGTGTGCTGATATCGCATATTAATAACTATAACGGCACCTTTACCGAGCAGCGGGATATGTATATTCATAAATTTATGGCCATGGGTAAAGGCCTTGCCGAAGCCACAAAAATGGCAATGCAGGCTATGGAAGGAAGAGTTATCAAACAAACGCTGCTGCTCACCTATAACGATGCGTATTGGGTTGCGGGTTTGATCATGCTGTTCTCTATACCGCTCATTTACCTGCAGCCGTTTAAAAAGAATGTTGCCCTGCCGGTTGATGCGCATTAACACCGCCTGAACACACCAAAAACAAAAGCCGCCTGTTTTAATATACGGGCGGCTTTCTCCAAAAAAATAACAATTAAAGTTTTCGTATAAATCCTAAACTTTACTCCTCTTGCTGGTGGTTCAAGGTGCGTATTGCCCTGGTATTTAACGTTTCCCTAAAATTAGGGTTTCTCAATTAAATAACAAAAATTAATTTTAAAATAAACCTGGCTTAATACATAAGCTATTAAGAAAAATATTTTTGCCGTTAATTTCTTCCGGGTTTATCTGCCGGTACCTGCTGCCGGCGGCGTGGCCGGTTGCGGCTTAGGCAAAGCCTTTCTGGGTATTTGTTCCGCACGTTCGGATGTATTATAAACAAACGACGCGACGATAGTAGCCGCCTGCTTTAAATCGTCCTCTACAAGCCTGTCATAAGTATCCTGGTTGCTGTGGTGCGTGCGGGTATTGTAATCCATACCATCCTGGATGAACTGGAAACCCGGTATACCAACCGCATCAAACGACTGATGATCCGTTCCGCCTGTATTATTAATAGTAACCGTAGTGGCGCCAAGGTCTTTAAACGGAGTTAACCATTGCTTAAATATAGGCCCAGCTGCCGAGTCGCCCTGTAAATAAATGCCGCGTATTTTACCGGTGCCGTTATCCAGGTTATAGTAAGCCGATAATTTGCTTTGCTCCGGTTTTAACACCATGGTTTTAGCGTCGCCAAAATGATTCACCACATAACCTTTCGATCCCAGCAAGCCCTGCTCTTCCGAACTCCATAACGCGATGCGGATGGTACGCTTGGGTTTGTAACCGATAGCTTTTAAAATACGCATGGCCTCCAGCATTACCGCGCTGCCGGCACCGTTATCTGTTGCGCCGGTTGCTGCATGCCACGAGTCGAGGTGACCGCCTATCATTACCACTTCTTCTTTAAGTTTTTTATCCGTTCCCGGAATCTCGCCAACCACATCATAGCCGTTCAGGTCGTCGGTAAAGAACTTAGTTTTGATATCGGCCTCCATCGTTACTTTTTGACCGGCTTTAACCAGGCGCTGTATGCGCAGGTAATCTTCGCCACTGGTTTCCAGTTCGGGCACAGTTGGTTTTGCGTCTTCGGCATATGAAGCGCCGTTGGTAGTAAATACCGTTCCATCGGTACCACGGCCCTGGCTCAGTATTAAACCAACACCCTCATTCATAAAAAATTCGCTGATCTGGCCGCGCATAGCCATCATGCGGCGCAGACCCGCAAAGCGGTTGGCATTCGGACCACCGGGGCCACCCGGACCACCGCCTCTGCGGCCACCCGCCTGTAGTGTGGCTTTAGCCATCGCGTCAAGCTCTTCGTCGGTATAACGCGCGGCATCGGCACGGGTAAAATTGGGTGCTAATTGCGTAGCTGCATCCAGCATTACTATTTTCCCTTTTAAGGTGCCTTTGTATTTATCCAGGTCAATAATGGTATCCACTTTTATCACCACAACATCACCTGTTATGGGGCCGTTTGTGCCGGCTGTCCATGCTTTCGGAATGGCTATAATAGCATGGTAATAAGGTACCGTTATTGCGGCATAGTTCTTTTCCACTTCCCAACCCTTGCCAAACTTACCCCATGGCTCGCGCGTGGCGTTTACAATACCCCAGCCTTTCAGGGCGCTAACCGCCCAGTCCTGCGCGCGTTTTAATCCCGGCGAACCGGCCAGCCTTGGTCCCGATACATCAGTAAGATGGAAAGCGATATCCATCACCTGCGATTTGTTGAGGCCTTCATCGCGTATTTTTTGAGTCATCACCGGGTCGGGTGTGTCCTGTGCAAATAAGGGTGCCGCTATTGCCGAAAACAGCAATCCCATAAGTAATTGTTTCTTCATTTTTTGAGTGTCAGTTAATGTTAGTATTCAGTTAAAACAAACTTATTCATTTAGTCCCGAAAGAATTTAAATAGCTGTTAACAAATTTGTTACAAACTTAAATTCGGGTATTCATAGCTTTAAACCAATTAGATTGGTTATTTTGGCTATCACTCAATAAAACACATCGTAAATGAAAAAACATATACTCCCCGCCCTGTTGTTTACGCTGATAGCATTTTGCAGCCATGCCCAAACCACCATAAAGCAAGACCCCGCCATTAAACAAATGGCAGATGAGGTATCCGATAAAAATATTGAAGCCATTGTGCGCAAGCTGGTAAGCTTTAAAACGCGTAATACACTAAGCGATACCACCAGCGCTACCGAAGGTATAGGCGCGGCGCGTAACTGGATAAAGAGCGAGATGGAGAAATACGCGGCCCAAAGCGGGGGAAGAATGAAAGTTGAGTTTGATACTTTTACGCAAGCGGCCGGAGGGCGTTTTGATAAGCCAACCGTGCTTAAAAATGTATTAGCCATATTAAAGGGCACTGACCCTACCGATACCCGTATTTATGTGGTATCGGGCCATTATGATTCCCGCGTAACCGATGTGATGAATGCCAATGCTGTGGAGCCCGGTGCGGTAGATGATGCATCGGGTACAGCCGTATCTATGGAACTTTGCCGTGTAATGGCTAAACGTTCATTCCCGGCCACCATCATTTTTTTAACTGTTCCCGGCGAGGAGCAGGGCCTGAACGGGTCGGCACATATAGCCAAACGGGCAAAAGATGAACATTGGAATGTGGACGCGATGCTGAACAATGATATTGTTGGAAATACCCACGGACAGGATAATAACCTGGAAGATGATACCCATGTACGCGTATTTAGTGAAGGCATACCATCAACAGACGCGGTGCCCCGCAACGATAGTTTAGCGGCCCGCCGTGCTGCCGCTGCCATTAGCGGGTTTATTGGCAACGGCGGCGAAAATGATAGCCAATCGCGACAGCTGGCACGTTATGTTAAAGAAACCGCCGAGCGTTATGTTAAAAACCTTGATGTGAAACTGATCTATCGCCGGGATCGCTTTTTGCGTGGCGGCGATCAAACCTCATTCCAGCTAAACGGGTTTACCGCAGTGAGGTTTACCGAGATGAACGAGGATTTTACCCATCAGCACCAGGACCTGCGTACCGAGAATGGTATAGTTTATGGCGACCTGCCCGAATTTGCCAACTATTCATATATCCAAAAAGTAGCCCGCATGAATCTGTCGGTATTGGCTAACCTGGCATTGGCACCTGCCGCGCCGCAAAACGTTGGAGTAGTTACATCAGGGTTAACCAATAAAACAACCCTAAAATGGGAAACACCAAAAGTTGGTAAAAAACCAGCAGGCTATAATATCCTAATGCGCGAAACCATTAGCCCATATTGGGAAAAAAAGCTTTATGTAACCGGCAACGAAACCACATTAAACTATTCGAAAGACAATTACTTTTTCGCCGTACAGTCTGTTGATGAAGCCGGTCATGAGAGTTTACCGATATTCCCGAAACCGGTACGATAAGCAATTTTTTCTTTACAGTCCGGCAATATTGGACGTCCAATAAATAGCGTATAGTAAAAAACAGCGTTTCATATTTAACATTTCGCCTATTGCACAGTTAGCCCAATCATGCTAACTTTATAAAAAACAAAACAATAACAGTATGAAAGCGCTATTTACAACCCTTGCCATTATAGCATGCTTTACTATAAAAGTGAACGCGCAATTGTTGCCTGGCACACCTAAGCTATCGGGTTTAGATACTATCCGCAAAGTTGATACCTCCTTCATATCCACCTTTTTAAAGGGTAATCCCAATCTGTTTAATACACAAAAGACGGATTTTTCGTTATCCAACAGGCTTTGGGTTTATAGTAACATGCCTGTATGCCCCTTAACCGCGGGTACCAGCCGCACACCTGTTAAAAAGCTGCACAGCACCGATAAAATGCCCACCAAAAAAGTAGAAGTGATTAACCCCTTAAAACCAATACTTCCATAAAAAAGTGCTGGCTTTAATCGCAAGAATTGACAACTTTTTGAAAATTGTCAATTCTATACCCGGAACTTATTTGGGCCCATAAGTAGCTATCGGGATGATCATTTCTTCCAGCGAGATTCCGCCATGCTGAAAAGTCTCATTATAAAAATTCACAAAGTGGTTGTAGTTATTGGGGTAAACAAAGTAATTGTCAACCTTGGCAAATACAAAACTTGAGCTCAGGTGCAGCTTAGGCAACATGGCATCGTGCGGGTTACGAATGTAAAACACCTCCTTGGCATTATAGTTCAGGTTTTTGCCTTGTTTATAGCGAAGGTTTGTGTTTGTATTGCGATCGCCTACAATTTTACTTGGGTTGCGCACTTTAATGGTACCGTGGTCGGTAGTAATGATGACCTTTACCTGTTTGCTTGACAAAAACTTCAGCAAGTCAAACAGCGGCGAGTGCTCAAACCACGATAGCGTTAACGAGCGGTAAGCAGCGTCGTCGCTGGCCAGCTCACGTATCATTTGCATATCGGTACGCGCGTGCGACAGCATATCCACAAAATTGTAAACCACCACATTAAGGTCGTTACCCATCAGGTTGCTGATCGTTTCGTTCAGCGCGCGGCCCTCGTCAATATTCAGTATTTTGGTGTATGAGTGTTTGCAATCCTTCCGCAAAACCCGTTTAATATGGTCAGTTAAAAACTCCGATTCGAAAAGGTTCTTTCCACCCTCATCTTCGTCATTCTGCCACATTTCCGGGTAGCGCTTTTCCATTTCCAACGGCATTAATCCTGAGAATATCGCGTTCCGTGCATATTGTGTAGCGGTTGGTAAGATACTGTAATAAGTATCCTCTTCTTCCAGCCTGAAATACTCCGATATGATGGGATGGATAATGCGGTACTGGTCATACCGCAGGTTATCTATCAGGATAAAAAACACTGGCACATTACCTTCCAACTGCGGGAATACTTTCTTTTTAAATAACTGGGTAGATATTGTGGGTGCCTTATCGGGATTCTTCAGCCAGTCAAGGTAGTTCTTCTCTATAAATTTAGAGAACTGTACGTTGGCTTCCGCTTTTTGCATGGTCAAAATTTCGTGCATACCGGCATCTTCCAGTTTCTCCAATTCCAGTTCCCAGTATATCAGTTTTTTGTATACGTCAACCCATTCCTGGTAGCTCAGGTTATCATTCAGCGTCATCCCAAGCGTCCTGAAATCCTGCTGATAGGCCATGGTGGTTTTTTCGGTAACCAGACGCTTGTTTTCGGTAAACTTCTTTATGGTTAACAATACCTGTTTGGGGTTAACCGGCTTTATCAGATAATCGTCTATTTTAGAGCCAATGGCATCTTCCATCAGGTATTCTTCCTCGTTTTTGGTAATGAGTACCACGGGCACATCGGCGTTAATATTTTTTATCTGCGAAAGCGTTTCCAAACCGGTAAGGCCGGGCATATTTTCGTCCAAAAAAACCAGGTCGAAATAATTATTTTTGAACAGGTCCACAGCATCGTTCCCGTTTGTTACGGTTTTTATATTGTAGCCCTTTTCAGTTAAAAAAAGTATATGAGGTTTTAACAAGTCTATTTCGTCATCGGCCCATAAAATGGTAGTATCTTGCATGATATTTTGTATTTCCCTTATTAACCTGTAAACTTAGTTTTTGTTGTGGATAAAAGCACCTCTTAACATAAATTAACTAAAATAAAACTGACATTATTAACCGTAATTTAACATTTTTGTAGCATATACTTTATTTTGAATAAAAAGAAGATAATAAACGACCCCGTTTACGGTTTTATCAGCATCCCATCCGAGCTGATATTCGATCTGATGGAGCATCCGTATTTTCAACGGTTACGCTATATCAAACAACTGGGCATGACGCACCTGGTTTATCCCGGTGCTTTACATACACGTTTTCACCATGCCCTGGGTGCCATGCACCTGATGAGCCTGGCTATAGAGACCCTGCAAAGCAAGGGCCATAACATTACCCCTGAAGAGCAGGAAGCCGTAACCATCGCCATTTTATTGCACGATATAGGCCATGGCCCTTTCTCGCACGCCTTAGAGCAAACCATTGTTGAGGGCATCTCGCACGAAGATATTTCATCCCTTTTTATGGACAGGCTGAATGATGAGTTTGATGGACGGATCAGTATGGCTATTGATATTTTTAAAGATAACTATCATAAAAAGTTCCTCCATCAGCTGGTATCCAGCCAGCTTGATATGGACCGTATGGATTACCTTACCCGCGACAGTTATTTTACCGGCGTATCCGAAGGGGTGATCAGCTTCGACCGTATTATCAAAATGCTCAACGTTAAAGACGACCAGGTGGTGGTTGAAGAAAAGGGCATCTACTCTATCGAAAAATTCCTGGTGGCACGGCGGCTCATGTACTGGCAGGTATACCTGCATAAAACCGTAATAGCGGCCGAGCAGTTGCTGTCAAAAATATTGGAGCGCGCCCGCGAACTGGCCCTGAACGGCGAAGTACTGTTTGCTACACCCTCGTTAAATTACTTTCTGAACAATAATATCGATATAAAGGCATTTATAAATAGTAATGCCGATTTAGATACCTTTGCAAGCCTTGACGATACAGATATCATGTCGGCAATAAAAGTATGGGGGCGGCATGATGATTTTATTTTGTCTACCTTATGCCAAAACCTTACCAACAGGCGCCTTTACCAGGTCGAGATAAGTAATACCGTTCCATCCGTTGAGGTAGTGGCCGAACTGGTTGCACAGGCAATGGACCTATACGGTGTAAACGAAGATGAAGCTTCGTATTTTGTTTTTACTGATACGATAACCAATAAAGCCTATAAAGTGGGCGATGGCAGTATCAGGATACTGATGAAAGACGGAAGCGTACAGGATATAACCACGGCAAGCGATCACTCTAATTTAGAGCCGCTGGCTAAAACAGTAAAAAAATATATATTATGCTATATAAAAGGTTTGTAAAGAATTGCTATATGGCTGATAATATTATAATTTGTTGCTTTAATTTTAACGTTTAAATTTGCCCGATGCAATTTACCGCACACCAGATAAGTTTGATGCTTGACGGCACCGTAGAAGGTGACTCGAATGTGTCGGTTAATCAGTTAGCTAAAATAGAAGAAGCTGAAGCAGGTTCGCTGTCTTTTTTGGCCAATCCTAAATACGAGCAGTTTTTATATACCACAAAGGCTTCGCTGGTTATTGTTAACAAAGACCTGGTTTTAAGCGAGCCGGTAAGCGCTACCCTCATCAGGGTAGAAAACGCATATTCCGCGTTTACCGTATTGCTTGAGCAATACAACACCATTAAAATGAATAAATCGGGCATTGAGCAACCCAGCTTTATTCATCCAACGGCAAAAATCGGAAAGAACGCCTACATTGGCGCTTTTGCTTACATAGGCCCCAATGTTACCATTGGCGATAACTGCAAGATCTTCCCGAACACCTATATAGCCGATGACGTGATCATTGGCAACAACGTTACCTTTTATGCCGGTGTAAAAATTTATTTTGATTGCCAGATAGGCAACAACGTAATACTGCATTCGGGCGCTATTATAGGTGGCGATGGCTTTGGCTTTGCCCCACAGCCCGATGGTACTTACACCAAGGTAGCGCAGATAGGCAACGTGATACTGGAAGACAATGTTGAAGTTGGTGCCAATACAACCATTGATAGGGCAACGCTCGGTTCAACCATCATCCGCAAAGGTGTTAAACTGGATAACCTGATACAGATAGCGCACAATGTTGAAATCGGTGCCGATACCGTAGTTGCCGCTCAAACCGGCATTTCGGGCAGCTCTAAAATTGCCGAAAACTGTATCATTGGTGGCCAGGTGGGCATAGTTGGCCATATCACCTTAGCCAAAGGCACGCAAATACAGGCAAAATCGGGCATTAGCCGCTCTATCGAAATTGAGGGCAAAAAATGGGCGGGGGCACCGGCTACAGCATATACAGATCACATGCGGTCGCAGGTGGTGATAGCGCGCTTGCCCGACCTGGAAAAGAGAATTGAAGAATTAGAAAAAATAATCATCGCCCTTAAAAGCGAGGTAAAATAATTTATTGCAAAATATCCGACTACGAATATTATGAATGCAAAGCAAAGAACGATCATGTCCGAGGTTACCGTATCGGGCACTGGTTTACATACCGGCGAACCCGTAACCATGACCTTCAGGCCCGCTGCCGAAAACCATGGCTACAAATTCCGCAGGGTTGACCTTGAGGGCTCCCCGGTTATTGATGCCGATGTTGACAATGTTACCGATACGTCGCGCGGTACCACCATTTCACAAAATGGGGCAAGCGTAAGTACCATCGAGCATGTTTTGGCGGCATTGGTTGGTTTAGAGATAGATAACGTACTCATCGATCTGGACGGCCCCGAAACCCCGATAATGGACGGCAGTTCTATCATGTTTGTAGATGCCCTGTTAGAGGCCGGTACCATGGATCAGGATGCCGACCGGGAGTATTACCACATTACCGATAACATACATTACTCTGAGCCCGACCGCAAGGTGGAAATGGTAGCTATGCCGCTTGATGATTACCGCTTTACCTGCATGGTTGATTATAACTCTCCGGTATTGGGCAGCCAGCATGCCAGCATATCTACCATATCCGAGTTTAAAAAAGAGATCGCATCGAGCCGTACCTTTTGCTTTTTGCATGAACTGGAAATGCTGTTAAAGCACGACCTGATAAAAGGCGGCGATTTGAACAACGCCATTGTGGTGGTTGATAAGCACGTTAACCCGGGCGAACTGGACCACCTGGCAAAGTTGTTTAACCGTAAAGATATTGATGTTGCCCCGCAAGGCATTTTAAATAATATTGAGCTGCGCCATCAAAACGAGCCTGCCCGGCATAAGCTGCTGGATATGATAGGCGACCTTGCACTGGTTGGTGTACCTATTAAGGGCCATATTATGGCAGCCCGCCCCGGCCATGCCGCCAACGTGGCTTTTGCGAAAAAGATAAAAGCAATCATTAAAAAAGAGCGTAGCCGCAAACATTTTAAAGTTTACGATCCGAATGCCAAACCGGTTTACGACACCGTTCAGATTATGAACATGCTACCGCATCGCTGGCCGTTTTTAATGGTTGATAAGATATTGGAACTATCAAAAACCCATGTGGTTGGTTTAAAAAATATCACCATGAACGAAGATCTGTTTATGGGGCATTTCCCCGGATCACCAATATTCCCTGGCGTTTTACAGATCGAGGCCATGGTACAAACAGGAGGCATACTGGTACTGAACACCGTGCCCGATCCGGAAAATTATCTTACATTGTTCCTCAAAATAGAAAACGCCCGCTTTAAAAGTAAAGTGGTACCCGGCGATACGCTCATTTTTTATTGTAACTTGCTGCAACCAATTCGTCGCGGCATAGCACAAATGAAAGGTGTGGGCATGGTGGGTGAGCGTATTGTTGTTGAAGCCGAATTAATGGCGCAAATAGTTAAAGTAAAAGGTTTAGAAGCATGATCCAACCGTTAGCATACATACATCCGCAGGCAAAAATTGCCGATAACGTAGTTATTGAACCATTTGTAACCATTGACAAGGATGTTGTAATTGGCGAAGGTACCTGGATAGGCCCCGGCGTTTGCATTATGAATGGCGCCCGCATTGGTAAAAATTGCCGCATTTTTCCGGGTGCTGTAATATCCGGAGTTCCGCAGGATCTGAAATTTAACGGCGAAGATACTACCGTTGAGATAGGCGATAATACCACCATCCGCGAATGCGTAACCATAAACCGCGGCACTAAAGACCGCTGGAAAACAGTGATCGGTAACAACTGCCTTATTATGGCTTATTGCCACGTAGCGCACGATTGCGTGGTGGGCAATAACTGCATCTTCTCCAACAATACTACCTTAGCCGGCCACGTTACCATTGGCGACTACGTAGTACTGGCGGGTATGGTTGCCATACACCAGTTTGTACACGTAGGTTCGCATGCCTTTGTAACCGGGGGCTCGTTGGTGCGTAAGGATGTTCCGCCGTATGTTAAGGCCGCACGCGAGCCGCTGTCATACGTGGGTATCAACTCGGTAGGCCTGCGCCGCCGTGGTTATTCATCAGAACAAATAAACGAGATACAGGATATTTATCGTACCATATTTGTTAAAAAGCACAATTTTAGCAACGCGCTTGATATTATTGAAGCCGAACGACAACCCACCGAGATACGCGATGAGATACTGGATTTTATCCGTAACTCAAACCGTGGTATCATGAAGGGCTTTGGTAATCAGTAGTTTTTTAAGTCCAGAGTCTGTAGTCTTAAGTCGATAGTCAGACAAGGGACGGTTTAAGCCGGTATCTAAATAGAACTATCCAATAATATTAACTTTGGACTCAAGACTCAGGACTCAAGACTTTAGCATCTCCCTCCAAAACATTGGCCGCCGTTTTAACCGCGAATGGATATTCAGGGGGGTAGATTACACATTTGAAGATCATCAGTCTTACGCTATACTCGGGCCTAACGGTTCGGGCAAATCCACTTTGCTGCAGGTACTCACAGGCAGCCTTGCTCCATCCGCCGGAACCATCGCTTACACAAATAATAATACCCTGCTAAATGTTGAATCTGCTTATACACAACTAAGCCTGGCTGCGCCTTATCTGGAATTGATAGAAGATTTTACACTCGATGAAATGATCGACTTTCATTTTAAATTCAAAAGCTTTGGCGAGGGTTTGGATAAGGATAAAGTTATCGATGTGCTCGGCTTGCGTTCCAGCCGCGCTAAAATGCTTAAATATTTTTCATCCGGAATGAAACAGCGCACTAAGCTGGCCCTGGCTTTTTGCTCAGATACGGCCATGCTGATGCTGGATGAACCTACTTCTAATTTAGACACACAGGGGGTAGACTGGTATTTAAACCTTATAGAAACATACGCAGCAAACCGACTTACCATTGTTTGCTCCAACCAGGCGCACGAATACAGCTTTTGTAACCATTTATTAAACATTACCGATTATAAACCATAGTATCGCCGGTAATAGTTGTTTGTAAGTTTGAAATCAAGTAGCTAAGTTTGCGGTTCAATTTTTTTAAATACAATGGCTAAAGCGTCTGAGATCAAGAATGGAAGTATCCTGCGTTTCAACGGCGAGTTGATACAGGTAGAAGAGTTTATACACCGTACCCCCGGTAACCTGCGTGCTTTTTATCAGGCTCGTATGCGCAATATTAAAAGCGGCAAACTGGTTGAATACCGTTTCCGTACAGATGAGGATGTGGATATTGCCCGTGTTGAAACCAATAATTACCAATACCTGTATGATGATGGTGATGATTTGGTGGTAATGGACTTGAACACCTACGATCAGTTTAATGTTCCAAAGTCTCTTTTTGGTTCGGCTATTAAGTTTTTAAAAGAAGGTGTTAACGTAATTGTAGCTTTTGAGAGCGAAATGCCTATTATGGGCCAGATGCCCAACTCTGCCGAGCTGGAGATTACCTATACCGAGCCTGCCGTTAAAGGTGATACATCAAGCGGAGCAATGAAAAAAGCTACCGTAGAAACCGGCGCAGAGATAAATGTGCCTTTGTTTATCAACATTGGCGACAAAGTTAAAGTTGATACCGCCACCGGCAGTTATGTTGAGCGTGTAAAAGGATAAACGAATTTTAATTGATATTTTTGAAAGAGGTACTAATCGCAGCACCTCTTTTTTTGTCGATATAGGTTTGAACAAACAACAACTCCGTAAAGAATACCTGGCTAAGCGTACAGCGCTTACCGGGGATAGCTACACCGTTTTAAATCAGCAACTTCTGCAACAATTTAAAACCCTAAATTTTACCGGAGTCACGTGCATCCATATCTTCTTGCCGATGATATCCCGTAAGGAGCCGGATACTCAACTGCTGATCAATTGGTTAAAGGCTACGCATCCCGGTATCAGGTTAGCCTACCCGAAAACCGATTTCCTGGATTTTACCATATTAAATTTTTTTGATGATGCCGGGCTGCGGCTCGAAATAAACGCGCAGGGAATAACAGAACCTGTGAAAGGTAATACAGTTGATATTGCTGCGATAGATATGGTTATTGTTCCGCTGTTGGTGTTTGATAAGCGGGGATACCGGGTTGGTTACGGCAAAGGCTTTTACGACCGGTTTATGGCTAAATGCAAACCCGAAACCAGGTTTATCGGGATTTCTTTATTTGAACCGGTAGATAGTATTGAAGATATTGATAATTACGATATCCCCTTACACCAATGCATTACGCCACAAAAAATCTGGCAGTTTTAACACTCAGTTAGCACTGGCCAGGCTCACATTATCTATCTGCCTCGAAAACCACGCGTTCCATTTTTCCTGGTTCTGGTCGTTTAGCATATGTTCGGTCATCGCCTCATAGTCCGCGTTCATTTTTTGGTATTTCGCTTCAACCTGTTTAAACAAATAATCAATTTCGCGGTGATAATTCGCGGTGTACCGGTGATGCGTGAGCACCGAGTAAGCCTCGCATTTTAACAAAAACGCGATGTTATAATGGCCCTGCTCGTGTCTTAAAATTTGCTGTAATTGCTCCCGCGTACTTACATGGTCAAGCCGGATATACGATCTGTAATTATCCATATTTAACCGCACATCAAAAGTAATGTCGTAATCCCGGTTGTTCCTTACCACCTGATAGGTATATTCAACATCGCACCTGGTATAAGCTATGTCGCCATTTTCGGGCGGTGGGGTGCCGGCAAAATCGCGGGCGGCTAAGCGGTGGTAAGATTGCGCCCTTACAACAGCGGGCGTACATAAAAACAAAAAAACAATTACTCTTTGCGCCGTTCTCTTCTTCATCTATCGGGAATAATCAATCTGATAGACTAAACGTAATACCGTAAGTTTATTGTGTTATGAAAATAAAAAAGGGAGCAATTGCTCCCTTTAAATAAATTTAATGTCCGTGCCCATGGCCGCCACCGTGACCACCGCCATGCTCTTCATGACCGCCGCCGTGGCCTCGATCCCCACCGCCATGTTCTTCATGTCCACCGCCGTTACCGTGCCATTGCGGACCGCGGCCTCCGTGGTTGCCGTTATCGTAATGACCGCGTTCAACCGTGCGGTAACGTACTTCCCTGTATTCAGGGCGGCGATAACGCACCGGATGATATCTTTCAACATATACGGCTCTTCTGCTCGCAAAATAAGTATAAGGCCTTGCACCGTAATAATTTACAGCTATGTGGTGCAAACTGCCGATATTATAACTTGCATAAATACCAGGCAATGATGCCGAGAAAACCCAGCTTGGCCCGTCGTTATAATAATAGCCCTGGTTTACGGCATCATAATAACTATCTATTTCGGGTATATAATAATAGCGGATAGTGTGCGCATATACAGGTGGCGCCCAAACAGGCGGCGAACCTATATGTACTGATAGTGATACCTGTGCTCGGCTGGTAAAGGCGCTTGCCAACATTATTAATGCCGCAAGCATCGTAAGTGATAATCTTTTCATGATACTAACAGATTGCAAAACCGATGCCATTACAATAATAGCGCTTATAACGTTTAAATTACAGTTATAGTAACGGAAAGTGTATCTTATTTAGTACATAGCATTTCGCTTATTTCTTTTTCTTTTCCTGATCGTTGGTTAAAACATTCAGCGCCATCAGTTCTTTCATTGTTTTCTGCATGTTTTCGCCGGAACCATCCAGGAAGATCACATTGCCCTGCGAGTTTTCAGAGAAATGCTTTATGGCCTCTGTCCACATCGTAAACAATATAACAGAGGTATCCATATTGGCTTCCTGCATTTCTTTGGCGGCTACGGTCATACCCTTGGCTACTTCTTCGCGGAACAGCGCTATGCCCTGCCCGCGTAACTGCGCTGCCTGGCGCTCGGCCTCGGCTGCTATCTTAATAGCGTTACCTTCAGCTTCGGCAGCTTTAGTTTTGGTAATAAGTAATGCCTGGCCCTCATTCTCGGCAGCGGCCTTTAGGTTATTCGATGCCACAACCTGGCTCATCGATTTCATGATCACCTCATCAAACGTAATATCGTTCAGCTGCAGATCCTGCAGGTGGTAACCCCAGCTTTCCAGTATCTGGTCTATCTGTTCTTTTACATGGTCAACAATATCGCGTCTTAAAATCAGTACATCAGCCTGCTTTTTTGTAGCCACAAATGCCCTGATGGATCCTTCAACCGTGCGTACTAAAGCCTGCATTAAATTTCTTTCGTCAACAAATTTAAAAGCTACATTTTTAATGCTTTGCTCTTGCTGATCAAGTACCGAGTACAGCAGCATGGCTTTAAAATAAACATTGGCCTGGTCAACCGTTACGGCCTGAAACTCCAGCTCTACCGAGCGGTTCTGTATTGAAATACGTGAGTAGATAGACTCTATGAACGGTATTTTGAAATTCAGGCCGGGCGTCATCAACCTGCTGTATTTTCCAAAAACCGTTACAACAGCAATAGTTCCCTGCTGTACGGTTACAAAAGAAGTGAATATCAGGACGAGAACAATGAACCCGATTATGGCAAATGCCGGTAATGCTAACATGGTTTTATTGAATTAGTTAAACGAATATATGTAAACGGTTTTAATATTGGTTGATTTTTTGATGTGACAATCATCACTAACTAAAAATCGAATATTATGAACTTAAAAAGAACCTTCGGAGCAATATTAACTGTATTGGGCATTATAGGGCTAATATATGCCGCTGCCTCCATTATTCAGCACAGCAACCAGTACACACCAATTATTGTGGTTGCCATAGTAGGCGTCTTATTCTTCTTTTCAGGCATCAGCCTGGTGCGGACTACCAAAGATGAGGTGTAGGTTAATTAATATTGCTGATCTCGCCGTTATCGGCAATGCTTAAACCCGATTGCGGAAAGTCGGCCTCGGTTAGCTGTTTTATACGGGCAACAACCTTATTGCTGCTGTCGCGCTCTAAACCATTCAGGTGTGTTTGTTTGATAGCGACAATGCGCCCGCTTAAAAACTCGCCTTTTTTATTTAGGGACACCTTTAATAAAGGCGCTATACCGCATACACCTGCAACACTTACACTTTTGTAAGTACAAAAATTGCCCAGGCTATACGCTATCAGGCGGTTGTTATAACGCTCCAACGCGCGGGTTACATGGGGACCATTACCAAAAATCACATCGGCGCCAGCATCTATTGCATTATGTGCAAAGGCATGAACATCGCCGCGTTTCTGGCCCATATACGATTCGCACTTAAAAGGCACATGCTCAAAGCCCGCACCTTCGCCGCCCCCGTGAAAAGATACGATCACAATATCAACCTGCTTTTTCAGGTCTTTAATAATGGCAGCCGCGTTCTTCAGGTCCATTATCGGCACCGTATTGGCATTGGGTGCAAAGGCGCAAAAACCATAGGTAATACCGTTTAATTTCAATATTGCCGTTGGATGGCTTAGCAAACCCGCGTAATTAATGCCGGTACTATCCAATACCGCGGCTGTGCTTATCCGCCCGCGCTCGCCAAAATCACCAACATGGTTATTGGCCAGGCTCACAATATCAAAACCCGCGTCTTTTAAAACGCCCGCATAGGCCGGCGGCATCCTGAAGTAATATGGGTTAACCATCTTCTTTTTATAGTCGGCCGGGTGTCCGCCTTCAAGCAACGTGCCTTCCAGGTTACCGAAGGTAACATCAGCGGTTTTCAGCTCCGTTAAAACAGCTTTAAAGCTATCTTTCGCGCTATCCGGTGGTAAACGGCTGATATTCGGGTATGATGTGCCCAGCATCATATCGCCAACGGCAGCAATGGTAATAGTATCGTGCGTTTTGATGATGGGTTTAACAACAATATTCTTTTTAGGCGCTTGTTTAACCTCCTGCATGGTTACCGGACTTTCGCAGGCAGTCAGCACAATGCAACTTATAACAATCAATAGTTTACTTTTCATCGGGCAAAAAAAAATCCTTCCGCAATTACGAAAGGATTAAAATATTTTTGATCTGTTCTTTATTTTGATTTCGGGGCCGCCGTCTGCTCGTCCGATTTACTCAATTCTTTTTTGAATGAATCAAGCAGCCGCCCACCCTTGAAAAAATAGTGGCTGTAATAGTCATCATCCAAATTAGAGATCTTAACACCTCCATTGGCCGATTGTACAAACCTGTTATTGCCTAAATAAACACCAACATGGGTAATATTATGGCTGTGTATTTTGAAGAATACGATATCGCCTTCTTTCAGGTCTTCCTTTTTAACCGGGCTTACCATGGTAAAAATATCGCGCGAGCTTCTTTTAATATCCATGTTAAACACCTTGCTGTATAACTCTTTTGTAAAAGCTGAACAATCAACACCATTTTTTGAGCTTCCGCCAAAACGATAAGGGGTTCCAATCCAATCGTAAACAAACTGGAATAGTTTAACATTTGATGTTGTCGATAAGGCAACACCCATAATCTGGGAAAAATAATCTTTTATAAGGCTCTTATCTTCGTCGGCCGCTTTTTCTGTTTCCTGATTTGGTACGGATTTTGTTTGTGCTTGTGTAGTAGCTATCACACTAAAAAACAATACGATAACAATAGTTACTTTCTTCATTTAATACGGTTTGTTGTTAGGGAAACGCAACAAATAAACTATTTAGTGTACGATCCTAAAAATTATACACCCTGTATACGTATGGATACAAACTTTTGTTTCCAAGTTTCGAAGATAGTTTTAAAAATTACTTTTCCAAAAACTTTTTTCAAAAAACATAAACATTGTAATGAGTTTTTCGCTTTTTACACGGATATAATTAGATTTGCGCATCATTTAAAAAAATAGTTTTTTTTACCACATGGCAATCGCAATTACAAAAGACACTTATCTGCATTGGTACGAATCAATGCTCTTGATGCGAAAATTCGAAGAAAAAGCAGGTCAATTATACGGGCAGCAAAAAATAAGAGGCTTTTGCCACTTATATATTGGTCAGGAAGCTGTTTTGGCTGGGGCAATGTCTGTTATCAGGCACGACGATAGTTTGATCACCGCTTACCGCGATCACGCGCATGCTTTAGCAAAAGGTACATCGCCCAACGCTGTAATGGCCGAGTTATACGGTAAAGCCACAGGTTGCTCAAAAGGCAAAGGCGGCTCCATGCACATGTTTGATAAAGAAAACCATTTTTACGGTGGTCACGGTATAGTAGGCGGCCAGGTGCCAATGGGTGCAGGTATCGCTTTCGCTAACCAGTACAGTGGCCGCGATAACGTTAACATTGCCTACATGGGCGATGGCGCTGTTCGCCAGGGTGCATTAACCGAAACCTTTAACATGGCTTCGTTATGGAAACTACCCGTGATCTTTGTTTGCGAAAACAATGGTTACGCCATGGGAACATCGGTAGCTCGTACTACCATTCAACCCGACATTTATAAATTAGGCTTACCTTACGATATCCCTTCATCTGCTGTTGATGGTATGGACCCGGTTGCTGTACACAACGCCATGGACGAAGCTGTTGACCGCGCACGCCGCGGCGATGGACCAACTTTCCTTGAAATGCGTACTTATCGCTATAAAGGTCACTCGATGTCCGATCCGCAGAAATACCGCACTAAAGACGAGGTGGAAAGCTATAAAGCGAAAGACCCTATCGAAACCGTTAAAGCTACTATCATGAAAGAAAAGTATGCCGACGAAAAATGGTTCGAAGAGATCGACGAAAAAATAAAAGCTATTGTTGATGAATCAGTAAAATTCTCTGAAGAGTCGCCTTGGCCGGATGCATCCGAACTGTACACCGATGTATATGTACAAAAAGATTATCCATACATCAGAGACTAATTACTAAAAATATAATTCAAACTATTCATCAAATAAATATATGGCTGAGGTAGTTAAAATGCCCAAAATGAGCGATACCATGACCGAAGGGGTATTGGCTAAATGGCATAAAAAAGTGGGCGATAAAATTAAATCGGGCGATGTGATGGCCGAAATTGAAACAGACAAAGCCACTATGGACTTTGAATCGTTTCAGGATGGCACCTTATTATATATAGGTGTTGAAGAAGGCAAAGCCGTTCCGGTTGATACCGTTATCGCCGTGTTAGGTAAAGATGGCGAAGACTATAAAGCGGCTTTAGCTGCCGATGGTGGCGCTGCTGCTCCTAAAGCTGAAGAAAAACCGGCTCCTGCTGCTGATAAAGCTGCTGCTGCCCCTGTTGCCGAAAAACCTGCAGCCCCGGCTGTTGATCTTTCAAAAATACCGGCAACGGTTATACGTATGCCGGCCCTGAGCGATACCATGACCGAAGGAACCATTGAAAAATGGAACTTTAAAGTTGGCGATACAGTAAAAAGCGATGATTCGCTTGCTGATGTTGCTACCGACAAAGCCACGATGGAAGTTGTTGGCTACGAAGCCGGCACTTTATTATACATTGGCCCTAAAGAAGGCGAAGCTGCTCCTGTAAATGGCATTATAGCTATTGTTGGTAAAGCAGGCACCGATATTACGCCGTTATTGGCCGATACAGGCGCCGCTGCGCCTGCTGCTTCAACAGAAGCTGCGCCGGAAGCAGCTGCCGAACCGGCAAAAGCTGAAACAACGGCACCGGCTACGGAAACTGCAGACGATAGCCGCGTAAAAGCATCGCCATTAGCACGTAAAATAGCTAAAGATAAAGGCATCAGCCTTACCGAACTAAAAGGCAGTGCCGAAGGTGGCCGTATAGTTAAAAAAGACGTTGAGGCATACAAACCAGGTTCTGCCTCGGCACAAGCCGCTGCTCCTGCACCACAAACTGCACCTGCCGCTGCTCCATCTCCGGCTAAAGAGGCACCTAAAGTGGTTATCCCTGAGTTTACCGGCACCGAGAAATATACCGAGAAACCGGTTTCGCAAATGCGTAAGGTTATTGCCAAACGCCTTTCCGAAAGCTTGTTTACCGCGCCGCACTTCTACGTAACCATGTCTATCGACATGGACTCGGCTATCGAGGCACGTAACAAGATCAATGCTTACGCACCAAGCAAGGTGTCGTTTAACGACCTTGTTTTGAAAGCAACGGCTATCGCCTTGAAACAACACCCGGTGATCAACTCATCATGGTTAGGCGATAAGATCCGTTACAACGAGCACGTTAACATTGGTGTTGCAGTTGCTATCGAGGATGGATTGCTGGTTCCGGTTGTGCGTTTTGCCGATGGAAAATCATTGAGCCACATCAGCGCCGAAGTGAAAGACTTCGCTGCTAAAGCTAAAGCTAAAAAACTGCAACCATCTGATTGGGAAGGCTCAACCTTCACCATATCAAACTTAGGTATGTTTGGTGTCGACGAGTTTACCGCCATCATTAACCCACCAGACTCATGTATCCTTGCTGTTAGCGGCATACAAGCAGTTCCGGTAGTTAAAAACGGCGCTGTAGTACCCGGCAATATCATGAAGCTTACCTTAAGCTGCGACCACCGCACCGTTGATGGCGCATCGGCTGCTGCATTCTTAAATACTTTAAAAGCATTGTTAGAAGAGCCTGTTAGGTTATTGTTCTAAGTATAAAGTTATCCCATATCAAAGCCGTTAACCAACCGTTAACGGCTTTTTGTATTTAAGGAATGGTTAGTTTTATTGCCATTTTCATAACCCACACCTCCAAAACAGGTAGGTGTTGGGTGGAAAAGGTGGGTATTTGT
>Ga0070659_100000071_pt1 | contig 79797 bp, 81 predicted proteins | sample KBSC23metaG_FD_64666 | JGI IMG/M metagenome (GOLD analysis project Ga0070659, IMG submission 64666) | Corn rhizosphere microbial communities from Kellogg Biological Station, Michigan, USA - KBS C2-3 metaG | ecosystem: Host-associated > Plants > Roots > Rhizosphere > Soil ... | reverse complement strand
CTCGGCGCCGAGATGAGCGTCTGGAACCATGGCTTCCTGCCGGGCGAGACGTTCAGAGATCGCATCCCGGATCTGAACCCGCTCAATCTCCAATACGTCGAGCTGCTGCAGCAGGCGCCCGCGCTGCTCGACGCGTTCTTCGCCCAAGCGGTTCCGCGCGTCCGCGAGCGCTTCGGTGGGCCGATCAGCTACGCCTCGCTGCCCTTCGAGCAGATCGACTGGTCGCCGTTCGACTATGCCTCGGTCGACCTGTACCCCAACGTCGTCGACGGCCGCTACGTCGGCGCGCTCGAGACGGTGCGACGCATCGCCGCCCACGACAAGCCGGTCGCGATCACCGAGTTCGGCTGCCCCGCATCCCGGGGCGCGGGGCGCCGAGCCGGACGCGTTCAGGACGTCGTCGTGTGGGACTGGCCCTCTCAGATCGCGAGCGAGCTGCGAGAGGAGCTCGTGCGCGACGAAGCGGAGCAGCGCGGCTACATCACCGGGCTGCTCGACCTGTTCGAGGCCGAGCAGGTCGACACAGCGTTCGTGTTCACGTTCGCATCGCGCAACATGCCGCAGCGCGCCGAGCCGCGCAGGGACGCCGACCTCGCCTCCTACTCGCTCGTGCGCGTGCTCGAGTCCGGGCGCGGTGATGCGTACGAGGACATGCCCTGGGAGCCGAAGGAGGCCTTCCACGCCGTCGCGCAGCGCTATGCCGGCGCGCAGCGGAGCTAGCTAGCGCCGCAAGCGGATCCGCATCAGGTCGCTCCCCAGCACGACCGGTCCGTCGTAGTCCGCCCGCACCGGCGCGAGCCACGCCTCCGCGTCGAACGCGGGGGGATCGCTCGACCCCGGGAGGAGCGGGATCAGATGGCTCAGCACGAGCCGGCGCGCGCCGCACTCGCGTGCGACGGCGCCGACCTGCGTGACGTCCGTGTGCGAGCGCCGCAGCATCGCGACGAAGCGCTCCGGGGCTCCGTGGTCGAGCATCGCCTGCGCGTGCATCGCCTCGTGCACCAGCAGGTCCGCGCCCGCAGCGAGCGCCAGCACCCCCGGCGACGGGACGCCGTCGCCGGAGAAGACGATCGAGCCGCCGTCGGTGTCGAAGCGGAACGCGAAGCAGGGCGCGATCGGCGGATGGTCCGCCAGCGCTGCGGTCACGCGCACGTGCGCGTCGGCGTAGACCTCGAACGGCTCCGCGCCGTCTGCGGGCGCCGCCAGCTCGCGCACCTCCACCAGCTCGCGCAGCCCGGGGCCCAGGCCGCTCGCGCGGTACTGCGTCTCAAGCGCGCAGGCGAAGGCGCCCAGCACGCCCTCGTGCAGGTCACGCATGCCCGGCGGGCCGACGACCTGCAGCGGCTGCGGGAAGCCGCCGCCGGCCGCGAACGGCTTGCCGGCGGCGATCGTCGCGAAGTAGTCGGCGACGTGATCGGCGTGCAGGTGCGTGACGAGCAGCGCCCGCAGCGTCGCGATCGGCACGCCGGCCTCGATCAGGCGCTGCAGGGCGCCGGCGCCGCAGTCGACGAGGTAGGCCGCCCCGTCGACCTCGACCGTCTGCGCCGTCATCGCGCGGCCGCGGACCGGGACGGGACCGCCGCTCGTGCCGAGCAGCGTGACGGTCGTCCCGGTCCGCTCCGCGGTCATGTCCGCGGAAGGATGACGAGCTCGCGCTCGTCGAGCGCCGCGAGGCGGCCCTTCACGCCGCCCGTGCCGGCACCCCACCAGACCGCCTCGGGGACCTCGGTCGGGCGCGCGATGCGCAGCTCGCCGTCGGACTCGACGAGCGTGAAGCTGCCGCGCGAGCGCGCCTCGCCGCCGGCCGCGACGGCGGCCGCGACGAGCGGGGCGAACTCGTCGACGTTCGGGCAGATCAGCGCGACGTCGGCGATCTCGCCGTCGCGCTCCTCGATCAGCCGGGCCTTGTGCTCCCACATGCGGTCGATCTTCTCCGCCTTCTCGCCGGCGGCGAGCACGAGCGCCTGCGCGGTCAGCTGGGCGTCGTCGGCGTCGACGTCGTTGAGCGGGCGGTGCTGCGCGGCGATCTCGAGGAAGCGGCCGTTCGGGTCCCACACGTACAGCGACGTCATGATCTCGTACTGCGCGCGCCAGACGATTCTGTGGCCCTTCTCGGTCAGCCACGCCTCCCACGCGTCGAGCTCCTCGATCGAGTTGGCGCCGAACGAGTGGTGCGTGCCGTACTTGGGCCACTCCGACGGGTCCTTGGCGCCAAAGTAGTAGAACATCGCGATGTTGTCCGGGTAGGTGCGGCCGCCGTCGTCCTTGCCGAGGTCGAGGAACATGTGGATGTAGTCCAGGTGTCCCTCGCGCCAGCCCTTCGACGCGATGCAGTGCGTGATCCGCGCGCCCATCGTCTCGACGTAGAAGTCGAGCGTGGCGGCCGGGTCCATCGTCGGCTGCGCGAGGTGGTGAATGCCCAGCGAGTACTTGTCGATCGGTCGTTGCATCGGGTCTCCTTGGGGGTTCGAGCCTGCTCAGGTGCGCGCGGCGAGCCACGCGGCGATCGCGTCCGCGGCCTCCGGCGAGCGCTGCTCCCCGCCGGGTGCGAAGCCGTAGTGGTCGCCGACCACGTCGACCCGCGTGAGGTCCTCGCTGCCCAGCGCCGCCTCGATCGCGGCCACGTCGCCCGGGAAGACCGAGTTGTCGGCGGTGTAGGAGACGAGCAGCGCCGGCACCGCGATGTCGGGCGCGGTCAGCCGCAGCGCGGCGCGCGAGCTGACGCCCGACCAGGTGGACAGCCACGCGTGCGGGGTCGTCAGGCGCGCGAAGCCGACAGCGCCGAAGTTCGTCACGTCGGGGCGACGACCGAAGATCGAGCCGTAGTCGCGGTCGGAGGGGTCGAGGCCGAGGTCGATGGTGCGCGGGTCGGCGTCGGTGCGGTGCACGGCGACGAACGTCCCGGCGAGCGCTCGGCGGCGCGCCTGCGCGTCGCCCTCGCGGCCGCGTCTGCGCCAGATCGCCTGCTGCGCCAGCACGTCGCGCATGCGCGCGTCGATGCGCAGCACGCGCTCGGCCTGCGCGGCGCGGTAGCGGCGCAGGAAGGACGCCTCGTAGGAGGAGGACTCCGGCGCGGGCCGGAAGCCGTTCGCCGGGTCGAACAGGTCGAGCTCCGGCACGCTCGACGCCGGGTCGTCCTCGTCGGCGACGGCCGGGTCGATGCAGTGCAGCAGCAGCTCGCCCTGACCGGGGTGCGGCGCGAGCAGGACGAGGCCCGCCGGCATCGGCATCTCCAGCGTCAGGTCGACCGGCAGCCCGGAGGGCGCCTGCGTCAGCCGCCGCTCGGGCGCCAGCGCCGCCTGCTGCAGGTAGAAGCAGTAGAGGCTCGCGCCGCCCGAGTTGCCGAGCAGGTGGATCCGCTCGAAGCCGCGCCGCGCCAGCTCGGCGTGCGCTGTGGCGACGTCGATCAGCAGCTGCTCGTGGACCGTCGTGAGGTCGTTGTTGACCGTGCGGCTGCGCTGTGCCCACACCGCGTGCCCCGCGCGCAGCAGCGGCGGGATCAGGTAGTGGCGCGTGAAGTCGACGCGCGGGTGCATCAGCGCGACGAGCGAGCGCGGCGGCGCGGCCGGCTGGTAGAGCGTGCCGCTCGTGGCCGCGCGGTCGGGCGTCGGGAGCGTCACGACCTCGACGGTCGTGCCGCGGGGCAGCTCGTCGGGCGCGAGGTCGAGCGTCGTCGCCGGGTTCGCGTAGCGGCCGACTCGGCTCATGCACCCCCCTCGCGCAGCGTGTCGGGCGCCAGCAGCGCGCCCGCGTCCGGCGCGACCGGTTCGATCTCCAGGGCTCGCAGCAGGGCCCATGCGGTCGCGGTCGCGGCCGACAGCGTCGGCAGGCCGCACGCGCGCTCGACCTCGGCCAGCACGGGCAGCGAGGGCATCTGGACGCAGGCCGAGAGCACGAGCGCGTCGCAACCGCTCAGGTCGAGCCGCCGCCAGTGCTCCAGCAGCCCCGCGGGGTCGAGCGCGGCGACTGCGCGGTTGTCGGCGACCTCGAGGCTGAGTGCGTCGTGCACCTCGACGCCCTCGGCCTCGATGTACGCGGCGACGCGCGCCGTCAGCGGCTTCATGTACGGCGTCACGATCGCGACGCGCCGCGCGCCGAGCGCGCCGAGCGCCGCCACGAGCGCGCCGGCCGAGGAGACGACCGGCGCCTGCGCACCCTCCGCGGCGAGCACCGTCGCGATCTGCTGCTCGGCCGTGCAGTGGAAGCCGGTTCCCTGCGCCATGATCGCCACGAGGCACGCGGTCGCGACCGCGTCGGGGCGCAGGTCGGCCAGCTCGGCGGCGGCGCGCTCCGTCTGCGCGTTCATCGCCGCGAGCTCCTCGGGCGTGACCTGCCGCATGCGCATGCGGGCGGCATGGAACGTGAACGCCTCCTGCGGGCGCAGCGCCTCGCGTCGGCGCAGCAGGGCCGGCAGCTCGGTCTCCATCGTGGTGTTCGAGCTGGGCACGATCAGCCCGATCCGGCGCGTGGAGACGGCGCTCATGCGACCGCCTCCGGCAGCTGCGCCGCGCGGAGCGCCGGCCGCTCGTAGGCGCCGACGATCTCGGGGTTCAGGCGGCGGAAGTGCTCGTAGCGCACGCGCCCGGTGCGCATGACGTACTCGAGCGCGAAGCGGTCGGGGTCGCCGAGGTCGCGCTCGGCGAGCGCCTCGTACCAGGCGATGCTGCGCCGCGCCGCGTTCTGGAAGGCGTCGGCGCGCGGACGACGGTCGTGCTCGTAGCGCGTGAGGATCGCCTCGACGTCGCCTCCCTCCACGATCGCGTCCGCGAGCGCGACCGCGTCGCGCATCGCGAAGCGCGTCCCGGAGCCGATCGAGGGATGCACGGTGTGCAGCGCGTCGCCGAGCAGCGTCACGTTGCCGGCCGCGGTCCAGCGCTCGCACGTCACGAACTTCGGGCGGAACCACTGCGAGCGGTTGTCGAGCAGCTGCTCGCCGTCGAGGTGACGCGCGAAGACGCGCTCGCAGTACGCGCGCGACTCGGCGTCCGAGAGCGCGCCGAGCCCGGACGCCTCGAACGCCTCCGGCACGACCTCGGCCACGAAGCCGCTCAGCTCGGGCGCGTACTGGTACGCATGCCCGACGAACAAGCCCTCCGGCTGGGGCTCGAAGATCAGTGAGACGGCGGCGAACGGACGTCTCGTCCCGTACCACGCCCACCAGTTGCGCCCGAAGGTGACGTGCGGGCGCAGCTCCTCGGCGTACAGCTCCCGGACGACGCTGTTGATGCCGTCGGCGCCGATCACGAGATCCCATCCCGCGAGCTCCTCGCGCGCGGCCACGCGCCGGTCGAACTCGATCGTCACGCCGACGGCGCGCGCGTGACGCTGCAGCAGCGCGAGCAGGTCGACGCGGCCGATGCGGAACATCACGTTGCCGTGCACGCTGCGGCGCTCCTCGCCCACGATCACGTCGAGGTGCTCGGCGGGCGGGCGGCGCGCGGCGATCTCGTCCATCAGGTCCGGAGCGGACGGGCGCAGCGCCTTGACGGCGCCGTCGGTGAAGACGACGCCCCAGCCGTAGGTCGCGTGCTCCGGGTTCTGCTCGACGACGCGGATGTCGAGCTCGGGGCGCGCACGCTTGGCGAGCAGCGCGAGGAACAGCCCGCCGGGGCCGCCGCCGACGACGAGGACTCTCATGCCGGCTCGCTTCCCTCCGCCCGCGTCCAGCGCAGCGTGGCCTCCGCCACCCGGCGCCCGAGCGCCCGTGCCGTCGCGAGGTCGCTCTGGAGCATCCCGTCGAGGCCCTGATCGATGTTCGACTGCGCCATCGCGCCGGCGTAGGCGCCGAGGCGGTTGAGGTTCGCGTCGCTGGTGTCGCTGGCGTTGTCGCCGTCCGGCAGGCCGAGGCCGACCCACACCATCCCGTGCTGCATCGCGAAGACCATCAGCTGCGTCAGCGTCGCCAGCTTGTCGCCGCTGTGGCCGCCGGAGTTGGTGAAGCCGGCTGCGAGGCGGTCCTTCCAGCCGAGCGCGCGCCAGATGCCGGCCGTCGCGTCCATGAACTGCTTGAAGGCGGCCGAGGCGCTGCCCATGTAGGTGGGGCACCCGAGCACGATCGCGTCCGCGGCGTCGAGGAGCGTCAAGTCTGCGGCGGCGTCCTCCGCGAAGATCATGCGGCTCGCGACGCCCTCCACGCTGAGCGCGCCCTCGCAGACGGCGCGCGCCTGCGCGGCCGTGTGGCCGAAGCCGCTGTGGTAGACGACGGCGACGAACGTCATCGCGCGGCGCCTTCGGCGGCGAGCGTCTCGGCGATCCGCTTGCGCAGCGCGGCGCGGTCGAGCTTGCCGACGCCCGTCACCGGCATCGCTTCGATCGATTCGATCCGCTCCGGCAGCTTGAACTTCGCGAGCCCACGCTCGAGCAGGAACGCGCCGAGGTCGTCGATGTGCGGAGCCTGCTCGCCCGGCCGCACGATCACGAACGCGCACACGCGCTCGCCGAGGTACGGGTCGGGCATGCCGACCACGCGCGCCTCCTGGATCGCCGGGTGGCCGGCCAGCAACGCCTCGATCTCCTCGGTGCCGAACTTCTCGCCGCCACGGTCGATGTTGTCCTTCGCGCGGCCCTCGAACGCGTAGTGCGGCGCGCCGCCGACGTCGTGCGCGCGCACGAGGTCGCCGGTGCGGAAGAAGCCGTCGGAGGTGAAGGCGGCCCGCGTGGCGGCGTCGTTGCGGTAGTAGGCGGGCATCGTCGAGGGCCCGCGGAAGCACAGCTCGCCGATCTCGCCCGGCCCGGCCTCGCGCTCCTCCCCGACCGCCAGCACCCGCACCTCGTCGTGCGGCGAGACGGGCCGGCCGACGGTCGCGTGACGCGCGGCGGGGGGCGCGTCGGGCGCCGAGGTCATCAGCAGGCCCTCGGTGATCCCGAAGAGGTTCATCGCGGGGACGCCGAGGTGGCGCTCGATGTCGTCGGCGCGGTTGAGCGTGATGAACAGGCGCACGCTGTCGAGCGCGAAGCGGCCGGGGTCCTCGACGTCGAGCAGCCGCGGCGCGATCGGGCCGATGCTGCCGGTGACGGTGACGCGCTCGCGCTCGATCGTCGCGAGGAACGCCTCCGCCTCGAAGCGCGGCATCAGCACCAGCGTCGCCCCGCGCAGCAGCGCCGGCAGCAGCCAGCAGATCATGCCGGCGTTGTGCGCGACCGGCAGGCACCACAGCAGCACGTCGTCGACGGTGAGCTCCAGGCGGTCGGCCCAGGCGGCGGCGTAGCCGAGGTACTCGCCGTGGAAGCGGGGGATGATCTTCGGCACGCCGGTGGTGCCGCCCGACAGCTGGAACGTGGCGACGTCGCGCGGGGTCGCCGCGGGCAGCTCGATGGCGGCGGGCGCCTCGGCCGGCTCGAGCGCGAGCGTCCCGTCGGGGGGCGCCGCGCCGTCGCCGGCGACGATCACGTGCTCGAGCGTCGCGTGGTCGCGCCGCAGCTGGCGCGCGAGCCCGAGCAGGTCGGCGTTCGGCGCGGCCGCCGGCTCGACCACGTGCGCGCGCGCGCCGCTGAGGTCGGCGAGCGCGCCCATCTCGTACGCGCGGTACTGCGCGACCGCGCACACCGGGATCAGGCCGGCGCGGCACAGCGCGAGCAGTGCGGCGACCGCGTCGCGCCCGATTCCCACCTGGACGAGCACGCGGTCGCCGGGCTCCAGCCCGCTCGCGAGCAAGTGGCGCGCCGCCGCGGCGGTGCGCTGCTCCAGCTCGCGATAGGTCAGGCGGCCGCCGGGATCGACGACCGCGTCCGCGGCGCCTCGCTCGTCCGCGGCGGCCTCCACGAGCTGGCCGACCGTCTGGGGCAGCCATGCCCCGCGGGCGAGCCAGCGGGCAGCGCTCTGCGACGCCGGGTAAGCGACATCCGCGATCTCCACAGCACCAGTCTAGGCGCCGCTGGAGCTAAGTGTCAATAGTTCGACGCTGGTGTCGAACTTAGTTCGCGTCCTCCGGCGACGCGCCGGGGCCCAGCATGCGCTGGAGGTAGTCGACGTCCTCGCGCAGCAGCGCGACCGCATGCCGCACCCCGGCCTCCCCCGTCGGCGCGCGGTCGTCGGCGACGCGCAGCGAGGCGACGCCGAGAGCGGCGAGCTCGTCGGCGACCTGCTCGGCCGTGGCGCTGCGCGGGCGCCCCGGCACGTACCAGAAGGCGACCCAGTTGCACATGCCGAGCAGACCGAGCGCGGCGACGCGCTCGTCGACCGAGCGGAAGCGGCCGGCCTCGATCCCAGCGTGGACGATTCCCTGCAGGTGGCGCAGGATCCGCCGGCGGCTCTGCCGGTGCTCGCCGACGAGCGGCTCCGGCAGGCTCCCCTCGCTCACGAGCAGCAGCCGGAAGCGCGCCGGGTTGTTCGCGATCCGCGTCGCCATGCTGCGCAGCGCCGCCGACAGCTTGGCGACCGGGTCGAGCGCGTCGTCGGCAGCGATCTGCGCGAGCGACTGCTCGGTCTCCAGCGTGAGGCCGCGCACGAGCGTCTCGAGCAGCTCGTCCTTGCCCCCGACGTAGTGATAGAGCGCGGTGCGGCTGATCTGCAGCGCCTGAGCGACGTCCTGCAAGCTCGTGTCCGAGAACCCGCGCTCGGCGAACAGCGCCGCCGCGCGCTCGAGGATCTCCTGCGAGACGAGCTCGCGGCGGGTGGTGCTCTGGCGCTTGCGGGGAGCGGGCGGCACGGCGCCGACAGCCTACCCGCGGGCCGGGCGCACCGGGCCGTGGCCGGCCTACGCGAGAACCACCTGCCCGCCGGGACGCACGTCGGCCACGCGTCGCTCGTCGGCGGCGAACGTCGTCAGCTCCAGCTCGGCCTCGACGTGCTCGCCGGGCGCCAGCCGCAGCGCGGCTCCGCGCGCCACCGCCGCGGCGAGCGACGGCGGGCCCGTCCACGGCTCGAGCGCGAGCGCGTAGGTGCCGCGGTCGAACGGCGCGATCATCGCGCCGTCGAACGCCTGCCACATCCACAGGTAGCGGAACAGCTCGCGCGGAAAGCGCAGCGCGACGCCGAGCCCGCGCCGCGGGTTGCGCAGCGCGTACCAGCCGTCCGCCAGGTCGCGGATCACGCAGAAGTCGTGCGAGCGCGTCGCGCGCTCGGGAACGACGCTCAGGTCGACGGTGGCGCCGTCGCGGCCGGGAGCGAGCGGCCAGTCGCCCTCGCCGACGGCGGCGAGCCGGCTCGTCGCGTCGAGGTCGAGGCCGCAGCACTCGACGCGTCCGCCGGGCAGGTCGACGTGCACGCCGGCGTCGAGCAGGTCGCCGCCCCAGGCGGGATGGTGGCCCCACATCCACCGCAGCGGCTCCGCGCCGACGTGCTCGATCCGCTCGCGCACGCGCAGCGTCGGCCCGTCGAGCTCGATCCGCCTGCGAGCGCGCAGCGGCAGCGACGCGAGCGTCGCCTCCAGCTCGACGCCGCCGTCGATCTCCCGCGCGCTCCACGTGCGCCGCCAGGCCTCGCCGTGCTGCTCGTGCGCGACGCCGTCGACGACGCAGGGCGGGCCGCCGTTGGGGAAGAGGTCCTGCCAGCCGCCGCGGTACCAGTCGTGGAAGTCGGCGCCGGCGGGCACGGACGGGCCGGCCGGCGTCGCCCACGGCGCGTTCCACAGCAGCGAGGAGCCGCTCGGGCGGTGCTCCAGCGAGAGCACGTCGCCGCCGCGGCCCGGCAGCACGACGGCGCGCAGCTGCTCGCTCTCCAGCGACAGCCGCTCCCAGCCGTCCGTCTCCAGACCGCTCATGCGCCGCACCGCCGCGGCGGCGCGCCGGCGTGGCGGCGCACCCGCTCCCAGTCGAGCGCGAAGCCGAAGCCCGGCGACGCATCCGCCGCGATGCGCCCGTCGGCGATGCGCGCGGACGGCGTCACGAGCCCGTCGAGCGCGAACGCGTCGTTGCCGGGCAGCAGGCACTCGAGGTAGGAGACGCGCGGCGCGAGCGCGATCAGGTGGCGATGCAGCTCGGGCCAGAAGTGCGGGAAGACGGACGCGCCGCTCGCCGCCAGCGCCGGCCCGAGCGAGCGCCACGCCTCGGCGCCGCCGAACAGCGTCGCGTCGGGGCGCAGGTGGTCGACGGCGCCGGTGCCGAGCAGCGCCTCCAGCTCCACGACCGACGCGCTGATCTCCCCGAAGGCGAGCTGCGGGCGCTCGTCGGGCAGCGCGTCGAAGGCGGAGAGCCCGAGCTCGTAGGCGAACGGCTCCTCCACGACCGTCACGCCGGCGGCGGCGAGCCGCGGCAGCGCCGCACGCGCGTCGGCGGGGGACCAGGCGCCGTTGACGTCGAGCACGAGCGCCGGCCCGTCGCCGATCGCGTCGCGCACGCGCGCGACCCGCTCCAGGTCGTCCGCCGGCCCGCCGGCGCCGCCCATCAGCTTCACGCCGGCGGCGCCCGCGTCGATCGCAGCCGACGCCTCGCGCACGTCGCCCGCGCCCGGCTGCTCGCCGGGCGCCAGGTAGCCGACGATCGCCAGCGCCGCCGCGGACGGCGCCTGCTCGGCACCGAGCAGGCGCCACACGGGAACCGCCGCCGCGCGCGCCTCGGCGTCCAGCGCGGCAAGCCGCACGGCCGAGGCCGCGCGCGAGATCGGGCCGTCCCAGCCGACGTTGCGCAGCCCTGCTCGCAGCTCCCGCCCGGCGAGCGCGAGCGGCGCGACAAGCGTCTCCAGCGCGCCGTCGACGTCGAGCCCGCGCGTCATCGCGAACGCCTCGCCGGTCGCGCCCGAGGCGAGCGTCGCGCGCACGCAGCAGTACGCGCGCGAGCGGATCGTCAGCGCGCCGGCCTGCAGCGGGCGCGGGAGCGGCAGCTCGGCCGTCGCCCACTCCAGCGCGACGAGCGGGTCGCTCGTCACGCGCCGCCGCCCGCGTCGGAGACGCGGTGCGAGACGCGGTGCGCGGCGATGTACTCCTCGTCGAGCTCCCAGCCGAGGCCCGGCGCGTCGGACAGCGTCAGGCAGCCGTCGCGCAGCGCCGGGCGGTTCGCGACGAGGTTCCACCAGATCGGGTCGCGGTCGGGGTGGAACGCCTCGGCGTAGGTGCCGTGCGGGATCGACGCGAGCAGGTGGGAGGAGATCTGCGGCTCCTCGTGATGCCCCATCTCGACGTCGAAGCAAGTCGCCATCGCGGCGACGCGGCGCCACTCGGTCGGGCCGCCCGACCACGAGGCGTCGAAGTTGCAGACGTCGACCGAGCCCTGCACCATCAGGTCGCGGCAGCCCGCGGCCGACAGCTCGCTCTGGCCCGCGCACACGCGCACGCCGGCGATGCCGCGCAGGTCGCGCATCGCGCGGTGGTCGTTGGGCCAGCGGCACGGCTCCTCGAACCACCGCAGGTCGCAGTCCTCGACGAGCCGTGCGAAGCGCGCGGCCTCGTGCGGCGTGTAGCCCTGGTTGGCGTCGGCGCACAGGACGAATTCCTCACCGGCTGCGCGGCGCGCCTCGCGCAGGCGCGCGGCGTCCTCCTCGGGCGCGCGGCCCCCGACCTTGAACTTCATGCCTGCCATGCCGCGCTCGCGCAGGTCCGCGATCTCGTCGGCGATCTCGACGCCGGCGTCGTAGTAGCCGCCGATCGAGATCATCGGCACGACGTTGCGGTACCCGCCCCACAGGCGCCACAGCGGCTCGCCGAGCAGCTTGCCGACGGCGTCCCAGATCGCAGCGTCGACGCCGGCGGCGGCGACGAGCCCGAGGCGGCGGTCGCGCAGGATGTCGTAGGCGGCCGGGCGCATCTGCCGCCACGAGCGCTCGATCGCGAACACGTCGCAGCCGATCACGGCGGGGGCGATCTCCTCGTGGACGATGCGGTCGATCTCCGCCAGCCCGGCGTCCTCGTCGCCGGCGTACGCCTCGCCGACGACCCCGGCGTCGGTCGCGATCCGCGTCACGATCGTCGAGCGGTGCGTCATCTGGTACTGGCTGCCGCGGTACGTCCGCGCAAGCGGCACGCGAATCGCGGTGGTGTCGATGGAGGTGATCGTGGCGCTTCTCACAAGATCCTTTGTTGAGTAGATCGTTTCCAGGCCGAAGCAACCAGCTCTCGCAAGCACCGTCAACGGATCGATCAGACCGTGATGAAACGTCGAGCGGAGCGAGCGTCACCAGCCGCCGGCGTCGGGCACGAGCAGGACGGCGACGGGCGCGTCGCGCAGGACGCGGCGCGTCACGGCGCCGTGGGCTCGGCGCCGACGACCGCGCTGGCCGCCCATGACGATCACGTCGTGCGCGCCCTCACGCGCGACGCGCACGATCTCGCGCGCCGCATCCCCGAACGCAACCCCGGTGACGAGGCCGACGTCGGGCGGAACCGTCGCGACGGTCGCGCGCAGGGCCGCGACGTACGACGCGGTCAGATCCGGTGGCGACGGAACCCCGACGACGCCCAGGCAGCGCTTGCGCGGCGCCACTGTCAAGAGCGTGATCCGTGCGTGTGCGCCGCGTGCGAGCGCGACGGCGTGCCCGACCGCCGCGCCTGCCGCCCGCGAGCCGTCGACCGCCACCAGGATCTGCCGGTACGTCGGCGCCCAATCTGCAAGCGGCGTCACGAGGGCACGCTACTCACGAAGAACGGTCGTGCCTGCTACGACATCAGATGATGAGAGCGACGGTTCGGCAGATGCGTGCCGCGCCTGCTCGCCTACTAGGTTCTCGCCATGCAGTACACGACACTCGGCCGCACCGGCCTCACCGTCAGCCGCCTCTGCCTCGGGACGATGAACTTCGGCCTCGTGACCGAGGAGACGGACGCCCATGCGATCATGGACGCCGCGCTCGAGCGCGGCGTGACCTTCTTCGACACCGCGAACGTCTACGGCCCGCAGGGCGGCAGAGGACGCACCGAGGAGATCGTCGGCCGCTGGCTCGCTCAGGGCGGCGAGCGCCGCGAGCGGATCGTGCTCGCGACGAAGGTCTACTCGCCGATGGGCGACGGCCCGAACGACCGCGGCCTCTCGGCGCTCCACGTCCGCCGCGGTCTCGACGCGAGCCTCAGACGACTCGGGACCGACTACGTCGACCTCCTGCAGTTCCACCACGTCGATCGCAGCACTCCGTGGGAGGAGACCTGGCAGGCCATCGAGGTCGCGATCGCCCAAGGCAAGATCCTCTACGTGGGCTCCAGCAACTTCGCCGGCTGGCACATCGCCCGGGCGCAGGAAGCCGCGGCGCAGCGCAGCCTGCTCGGGCTCGTCAGCGAGCAGTCGATCTACAACCTGCTGCTGCGCGAGCTGGAGCTCGAGGTGATCCCGGCCGCGCAGCACTACGGCCTCGCGCTCCTGCCTTGGTCCCCGCTCCATGGCGGCTTGCTCGGGGGGGTCCTGCGCGACGAGCAAGCCGGCACGCGCCGGCTCGCGGGCCGTGCCGCAGACGCCGTCGAGCGTCACCGCCCGCAGATCGAGCGCTACGAGTCGCTGGCCGAGGAACTGGGAAGAGCGCCGGGCGAGGTCGCGCTCGCCTGGCTACTGCACCGGCCGGCGGTCACGGCGCCGATCGTCGGACCGCGCACGCTCGAGCAGCTCGACTCGGCGCTCGCCGCGATCGACCTGGCACTCGACGAAGCGACGCTCGCACGCCTCGACGACATCTTCCCCGGACACAAGCCCGCGCCAGAGGACTACGCCTGGTAGCCCGCGCACGGCCTCCGGAGCCGGCACGGGCGAGGCGTGCGCGTCTCGTGAAGGCCGGATGCCGTCAGAGGTGACTGGAGCGGGCAGACTCTCACCGTAGACGGTAGACGTCAGCTCGATGCGCGACTGCGATCACCAGGACAATCCGCGTCTCGTCGTCGATGCGGTAGACGATCCGGTACGGCCCACGCCGAGCGGACCAGTGGCCCTCCAGCTCAAAGCGCAGCGGCTTGCCAAGGCGGCGCGGATCCTCCGCGATCGCTCCGAGTGTCTCGATGACAGCTGCGGCGACGGAGATCGGCAGGCGGTCGAGCTGACGGCGTGCGGGCGCCGTCAGCTGCACGTCCCATGGCCGCTCGCTCACGTTGCGGCGTCGCGCCGGCGGGCCTGGAGCTGCGCCTGGATCTCGGCGAGTGAGGTGGTCGGCTCGCCTGCCGCAAGCGATCGCTCGCTCTCGCGGATCTGCTCCATCGCGGCCGGGTCCGACAAGATTGTCAGCGTCTCCTCGAGGCTTTCGAGGTCCTCCGGGCTGATCAGCACCGCGGCCGGCTTGCCGTTGCGCGTCACGACCACGCGGTCGTGCTGATCCTCGACGCGGTCGACAAGCTCGGAAAGATGCGCCTTGACGGAGGAGAGCGGAAGCGTCTCTGACATGACCAATATCCTAGTCACGCATCAGGTACTCCGCAAGCCGGCTTCCGTGTACCTGGTGTGTGTACCGCAGATCGTGAGCTCCTGTCCCTTCAGGTTCCCTCGAATCACCGTAATCGCCCGTTCCACGGCATATGAGGGCACAGCAGAGCACCAGCCGCAGGCTCTTTGGAGCCGGCTATCCGGGTTCGAGTCCCGGCCCCCCAGCTCCGACGCCGACTACCGCGGACCGCACTCGTCGCGACACGCCTCGCGACGGCCGCCGTCGTCGTGCCGGAGACGCTCGACCGGTGACAGTCGAGCCCTCAACCGGCCGCCGGGTTCCCGTACCGTATGCGCGATGGAGCGGAGCCCTGATGCCCAGCACGACGGCGAGACGCTGGGAGAGCAGCTGTCCGCCACGGTCGCCTCCGCCGCGGGGCCGTACGGCTACACGATCAGCCTCGGCGGCTCGTTCGCGATGTCCAACGGGCAGCTCGGCGCCCCCGATCTCGGTCAGGCGCTGCTGTTCATGGTCGGAGGGGTCGCCGCCTTCGTCGCACTCGAGCTGATCGCGACGCGTTCGCTGGCACCGCGCGCGGCGCCGGCGGACGCGCCGCGGACCGTGTGGGACAACGCCCACGTCGCGTCCGCCGGCACGGCGCTCTGCGCGGTGTGGGGCGTAATTCACCTCTTTGTCGGTGGGATCGCCTGGCTGCTGGCCGGCTTCGCGGCGACGGCGGCGTACTTCGGCGTGACGGCGCTCCAGCGGATCGCGATCCGGCGCCTTCGGCGCTGCTGAGGACGAGCGGGGCGGCGCTCGCAAGAGTGCCCACCCACGCCACGAACGACGACGGCGCGGATCGCGCTCACATCTTCAGGTCACGCCCACGGGTCGACGAGGACCTTGCCGCTGACGTCGCCCGCGGCGAGCGGCTCGAGGCCCTCCGCGACGACGGCGTCGAATCCGACCACGCGATCGACCGCGTCGGCAGACAGGCGGCGGATGGCGAGCAGGGTCAAGGCTTCAGGCAGGTCGACCGCGCAGACGTGCGCGTTGCTGGTCACGACGTCGACCTCCCGCAGCACGAGGTCGGCGAGGTCGATCGCGCGCGGCTCTCGCTGCAGGCCGACGAGCACGACCCGTCCACCGGTTCGCACGAGTCGCTGGGCCAATGCCGGCGATGGCGCGGCGCCCGAGGCCTCAAGCGCGACGTCGACCGGGCCGCCGAGGTCGGTGACCCGCTCCACGACGTCCTCCGCAGAGGCGTCGACGGTGTGCGCCGCTCCCTGGCGTGCGGCGGCGGCGAGCTTCTCCGGGTCGACGTCGACCGCGATCACGCGCGCCCCGCGGGCGAGCAGACCCGCGAGCAGGAAGAAGCCGATCCCGCCGACGCCGATCAGCAGCGCGAGCTCGTCGCGCTGGACGTTCGCGCGACGCACCGCGTGCAGCGCGACGGCGAGCGGCTGCGCGATCGCGGCGGCGTCGTCGGAGCACTCGTCCGGCACGGGCGCGCACATCGCCGCCGGGACGTTGATGCGCTCGGTCATGCCGCCATCCGCGTTGATCCCGAGCGTGTAGTAGCTCGTGCACAGGTTCGGCCGGCCCGCGCGACAGAGCGCGCATCTCCCGCACCAGACGCCCGCTCCCGGGACGACGCGCTGGCCGACGGTGAGGTGCTCGACCGCCGCGCCGACGGCCTCGACCTCGCCGACGAACTCGTGGCCGATGATGGTGGGCCCGCGATGGCCGCTGCCGGGGTGCGGATGGTTCAGCGGCAGCAGCGTCGGGCCGTGCGCGTACTCGGCGGCGTCCGTGCCGCACAGCGCCGCGCGAACGACCCGCAGGCGGACCTGCCCGTCACCGAGCGGCCCGGGCTCGGGCACGTCCTCGACGCGGACGTCGCGGCGACCGTGGTAGACGACGGCCCTCATGACACCGCGAGCGCCAGCGGCTGCTCGAGCAGGTCCTTGACGCGTGCCAGGAACTGCGCGCCGTCGGCGCCGTAGAGGATCCGGTGGTCGCAGATCAGCGAGAGCTCCATCTGCTCGCGCGCGACGACCTGGCCGCCGTCGTCCACGGCCGGGCGCAGGCTGAGCTTGCCCACGGCCAGGATCGCCGCCTGGGGCGGGTTGATGATCGCCGTGAAGCGCTCGATCCCGTACATGCCGAGGTTCGACACGGTGAACGTCGCGCCGGCGAGCTCCGGCGGCGTCACGCTCTTCTCCCGCACCTTCTGCGCCAGCGCGCGCACGTCGCGAGAGATCTGACCGAGCGACTTGCGATCGGCGTCGAAGACGGTGGGCACGACCAGCGCGTCGGGCGCCGCCACCGCCACGCCGACGTTGACGCGTTCGTAGAGCTCGAAGCGCCCGTCGCGGTACGCGCCGTTCACGCGCGGGTGCTCGCGCAGCGCGATCGCCGCCGCCTTGACGACCATGTCGTTGAACGACGGGACCGGATCGGCGACCTCTTTCAGCCGCGCGCGCAGCTCGACCGCGAGCGTCATGTCGACCGTGAGCGAGAGCGCGATGTCCGGGGCGGTCGCCTTCGACTCCGCCATCCGCCGCGCGACGAGCGTCTGCAGCCGCGTCGGCTCCTCCACGGTCGTCTCGCCGCGCGCTCCGGCGGGCTGCGTCGGCTCGCCGTGCGCCGCCTCGGCCGCAGGCGCCTGCGCGTCGCTCGCAGACCGCGCGGCCGCTTGGACGTCGAGCTTGACGATGCGGCCGCCGGGACCGGAGCCCTGCAGCTGTCGCAGCTCGACGCCGAGCTCGCGCGCCATGCGCCGCGCCACGGGCGAGGCCTTCACCCGCTGACCGTCGCGGCGAGCGGCCGGCTCGACGCTGCGGGCGGGTGGTTCGACGCGGGCGGCGGCGCGCTGCGGCGCCGGCGCCACCGGCTCCGGCTGCTCGCCGTCGCCGCCGACCCGCGCGATGACCGCGCCGATCGCGGCCGAGTCGCCCGCGGGCACCACGATCTCGAGGAGCATCCCGTCGGCGTCGGCCTCGTGGACGACCGTCGCCTTGTCGGTCTCGACCTCGACCAGGGGGGTGCCGCGCGTGACCTCGGCGCCTTCGGCGACGAGCCAGGCCACGATCGTGGCCTCGGTCATCGAGTCCGACAGACGGGGCATCGTCACCTCGACCATCAGACGCTCCAGCCGCGGTCGATATCCGCAAGCCGCCGCACGCTACGCCCGGATTCCGGCACGTTCGAGAACCGCCGCGACGATCCGCTCGACGCCTGGGAGGAACGCGTCCTCCAGCGGCGGCGTGTACGGGATCGGATGCTCGTCGGTCGCGAGCACCCACGCGTCGTCGAGGGCGTCCAGCGCGTGCTCTGACACGGCGCCGAGCACGCCGCGCGCCCAGCCCCCGAGGGCGGGCCCCTCCTCGACGAGCAGCAGCCGGTTCGTGCGCTCCACGGATGTCACGATCGTGTCGAGGTCGAGCGGGCGCAGGCCGCGCAGGTCGATCACCTCGGCGCTGACGTCGTGCTCGGCGAGCCGCTCGGCAGCCGCGAGCGCGTCGTGGACGCCCTTCAGCCAGCTGACGACCGTCACGTCGTCGCCTTGACGGACGACGTTGGCCTGGCCCAGCCGTGCCGGCTCCCAGTCGGGCTGCTCGTGCTTGATCGAGTACAGCCGCTTGTGCTCCAGGAAGACCACCGGATTGTCGTCCTGGATGGCCGCCACCAGCAGGTCGCGCGCGTCATGCGGAAACGCCGGCCCGACGATCTTGATCCCCGGCACGCTCCACATCCAGGTCGCCGGGTTCTGCGAGTGGATCGCGCCGAAGCGCCCGCCCGCGCCGACCGCGGAGCGGACGACGATCGGCGCCGCCTGCCGCTCGTTCGACAGGTACCACGTCTTCGCCGCCTGGTTGACGATGCTGTCCATCGCCAGCGGCATGAAGTCGCCGAACATGATCTCGATGACCGGGCGCAGCCCCGTGACCGCAGCGCCGAAGGCGCCGCCGGTGAGGGCGAGCTCGGAGATCGGCGTGTCGATGACGCGGTCCGCGCCGAACGTCTCGAGCAGGCCGGGCGTCGCCTTGAACACGCCGCCGGCGGCGGCGACGTCCTCGCCCCACAGCACGACGTTCTCGTCGCGCGCCATCTCCTCCTCGATCGCCTGGCGGATCGCCTCGCGGAACTCGAGCGTGCTCATGCGAAGATCCTCACCTCGTCGGCCTCCGGGTCGGGGTACGGCGCGGCGAGCGCGGCCTCGAACGCGGCCGCGATGCGCGCCTGCTGCACGCCCTCGACGCGCTCGGCGTCCTCGCCGAAGCCCGCCGCGTCGAGCCGCTCGCGCAGGCGCGGGATCGGATCGAGCGCCTTCCAGTGCTCGACCTCCTCCGCAGGCCGGTAGGCGCCCGGGTCCGAGCGCGAGTGGCCGAGGTGCCGGTACGTCGCGCACTCGAGGAAGCACGGGCCCTGCCCGGAGCGGGCGTGATCGACCGCCTGCCGCGCCGCCTCGCGCACCACCTCGACGTCGTTGCCGTCGACCTTCTCGGTGGGGATCCCGTACCCCGCGACGCGTCCGGCGAGATCGCCGGCGGTCACCTGCTCCATCGGCGTGTACTCCCCGTAGCGGTTGTTCTCGCAGACGAAGACGACCGGCAGCCGCAGCACCTGCGCGAAGTTGAGGCACTCGTGCATGTACGCCTGGTTCGTCGCGCCGTCGCCGAAGAACGCCACGGCGACGCCCTCCTCGCGCCGCACGGACATCGCCGCGCCGGTCGCCGCGGCGATGCTGCCGCCGACGATCCCGAAGCAGCCGATCAGCCCCACGTCCGGGTCGATCACGTTCATCGAACCGGCGCGGCCGCCGCACGTCCCGGTCGCGCGCCCGAGCAGCTCCGCGGCGAGCCCTTCGACGCCGACCCCCTTCGCCAGCGCCGCACCGTGCCCGCGGTAGGTGGCGGCAACCTTGTCGGTCGCGCGCAGCGCCGAGCACACGCCGACGGAGACGGCCTCCTGGCCGATGTAGAGATGCACCGTGCCGTGCACCTCCCCCTTGAGGAACTGACGCTGGAGCTCCTCCTCGAACAGGCGGATCTCGAGCATCGACCCGTACGCGGCGAGTTGCTCGGCGCTGGCCTTTGCCCGCGTGGGCGTCTTCGCGGTCATGTCGCAGGGGTCTCCGTGAGCCTGGGTTGAACGGATTCGTGGTCGAGCAGCCAGCTGACGACCTCGGTGTGATCGGCCTCCCGGTCGTAGGCGCGCTGCGCCTCCCGGCAGACATCGAGCGCGCGCTGCAGGACGTCGGCGTCCGCGTGCTGGCCGGTCGCCAGCTCGCAGGCGATCCCCATGTCCTTGATCATCAGCCCCAAGCTGAAGCCGGAGTCGAACCGGCGCGGCAGCACGTGCTCGGGGAGCTTGCGCTCCGTCGCGACGTTGCGCCCCGTCGACGCGTTGATGACCTCGACGAACACGGCCGGATCGATCCCGAAGCGCACCGCGACGCCCAGCGCCTCGCCGGCGGCTACCAGCCCGGCCGCCGCGACCGCGTTGTTGAGCGCCTTCATCGCGTGGCCGCTGCCCAACGACCCGGTGCGGTGAATGCTTCTGCCGACGGCGTTCAGGTAGGGCATCGCGGCAGCCACCGCCGCGTCGTCGCCGCCGACCATGATCGTGACCGCCCCGATCCACGCGCGTCTCACTCCGCCGGAGAGCGGTGCGTCGATGAGCTGCGCACCTCGATCGCGCAGGCGGCGGCCGAGCGCGTGCGTGTCGGCTGGCGCCGACGAACTCATGTCGATCCACAGCGTCCCGGGTTGCAGCGCGTCACCCAGCGCATCGAAGACCTCCGCCACGTGCGCGCCCGTCGGCAGCACCGTGACGATCGTCGGGGCTGCGGCGACGTCGGCGACCTCGCGGACCGCCTCGAGGTCGTTCTCGCGCGCGATCGCCGCCGTCACGTCCGGCCGCACGTCGAAGGCGAGGACGCGCATGCCCGCGGCCCGCAGCCGCGCGGCGACGGGCGCACCCATCTGCCCGAGGCCGACGACGGCGACGCTGCGCTCAGCCGTCGCCATCTTCGAACTCGTCGAGGACCTTGCTCGCGATCCGAAAGCTGTCCACCCCCGCGGGGACGCCGCAGTAGATCACCGTCTGCAGCAGCACCTCTCTGATCTCGTCGCGAGTGCAGCCGTTGCGAAGCGCGCCGGCCACGTGGAGCGCGACCTCGTGCGGACGGTTCAGCGCGGTGAGCATCGCCAGGTTGATGAGGCTCCGCGTGCGCCGGTCGAGTCCGTCGCGCGTCCAGATCGCGCCCCAGCAGTACTCGGTGACGAGGCTCTGCAGCTCGCTGTTGAAGTCGGTCGCGCGCGCGAGCGACCCGTCGACGTAGTCGCTGCCGAGCACCTCCCGCCGGACCTCGAGGCCTGCCTCGTAGCGGTCATCACTCACTGGGTCGTTCCTCTCTTGAGGCATGCGGCGACCTGCGTGAGATCGCGATCGCCGAGGCCGTCGTCGGTGGCTTGCGCGTAGAGCTCGCGGGCTGCCTCGGTCTGGGGCAGCGTCACGCCGGCGGACGCCGCCGCGTCGGCGGCCAGCCCGAGGTCCTTCAGCACGTCGCGGCACGAGAACGTCAGCTGCGCGTCGTCGGGCTGCAGGAACGCCTCGCGCTTGTAGGAGACGTAGGGCGAGGCGACCGCGCTGTCGGCGATCACCTCGTAGGCCGCTGCGGGCTCGATCCCGCCGGCCTCCGCGAGCGCCAGCGTCTCCGCGATCGCGACGTTGGTGACGGCGAGCATCGTGTTCAGCGCCACCTTCATCGCCGCGCCGCTGCCAGGCCCCCCGAGGTGGTGGACCGCGCGCGTCATCGGCGCGAGCACCTGCCGCAGGCGCGGGATGTCCTGCTCCTCGGCCCCGACCATCGCGGTGAGCTCGCCGCGCTCGGCGAGCGGCGTCGCGCCCGAGACCGGCGCGTCGGCGAACGCCACGCCCCGCTCGGCGCAGCGCGCGTGCAGCCGGCGCGCCGCCTCGGCGCCGATGGTGCTCATCTCGACGACGAGCGCGCCCGGACGCAGCTGCTCGAGCGCGGCGCCGATCACCTCCTCGGCGGCGCGCGCGTCGGTCAGGATCGTGACGAGCACGTCGGCCTCGCGCGCGAGCTCGGCCAGCGAGCCGGCGACGGCCGCCCCGGCGTCTCGCAGCGGGGCGGTCTTCGCGGCGGTGCGGTTGAACACGGTGACCGACGCGCCGGCGCGATGCAGGTTCAGGGCCATCGGCGTGCCCATGCGACCGAGGCCGACAAAGCCGATCTGCTGGTCCGAGCCGCTCATGAGCCGATCACGAACGGGTCGCGCGACTGGCCGGAGAGCTCGACCCAGACCGTCTTGTTCTCGAGGTACTGCTCGACGGCCTTGACCCCGCTCTCGCGTCCGATCCCGCTCTGCTTCATGCCGCCGAACGGCGCGTACGGCGCCACGCTCCGGTAGGTGTTGACCCACACCGTCCCGGCCTTCAGGCGGCGCGCCAGACGGTGAGCCGCGCGCACGTCGGCAGTCCATACGCCTGCGGCGAGCGCATACGGCGAGTCGTTGGCGAGACGCACCGCCTCGTCCTCGTCGGCGACCGGGGTCACCGCGAGGACCGGGCCGAACACCTCGGTGCGGCTGATCTCCATGTCGGGCGTGACGCCCGTCAGCACCGTCGGCTCCACGAACAGGCCGCCCTGCGCGGGCTGCCCGCCCCCGGCGGCGACGACGACGCCCTCGGCGCGCGCGCCCTCCAGCAGCGACAACACCGTCTCGAGCTGGTCGCGGGTGCCGAGCGGGCCCATCTCCGTCGCCGCGTCGAGCGGGTCGCCGAGCCGGACCGTGCGCGCCCGCGCGACGATCCGCTCCACGAGCGCGTCGTGGACGTCCTCGTGGACGAGCAGCCGCGAGCCCGCGATGCACGTCTGGCCGGAGGCGGCGAAGACGCCGGCGATCACGCCGTTGGCGACGGCGTCGAGGTCTGCGTCCGGCAGCACGACCTGCGCGGACTTGCCGCCGAGCTCGAGCGTCACGCGCGCGACGTGCTCCAGCGCCGACTTCGCCACGGCGATGCCGACCTCCGTCGAGCCGGTGAAGGCGACCTTGTCGACGCCCGGGTGCTCGGCCAGCGCCTGCCCGACCATGCGCCCCTGGCCGGGGAGCACGCTCAGCACGCCGGCCGGGAAGCCGGCCTCCTCGACGAGCTGGGCGAGCGCGAGCGCGCTCACGGGCGTGTGCACGGACGGCTTGACGATCACGGGGCAGCCGGCGGCCAGCGCGGGGGCGAGCTTCCACATCAGCAGCTGCAGCGGCGAGTTCCACGGGACGATCGCCGCGACCACGCCGACCGGCTCCGGGCGCGTGAAGATGAACACGTCGTCGCGGTCCGGCGCAGGCGTCGTGCCCTGCAGCGTCTCCGCGACCCCCGCGAAGAAGCGCAGCCAGTCGGGCAGCGCCGCGACCTGCGCCCGCGTCTCGCGCAGGAGCTTGCCGTTGTCGCGGCTCTCCAGCTCGGCGAGGCGGTCGGCGTCGCGGGCGATCAACTCGGCGAGCCGCAGCATCAGGCGCGCCCGCTGCTGGGTGCCGAGGGCCCCCCACTCGCCGGCCAGCGCGGCCTGCGCCGACGCGACGGCCTCGTCGACGTCGCGCACGCCGGCGTTCGGGACGACCGCCCATGCCTCGCCGGTGAACGGGTCCACCGACTCGTACGTGCGGTCGTCCTCGGCGGCGCGCCAGCGGCCGCCGGCGAACAGCTCCCACCGGGCGACGTCCCGGCTGCGTTGCGGCGCCGCGGCGCTCACACCTGCTCCGCGACGCGGCCGTCGACGAAGTCGGCGCCGGTGACGTAGAACTTGCCCGCCACGAGCAGCTCGTCCGCGGGGAAGCGCGTGATGATCTTCGCGCCCTCGGCGGTGACCACCACCTCCTCCTCGATGCGCGCCGCGCCGACGCCGTCGGACGCCGCGCAGTAGGTCTCGAGCGCGAACACCATCCCCTCCTCGATCACCACCGGGTGCTCGAACGAGTGCAGCCGCGAGATCATCGGCGACTCGTAGCCGCTGATGCCGATGCCGTGGCCGAACTGCAGTCCGAAGCACTCCTCCTCGTTCTCGAAGCCGAGCTCCTGGGCCGACGGCCACACCGCCGCGATCTGATCGGTCGTGACGCCGGGCCGGACGAGGTCGATCGCGTTGTCGAGCCACTCGCGGCACTGGCGGTAGGCGGCGATCTGCGCGCGCGTCGCACTGCCGACCGCGAACGTGCGGTAGTAGCACGTGCGATAGCCCATGAATGCGTGGATGATGTCGAAGAACGCCTGGTCCCCGGGGCGCAGCAGGCGGTCGGAGAACACGTGCGGGTGCGGGTTGCAGCGCTCGCCGGAGACGGCGTTGATCGCCTCGACGTGCTCCGAGCCCAGCTCGAACAGCACCTTCATCGCGTGCGCGACGATCTCGCTCTCGCGGATCCCCGGCCGCAGCATCCGGTAGATCTCCTCGTAGGCGGCGTCGACCAGCGCGGCGGCGTGGTCGAGCAGCGCGATCTCGTCCTCGGTCTTCGTCTTGCGGGCGCCGAGCACGACCGGCTGGGCGTCGACGGTTCTGAGGCCCTTGCGATGGAGCGCCTCGAGCGACCCCATGTCGGGGATGTCGACGCCGATCGGGTCGTTGTGCAGCCCGCGCTCGCGCAGCTCGTCGTAGATGCGCGAGGCGAACAGGTCCGGCACGCCGGTCTCGCGCGTGAACGACCCGCGCATCGGCGGCACGCCGGCGCGCCAGTTCTCCTCTGGCAGCCACGGCGCGTACAGCCGGTGGTTCTTCGCGGCCGACCCGAAGTCCCAGAGGATCGGCTGCCCGCCGCGCGGGACGAGCGCGAAGCGCACGCTCTTGTCGCGCGCCCAGTCGCCGATGTGCGTGCTCGTGACGTAGCGGATGCTGTTCGGGTCGAACAGCAGCAGCGACCCGAGCTCGGAGGCCTCGAGCGCCTCGCCGATCTTCTGCATCCGGTCCCGCCGGAGCTGGTCGAAGTTGACGCGCTGCTCCCAGTCGACCGCCATGGTCGCGCCTGGTGATGCGATCGGCATCCGCCTGTGCCTCCCGTTCGTTTGCTCGCCGATGTGGCGTACGCCTACAGTAAACGATTTGCCCCGCAGATGTCAAGTGTAGATGCACGACTGTGCAGAGTCGACGCGCTCGGGCTGAGGGGGCAGCGGAGGAAGGGATGCAGTATGCCGAGCGCCGTGATGTGACGCTCGATGACTGTCGATTGGTGTTGCACATGTCCCTCGTCGGTTGATACGTTCGGCCGCCGCGGGCAGGCGCCCGCGGCAGACACGGAACTGGAGGCTTCATGGCCGACTACAAGCTGCTGGTCCTCGAGCGTGCCGTCCCGGGTCGCGAGGCGGAGCTCGACCGGTGGTTGGACGTTCACCTCAGAGAGCTGGTCCGGGAGGCCCCACCGTTGATGTCGGCGCAGCGGTTTCGCAGCGTCGACGCGGCCACCGGCGATCGCCCCCCGCATTCGGAGCTCGTGGTCTGCGACTGGCGGGCCGACGATCTCGCCGACTCGTGGGCGCGCCACCTGGACGCCCTGAACGCGGGCGTCGCGGCGGGGACCTACACGCCCATCTCGGACGCGCTCGATCGCACGACGTCGCTGCACTGGCTGTTCCAGGCCGTGGGGCCGCGCCTGCAGAAGTGAGCTGTGATCCGGTGGAGCCGGGGGAGCCGCTACGTGCGGCTTCCCCCGCTGGTCTTCGCCCGATCGAGTCCGGCGGCGAAGACGAGGACGCAGCCGCTGATGATCGATCCGGTCGCCGTCGGCGCGTTCACGATCGTCAAGCCGTTCTGCAGGATCACGAGGAACAGCACGCCGAGGACGCCGCCGTGGATGGAGCCACGCCCGCCGTTGAACGCGACGCCGCCGAGCAGCACCGCGGTGAGGACGGTGAGCTCGAAGCCGACGCCGAGGCTGCCCGAGGGGGCGCTGTCGAGCTGCGCCGCGAACATGACCCCCGCCAGGCCGGCCGCGGCGCCGGTGGCGACGAAGACGATGAAGACCGCGCGATGCGAGCGGATCCCCGACAGGTAGGCGGCTTCCTCGTTGTTGCCGATCGCGAAGATGTGCCGCCCGAACGGCGTCATCGCGAGGACGACCGTCCCCACGGCGACGACCAGCGCGGCGACCCACACGAGCCACGGGACGCCGATCAGGTTCGTGGTGCCGAACGCGTCGAATCCCTCGCCGAACCCGAAGACCGGGTTCGGCGCGATCGCGAGCGTGACGCCGCGAACCGCGGTGAGCATGCCGAGCGTGACGATGATCGGCGAGAGCCGCAGGGTGGTGCACAGCACGCCGTTGACGGTGCCGACGAGCGCTCCGGCGCCGACGCCGATCAGCGACGCGGGCAGCGGGGCGACGTGGTGCTGGGTCATGAGGACGCCTGTCAAGACCGCCCCCAGGGCCACCGTCGACCCGATCGACAGGTCCACCTTGCCCGCGATCAGCAGGAAGGTGATCGGGACGGCGACGACGATCGTGGTCGCGCTGGTCCGCAGGATGTCGATGAAGTTGCCGGTCGTGAGGAAGTTCGACCCCGCGACGCCGAAGTAGCAGATCAGCGCGACGATCCCGAACAGCAGCGCGTTGCTCATCAGCAGGCGCTTGACGTCGACGCGGCGCGCGGCGCGCGTGTCGAGGGCCGCGGCCCACTTCGGCGTCGGACCGCCGGGCGATTCGATCAGCGGCTGTTGGTCTGCGGTCACCGGATGGCCTCCTCGGGCGGGTGCGGACGGTCTGTGCTGCCGTGGGCCAGCGCGAGGAGCTGCCCGTCGGTGAAGTTGCCTCGCTCGAGCTCGCCGACCACGCGGCCATGGCTCAGGACGAGCGCCCGGTCGGCCAGGGCATGCAGCTCGTCGGGATCCGAGGAGGTGAAGAGGATCGCGTACTCGCCGCGTTCGGCGATCTCGCGCAGCAGGGCGTAGATGTCGCCGCGCGCGCCGACGTCGATGCCCTGCGTCGGCTCGTCGAGCAGCAGCAGCTCCACCCGGCTCGACGCGGTGAGCCAGCGTCCCAGCGCGAGCTTCTGCTGGTTGCCGCCCGAGAACGTCTCGGCGTCCGCGGCGGCGATCGGCGGATGGACCTTCAGTCGTTCGGCGGTGGCGCGGAACTCGCGCGCCTCGCTGCCCCGGCGCCGCAGGCCGAATCGCGTCAGCCGCCGCATGTGCGGGGCCAGGACGTTCTCGAGCGCCGTCAGCCGCGAGAACATGCTCTGACGCAGCCGGTCGCCGGGCACCAGCGCGATGCCTTCGCGCAGCGCGTCGAGCGGGCCCTTGGGGCGATAGCGCGCGCCGTGCAGCCGCGCCTCGCCGCCGGTCTGCGTCGAGACGCCGAAGAGGCCCTCCAGCAGCTCGGTCCGCCCCGACCCGAGCAGACCGAACAGACCGAGGATCTCGCCCTTGCGAAGCGTGAGATCGATCGGACCGACCCCGGGGGCCTCGTACGCGTCCAGCTCGAGCACGACGTCGCCGCCGGCCCTGCGCCGATCGCTCGCGGCGTCCGTGCGCGAGGACGGCGAGATCGCCGCCACGACCTTCGACACGTCGAGCTGCTCGACGCGCTCAGCCAGGGCGACGCGGCCGTCGCGCAGCACGGTGACGCGGTCCGCGATCGCGAACACCTCGTTCAACAGGTGGGTCACGTAGAGGATCGCCATCCCGGAGTCGCGCAGGCGCTGGAGATAGCGACCGAGCTGCTGCGCCTCGCGATGTCCGATCGCCGCCGTCGGCTCGTCGAGCACGAGCACGCTGGGGCGTCGGCGCAGCGCCTTCGCGATCTCGACGAGCTGGCGCTCGCCGACGCTGAGCGACCGCACGAGCCGGTCGGGATCGATCGGATGGCCGATCTCGTCCAGCAGCCGCGCGGCCGCTTCGCGCTGCGGCCGGCGCCGCAGGAACGCCCCGCGCCGCAGCTCGCTGCCGAGGAAGATGTTGTCGGCCACGCTCAGCTCCGGCGTCAGGCTGAAGTGCTGGTAGATCACCGCGACGCCGGCGTCGATGGCACCCCGCGGCGTGAGCCCGCGGTGCTCGGCGCCGGCCACGCTGAGCGTCCCCCGGTCAGGACGCGTCTTGCCGCTGATGCACCCGATCAGCGTCGACTTGCCCGACCCGTTGGGCCCGAGCAGGGCGTGGATCTCGCCGCTTCGCAGCTCGAGATCCACGCCCGACAGGACATCCCGACCCGAGTAGGCCTTGCCTATGCCCGCGACGACCATGCCTGTCGACATGAACAGCTCAGCCCCCGTTGGCCTTGAGCAGCGCCGGGAGTCTCGGGTCGCCGTGCTCGACGAGGATCGTGCCGACCATCTTGTTGACCTGGTGGCCGTCTCTGGGCAGCCCGTCCTTGATCAGCTGCGCGCTGAGGTCGACGATCGCCTTCGCCATCACCTCGTGGTCGACCGCGGCCGTCGCCTTGAACGCGCCGCCCTCGCTGATGGCGTTCAACGCCTCCGGCGTTCCGTCGTACCCGGAGATCCAGGACTTCGCGGGGTCCTTGCCCGCCAGTCTGAACGCGCGCGCCGCGCCGAGCGCGCTGTCGTCGGACTGGCCGATGACGACGGAGATCCCCGGATGCGCCTTGAGCGCCGTCTGCGTCACCGTGAAGCCGTCCTCCTGGGTGTTGGCGTCCTGGGAGGCGACGATCGTGGCTCTGGTCTGCTCCTTGATCATCTGCGTGGGGATCTCCCAGCGCGCCGCGATCGGCGGGTTCAGCTTGAAGGTGTGGACCAGCACCTCCGCGGTCGGGTCGTTCTCGTTGATCCACTTGACCGCGGCTTCGCCGATCTGCCGGCCCGAGTCTGCGGGGTCGAACAGGGCGCCGCCGTTGGTTCCCGGAACCGAGAAGATGACCGACGTGTAGGCGATGCCCTTGGCCTCGGCCTTCTCCATCACCGGGCGGAGCGCGGTGGGGTCGGGGGCAAGCACCGACATCGCGCCGACGCCCTGCGTGATCCACGAGTTGAGCGTGCTGAGCTGGTTCTGCACGTTGCCGCCCGTGGTGTGGTCGATCAGCATCGTGTAACCCAGGGATTCCCCGTAGGCCTGCACGCGACGCTGGATGTCCGCCGACGTCGAGTTCTCGGAGAACGGCGCGCTGTAGCCGATCCGGATCTCCTTGCCGCCGCCCTTGCCGCCTCCTCCGGAGCTCGAGCCGCAGGCGGCGAGCAACGCGCTCGTCCCGCCGAGTGCGGCGGCGCCGGTCACCCCGCGCACGATGAATCCGCGCCGTGACACCACCGAGTCTGCTGGCACCTTGGTCATTCCTCTTCCTCTCCTCCTACGCCATGCTTCAGGGGCGCTGCACACCTCGGCTGGCCCGCTCGGACGGCCCCCTGACATTCCGACCGTAACAGTGTCAGTGCACGCTCTGTGTGGTACTATCGCACAGGCTGAAGTTGCGCGCAAGCTCAATTTTGCTTGCGTATGAGGGAAAAGTGACGCGATCCAAGCGCGCGCAAAACGGCGGCCCTTGAGACACAACCGTCTATCGTTCACTACCGACGCACAGTGAGGTAACGCCTCGGATGAGACATCACATGGTTCGCTACAAGGTCAAGCCGGAGCACGTGGCCGAGAACGAGGAGCTCATCCGAGCGCTGTACGAGGAGCTTCAGAGCACCGCGCCGGCCGGCCTGCACCACGCGAGCTTCCGGCTCGATGACGGCGTCAGCTTCCTCCACCTCGTATCGCTCGTCGACGACGGCCACGACCCGCTCTTGGAGCTGGACGCCTTCAAGCGGTTTCGCGAGCACCTCGACGAGCGGTGCGACGAGATCCGGGTGCACACCGGGCTCGACGAGATCGGCTCGTTCAAGCTGTTCCCGCGCTGAGCCGCCGGCGCCTGGTCAGGCGCGCGCCGGGTCGATGTCGGTGACCTCGCCGTACGCGGCGTAGATCCGATCGATCTCCTCGGGTGCGCGCCGCGGGTCGCCCACGCCGACGGCCGCCTCGTTGAAGAAGGCCGCGAGATCCGTTCCCGGCCGCACCACGGCGATGTAGCGGGCTTCCTCGGATCCGAGGTTGCGGTAGGTGTGCACGGCTCCGGACTCGATGAACGCGGTGGTGGCGGGCGGCCCGCCGATCGCGTCGAGCGACCCGTCGGCACGCTGCACGAAGTAGGTCAGCTCGCCCGCGAGCGTGTAGAAGAGCTCGCTCGAGCGATGCGTATGCAACGTGGGCGGTCCGCCGCCCGGCTGGATCCGCCCCTCGAAGACCATGTAGTCGTCCTCGCCGGGGTACTTGCGGATCACGATCTCGTCGTCGCCGACGAGGAACCACTCGTGCTCGGCGAGACGCCGAGCGGCGCCGCTCACAAGCGGACCCCGTAGCGGGCGCTCAGCTCCTCGACCCATTCGTCGACGAACGCGATGCCCCACTCCTCGGCGATCTCCTCGACAGGACGCTCGCCTGCCGCGATCGCGCGGAAGTAGTGCTCGAACGACCCGGGCGAGGTGATCTCGAGCATCGTCGCGTCCTCGTCGGTCGGGTTCCAGTTGGCGTGAGGCACGCCGCGCGGCCGCACGCAGGCGGCGCCGGCCTCGCCGGCGAACTCGACGTCGCCCACGCGAAAGCCGACCGTCCCCGACAGCACGATCGCGAGCTGGTCCTGCTCGCGATGGACGTGCGGACGGTAGAGCCGGCGCGCGGGGATCACCTGCTCGACGACGCAGTAGGCCCCGCCGACCCAGTCCGCGAGCACGCGGAAGCGCGTCGCGAGGCGGTTGAACATCAGCAGCTCGCCCTCGCCGGGCGCGAGGAAGTGGCCGGCCGGCTCGGTCATGACGGCGACGTCGCGGTCGCGGCGGCGTCGACGAGCAGCCGCGCGTTGTCCGGATGCGGCTCCAGCTCGCCGACCTCGATCCGATGCGCGAGCTCCACGACGCGCTCGTTCGCCGGCGCGCGCCCGCCGAGCCGGCGCTGCTCGCGCACCACCAGGCCGTTGATCTCCTCGACCTCGCAGCGGCGGCCCTTCATCCAGTCCTGCAGCACCGTCGTGCGCGTGTGCGGCAGCGAGTACTCGCCGATCACGGTGTCGAACAGGCGCGCGACGAAGGCCTCGGGGTCACTCGGGTCGAGATCGCTCAGGCCGAAGATGGGGACGAGCCGGTGCCCGGCGGCCACGGCGGTCCGCGCGGCCTCGAGGCACGTGCGCAGCATCGCCTCGCGCATGCCGGGCAGCGCCGCGGCAGCGTGCATCGCCATGCCCAGGATCGCGGCCGGCACCAGCTCGCCGGCGTTGACCACGAGCTTCGTCCACTTCGCCGAGCGGATGTCGGAGACGACCTCGACGGTCCCCGCGTGGCCGAGCACCTCGGCGACCTCCGCGGCGCGCGCGGTCGCCGACGGCGTGAGGCCGCCGAGCGCGAACCAGGAGCTCTCCGGCGGCGAGTGCCGCTCGACGACCCCGGGCTCGAACAGCGCGGCCGCCACCTCGATCACCGCCCCGAGCGCACGCTCGGGGCCCATGATCTCGGCGACGTCGTCGACGGTCATCCCGTTCTGGAGGCCGACGACCAGCCCGTCGGGCTTGACGAGCGGCTTGATCAGCTCGCATGCCCAGCGCGTGTCGTACGCCTTGACGAGGACGAGGACGAGGTCGAAGGGCTCGCGCATCGTCGCTACGTCGCAGAGGTGGAACGCGCGCACGTCGGTCTCCTGGACCGCGTCCGGCAGCTCGACCCGGAGCGGGCCGGCGCGCATCGCCGCGACGTGCTCCGGCCACTGCTCGATGAACGTCGTGTCGTAGCCGGCGCGCGTGAGGTCGGCGCCGATCCCGGCGCCGTTCGCGCCGGTGCCGACGACGGCGATCCGCGGAGCCGCGCTCATGCGCGGGCCGCGTCCTCCTGCTCCGCGCGCGCGGCGGGGCCGACGACGACGTCCACGCGGGTGGGCGGGTCGATCAGGAGCAGCCCCTCGTCGGAGAGCTTGATGTCGCCGAGCGCGCCGCACGCGAACGAGAAGCCGAGCTGCGAGAAGGGGTTCTTGAGCTCGCATCCGAGCTGCGCGATGTGGCCCAGCACGGCGTCGAAGTCGGCCATCACCTCGGCGAGCGAGCCGTCCGCCTGCAGGCCGAGGATCGACAGCCGGACCGTCGCCAGGACCTCGCCGTCGGCGACCACCGTGTTGCCGCCGCCGATCTCGCTGAGGTGGTTGGCCGCGAGCGCCATGTCCTCCGGGTTCGTCCCGACGATGATGATGTTCTCGCACTGCGCGTTCGCCGTCGACGCGAACGCGCCGCGCTTGAGCCCGAAGCCCTGCGCGAAGCCGAGGCCGACGCCGGTCCCCTTGCCGAAGCGGTCGACCATCGCCAGCAGCAGCACGTCGTCCTCGAGGTCGGGATGCAGCACGCCGTCGCGCACCGTCATCCGTGCACGCCGCTCGCGCGTGATGAGCGTGCCGTCCTCGACGCCGATCACGCGCACCTCGAGCTCGGTCCCGTCGGGCTCGTCGACCCGGTGCGTGAGCTGCTCGGCGGTCATCGGGGCGTCGAGCCGCACGGTGTCGGCGAACGAGGCCGGGTACTCGACGGGCGGGAGCTCGATCGCGAACGCGCCGTCGCGGACGACCTGCTCGCCGCCCACGTACACCGCGTCGATCGCGAACTCCACGAGGTCGTCGACGAACAGGAAGTCGGCGTGGCGGCCGGGCGCGATCGAGCCGATGTCCTGCTCGGCGTGGAAGAAGCGCGCGGTGTTCAGCGTGCCCATGCGCACCGCCGCGATCGGCGGCACCCCGTGGGCGATCGCGACCCGGATCGCCTGGTCGGTCGTGCCCTCGTCGCGCAGCTTCTCCGCCGAGGCGACATCCGAGGAGAAGCCGAACATCTGCGTGTCGACGCCGTGCTCGGTGTACGCGCGGACGACCTCGGCGACGTCGCGGCAGCCCGAGCCCTCGCGCGCCAGCAGGCCCATGCCGAGCCGGGCCTTCATCAGCGCGTCCGCGCGCGAGTCGCTCTCGTGGTCGACCGCGGCGCCGGCGGCGATCTGCGCCTGCAGCTGGCGCTCGGCCATCTGCGCCGCGTGCCCGGAGAAGACCTTGCGCCGCCGCAGCGTGTCGTCGATCAGCGCCATGAACTCGGGCCAGCGCTCGAAGACCGCCCAGGGCTGCGGCTCCTCGATGCCGTAGCAGTCGTCCCACGAGAGGATCTCGAGCATGTCCTCGCCGGTGATGCCCTGCGGGGTCGGCGTCAAGCCGAGGTCGCGGTTCTGCAGCCATGCCGCCGTGCCGACGAGCAGCAGCAGGCGCATCGGGACGCGCTTGAACGCGTCGCGGAAGAAGCGCATCGCGTCGAGGCCGGCGACGATGCCCGGGGCGTAGAAGCCGTCCACCGTCGCGGTCACGCCGTGGGTGAGCATCGCCTCGACGAACGCGTTGATCCCGAGGTAGCTGTGGTACTGGTGCAGGTGCCCCTCGATCAGCCCGGGGGTGACGTAGCGCCCGCCCGCGTCGATCAGCCTGGTGGCGTCGTCCTTCGTGTACGCCACGTCGCCCACGACGGCGATGCGGCCGGCGGCGATCGCGATGTCCGCCTGGTAGATCTCCTCGGTCCAGACGTTGACGAGCAGGCCGTTCTCGACGATCGCCTCGGCCGGGGCGAGCCCCAGCGCGACGTCCATCAGCGGCTGGCGCGAGTTCAAGTGCTTCATGCGCACAGATGTTAGTTAACAGCGAACACGCTGTCAACTCTCACCGCACATTTGCCGTCTCCCCACCGCCCGCAGGGCAGGCGCGTCGTCTACGGCGTCGCCGAGAGCGATTCCGCCGGGGTCGACTCGTCGTAGGGCCGGCGGTCGTGGCGGCGCCCCACCACGAACCAGATCACCGTGGCCGGCTCGTCGCCGATGTTGAAGAGGCGATGAGGCGTGTTGGAGTCGAACGCCACGCTGTCGCCGGTTCCCAGCTCGTAGGTGTCGAACCCAACCGTCACGCCGAGCCGACCGCGCTCGACGTATCCGAACTCGAGACCACCGTGGCGCATCAGACCGTCGGCCGGCGCGCTCGCCGCGCCGACGGGATAGTGGCCGCGCGTGAACTCGACGTCGGCGGCGCCGAGCGACTCTGCCAGCCGCTCCCAGCGGACGCCCGTGTCGAGCGTCAGGATGGGACGTTCGCCCTCCCGCTGCACCGGGGCGCCCACTCGCGGCGGCTCGCTGCCGTGCCCGTCACGAGCCGGCGCCGCGACGTCGCGCGGGTGATGCGCCGCCTGGCTCGCGGGCACGAACAGGTCGTCCAGCGAGACGTGCAGCTGGGTGGCGAGCCCGTACAGCGTCTTGACCGACGGCATGCTGCGCCCGTGCTCGATCGCCGAGAGCAGGCTCGCCGAGACGCCGAGGTCGCGGGCGAGCTCGCGCACTCCGACCCCCCGGCGCATGCGGGCCTCACGGACGCGCTGCCCGATCGCGGCGTCCGGCGCCGGCTCTGCTGCGGGCGAGGAGGGATCGTTACGCGGCATCAGCGGGAGTATACGGTGCGGGTGGTGGCACGAGACACAAGCTGTGCACCCGCCGTGCGCGCGTCGTCAGGCCCACGCCGACGCGAAGCGGGCGCCGTACCGCGGCGGCGGCAGCGGCGACTGGATCTCGATCCAGCGCGCCGGCACCTCGCCGACGTTCGTGAAGCCATGCACGTTCCCGACGCCCGTCCAGAGGACGTCGCCGGGCCCGAAGCGCTCCGGCCGGCCGTCGATGACGCCTTCCATCGTTCCGGTGAGGAAGACGTACGCCTCCTCGAACGGATGGTCGTGCGGAGCCATCCAGCCGCCGGCCGCGTACTCGATGAACAACAGGACGAGATGGTCGGCGCCGGAGGACGCGTTCACGAGCGAGGTCGCGGTCGCGCCCTCGATGTTGCCGACGGCGAACGCGGGCACGGGCGAGGGCGGCAGCGGAGCGTCGAGGTCGACCGTGCCGCCACGCGCCTCGTCCTCCGCGCGCCCGCTGGCGAGCCGGGCCGAGGGCCGCTCGTCGGGCACGATCTCGGAGGAGCGCAGCTGCGGGCAGACCGCGTCGACGACCTGCGCCGGCTCGTCGCCGGCGTTCGCGACGCTGAACGGCACTCCCACAGGGACGTGCGCCCATCCCCCCGGCCCGAGCGCGCCGAGGTTTGTCCCCTCGATCGTCACCGTGCCCGCGAGCACCACCAGCACGCTCTCCGCGAAGCGCGTGACGCGCTCGGTCGCCTCGCCGGCCGCGAGCCAGAGCACGTCGACCTGGATGTGCGTCGCGCCCGTCTCCGCGCCGATCAGCGTCTGGCGCTCCGTGCCGGTGCCCGCAAGAGCTGGGAGGTGAGCTCGCGACCAGCGACTCATGGCCGTGACCGTACTGTGCCACGAGACACGTTGTCAATCTCCGGCGCACGCTCGACGACGAGCGCGTCGAGCGCCAGCAGCCCGCCGCCCGCGACCACGCGCAGCGGGTTGATCTCCAGCTCGGCGAGCGCCGGGCGCTGGGCGAACAGCGCGGAGACGGCGGAGATCGCCGCGGCCAGCCGCGGCTCGTCGACGGCGGGGGCGCCCCGGTGCCCGCGGTAGCGGCCGGCGCTCGCCAGCTCGTCGAGCATCGTCGCGGCCTCCGCCGCCGAGACCGGCGCCAGCCGGACGCTCGTGTCGTCCTGCAGCTCGGCGTCGACGCCGCCGGCGCCGAGCACGACGAGCGGGCCGAACGCGGGGTCGCGGATCGCCCCCAGCAGCAGCTCGGGACCGGGCGGCGCCATCGCCTCGACCATCACCCGGCAGCCCTCCGGCACGTCCGCGGCGGCGAGCTCGTCCAGCGCCGCGACGACGTCGCGGCGGTCGCGCAGGCCTGTGCGGATCGCGCCCGCCTCGGTCTTGTGTCGCAGCAGCGGATGGACGAGCTTGAGCACGACCGGGAAGCCGATCGCCGCAGCCGCGTCGGGCACCTCCTCCGGCCGCTCGCAGACCGTCCGCGCGGGCACGTCGATGCCGAGACCGGCGACGAGCCGCTTCGCCTCGTCCTCGTCCCACTCCTGCGGCGCTGACTCGGCGACCGCCGGCGCTGCGGGCTCGCTGCCATCGCGCCCGCGCCGGTAGGCCGCCTCGGCGTCGGCTGCGATCGCGGCGACCGCGGCCGCGGCCCGCTCCGGCGCCGGGAAGACAGGCACGCCGGCGGCGTCGAGCGCCGCCGTCCTCGCGGCGACGGCCTCGGGCGGGCCGCCGGTCCCGAGGACGGCCGGCCCCGCGGCCCGCAGCGCGTCCGTCGGGTCGACCGCGTCCGGCTCGTCGAGCAGGTAGACCGCGAGCAGGTCGATCGCCGGCGCCGCGGCGACGGCGTCGAGCACGCGCGGGAGCGTCGGACCGGGCCGGCCCGTGTCGACGGGGTTGCGCCGGTAGGTCAGCGAGCCGATCTCGTGCGCGAGCTCGTCCTGCACGCCCTCGGGGAGCTCGGGCAGCGCGACGCCGCGCGCGGCGAGCGCGTCGGCGAGCAGCAGGCCCGGGCCGGCCTGCCCCGTGACGAGCCCGACGCCGACGCGCCGACGCGGCGGCAGCCGCCGGCGCGCGAGCGCGCGCGCCGCGTCGAGCAGCTCGCTCGTGTCGTCGACGACGACCGCGCCCGCCTGCGCGAGCGCCGCGCGCGCGACCTTCCAGCTGCCGGTGACCGCCCCGGTGTGCGACTGGGCGAAGCTCGTGACGTCGGTGCGCCCGAGCTTGAGCGCGACCACCGGCACCCGGTCGACGAGGCGTCCGATCGCCTCGACGAGGCCGCGTCCGTCGGCGGTGCCCTCGATCGCCAGCGCGACGACGCCGGTGCCGTCGTCGCCGGCCACATGGTCGATCACGTCGGCGAACGAGACGTCGACCGCGTTCCCCAAGCCGACGGCGAGCCGCACGCCGAGCCCCTCGCCGTGCGCGCCGAACGCCAGCGCATGGTTGACGCCGCCGCTCTGCGCGACGATCGCGAGCGGTCCGGGATCGATCGTCGCCGCCGAGGCGACGAAGCTCGCGCACAGGCCGAGGTGCGGCGCGATGAACCCGGACGTGTTCGGGCCGAGCACGCGGATGCCGGTCTCGGCCACGACGGCGGCGAGCTCGCGCTGGAGCGCGGCGCCGTCCTCGTCGGCCTCGGCGAAGCCGCCGGCGTGGACGACCGCGCCGGCGACGCCCGCCTCGCCACACTCGCGCACCACCGACGGCACGGCGGCGGCGGGGACGGCGAGCAGCGCGAGGTCCGGGACCTCGGGCAGGTCTGCGAGCCGCTTCGCGACGGGGCGCCCGTGGACCTCGTCCGCCGTGGGGTGCACGGGCAGGACGGCGCCGCCGAACGTCGCGAGGCTGCGCACCAGCGCGTTGCCGGCCTTGCCCGGCGCCGGGGATGCGCCGATCACCGCGACGCTGCGCGGGGCGAGCAGGCGCCCGAGACGCGGGTCGCTCACGAGCGTGCGGCGCGGAGCGCGTCGGCGACGATCGCGGGGTCGGCGCTGTCGGGGCGCCGCAGCGTGAAGCGGTCCCGCGTCGTGCACCAGTCGTCCCCGCCCATGCGGGCGACGAGGTCGAGCGCCTCGCCGCGCGGCACGAGGCCGTCCATCGCCTCGTCCTTGACGTGGACGCGCACGATCCAGGCGACGATCAGGTTGTTGCTGGCGCGCTCGGCGTCCCCCAGCTCGAGCACCTGACGCACGCGGCACTCGAGCGACGCCGGCGCATCGGCCACGCGCGCGGGCGCGACGACCTCCGACGGCGCGCTCGCGACGCCGCTGACGTCCCACTCGTCCACGTCGGGCGGGAACTCGGCGCTGCATGCGTTGGCGGCCTCGGCGAGGCGGCGGTCGACGAGGTTGACGACGAACTCGCCGGTCGCCTTGATGTTGCGCAGCGAGTCCTTGTTGACCCCGCGCCGGCTGCCGGGGCCCAGTCCGATCGTCGGCGGGTCGAACGAGAAGGCGCCGAAGAACGAGAACGGAGCGAGGTTCCGCGCCCCGTCGGGCGAGAGCGAGGAGACCCAGGCGACGGGCCGCGGCATGATCAGCCCGTTGACGAGCGCGTTGCGCGCGGAGCGGTCGAGCGTCGCGGGGTCGATGATCATGGACGCGTGAACGTGTTCGCGATCGTCCCGATCCCGTCGATCGAGACCTCGACGACGTCCCCCGCCTGCAGGAAGCGGCCGGACGCCTCGCCGACGCCGCCGGGCGTCCCGGTGGCGATCACGTCGCCGGGCTCAAGCTCGACGATGCGCGAGATGTCGGCGACGAGCGACGGGACGTCGAACACCAGGTCGCCGAGGTTGGACCGCTGTCGCTCCTCGCCGTTCACGGTCAGGACGATCTCCCGCCGGCTCAGGTCGCCGACCTCGTCGGGCGTGACGATCCACGGGCCCATCGGCGTCGACGCCTGGAACGTCTTGCCGGCGAACCACTGCAGCGTGCGGCGCTGGAAGTCGCGCGCCGTGACGTCGTTGAGCACGGTCAGGCCCGCGACGTGGTCCCAGGCGTCCTCGGCGGCGACGTCGCGGCCACCTGTGCCGATCACGACCGCCAGCTCGGCCTCGTAGTCGACCTGCTCGCTCGCCGCCGGGAGCCGGATCTCGGCGTAGGGATCGGTCAGCGCACGCGGGAGCTTCGCGAACAAGGTCGGGAAGGCGGGCAGCTCGCGCTTCATCTCGAGGATGTGCGTGCGGTAGTTCAGCCCCACGCAGAAGATCGCGGCCGGCGCGAGGACGGGCCGCACGAGGCGCGCGCGGTCGAGCGCGCTCGCCTCGCCCTCGGCGAGGGCCCGCCGTGCCGCCTCCATGCCCGCGGGCCCGGCGCGCAGCAGCTCGCCCACGTCGCGGAACCCCTCGACCTCGACGACGCTCTCGCCTTCGACGACGACCGCGCGCGTTGCCGCGCCGGTCGCGATGGTCCCGAGCCGCATCAGGCCGGCCCGGCGCAGGCCGCGCTGCTCGCTGCCCGCTCGAATGAAGTTGTGCTCATGCGGCGAGCGTATCGAATCATCGATCATTGTGCAGTGTCAGTGCTCAGATCAGCGTCTAGAGGCGCCCTATGTGCACTATAACTTGACGATCGTCCATCACCGCGGTACGGTCGGCCCATGGCTCCATCCAGCGCCGACCGCGCCCCGTTCGCTCCCGCACCCGCGGTCCGCCGCGGGGACCTGATCTTCGTCGGCGGAACCGCCGCGCTCGACGAGGCCGGCCGGATCCTCCACCCCGGCGACGTCCGCGCCCAGGCCGACGCGGTGCTCGAGCGCATCGAGCGCGTGCTCGCCGAGCACGGCGGATCGCTGGCAGACGTCGTCAGCGTGACGTCGTTTCACGCGGATGTGCGCACGATCCCGGAGGTCTTCGAGGCCGCGCGGACGGCGTTCCCGAACGATCCGCCGGCGTGGACCCAAGCCGGCATGGTCGGGTGCCAGCACGTCGGAGCCCTCGTGACGATCCGCGCGATCGCGCACGTCGGCCCCGGCGCGCGCCAGTCGATCGTCCCCGACTCACACGCGTGGATGCGCGACCTGCCGATGGCGGCGGCCTGCCGCAAGGACGACCTCGTCTTTCTCGCCGGACAGACGGCGATCGGCGCCGACGGCGACGTCGCCCAGCCCCTCGACCACCGCGAACAGGCGCGTCACGCCTACGACCGGATGGCGGAGATCCTCGAGCTGGTCGGCGGCTCGTTCGACGACGTCCTGGACTTCACGTCGTTCCACCTCGACATCCGCGGGGCCGAGGCGACGCTCGAGGACGTGTACTTCCCGCATGTCCTCGGACCGGTCGCACGCACGCACGCCGCGACGACCGTGCACGTCGGCGCGACCGGCCTGCTGCGCCCCGATCTGCTCGGCGTCTACAGCGCGATCGCCGATCTCGGCGGAGGCGAGCGGATCGGCAGCGCACCCGCGATCATCACCTGGAACGACAACGGCACGTACCCGATCGCCGGCGCCGCCCGCAAGCGCGACGGCAGGCTCGTCACGGTCGCCGGCCAGGTGTCCTCAGGACCCGACGGCGAGATCTTCCGCCCGGGCGATCTCGAGGGGCAGCTGCGCTTCATCTTCGAGGAGATCGCGGCGTCGCTCGACGAGATCGGAGGGTCGCTCGCGGACCTGACCGAGATCTGCTCGTTCCACAAGGACCCTCGCTCCTGGGAGACCGCGATGCGCGTGGCGGCCGACGTGCTCGACGCGGACGCGCCCCCGGCGTGGACCTTCGTGGGAAGCCCGGGCCTCTGGCTCGAGGGCTACCAGCACGAGATCGCGGCGTACGCGGTCCTCGACGGCTAGCCCGGGGCGTCGTCGTGGCGGTGCGAAGCAGCGACGTCCGCGGCGACGGCAAGCGCGGCTCGGCGCACGACCGCCCCGATCGTCTCGGCGTTGGCGGACGAGACGCGCGAGAGCGGTCCGGCGACGACGAGCGCGGCGCGCGCGCCGTCGTCGCCGCGCGCGATGGCGGCCCCGACCGCGCCGATGCCGTCCTCGCTCTCGCCGAAGTTCGTCGCGTACCCGCGCTCCCGGACGCGCTGGAGCTCGGCCTCGAGGTCGCTGCGGCGCGCGACCGTGTCGCGCGTGACCCGCTCCAGGCGCGGCGCCGGGTAGAGCCGGCGCAGCTCCTCGGGCGGCAGGGTCGCGAGGATCGCCTTGCCGCCCGACACCGCGTGGGCGGGCAGCGACACGCCGGTCCGCGAGCTCGTCCGCAGCACCTTCGGGCTCTCGACGCTGTCGAGGAAGACCGCGTCGCGGCCCTTGAGCACGATCAGGTGCGTCGTCTCGCCGAGCTCGGCCGTGAGCGCCTCGAGGTGGCGCCGCGCGATCGCGCGGATGTCGATCCGCGTGACCGCGGACAGGCCGAGGTCGAGCAGCGCCGGGCCCGCCCGGTAGGCCTTGGTGGCGGGGTCCTGCTCCACGAGGCCGCGATACTGGAGCGCCGCGAGCAGACGATGCGCCGTCGAGCGCACGACGCCGAGCGACGCGCTGGCCTCGGCCAGGCGCAGCTCGCGGCCCTCGCCGACCATCAGCAGCAGCCGCAACGCGTTGTCGACGGAGCTCAGGGGGTACGTCGGCCTCTTGACGGCGGTCTCGTCCACGGGGTCTCTCGGGATCCGGCGTGCCCGGATGTTAGGCCGCGCTCGGATCCCGAGGAGCGTGCTCACCGCGATTCACGACTGCCGCTCGACGGCCTCCTCGCGGTACAGGCCCAGCGCCCGGATGACGGGATCGTCCGTCACCGAGAAGAGGGTCGCGGGCTCGTCGCCGTCGTTGACGTGCTCGTGCACCGCCCAGCCGGGGACGACGAACGTGTCGTTCGTCGTCCACTCCAGCGTCGTGCCGTCGACGATCGTGCGGCCGCTTCCGGAGACGACCTGGTAGACGGCGCTGCTGGTGTGGCGGTGCGCGTCGGTGCGCAGGCCCGCGGCGAGCTGCTGGACGAAGCACCCCAGCGTCGGCAGCACCGAGCCGCCGGTGAGCGGGTTCGCGTACTCGAAGACGACGCCGTCGTAGGGCGAGCCCGCGTCGACGTCGACCGCCTCGCGCAGCACCTGCTCGGTCCGCGACCACGGGTAGTTGATGAGCGGCGAGGGGAACTGGCCCGTCGGCTGCTGCCAGACCGGGTTCAGACGGCCGTGCGCGTAGAGGCGCCGCGAGGCGTCCACCGGCTTGGCGAGCTCCTGCTCCTGCTGCTCCTCGTCGAGCTCGAAGTAATTGCCCTCGATCGCGTTGACCATCGGGAGGTCGAGCGCGTCGAGCCAGATCACCGGCGAGTCGGACTGGTTCCCGTGGTCGTGCCAGGAGGAGTTCGGCGTCAGCACGAGATCGCCGGGCGCCATGATCGTGCGCTCGCCGTCCACCGTCGTGTGCGCGCCCTCGCCCTCGATGATGAAGCGCACGGCGCCGGCGCCGTGGCGATGCGCGGGGGCGATCTCGCCGGGCAGCACGAGCTGCAGGCCGGCGTAGACGTTCGTGGTGGCGGCCGCGGCGCCGTCGAGGCCCGGGTTCACGAGCATCAGCACGCGCCGCTCGGCCTCCTCCGCGCTGACGAGCTCGCCGGCCCGCATCAGCAGTCCGCGCATCGTCTCGTACCGCCACACGTGCGGGACGGCTCGGCTCTTGGGCTCCTTCGGGAGCAGGCCGCGAAGGGCCTTCCACAACGGTGCGACCTCGTGCTCGCCCAGGCCGGCGTAGTACGCGTCGATGCCCTGGGCGCCTGTCTCAGTGTGTGCAGTCATGCCGACCACGCTAGCGCACTGTTCTGCCATATGCAAAGATCATTCTTCTATATGCAACGCGACGTGCCGTCCGTTGCCACACCGACAGCATTGGAGGAGGAGCGTGCTCTCAGGAGCGATCCCATGGCCCGATGACCTCGCAGAGCGCTACCGGCGCGAGGGCTACTGGCAGGGTCAGACCCTGGCCGCGCTGTCGCGCGAGTGGTGTGCGCGCACCCCCGCGCGCCGCGCGCTGGTCGACGCCGAGACCGAGCTCAGCTACGCGGAGCTCGACGCGCGCGCCGACCGCCTCGCCGGCGGCCTGCTCGAGCTCGGCCTGCGCGCGCCCGATCGCGTCGTCGTGCAGCTGCCGAACACGGTCGACTACGTCGTCGCGCTGCTGGCGCTCCTGCGCATCGGCGTGATCCCGATCTTCGCGCTGCCCGGCCATCGCCGGCACGAGATCGACCACTTCCTCGCGCTCGCCGACGCCAAGGCGTACTTCGTCGCGGCCGGCCAGCGCTTCGACTTCGTCGAGCTCGCGCGCGACGTGCAGACGCGCTCGCAGACGCTCGAGCACGTCGTCGTCTTCGGCGAGGGCGACGCGGGTCCGTTCGCGTCGGCGGCGAGCCTGATCGACGCGCAGCCCGACGAGCCCGCGACGCGCGAGCGCGTCCTCGCCGCCGCGCCCGCGGATCCGGGCGACGTCGCGATGCTGCTGCTGTCCGGCGGGACGAGCGGCCTGCCGAAGCTGATCCCGCGCACGCACGACGACTACGCCTACTGCGTGCGCCGCACCGCGGAGCTCTGCCGGCTCACGGAGGACGACGTCACGCTCGTCGCGCTGCCGGCGGGGCACAACTTCCCGCTCGGGCACCCGGGCTTCCTCGGCGCGCTGTCGACCGGCGGGCAGGTCGCGCTGACCGCCGACCACAGCGCGGAGGCGGTCTTCGAGCTGGTCGAGCGCGAGCGCGTGACGGTCACGGCGATCGTGCCCGCGCTCGCGATGCGCTGGTCGGAGGCGGCACAGGGCTCGCAGCGCGATCTCTCGTCGATGCGGCTGTGGCAGGTCGGCGGCACGCGGCTGCTGCCCGCCGCCGCCCGCGAGGTGCTGGGCACGTTCCCGCAGCTGACGCTGCAGCAGGTGTTCGGCATGGCCGAGGGCCTCGTGTGCGTCACCAGCCTCGACGACCCCGAGGACGTCGTCGTCGAGACGCAGGGTCGCCCGATGGCGGCCGCCGACGAGTGCCGCATCGTCGATCCCGACGGGCGCGAGGTGCCCGAGGGCAGCAGCGGCGAGCTGCACACGCGCGGTCCGTACACCCTGCGCGGCTACTTCCGCGCGACCGAGCACAACGCCAACGCGTTCACCGCCGACGGCTTCTACAAGACCGGGGACGTCGTCCGGCGGCTCCCGTCCGGGCACCTCGTCGTCGAGGGCCGCGTGAAGGACATGATCAACCGCGGCGGCGAGAAGATCTCCGCCGAGGAGGTGGAGAACGTGATCCTCAGCCACGAGGCCGTCTCGGCCGTGGCCGTGGTCGCGATGCCGGACCCGATGCTCGCCGAGCGCGCCTGCGCGTACGTCGTGCTCGACGAGGGGCACGCCATGACGCTCGACGAGCTCATCGGCTACATGCGCGAGCGCGGCATCGCGTCGTTCAAGCTCCCGGAGCGCCTCGAGGTCGTCGACGAGCTGCCCCTCACGCGGGTGGGCAAGATCGACAAGGCGCGCCTGCGCGAGGACGTGACCCGCAAGCTCGCGGCGACGGAGGCGTCATGAAGGTCATCGTGCTCGGAGGCGGCGCCGGCGGCCTGTACTTCGCCGCCCGCCTCAAGACGCTGGACCCCTCCTGCGACGTCCAGGTGATCGAGCGCAACCCGGTCGACGCCGCGTACGGCTTCGGCGTCGTCTTCTCCGAGCAGACCGTCAACACGCTGCGCGCAGCGGATCCGCAGACGTACGAGGCGCTGCAGGAGAACGCCACGACATGGGACGAGATCGAGGTCCGCCACCGCGGCCGCCGCGTCAGCACCGTCGGCCACAACTTCTGGGCCATCACGCGCCGGCAGCTCCTGGTCGTCCTGCAGGAGCGCGCCCACGCCGCCGGGGTTCAGGTGACCTACGATCGCGAGATCCGCAACCTGGACGAGCTCGGCGACCACGACGTGCTCGTGGCGGCGGACGGCGTCAACAGCTTCGTGCGCGAGACGTATCGCGAGCATTTCGGCCCCCGGCGCCGGCGCGCACGCTCGAACTACATCTGGCTCGGGGCGACCAAGGCCTTCGCGTCGTTCTCGTTCATCTTCGAGGAGACCGAGGCCGGCGCCTTCGGCGCCCACGTCTACCCGATCGGTCCCGACCTCTCGACCTTCGTGGTCGACGCCGGCGACGAGACGCTGCGGCGAGCGGGACTCGGCTCGGCGGGCGAGCTCCCGCCGGGCGAGAGCGACGCGGAGACGATCGCGTACCTGCAGCGCGTCTTCGCGGCGCACCTCGACGGCGAGCGGCTCGTCGGCAACAACTCGAAGTGGCTCAAGTTCGAGGAGATGCGCAACCGCTCCTGGCACCACGGGCGCGTCGTGCTGCTCGGCGATGCCGCGCACACCGCGCATCCGTCGGTCGGCTCCGGGACGAAGATGGCGATGGAGGACGGCATCGCGCTCGCGCAGTGCCTCACGACGCACGCGGACGCCGCGGACGCGCTCGCCGAGTACGAGCGCGTGCGCCGGCCGAGCGTCGAGCGCATCCAGGAGGCGGCGCAGGCCGGCAGCGCGTGGTGGGACTGGTTCGACACCGCGATGCGAGCGCCCGACGAGCAGTTCGTCTTCCACTACCTGACGCGCACGCCGCGCGTGACGCGCGACGAGCTGGCCAAGCGCGACCGGCGCCTCGTCCGCGAGACGCAGCGCTGGTGGGACGAGCAGCACGGCGGCGCGGCGACGCCGCTCGCCGCGCCGTGCCGCCTCGGCCCGCTCGAGCTGCCCAACCGGATCGCCGTGGACGCCGCGCCCGGCGCCGCAAGCGACGACGCCGCAGCCGTGCTCGCCGAGGTCGCCGGCGCCGCGCGCTGGGGCGCCGGCCTCGTCGTCTGCGAGCCGGGGGGGCCGGCGCTCGCGACGGCGATCGACGCCGTCCACGCCCGCACGGACGCGAAGGTCGCGGCGCGCCTGCTCGCGGGCCGGCCGGCGCCTCCCGCCCTGGAGCAGGAGGGCTTCGACCTGCTGGTGGTCGCCTCGCCCGGGGACCCCGGCGCCGACGGCGCCCAGCGGCGCCTGCTGGAGGAGGCGATCCGCGAGGCGGTCGCGAGCTCGCCGCTCCCGGTCGTCGCCGAGCTGCGCGTCGACGCCTCCGCCGACGCCGAGCCGGGCGCGTACATCGAGGTCGCCGCAGCCGTCGCGAGCGCCGGGGCGTGCGGGCTCGCGGCCGTGAGCTTGCCGAACGCAATGTCAGCCGAGCAGCGTCGCTGGCGCCTGCAGCACCTCTGCGGCCTGCTCAGGATCGCGACCGGCCTGCCGCTGATCCTCGTCGACGGCGTCGAGAGCGAGGATCAGGCGGCGACGGCCCTGATGTCCGGCCGCGCGGACGTGTGCTGCGGAGGGCCCCGTCTGGGCGTGCCGAGCTGGGACCTCAGCGCGGCTCGGTGAGGCAGGTCCGCACGACCTCGGCGAGCTGCGGCGCGTGGGCGAGGTGGGCGGTGTGGCCGCCGGCCATCTCGATCACCCGCCCGCCGGTCCGCTCGCCGAGCGCGGCAGTCGCGTCGTAGCAGGGGCAGCCGCGCGAGTCCTCGCCGTTGAGCAGGAACAGGTCGGCGGCTCGCGCGGTCAGCGCCTCCAGGTCGAACGTCGCGGCGGGGTACTGCCGCAGCTCGCGCTCGAGCCAATAGGTCGCGTTCCCGACCACGTAGGGGTCCTTGGCCGGGTTCATGACCGCGGCCATCGTCGCCACGTCGGATGCCGCGAACGTCTGCCGCTGGAACTCCCCGACCGTCGGATGCGGCCCGACCGCCCGATAGCGGTCGTAGAGCGCGTGGAAGCGCTCGATCCACGCTCCGCCGCCCGACCACGCGGTCATCACCGGAGGCTCGTGGACGACGACCGCGTCGACGTGCTCGGGATGGCGGGTCAGCGTGGCGAGCGCGACAAGGCCGCCGGAGCTGTTGCCGAACAGCGACGCGCGCCCGTCGCCGAGGTGCTCGGCGAGGCGGCGGACGTCGTCGGCGTCGGTCTCGATCCGGCGCTCGTAGTCCTGCGGCCCGCGCAGGTAGCTGCGCGAGAACCCGCGGCGGTCGAAGACGACGGCCGTGAAGTGCGGCGCGAGCAGCTCGGCGAGCGGCCGGTAGCTGTCGGCGGCTCCACTCGACGCGGGGACGATCAGCAGGAGCGGCCCGCTGCCGTAGGCCTCGTAGTAGAGCGTGGCGCCCGGGACCTCCAGGTCGCTCATCGGCCTCCGCCTCCTGTCTCGGTGGTCCCCGTGTCGTGGATAGCCAGCTCCGCCAGCGCCTCGACCTGCTCCAGCTCGTCGAACACGGGGTTGAGCAGGACGTGGCTCACGCCCGCCTCCGTGAGTGCCTGCACCTGCTCGGCGCAGTGCTCGGCGTCGCCGACGACGGCGACGCGGTCGGCCAGCTCGGCCGTCCCGTACGCCGCCGCGAACCAGCCGCGCATCCGCTCGCGCGCCCGCGCCGGGTCCGACGTCACCGCGACGTACATGCGCTTGGCGATCGTGAAGCTCGCCGGGTCGCGGCCGTCTGCCTCGAGCTGCTCGCGGACGGTGGCGAGGCTGGCCTGGAACTCCTCGGCGCCGATCGAGCCCGAGGCGATCCAGCCGTCGCCGCGCTTGACGGCGCGCCGCAGCGCCGGTTCGCTGCGCGCGCCGAACCACAGCGGCGGGTGGGGCCGCTGCACCGGCTTCACGACGTTGGCCGGGCCCTTGAGCGTCCACCACTCATTCTCGAAGTCCACCTCGTCCTCGGACCACAGCCTGAGCATCAGGTCGATGCCGTCGAGGTAGCGACGCAGGCGGCGCTCCGGCGAGAGGCCGTAGCGTGCGTAGATCTCGGGCTTGCTCCCGTACCCGAGTCCGACGATCAGTCGCCCGCGGCTGAGCACGTCGAGCGAGGCCAAGGTCTGCGCCAGGCGAACGGGGATCCGCAGCGGGGCGAGCACGACGGCGACGCCGAGGCGCACGTGCGACGTCTGCCCCGCTGCGTGCGCGAGCACGGCCAGGGGGTCGAGGACGGGCGCGCTCGAGAGCTCCGACACCCAGAGGGCCTCGAAGCCGAGCTCCTCGGCGCGCCGCGCGACGATGCCCAGATCGGGCAGCTCGTCGCCAGGAGGGGCGATCTGCGGAAGGCCGATGCCGAAGCTCGTCATCGGCATCGGGGGGTGGCAACGGCGGCGTCGGCGATCACACGCACCTTTTCGGAGTCACGGGTTGTCCCGAGCGGCCCGGGACCGGACGTCCAGTAATACTGCACGACTCAGGCCTTGTCAACGGAAGCAGAAGTGCACAGATCGCGGCAATTTCCCTGCCAGGCTTGGTACTCGGATCCTCAGTTGTGCATCTACAGTTGACAACTCTGTCGCATCCTGTCTAACGTAGACATACGGCGCCTCGGGTGAGGCCGGGCGCCCGCCGGACTGTGAGGAGGAGGGCACCGATGCGACATCAGCCGAGACGAGGCAGCACCCGACGGGGCCGCGCGAGCGACTGATGTCGATGACGGCGCTGCAACGAGTTCCGGACGGCCCCGTGGAAGAGGCGCTGCTCACCGCCGAGCGCGTCAACAAGTCCTTCGGACCGGTGCGCGCGGTCGTCGACGTCGACCTCGCACTCCGCCCCGGCGAGGTCGTGGGACTGGCAGGCGAGAACGGCTCCGGCAAGTCGACGCTGATCCTCACGATCGCGGGCATGCACACCGCCGACAGCGGCACCGTGCGCGTCGGCGACCTCGTGCTGCCCAGCGGCAATCCGCGCGCTGCGCGCGCGGCCGGTGTCGCGCTCGTCACGCAGGAGGGAAGCCTCCACCCCGACCTCTCGGTCGCCGAGAACATCTACCTCGGGCGCGGCCACGCGCGCGGCGCGACCGGAATCGACTGGCGGCGCACGCACGCACGCGCCGGCGAGCTGCTGAGCCGGCTGGGGCTCGACATCGACCCGCGCGCCACCGTCGGCGCGCTTCCGAGCGACCAGCGCCAGCTCGTCGAGATCGCCCGCGCGATCTCCATCGACGCGCGCGTGCTGCTGCTCGACGAGGCCACGAGCTCGCTCGACCACGTGCAGGTCGAGCATCTCTTCCGGGTCGTGCGCCGCTTGCGCGACCAGGGCGTCGCGGTCGTCTTCGTCTCGCACCGGATGGCGGAGCTCGCCGCCGTATGCGACCGGATCGTCGTGCTGCGCGATGGCGTGCGGGTGGCGGAGGACGACGCGTCCGCCGTCGACGAGCGCTGGCTGCTGCGCCACATGGTCGGGCGCGACATCGACATCCCCGAGAGCGCCGGCGGCTCCGCCGACGGGCCGGTGTGCCTTGAGGTCCGCGGCCTGAGCGACCGCGAAGGTCGCCTGCACGACGTGTCGCTGAGCGTACGCGAAGGCGAGATCGTCGCGCTCGCAGGGCTGGTGGGCGCGGGGCGCACGGAGCTGCTGGAGACGATCGCCGGCGTGCGCCCGCGCGCGCACGGGTCGGTCCTGCTCGGCGGCGAGCCGCTCGGCACGAGCCCCGCGGCGACGCTCTCCCAGCGCGTCGCGCTGCTGCCCGAGGACCGCAAGGTGAAGGGGCTCGTGGCGACGATGAGCGTCTCCGACAACCTCCTGCTGCGGCCGGAGCGGTGGCTGCGGCGGCTGCGCGACCGGCGCGCCGAGCATCGCTGCTCCGGCGACTGGGTGGAGCGGCTCGGCATCCGCACGGCGGGCGTGGGATCGGTCATCACGTCGCTGTCCGGCGGCAACCAGCAGAAGGTGCTGCTCGCGCGCTATCTCAACGGCGATCCGCGCCTGCTGCTGCTCGACGAGCCGACCCGCGGCGTCGACATCGGGGCGAAGGCCGAGATCGCGGAGACGATCCGCCGCGTCGTCACCTCGGGCATGGCCGTGCTGATGGCCTCGTCGGAGCTTCCGGAGGTCTTGTCGCTCGCCACCCGCGTGCTCGTGATGCGCGACGGCCGCATCGTCGCCGAGCTGACCGGCAGCGGGCTCACGGAGGAGGACATCATCGACCACGCCGTCGGCGTTGAGGAGGAGGATCGTGTCTAGCTCGACCATCACGGAGGCCGCGCCCGTCGCACCGGCGCGCCGCGTCGGCCCACGCCTCCTGCTCGCGGCGCTCGCGAACCCGGCCTCGATCCTGTTCGTGCTCTGGATGCTCGTGTTCTGGGGCTTCGCCGTCACCCAGCCGGCGTTCCTGACCACCGGGAACGTGCGCAACATGCTCAACCAGACGTCGATCCTGTTCGTCGTCTCGATCGCGGCGACGATGGTCGTGCTGATGGGCTCGATCGACCTCTCCGTCGGCGGCCTGCTCGCGCTCGCGGGGCTGCTGCTGGTGGCGACCAACCACGGCCTTCCCGAGTGGCTGGGGCTCGTGCTCGTGCTGATCGCCAGCGTGACGCTCGGGGCGATCGTGAACGGGCTGCCGATCGCCTACCTGCGCATGAACCCGTTCATCGTGACGCTGGGCAGCGGGATCGCCTTCCGCGGGCTCGCGAACGTGCTCACGGATGGGAACACCTACGTGCTCAACCACGCCTCGATCTCGGTCACGCTGGCGACCGAGTCGCTCGGGCCGATCCCGATCCCGGTGATCGTCATGGGCGTCGTGCTCGGCGTCATCTACTTCGTCCTGCGCCGCACCTACTTCGGCCGCGACGTCTACGCGATCGGCGGCAACGAGGAGGCGGCCGCGCTCGCCGGCATCCCGGTGAAGCGGGTGCGGCTCCTCGTGTTCGTGATCATGGCGCTGGTGGTGGGCCTCGCGACGATCCTGCAGGCCGGCCGCCTCTCCTCGGTGGCGCCGACCGCCGGCGTGGGCCTCGAGTGGACCGCGGTCGCCGCGGTGCTGCTCGGCGGCACGAGCGTCTTCGGCGGCCGCGGGTCCGTGATCGGCACAGCCATCGCCGTGCTCCTGCTGGCGACGATCGGCAACGGGCTCAACGTCAGCGGCGTCGCCTCGTTCTGGAACGACGTCGTCACCGGGACGATCCTGATCCTCGCACTCTTCCTCGAGCAGCTTCGCACCCGATTCCTCGTCAAGTGACCGCCTCACCCTCGTGCACGCGCGACGCGCGTGTCGGAAAGGAAGCAGCAATGGCCAAGTTGAGGACAATCCTCGTTGCCCTCGCCGTCGTCGCGATGACGTTGCTCATCGCGGCATGCGGCGACTCGTCGGGAGGAGGCAGCGGCACCAGCGGCAGCGGCAACCGCTCCTTCAAAGTGGGGTACTCGCTGCCGTCGTCGCAGGAGCCGTCGCTGAAGGCGATGAGCGACGCGGCGACGAAGGCGATCGAGGCCGCCGGCGGCACGGTCGAGCTTCGTGACGCCGCACTGGACCCGAACAAGCAGGTGAGCGACATCCAGGGCTTCATCGATCAGCATGTCGACGTGATCATCGCGGGCCCGGCGCTGGTCCCGCAGGCGCTCACGGCCGCGCTCAAGCGCGCTCAGGACTCCGGCATCAAGGTGCTCGCCTGGCAGTGGAGCTACAACGCCCAGACGCTCGGCGGCGGCGCGCCGGATGCGCCGATCGACGCCCAGGTGCTCACCGACACGCCGACGCTGGGCGCGGACCTCGCGACGGACGTCGACAGAGCGAGCGGTGGCGGCAAGGGCCAGGCGATCTTCGTCGGCCTGCCGTTCCCGGTCACCGGGGTGGACGCCCTCTATGGTGGCTTCCAGAGAAAGATGAGCGAGCTTGGCGACACCGTCCTCGCGAGAGTGGCGAACAAGTCCGGCAACCCCGAGGGTGCTGCGCAGGTCGTCGCCGACGCGCTCACGCGCTATCCGCAGGCCAACGCGGTCGTCGCCTACAGCGGCTCGGCCGGACTCGGCGTGGCCGCGGCGGTCAGATCCGCAGGCAAGCAGATCCCGGTGTTCGCCGGCGCGCTGACGCCGGACACGGTGGAGGCCATCAAGGCCGGCAAGATCGCCGTGGGCTACGACAACAAGCCGGTCGAGAACGGCATGGCGCTCGGCAAGCTGGCGGCCTCCGCGGCGGGCTCGGGATCCGGTGGCGCGTGGAAGCGCACGGTGGTCGTCCATGCGGTGCCGTTCACGCAGGAGACGATCTCGTCGTGGGTGCCGTGGGACCAGCAGCTCGCCGACGCGAGATGACCGCGCAATCGAATGACACGCAGCGCGTCGCCGTCGTGACGGGAGCGGGCCGGGGCATCGGGCTCGCGATCGTGGAGGCGCTCGCCGACGACGGATATTCCGTCGTCGGCGGCGCCCGCACCGTCACGGATGCGCTGCGAAACGCGGCATCGTCGGCGCTCGAGCTCGATCTCGCCGCCGCCGGCGGCCCCGAGCGCCTGATCGAGCACGCGCTCGATCAGCACGGCGGGATCGACCTCCTCGTCAACAACGTCGGCGGGGTGTCCAACCCCGCCGGCGGCTTCCTCGAGCTCGACGACGCGGCATGGCAGCTGACGCTCGACGCGACGTTCCTGTCGGCGGTCCGTGCGACGCGCGCGGCGCTGCCGAGCCTGCTCGAGCGCCAGGGCGCGATCGTCAACATCGCCTCGATCAGCGCTCAGATGCCGTCGCCGCGCCTGGTCGCCCAGTCCGCCTCGAAGGCGGCGCTGCGCAACCTCGGCGCATGCCTCGCCGAGGAGTTCGGCAGCCGCGGCCTGCGCGTGAACACGATCTCCCCCGGTCCGGTCTGGACCGACGTGTGGATGGCGCCCGGCGGTCCCGGGGACATGCTGGCGCGCCGGCTCGGAATCCCGTCCGAGGAGGCGAAGGACCGCCTGCCCGAGAAGCTCGGCATGAGCACGGGGCGCTTCACCGAGCCGGCGGAGGTCGCTGCCCTCGTCGTGCTGCTGGCGTCCGGCGCGGTCCCGAACATGAACGGCTCAGATCTCGTCGTTGACGGCGGGATGCTGAAGACCGCCTGACCGGCGTCCGTGCCTACGAACATGGCGACGAACGTGACGGGCACGACCGGTGACTCCTGCGGCAGCAGCTCGACCGTGGCGATCGTCGGTGCGACCGGCGACCTCGGCTTCGGGCTTGCGTTGCGCCTTGCACAGGCCGGCGTCCCGGTCGTGATCGGCTCGCGCGACGCGGCTCGGGCCGCCGAGGCGGCGGAGCGGGTGCAGGAAGCCGTTCCGGGCGCGAACGTCCGCGGCCTCGCGAATCCCGAGGCGGCGTCCGCGGCTGAGGTCGTCGTGCTGTCCGTCCCGTTCGCCACGCAGGCGAGCACGCTCAGATCGATCAGACCCGCGCTGACCCCCGGGACGGTCCTGCTCGACGTCACCGTCCCGCTCGCGACCGCCGTCGGGGGACGCCCGACGCGCACCCTGATCGTGTCGCAGGGCTCGGCCGCGCAGCAGGCGCAGGAGCTCGTGCCCGAGGGCGTCAGCGTGGTGTCGGGGTTGCACACGGTCGCCGCCAAGCACCTCGCCCAGCTCGAGCACCCGCTCGACGAGGACGCGCTCCTGTGCAGCGACGACAGAGTCGCGAAGCAGCGCATCGCCGCGCTGCTCGGTCGCATTCCGGGGCTGCGTCCGGTCGATGCCGGTCGCCTGGAGAGCTCGCGCATCGTCGAGCAGATCACGGCGCTGACGATCGGCATCAACATCCGCCACAAGGCGACGGCAGGCCTCAAGCTCACGGGCCTCCCACCGAGCGGCTCGTTCGACGCTTGAGCGCCTCGTCGAAGAGCGCCTAGCCGCGCCTGAAGCCGCCCCGATCCGTACCATCCTCTGCTCCCCCGCCGATGAGGAGGGCAGGATGAAGCGGTTCCGTTGCGCCGACGTGGTCCCCGACTGCACGGCGCGCTTCGAGGCAGAGAGCGAGGCCGGGCTGCTCGCACAGGTCGTGCGCCACGCGCGCGACGACCATGGGATGGAGCACGTGCCGCACGACGTGCTCGACGCCGTAAAGGCGCACATCGAGGACGTCCAGTAGGCGCGTCTACGCGGCGGGCGGACGATCCGCCGCGTGGGCGAGCGCCTCGACGAGCCGTTCGAACGGGACGACCCCCGCGTGGTCGCCGTTCGCGCCGCGGCAGACGAGCGGGTCGAAGCGCCGCTCCGGGGGACGCAGCAGCGCTCGCTGCGCTGCCGCCGCGAGGCCGTCGGTGACGCGGAACGCCTCGGTCGCGCCGCCGACCTCCCACGCCGGTGACGCGGGCCCCGATTCGACGAGCGGCGCGAGCGACCCCGGCTCCAGCATCGCCGCGCCGCGCTCGCGCACGTAGCGGGACAGCGCGAACGCGATCGGCATGAGCGTCTTCGCGCGCACGCCGATCAGCGGTCCCTGTGCGAGCGGCACGCGCAGGCGCATCAGCGCCTCGAGCTCCTCCGCCCGCGTGACGCCTCTGGCGACCAGCGTCGTCCCGAAGCGGCTCGCGAGCCGCTCGATCTCGAACAGCAGCGCGCGCTTGGCGGGCGTGCGGTCGAGGTCGGCGACGAGCGTGCCTTCGAGCTTCGCCAGCTCCGGCCGCACGAGCGCCGCATGACGCAGCACGCCGTCCTCGCCGCCGATGTGATCGACGGCGAAGCGGGCGCCCGCCGCGCGCAGCTCCTCCACGCACGCGACGAGGCGCGCCTCGTCGCGTCTGGCGACGCGCGGCACGAGCTCGATCACCAATCCGTCGAGCCGCGACGCCTGTGCGAGCGCGCGTCTGACCGCCTCGCGCAGCAGCGTCGCCGGCCGCACGTTGAACGCCAGGAAGCAGCCGTCCGGCAGCGCCTCGCGCGCGTGCATGACCGATGCGACGACGAACGCATCGAAGTCCGGTTCGCGGCCGCGGCGAAGCGCCTCGGTGCGCCACTCCTCAGGGGCGATCGCGTCCGGGAAGCGCTCGAGCGCCTCGTACCCGCAGATCGTCCCGCGCGCGAGGTCGGCGATCGGCTCGTAGACGAGGCGGCAACGGCCGCTCCGGTCGATCAGCTGCTCGGGCCTCACCCGTTCGAGCGGTGCGAGGGCGTCTGGCGGTCGGCCGCCTCGCGGCGGACGCGCCCCGCCGCCACCCCGCGCTCGGATGCCGGCCCGCGCGGGGCGGCGATGCCGAGCACGCGCATCGCCTTCAGCCCGAACGAGAGCTTCTCGCGGCCGTCGGTCGAGTTGACGTCCAGGCCGGTGATCTCGCGCACGCGCTCGAAGCGGTAGCGGACCGTGTGGCGGTGCGTGATCAGCCGCGCAGCGGTCGCGTTCACGTTGCCGTCGCACTCGAGGAACGTCTCGAGCGTCCCGACGAGATCCGAGGTCTCGTACTGCTCGTCGTAGGCGACGAGCTTGCTGACGGTCTCGTCGTAGAAGCGCTTGAGCTCCGCCGGGTCGCTCATGTGCGGCAGCAGCAGCTGGTAGGTGCCGGTGTCGTCGTAGGCGAGCAGCGCCTCGTCCGGGTCGCCCTCGACGACGTTGGCGGCCAGCAGCGCCTCGTTGCCGGCGCGGTGCAGGTCGACCGGGTCGCGCGCGACGCGGCTGCGCCCGACCGCGAACGCGAAGCCGCTCAGGTTCGCCTCCAGCTCGCGCAGCACCGTCGCGGCGACGCGCCGGCCGGCCTCGCCGTCGGGGTCGGGCGCGAGCACGACGACCTCGTCGCCGTCGCTCTCGCGCGTGGCGGCGGCGATCGCGCCCGGAGCGATCGAGCGCGCCCCGCGCTCGGCGAGCGCGAGCAGGCGCGACCGCCAGTCGTCGTCGGTCGGCGTGCGGGCGTGCGCGCGCACGACGACCACGCTGCCGCCGCGGTCGAGCGCGATGCCGAGCTCCTTGCCGCGCGCGACGAGGTCGTCCCGGTCGCGGATCTCGCGAGCGAGCACGGCGTGCACGAACTCGGCCGCGGCCGCCTCGGAGGCGCGCTCAGGCCCACGCACGCGCTCGACCTCGGAGGCGACGAGCGTCGTGACCAGCGGGAGCAGCGCTCGCGGCGCGGACTCCGCCTCTCGCCAGCGCACGCGCAACTGCCCGACCGCCGCGTCGGCGACGCGCAGCTCGACCCGCTCGACCCCGTCGGCCTCGCGCAGCAGCGCCCGCTCCTCGGCCGGCGAGCGGGCGGCGACCGCGAGCACGACGCTCGTGCGATCGATCAGTACGAGGCTCGCGTCAAGCGCCCGCGCAGCGGCGCGCACGATCTCCGGCAGGCCGGCGCCGCCGGCGACCGCCTCGGTGATCGCCTCGAGCGCCCGCAGGTCGGGCGTCGACGCCGTCTCGTCGCGCGCGTGCGGTGGCATCGCGCGATTGTACGGCGCCTTTCCGGATCGTCCGTCGCAGGATCAACCGTCGCGGAACGGATTCACGACGCGAACCCCGCCGTAGTCGACCGCATCGCTGAGATCTTCCGAGAGGACGATCTCGCAGCCGAGCGAGCGCGCGGCTTCCAGGATCGCCGCATCCCAGTAGGAGATGCGAAAGCGGTCGCAGGTGGCGAGCGCCGCCGCCATCACCTCCGCGGTGACCGGCGCGACCGGGAAGCGCCGGAACGACTCGATGAGCGCGACCGCGTCGGCATGGCCGATCGCGTCGGATCGAGTCGCGCGCGTCGCCTGCACGTAGAACTCCTGCAGCACCTGCACCGAGAGCGCGAGGTCGCGCTCTGCCATGAGCTCCTTGGCGCGATCGGCCTTCGGCTGCTCGTCCGGATCCCCCGAGATCGCGTAGAGCAGGATGTTCGTGTCAGCGAAGCGCACGCTCGTGCACGGCTGCGCGGCTCAGCCGGTCGGCAGCGCGGAAGCCGCGGATCCGCTGCTGAACCGCGTGCTGCTGCGCCTCGAGGCGAGCGAACTCGCCGTCGCGGTCGGCGAGCGACCCGAGGAAGTCTCTGACGAGTGCGCTCACCGAGCTGCCCTGCTCGGCGGCGCGCACGCGCGCCGCTCGGTAGACCTCGTCCGCGACCGTGACCGTGATGTTCTTCACGGCTTCACGCTAGCACAGTTCCACAGGAACTGTGCTGCACAGCTCAGAAGTAGCGCGGCCAGAGGTAGATCACGGCCGCGCCGGCGAGGATGCCGACGCCGATGAACGCGCCGAGCACCCACAGCGTGAGCACGCCGGCGACGACCCGCTCCCACGCGCGCTGGTAGGAGGAGACGACCGGCAGGACCACCAGGCCGACGAAGGCGGCGATGCCGGCGACGCCGGCGCAGATCGCGACGAGCTGGGTGATCGCGTCGTGGCTCATGCGCTGGCGTCATCGTGCCACACGCCACGGACCGCCGCGAACGCGGCGTCGACCGGGCGCGCGCCGACCGCACCGGGGAAGCGGGCCTGCAGCTCCGCGGCGGCCGCCTCGGCGTGGGCTGGGCCGTCAGGACCCTCGAACAGCCCGACGACCGTCGGGCCGGAGCCGGACACGAGCGCATGGTCGGCGCCGGCCGCGCGCGCCGCCGAGAGCGCGTCCTCGATCCACGGACACAGTGAGCGGGCGGCCGGCTCGAGGTCGTTGACGAGCGGCGGCAGCTCGCCGTCCGCGAGCGCCGCCTCGACCTCCGCACGACGGGCGGCGAGGTCGGACGGGTCGCGCGCGAGCCCGAGCCGGTCGGCCGCGCGGAACACGTCCGGCGTCGACAGCGCGTGCGGCGAGGGCAGCACGAGCACGCCATGCGTGGGCAGCGGGGACAGCGGCCGGACCTCCTCGCCGGCCCCACCGACGAGCACCGGCCCGGGCGCGATCTGCGACGGCACGTCGGCGCCGAGCCCGGGCGCCAGACGCGCGAGCAGCGGGTCGTCGCCGCCGCGGCCGGCCGCGTGCGCCGCAAGCCGCAACGCCGCCGCCGCGTCGCCGGACCCGCCCCCCATGCCCGCCGCGATCGGCACGCGCTTGACGATCGTCAGCCGCACCGGCGGCCCCTCCCAGCCGCTCGCGGCGCGGAACGCGCCGAGCGCCGCGCCGGCGAGGTTCGGCCCCTCGACGCCGGCGCACACGACCTCGTCGTCTCCCGCCGCGCAGGCCATGTCCCCCGCACCGGGCGCGGCCGCCACCAGGGCGCCGCCGGGCAGCGGCTCAAGCGTCAGCTCGTCCGCGAGCGACAGCGGCTCGATCACGGACACGAGCTCGTGCAGCCCGTCCGCGCGCGTGGAGCCGAGGAACAGGCAGAGGTTCGTCTTGCCGGGCGCGAGCGCGTGCAGCGTCACGTCGCCACACGCTCCCACAGCTCGCGCAATCGCTCGGGCGAGAGCCGCTCGGCGCGCACGTCGACCGGCTCGCCGAGCGCCTCCAGCGCCGCGCGCACGGCATCGCGATCGGCGACGCCCGCAAGCGCGACCGACCGCGCAAGCGCCTTGCGCCGGTGCGCGAACGCGCCCTGCACGAACGCGCGCAGGCGAGCCGGGACGGGCGGCGCAGCGGCACGCCGCTCCAGCCCCACGAGCACCGAGTCCACGTTGGGCACGGGATGGAACACCTGCCGCGAGATCGGCCGCAGCACGCGTACCTCGCACGCGAGCTGTGCGAGCACCGAGGGCACGCCGTACGCGGCCGTGCCGGCGTGCGCGGCGAAGCGCTCGCCGACCTCCTTCTGCACCATCGCGACCCAGCGATTGACCGACGGCAGCTGCTCGACCGTGCGCAGGATCGCGCCGGCGGCGATCCCGTAGGGCAGGTTCGCGACGACCTTCGTCGGCGCCGGATCGAGGCCCGCGAGGTCGAGCGCCATCGCGTCCTCGAGCCACAGCGTCGCGCGCGCGCCGAACGGGTCGAGCGCGTCGCGCAGCGCCGGCTCCAGCGAGCGGTCGACCTCCACCACGTGCACGTGCGCCACGCGCTCGGCGAGGTGCTCCGACAGTACGCCGACACCCCCGCCGATCTCCAGCACGACGTCATCGGGCGCAAGCTCCGCAGCGCGCGCGATCACGTCGAGGATGTTCGAGTCGATCAGGAAGTTCTGGCCGAGGTCGCGCTTCGGCCGGATCCCAAACGCCTGCATGCGCCGGAGCGTGGGCTGAGTCGGCGTGCTCACCAGCCGAACAGCTCGGCGGCGTTGCGCTCCACCTGCGCCTCCAGCTCCTCGTAGGAGACGCCCCGCTCGGCCGCGACCACTTCCGCCGTCAGCGTCACGTTCGCCGGCTGGTTGCGCTCCTTGCGCACCGCCTGCGGCGTGAGGTACGGCGCGTCCGTCTCGACCAGCAGGCGGTTGGCGGGGACCTCGCGCGCGGCCTCGCGCAGCGCCCGGTTCGGCGGGTAGGTGACGTTGCCGGCGAACGAGATCCAGTAGTCGCGCTCGAGGCAGGCGTCGAGCCGGTCGGGCATCGAGAAGCAGTGCAGGATCACTCTGAGGCCGTCCGCCTGGCCACCGAGCATCGACAGCGTGTCGTCGTCAGCCGCGCGCGTGTGGATCACGAGCGGCTTGCCGCTCGCGCGCGCGAGCTGCATGTGCGCGGCGAAGGCGCGCTCCTGGTCCTCGCGCGAGGCGGTCTGGCGGTAGAAGTCGAGCCCCGTCTCGCCGATCGCGCGGCAGCGCGGGTGCGCGGCGAGCGCCTTCAGCTCGGCGAGGTCGGCGTCGTCGAAGCCGGTCGCGTGGTTGGGATGGCGGCCGATCGCGACGTAGACCTGCGGGAAGTCCTCGGCCAGCTGCAGCGCGGCGCGGCACGACTCGGAGTCCGTCCCGACCGTCAGCATCCGCCGAACGCCCACGCGCTCGGCCGCCGCCACCAGCTCCTCCGGCGAGAGCGCGCACGACGTCAGGTGCGTGTGGCTGTCGATCACTGGTGCTTGGGGAACAGCGGCTCGAGCTTGGCGACCTCGCCGCCCCAGCCGCTGCCGAGCCGCGCGTCGTCGTAGGTGCGCTCGGGCCGGCCGAGCGTGTCGAGCAGCTTCTGCGTGCTCGCCGGCATGAACGGGTGCAGCAGCACCGTCACCACGCGCAGCCCCTCCGCGAGCGACGCGAGCGTGACGTCGAGCTCGGCCGCCTGCGCGGGGTCCTTCGCCTGCACCCACGGCGCGCGCTCCTCGACGTACTGGTTCAGGCGCCGGATGCGCTGCCAGATCAGCTCCAGCGCCTGGCTCAGCTCGGTCCGGTCGAACAGCTCGGCGAGCTGCGCGGGCAGCTCCTCGAACGCAGGCGCAAGCTGCGGGTCGACGGCGGCCTGCGGCACGACGCCCTCGCGATAGCGCGTAATCATCGCGAGCGTGCGCGACGCGAGATTGCCGTAGTCGTTCGCGAGCTCCGTCTCGTAGCGCGCCTCGAAGCCGGCCGTCGAGACCGACCCGTCCTGCCCGAACGAGACCTCGCGCAGGCAGTAGAAGCGCAGCGCATCGGTGCCGAATCGCTCCATCACCGCGAACGGGTCGAGCACGTTGCCGAGCGACTTGCTCATCTTCTCGCCGTCCATCAGCAGGTAGCCGTGCACGAACAACTTGCGCGGCAGCTCCAGCTCGGCCGCCATCAGCAGCGCCGGCCAGTAGACGGCGTGGAACTTGAGGATGTCCTTGCCGATCAGGTGCACGTCCGCCGGCCAGAACGTCTCCGTCACGTCTGAGCCGTCGCGGCTGCCGAAGCCGAGCGCCGTCACGTAGTTGAGCAGCGCGTCGAACCACACGTAGAAGACGTGGTTGGGGTCCCACGGCACCGGCACGCCCCACGTCAGCTTCCCGCGCGAGAGCGAGACGTCGCGCAGGCCCTGCTTGACGAACGACAGCGCCTCGTTCGCGCGCACCGTCGGCTGGACCCAGTCGGGCCGCTCGGCGAACAGCCGCTCCAGCGGCTCCTGGAAGGCGGACAGGCGAAAGAACCAGTTCTCCTCCTGCTCGCGATCGAGCGGGATGTGATGGATCGGACAGGTGTTGCCCTCCGCGATCTCGTTCTCGGCCTTGAAGTCGGCGCAGCGCGGGCAGTACCAGCCCTCGTACATCCCGAGGTAGGTGTGCCCGTTGTCGTGGACGCGCTGCATCACCTGCTGCACGCGCTCGCCGTGGCGCGGGTCGGACGTGCGGATGAAGAAGTCGTTGCTCGCCTCCAGCTGCGGCATCAGCGCCTGGAAGCGGGCGGCGTTCTCGTCCGCCAGCTGCCCGGGCGTCTTGCCGGCTCTCTCGGCCGCGAGCGCGACCGGCTCGCCGTGCTCGTCGGTGCCGGTGAGGAAGAAGACCTCCTCGCCGCGCTGACGCATGTGCCGCGCGAGCACGTCCGCCGCGATCGTCGTGTACGCGTGCCCGAGGTGCGGCTGCGCGTTGACGTAGTAGATCGGGGTGGTGACGTAGAAGCTCACGGACGCCGAAGCCTAGTTGGCCTGGGCATCCGTCAGCGCGCGGTAGAGCGCGTTCGCCGGCACGCCCGTCAGCTCCGCCACGACAGTCGCCGCCGGGCGTGGCTTGGCGCCCGCGTCGACGAGTCGGCGCAGCGCGTCGAGCGCTGGCGCGAGCGGCGCCTCCGACTCAGGCGCGGCGCCGATCACGAGCACGACCTCGCCCTTCGGCGCCTGCGCGGCGTAGCGCTCGGCCAGCTCGGCGGCCGTGCCGCGCACGACCTCCTCGTGCAGCTTCGTCAGCTCGCGGCAGACGGCGACCGGCCGCGCCGGGTCCAGCTCAGCCAGCACCGCCAGCGACGCCGCCACGCGGTTCGGCGACTCGAACGCGACGAGCGTCTCCGGCGTCGCGAACGCCTGCTTCTGCTCGCCTCTCTTGCGCGGCAGGAAGCCGGCGAAGCGCCAGCGCTCGGCCGGCAGCGCGCTCGCCACGAGCGCCGCGAGCGCCGCGCTCGGCCCCGGCAGCACCTCGACCGCGAGACCGGCGGCGACGCAGGCCTGCACGAGCAGGAAGCCGGGGTCGGAGACGAGCGGCATCCCGGCGTCGGACACCAGCGCGACGTTCGTCCCGTTCTGCATCCGTCTGACCAGCTCGCTCGCGCGCTCGCGCTCGTTGTGCTCGTGATAGCTGAGCAGCTCCGACGAGACGCCATAGCGGTCGAGCAGCGTGCGCGTGCGGCGCGTGTCCTCGCAGGCGATCAGGTCCGCCTCGCGCAGCGCCGAGAGGACGCGCAGCGTCACGTCCTCGAGGTTGCCGATCGGCGTCGGGCAGACGATCAGGCGGCCGGGCATCAGCAAGCCACCATCAGTGCACCGCGTCCCGCAGGCCCTCGAACGCCAACGCCGCCGCGCCGACCAGCCCCGCCTCATGGCCGAACTGCGCCGGCACGATCTGCACGTGCTGCGACATCGTCGGCAGCGCACGCCGCACCGCCTCCGCGCGCGCCGGCGCGAGCAGCAGCTCGCCGGCTGCGATCACGCCACCGCCGATCACGACGACGCTCGGATCGAAGATGTTCATGTAGCTGGCGATCCCGACGCCGAGGTTCGTGCCGATCAGCGTCAGCGCCTCGATCGCCGCCGTGTCGCCGTCGTGCGCGAGCTCGGTGATCAGCGCGCCGCTGATCTCGCGCCCGTCCGCCAGCGCGCGGCCGAGCGCCGAGTCGGGCTGCTCGCCCGCGATCCGTCTGCCTTCGCGCGCGAGCGCGGTGCCGGAGGCGAGCGTCTCAAGGCAGCCGTTGTTCGGGCAGTGCCCCTGGCACGGCGGCCCGTCGAGGTCGATCGTGATGTGGCCGAGCTCCGCCCCCGCGCCGATCGAGCCGCGGAATGGCGCGCCGGCCAGGATCAGCCCGCCGCCGATGCCGGTGCCGATCGTCAGCAGCACGACATCGGTCGCGCCCTGCGCAGCGCCGGCACGCCACTCCGCCAGCGCGGCGACGTTGCCGTCGTTGTCGACCTCGACCGGGAGCCCGAGCCGCTCGGCCATCAGGTCGCGGAACGGGACATCTCTGAGCGGCAGGTTCACGGCCATCGTCGCCATTCCGCGGCGCTGGTCGATCAGACAGGGAATGCCGAAGCCGACCGCGGTCACCTCGTGCGTCGTCGCTGCGCGCGCCTCTTCGACCGCCTCGACGGCCATGTCGAGCACCTCGCGCTGGCCCAGGCCGTGGACCGCGCGATGGACGCGGTGGTGGACGTTGAGGTCCGCGTCGACGACACCGGCAAGCAGCTTCGTGCCGCCGAGATCGACCCCGATAACGCACTCCGGCGACATCTCGGCCACTATAGAACGGCATGGCAGACGACCGTGACGACGTCTCGCGGCGCGGCGAGCGGCCGGCGTACACGCTCTATCGCTCCAGGCCCCGCGGCCTGCGCGAGCGCGTCGGCGGCGAGGAAGCCGGCCTCGACGAGCTGCGCGGCGGCGGCCCGCGCGACCCGCGACCGCCCCGGCCCCGCCGCCGGCTGCTGCCGCGCCCGCGACCGCGGCGTGGGCCGCTGACGCCCGGGCGGGTGGTGAAGTGGATCGCGCTCGCGATCGGCGCGTGGCTGCTGCTCTCGCTCGTGCTGTTCCTGCTCAGCGCGCAGATCGAGAAGGGCAAGGTCTCCGGCGAGGCGAAGGCGGCGCTGAGATCGGCCGGGCCGCTGCCGTTCTCCGCGAACACGATCCTGATCCTCGGCTCCGACGCGCGCCCCGAGGGCTCGAAGGAGCCGGGCGCGAACCCCGGCGGGCCGAGTCGCTCCGACACGATCATGCTGTGGCGCGTCGGCGGCGGCCATGCCTCACGCCTGTCGATCCCGCGCGACACGGTCGTCGACATCCCCGGCCACGGCCGGCAGAAGATCAACGCGGCCTACGCATTCGGCGGCGCGGCGCTGTCGATCCAGACGATCTCGCAGTACCTCGGCATCCCGATCAACCACCTCGTCGAGGTCGACTTCACGAACTTCCCGAAGCTCGTCGACGCGCTCGGCGGCGTGGACGTCAGAACCGGCCGGGTGTGCTCGAAGATCAACGGCGGCCGCGCAAACGGCGGCGTGACGCTCGACCTGCACAGCGGCACGCACCACCTCAACGGCAGACAGGCGCTCGCGCTCGCGCGCACCCGCAAGAACGACTGCAACCCCGCCGAGAACGACCTCACCCGCGCGAGACGCCAGCAGCAGATCCTGTCGGCGATGAAGAGCCGGCTGTTCGCGCCGACGACGTTCCTGCGGCTGCCGTGGGTCTCCTGGTACACGCCGAAGACGATGCGCACCGACATGGGCGGCGCGACGCTGCTCGGCTTCTTTGCCGCCGCAGCGACGAGCGGCTCGCCGCCGGTCGAGGTGCTGAGACCCTCGGCGTTCGAGACGCTGCCCGACGGCGGCTCCGGCCTCGTCGTCTCCGACGCCGACAAGCAGGCGGCGGTGCAGCGGTTCCTGGGCGGCTGACCGTCAGGCGGGCGCGGGCACGACGACGAAGCGCCACCTCGCCACGACGTCGCCGCTCACCGACCAGCGCACCACGTATCTGCCGGGCGGGAAGCGCAGCGGTGTGATCGTCGCGACGCCCGCGGCGCCGGTGGTGATCGTGAAGCAGGTGCGCGTGCTCGGGGAGACGTCGCGGCGGCGCACGCACGTGCGGACGGCCGTGTGCGCCTGCTTGGCGTCGGTGAAGATGAGGTCGGCCGCAGCCCGGCCCGTCGACGCGCTCGCCGCGAGCCGGTGCGTGGGGTTGCGCAGCGCGTCCGTCACCTGGCCGGTGAAGCGCGGCGAATCGCCGGACGCGCCGGCCGACGCCGCCAGCAAGCCCCCGATCGCCAGCGCCAGCGCGGGGCGGCTCCTACGCCGCGTCAGCCTTCTTCGCGCCGCTGCCGCCGTCGGACGAAGACGACGTGCTGCTGCTTCTGCTGCTCGTGTCACTGCTCGTGCTCTCGCCACTGCTCTTCGCTCTACCCTCGCCGTTCGCGCTTCTCTCACGGGCGCGCTTCTTCGTCCCGTAGTCGGTGTTGTAGAAGCCCGAGCCCTTGAAGTGCACGGCGGGCGCATGCAGCACGCGCGCAGCCGGCGAGGAGCAGACCTCGCACGTCTCGAGCGCGTCGTCGCTCATGCGCTGGATCACCTCGAAGGTGTGCCCCTTCTCGCAGCGGTACTCGTAGATCGGCATCAGGCGAAGAAGGATAGAGTCCGCCGTCGATGACTGACGTCGTGACCATGGAGAAGATCGTCTCGCTGTGCAAGCGGCGCGGCTTCATCTTCCCCTCCTCCGAGATCTACGGCGGGGTCGGGTCGACCTACGACTACGGCCACTACGGCGTGCTGCTCAAGACGAACGTCAAGGGCGAGTGGTGGCGCGCGATGCTGCAGGACCGCGACGACGTCGTCGCGCTCGACAGCGCGATCATCCAGCACCCGAGAGTGTGGGAGGCCTCCGGCCACCTCGCCGGCTTCACCGATCCGCTCGTCGACTGCCGCACCTGCAAGCAGCGCTTCCGGGCGGATCACCTCGACCAGCTGCCGTGCGGCCAGAAGCCGTCCAAGCACGCCGGCGAGGGGCCCGACTGCGACCTCACCGAGGCGCGCGACTTCAACCTGATGTTCGAGACGACGGTCGGGCCGGTGAAGGAGTCGGGCGCAACCGTCTACCTGCGGCCGGAGACGGCGCAGGGCATCTTCATCAACTTCAAGAACGTCCTGCAGTTCTCGCGCAGAAAGCCGCCGTTCGGGATCGCGCAGATCGGCAAGTCGTTCCGCAACGAGATCACGCCCGGCAACTTCGTCTTCCGCACGCGCGAGTTCGAGCAGATGGAGATGGAGTTCTTCGTGCCGCCGGCCGAGTCGCAGAGATGGTTCGAGCACTGGCTCGCCGAGCGCGAGCGCTGGTACGTCGAGCTGGGAATCCGCCCCGACCACCTGCGCCTGCGCGCGCACGACGCCGACGAGCTCTCGCACTACTCCTCCGGCACGAGCGACGTCGAGTACCTCTTCCCGATCGGCTGGAGCGAGCTGGAGGGGATCGCCAACCGCGGCGACTTCGACCTCTCCAGACACGCCGAGCACGCCAACGAGAAGCTCGAGTACGTCGACACGGCGACGAGAGAGCGCTACGTCCCGCACGTGATCGAGCCGGCCGCCGGCGCCGACCGCGCGACGCTCGCGTTCCTCGTGGACGCCTACGACGAGGAGCAGGTCGAGGGCGAGACGCGCACGCTGCTGCGGCTGCATCCGAAGCTCGCGCCGGTGAAGGTCGCCGTCATGCCGCTCGTGCGCAAGGACGGCCAGCCGGAGGTCGCGCGCGAGATCTACGCCGATCTGCGCAAGCGGATGCAGGCCGAGTACGACGAGGGCGGCTCGATCGGCAAGCGCTACCGCCGCCAGGACGAGATCGGCACGCCGTGGGGCGTGACCGTCGACCACCAGACGCTCGAGGATCGGACCGTGACGCTGCGCGACCGCGACACGCTCGAGCAGGTGCGCGTCCCGATCGACGGGCTCGGCGACGAGCTCGAGCGGCGCCTGCGCGCGCCGTGGACGACGCCGAAGCTCGCCGCGGCGTAGCCTCGCGCTCAGCCAGCCCGTGCGCGCGCCACGGCGCCCGTGAGCGCCGCCTCCCACTGTCCCGCGGCGCGGTCGGCCGACTGCGTAGGAGCCCAGGCACGCGCTTGCTCCATCAGCTGCGTGCGCGCGCGGAAGTCGAGCACGAAGCGCTCCAGCGCGGCGTACCACTCGCCGTCGCGGACGAGCATCCCGCCCTGCTGCTCGCCCATCCCCAGATACGGCCCGACCGGCGAGGCCAGCCACATCGCGCCCGCGGCGGCGTACTCCTTGAGCTTCACGTTCGATCGGGCACGGCTGAACGCCGTGTCGGCAAGCGGGGCGAGCCCGATGTCGAACTGGCGCTCGGTGGCGATCAGCTCTTCTATCGCCACCCGGGTGACGTGGGAATGACGGTTCGTCGGCAGCTCGTGACCCCACCCGATCGTCACGACCCGCACGCCCTCGTGCGCTTCGAGCAGCCGCTTCAGGACCCGGTCGATCCTGAGCTTCTTGAAGTCGACGGCATGCTCGCCCGCGGCCGTGATGCCGATGACGACGCCCTGATGGCGGGGACGCTCGAGCCCGACGTGCTCCTGCGCGACATGGTTCTCGATCACCTCGGCATGCTCGACCCCCAGCTCCCGATAGCGGCCGGCGAGATGCGCGCTCGGCGTCGTCATCAGGTTGGCGGTCGCAGCGATCTCGACGCTGCGAGCGAACGCGCGCTTCATGCCTCTGCGCCCGCCGTTCTTGCGATACACGGGCGCGTGGCGCGGCGTCGCAGAGATGTCGTCGTCTTCGTCCCAGACGACGGCGACGCCCTGCCGCGTCAGCTGCCGCACGAGCTCCAGGTCCTCCTCGCCGCAGTGGTGGTGCATCAGGAGGACGTCGAAGCTCGACGGCTCCGCGAGCAGGCGGCGGTAGTCGTGGCGCGCGGGCCACAGCACGCGGTGACCGCGCCGTTCCAGTTCGCGCAGCGGCAGGATCGCGCGGTAGTACGCGGCGGCGGTGCCGTCCATGTACATGGCTGCGATCCGCAGCGCTCTGCCCGTGCGTGCCCCGGCACGCGCCCGGCGCGGTGCCCCAACCCCCATGGGGCCGATCCTCTCAAATACGGAGCTTCGAGGGAAGCGGCGGCTGTCTACGCGTCGGCGATCAGTGCGCGGGCGGCAGCGACCGCCGCCCTGAGCGTCGGGCGAGGATCGAGATCCGACTCGGTCAGGAAGCGCAGCGCGAGACCGTCGGCGAGCGCCAGCAATACGCCGGAGACGGCCTCGGCGCCGTCGCCCAGGCGCACGACGCCCTCGTCCTGCTTGGCGGCCAGCGAGGCCGCGAGCGTCTCGCGCGTCTGCCGGCAGAGCGCCGCCAGCTCACCCGCGATCTCCTCGTTGCGGCGCGAGAGCGTGAACAGCTCGTACATCAGCACGACGAAGCCGGGATCGCGCTCGATCAGGTCCTCGAGGCTGCGAACGAGCGCATCGATGAAGTCGTCGCCGGTTCTCGCGTCGGCCAGCATCGCGCCGAGCGCCGCGAGCCGGATCTCGGCGTCGCGCCGCACGACCTCGACCAGCAGCCGCTCCTTGGTGGCGAAGTAGTAGTGCAGCAATCCGCGCGAGACGCCGGCCTCGCGTGCGACGTGGTCGAACGTCGAGCCGGCGGCGCCGCGCGCCGCGACGCTCGCGCGCATCGCGTCGACGATGCGCTTCGCCTTGTCGCTCTCGAGCGGACGAGGGGTCGGCGTGGTGGGCGTGGTGACGGCCATCGGTCCGATCGTAGTCGGTCGGACGGCCGGCCGGCGTCCCCACCGGCCGGCGAACCCTTCCGGAGCGGCGCTTAGGAGCCCGTCTGCGGCGGCGCGCTCGGCGCGGTGGAGCCGTAGTCGAACTCCTCCTCCTTGCCGAACAGCGCGTCGAGCACCTTCGAGCGCAGATCCTCGCTCAGCGCGAGGGCGATCCCGGCGCCGATCGCGAGCACGAGCAGCTTGCGCATGAAGCCGCCCTTGCGCTTCTTCTTCGGCCCCTCCTTGAGCGCGCTGCCGGCGTCCTTGAGCGCGTCCGCTGCGGTCTTCAGGTCCTTCTGGACCTTCTTGTCGTTGACCGCGTCCTTCGGGCTCTTGCTGTCGGTGATGCGTTCGTACGCGTCCTTCGCGGCCTCGAAGGCGACGCGGAAGTTGTCGCGCAGCTCCTCGTCCTCGGCGAGTCGCTGGACCCACGGACTCGTCGTGGCGGCCGCCGCGCTCGCCGCCTTCCTCGCCTGCTTGGTGCGTGTCGCCATTCGGGCTCCCTTGCGCTCGCTTTGCTCGGATGTGCGGCGAGCATACCCAGCGCCGAGCGGCGCGACGCGCGCCTCAGGCCCGTCTGCGCTGCTCGTCGTAGAGCGTCAGCAGCTCACCGGGCAGCAGGCCGAGGCCATCGGCGATCTGCAGCAGCGTCGTCAAGCGCACGTCCCGGTTGGCCCGCTCGATCTCGCTGATGTGCTTGGTGGCGAGTCCCGACGCGTCCCCAAGCGCCTCCTGGCTCATGTCGCGTTCTCGGCGAGCCCGGCGGACAGCGAGCCCGAAGTCCACCAGCCTGGGGTCGCGCGTCCGCATCTAGAGCGGAAGCCTTAACCCCCGATCGGAGTATATCTACACATGACCAGCGTACTTTTCCCGCTCATAAGTGGACTTCTGGGTCTATTTATGGGAGTATCGGCATGGGGGACAGGAGGCGCCTCGGCAGGGGACCGAGGCGTCTCCCCGGCTTGCGCGCGCGCCGGCGACGGCGGCGACCGCAGCTCAAGCGCCCTGGAGGAGCGCGCGCTCCTCGTCGAAGCGGGTCATCAGCTCGGTCATCGTCATGCCGAGCGCGTCGGCGAGCTGGACCACCGTCGCGAGGGTCGGATCTCTTCTCGCGCGCTCCAGCTCACTGACGTGGTTGCGCGCCAGATGCGCTCTCGCGGCAAGCGCCTCCTGGCTGAGGTCGTGCTCGCGGCGGACACGGCGGAGGACTCGTCCGAAGACGTCTTTCGGGCTTGCCTCCATCGCACCGAAATTCTCATCCTGCTCATGAGTGGTTCTCTACACGTCAGAGATGGATGTTCTCCATATGGAGAGGGAGATTCGTCGTCTCCCGATTGAACGACGACGTATGACGAGCTCTTAGGCCGCGGCGCGGCGCCGCGCGCGACGGGGTGCGAGCGCGAGCGCGAGCACCTCGTCGATGCGCGAGACGAAGTGCAGCTCGAGGTCTCTGCGCAGGTGGACCGGGATCTCGTCGGCGTCCTGCTGATTGCGCGCCGGGGCGATCACATGGCGGATGCCGCTGCGTTGTGCGGCGAGCGCCTTCTCCTTCAGCCCGCCGATCGGCAGGACCTGGCCGGTGAGCGTGATCTCGCCCGTCATCGCGACGTCGGAGCGCACCGGCCGCCCGCTCAGCAGCGACATCAGCGCTGTCGCCATCGTCACGCCGGCGCTCGGGCCGTCCTTCGGGATTGCGCCAGCCGGCACGTGCACGTGCAGGTCATGTCTGGCGAACCAGTCGTCCGCGAGGGCGGCCGGGAGCGAGTCCCGATGCGAGCGCACCCACGAGAGCGCCGCCTGCGCCGACTCGCGCATCACGTCGCCGAGCTGGCCGGTGATCGTCAACTTGCCCGACCCCGGCATCGCCGTCGCCTCGACGAACAGCACGTCGCCCCCGGCCGGGGTCCATGCCAGGCCGGTCGCGACGCCGGGCTCGGACGTGCGGCGGCGCGTCTCGCTGAAGACTCTGCGCTTGCCGAGCAGCTCACGCGCCCGCGCCGCGCTGATCGTCAGCTTGCGTCTCGCTCTGCCCTCGGCGACCTGACGCGCGACCTTGCGGCAGATCGAGCCGAGCTCGCGCTCCAGGCTGCGCACGCCCGCCTCGCGGGTGTACTCGGAGATGACCGCCTTCAGGGCGGCGTCGGCGAAGGCGATCTGCCGCGGCGTCAACCCGTTGCGCGCGATCTGGCGCGGCACGAGGTAGCGGCGCGCGATCTCGAGCTTCTCCTCCTCCGTGTAGCCGGCGAGCTGGATCGTCTCCATGCGGTCGCGCAGCGGCCCGGGGATCGTCTCGAGCGTGTTCGCGGTGGTGACGAACATGACCTCCGAGAGGTCGAACGGCAGATCGAGGTAGTGGTCGCGGAAGGTCGCGTTCTGCTCGGGGTCGAGCACCTCGAGCATCGCGCTCGCCGGATCGCCGCGGAAGTCCGAGCCCATCTTGTCGATCTCGTCGATCATGAAGAGGGGGTTCTTGGTGCCGGCGTCGCGCAGGGCGCGCACGATCACCCCCGGCATCGCGCCGATGTAGGTGCGGCGGTGGCCGCGGATCTCCGCCTCGTCGCGCACGCCGCCGACGCTGATGCGCTCGAATCTGCGCCCCAGCGCCCGCGCGATCGATCTGCCGAGCGACGTCTTGCCGACGCCGGGCGGACCGACGAGGCAGAGGATCGAGCTGGTACTGCCGGCGTCGTCCTCTCTGTCCGCCATCAGCTTGCGCACGGCGAGGAACTCGATGATGCGGTCCTTGACCTGCTCGATGTCGTAGTGGTCCTGGTCGAGCACTCTGCGCGCGTGCCGCAGGTTGAGGTTGTCCTCCGTGCGCGCGCTCCACGGCAGCGAGGCGATCCACTCCAGGTAGCTGCGGATCACGCCGTGCTCGGCTGCCGCCGGCGGCAGGCGCTCCAGCCGCGCCAGCTCGCGGTCGACCTGCCCGCGCACCTCCTTCGGGAGATCGAGCGCTTCCAGCTGCTGGCGCAGCTCGTTCGCCTCCGCCTGCATCTCGTCGCCCTCGCCGAGCTCGTCCTGGATCGCTCTCAGCTGCTGGCGCAGGAAGTACTCGCGCTGCGTTCTGTCGAGCTCCGACTGGACCTGCGACTGGATCTTCGAGCCGAGCGCGACGACCTCCAGCTCGCGCGCAAGGATCTCCGACAGGCGCCGCAGCCGCTTCGCGACGTCGCGCTCGCTCAGCAGCGCCTGCTTCTCCTCGGTTCTCAACCGCAGCGCGCCGGCGATCAGGTGGCTCAGCGCACCCGGATCGTCGAGGTTGGCGACCGCCACATGCAGCTCCTCCGGCAGGTACGGAACCTGCTCGACGATGTTCGTGAAGGTCGCCTGCACGTTGCGCACGAGCGCGAGCAGCTCGGGCGTCTCCGTCGTCGATATGTCCGGCAGCTCCTCGACCTGCGCGACGAGATACGGCTCGGTGCGGGCGTAGCCGGTGACGCGGATCCGCTGCGTCGCCTGCACGAGGATCCGCAGCGTGCCGTCGGGGACCTTCAGCATGCGGGCGACGACGCCGGCGACGCCGACGTCGTAGAGCTGATCCGGGCCGGGTGCCTCGATCTCCGGGTCGCGGCTGGCGACCATCGCGATCATGCGGTCGCCGCCGAGCGCATCGTTGATGAGCGCCATCGAGCGCTCCTGGCCGACGGCGAGTGGGACGAGCGTCTCCGGGAAGGTGACCGTGTCGCGCAGCGGGAGGACCGGGAGCGTCGCGGGCAACCCCTGTTGGGTCGGCACCTCGATCTCGCGCGCGCCGCCCGGTCTGCCGACCTCGATCATTCCTGCTCTTGCTCGTCGGACGCTTGCGACACCTCGATCTGCACGCTGTGTCGGCGCGTCTCCGGCTGTGCGAGCGGCAGCTCCACGCGCAGCAGCCCATCTTCGTAGACAGCTCTCGCGTCTTCGGGCCGCACGTCCGCACCGAGCTGCACGACGCGGCGGAACGGCCCGTGCTCGATCTCAACCTGCTGATAGACGCGCCCCTCGCGCTCGATCGCGCGGCGCTCGCCGCTCAGCACCAGCTCGCGCCCCTGGATCTCCAAGCCGAGCCGATCGGCGTCGATGCCGGCGAGCTCCGCCGTCACGATCGCGCGCGGTGGGTCGTCCGCGTAGGAGACGTCGACGGCAGGCGAGAAGCCGGCGCGCTTGCGCGGCGCGATCCCGGAGCGGTGGAACACGTCGCCGAACAGCTCGTCCATCTCGCGCCGCATGCGCTCGAAGTTGGCGAACAGATCCCGCTCAGGAGGCACGGCAGCAAATCTACCCGCTTCGTGCGGGGCGCTCAGATCTCGTAGACGGAACGCTCGCCGGCCAGCTCGACGTTGCCGCCGAAGGCGCGCTCCGCCTCCGTCCGCGCCCACGCGGCGTCGTGGGCGTCGGAGAAATGCGTCAGCACGAGCCGGCGCGCGCCGGCCCGCCGTGCGTGCTCGCCCGCCTCCGCGGGCGTGAGGTGGCCGCGGCAGCCCTCCTCCTCGGGCTGCTCAAGCGTCGCCTCGAGCATCAGCAGGTCGGTCTCGCGCGCAAACGTGACGATCGCGTCGTTCGGCCGGCAATCCGCGCCGTACGTGAAGCTGCACTCGCCGTCACGGACCTGAACGGCATGCGTGCGGATGAAGTGCGGCACCTCGTGGAAGCGCACGCGCAGCGGGTCGAGCGCGAGCTCATCGCTCGCGTCGTACTCGTGCAGCTCGAAAGCCTCCTCGATCAGCTCCTCGGCGTCCCAGGCGCTGGTCACGCGGCGGAACGTCTCGCGCGCACCCGGCGGGGCGTACAGCACAGGCCGCGCCCTTGCGAGCTGCGCCTCACGTGAGTACGTGAGCGCGTATGCATACGGCACGAGGTCGAAGAAGTGGTCGGCGTGCAGGTGAGAGATCACCACGGCAGAGACGTCGGTGAAGGGACGCGCGGCGCGCAGCTTGCCGAACACGCCGTTGCCGCAGTCGAGCAGCAGGCAGCGACCGCCGGCCTCGATCAGGTATCCGCTGCAGGCCCCGTCGGCGTCCTGCCAAGCCGGCGACTTGCCCAGCACGGTGATCTTCATGAGCGTGGAGCTCCCACGACGCGCGGGATCGTAACCGCACGAGCGTGGTGAGACGCGCTCACGTGTGAAGCGAGGCTTGTTCCTGCGCTGTGGGGAAGGCCCACACGGACTGCGTTCGGCGCTCCTGGCGGAACTGGAACCGCAGCTGGCGAGGTGGACGCAGCCCATCGGGATGAGCCGGTCGGAAGGTGGCGCACGGTTCGTCGTCCGGAAGCGCACACAGCAGGTTGGCGCGGAAGAAGCACTGCTCGCAGCTCACTCTCCCGGCGCCTCTACGACCCTTCGCCATCCTGCCGCTCAACCTCCCACGCCGCTCGCCCGTCGTTCCAGGAGCGGCCATGAAAGCGAACCGTGCTCGGCGCCTCAACGTCGTTTTTCGCAAATCGCAGGAACTTTCGCCTGGAGGTGGAAAGTACCTGCAAATAGCCACTTTCCACGCGGCCGGGACAGAAACGCCCCGCATTTTGCGGGGCTTTCCCGCCAGCGACTGCGAGCAAGGCGGTTGTCATGCTACGGGCGCGATGCGCGTCCTCGTCACCGGTGTCAGCGGCTTCGTCGGAGCACGTCTGGTGCCGCGCCTGCAACGGGAGGGCCATGAGGTGCGCGGCTTCGCCCGCGACCCCCGGCGCGTGACGGTCGACGTCCCGCTCGTCGTCGGCGACGCGGTCGCCGGCACCGGTCTCGACGCGGCCCTCGACGGCATCGACGTCGCGTACTTCCTGATCCACTCGATGGAGCCGGCGACCGAGGCGACGACCGGCGGCTTCCAAGCACGCGAGCGGGCAGCCGCGGAGCGCTTCGCCGTAGCCGCCCGCAGCGCGGGGGTGCAGCGAATCATCTACCTCGGCGGCCTCGTCCCGCAGGAGGCGGCCGCCTCGCCGCATCTGGCGAGCCGGCTCGCGGTCGAGCGGGTGCTGCTGGAGACGCTGCCCGACTCGACCGCGCTGCGCGCCTCGATCGTGATCGGTGCAGGCTCCCGCTCGTTCCGCTTCCTCGTGCGCCTGATCGAGCGGCTGCCGCTCGTCGCGCTGCCCTCCTGGCGCGACCATCGCACCCAGCCGATCGACGAGCGCGATGTGATCGAGGCGCTCGCCCGCGCCGCGAGCGCACCTGCCGCTGCTGGCCGCTCGCTCGACGTGGCCGGGCCGGACGTCGTCAGCTACGGCGAGCTGATCGCACGGATCCGCGACCTGATGCTGGTGCGGCGCCCGCTGTGGCGGCTGCGTCGGTCGCCGGGCCGCGTCGCGACGGGGTCAGTCGCCAGCCGCGTCGCAGCGGCGATCGCCGGCGAGCGATCCGAGCTCGTCGGCCCCCTGATGGCGGGGCTGGCGAGCGACCTGCTGCCGCGCGACGCTCAGGCGTCGGCGGTGCTGGGCCTGCGGCTGCATTCGCTCGACGCGGCGATCGAGCACGCGCTCCGCGAGTGGGAGGAGCACGAGCCGCTTGCGGCCCGGTGACGTCGCCCTCGGTTGCGACGGGTAGGGTCCTGGGACATGACTCGCGTGCAGTGTGCGATTGAGATCGACGCTCCCCCCATGCGCGTGTGGGAGGTGGTGATGGACCCCCATCGCCTTGGCGACTGGGTGACGATCCACCGACGCGTGGGTGAGGTCCCCTCCCGGCTCGAGCGCGGCTCGACATTTGAGCAAACGCTGAATCTGCGCGGTGCACCCCTGCACGTGGTGTGGAGAGTGGTGGACGTCGATCCGCCCCGGCGCGCCGCGTGGGAGGGCCAGGGCCCCGCTCATTCACGCGCCTCGATCGTCTACCAGCTGCGCCCGGACGGTGAGAGTCGAACGATCTTCGACTACACGAACGAATTCAGACCTCCAGGCGGCGCACTCGGCGCAGTCGCCGGGCGCGTGCTCGTGGGCGGGCTCTCGCAACGTGAGGCGCAACGCTCGCTTCAGCGGTTGAAGGCACTGATCGAGGCGTGAGTAAGTTTTCGCGCCACTGGGCTTGCGGCGCCGTGGTGCTCCGCTAGGATGCAAAAGTCGGGGTGGCGAACCAGTAGCACGGTGCCGATGGGGATCCGAACGAAAACAAATGAACGGCAATTCGCGTCACGACATTCATGCGCTGAACGTTCATACTTTCGTCAAGGACTCGACGAGTACGTCTCGACCTCGCAATAGGCTGTCGATGATTAGCAGAGAACCACAGGGGACCGGAGGCATACGTGGCGGACTTTCTTGATGCGAAAGTGCGGGAGATCGAGGAGCGGCTCAAGGAGCTGCGACCGTTGATCGAGGAGTTTCACCGGCTTGAGGCGGCATCGGCCGCGCTCGAGGACGTGAGCCTCACCGGAGGCGTCGCAGCCCGTCGCCCCCGCGTGCAACGGTCGAATGGCGCCGGCGCCGGCACCGGCACGGGCACGCGCCGTCGCGGACGCCCTCGCGGCGGGCGCGGCGACAACACGCGCGCCGCCCAGACGGTCGAACTGGTCCGCTCGCAGCCGGGCATCACGATCCCGGAGCTGGCCGGGCACATGGGCATCAAGCCCAACTACCTCTACCGCGTGCTCCCGCAGCTGGCGGACGAGGGCAAGGTCCGCCGCGAGGGCAAGGGCTGGCACCCCGCCTAGGGGACCAGCCCGCCCTCGCCAGCGGCGCCGGCGGCGCCGGCCTCCTAGACGAGTCCCAGTTGCTCGACCGCGGCGCGCTCCTCGCGCAGCTCCGCGACGGTCGCGTCGATGCGCGCCTGCGAGAACTCGTTGACGTCGAGGCCCTGGACGATCTCGTACTCGCCGTTCTTGGTGGTGCAGGGGAAGCCGGTGATGATCCCTTCGGCGATGCCGTACGAGCCGTCGGACGGAACTGCCATCGAGACCCAATCGCCCTCAGGCGTCCCCAGGCACCAATCGCGCATGTGATCGATCGCCGCGTTGGCGGCCGATGCCGCGCTGGAGGCGCCGCGCGCGTCGATGATCGCCGCGCCGCGCTTCTGCACCGTGGGGATGAAGTCGCTCTCCAGCCAGCCCTCGTCGACCAGGTCGGCAGCGGGCTTGCCGCCCACCGTCGCGTGGAAGACGTCCGGGTACTGGGTCGCGGAGTGGTTGCCCCAGATCGTGACTCTCTTGATGTCGGCGACGGCGGCGCCCGTCTTCGCCGCGAGCTGAGAGATCGCGCGGTTGTGGTCGAGGCGCACCATCGCGTGGAAGCGCTCCTTCGGCACGTCGGGCGCGTTGCTCGCCGCGATCAGCGCGTTCGTGTTGGCCGGGTTCCCGACCACGAGCACCTTGATGTCGTCGGCGGCGTGCGCGTTGATCGCCTCGCCCTGCGGCTTGAAGATGCCGCCGTTGGCCTCAAGCAGGTCGGCGCGCTCCATGCCTCTGCTGCGCGGGCGGGCGCCGACGAGCAGCGCGACGTTCGTACCGTCGAAGGCGACGTTCGGGTCGTCGGTCGCATCGACGCCGGCGAGCAGCGGGAAGGCGCAGTCGTCGAGCTCCATGATCACGCCCTCGACCGCTCTCAGAGCGGGGGTGATCTCGAGCAGGCGCAGCTGCACGGGCTGGTCCGGCCCCAGCAGCTGCCCGCTCGCGATGCGGAACAGCAGGCTGTAGCCAATCTGGCCCGCGGCGCCGGTCACGGCGACGCGGACGGGAGTCTTGTTCGTCACGTGGTCATCTCCTGTATGCGGCGGATCGGTCGGCGATGCTACAACCCGGCCTTCCCAAGCCTCCCCCAGAGGAACTGATACCCATGAGCAAGATCAAGGTGAAGAACCCCGTCGTCGAGCTCGACGGCGACGAGATGACCCGCATCATCTGGGAGTTCATCAAGCAGCAGCTGGTCCTCCCCTACCTCGACGTCGAGCTGAAGTACTACGACCTCGGGATCGAGAAGCGCGACGAGACCGACGACCAGATCACCGTAGAGGCCGCCGAGGCGATCAGACGCTACGGCGTCGGCGTGAAGTGCGCGACGATCACACCCGACGAGGCGCGCGTCGAGGAGTTCGGCCTCAAGCGCATGTACAAGTCGCCCAACGGCACGATCCGCAACATCCTCGGCGGCGTCATCTTCCGCGAGCCGATCGTCATCTCCAACGTGCCGCGGCTCGTGCCCGGTTGGACGAGACCGATCGTGATCGGCCGTCATGCGTTCGGCGACCAGTATCGCGCCACTGACACGTTGATCCCCGGCGAGGGGACGCTCACGCTCACTTTCACCCCGAAGGACGGCGGCGAACCGATGGAGCTGGAGGTCTATGACTTCCCGGCGAGCGGCATCGCGATGGCGATGTACAACCTCGACGACTCGATCCGCGACTTTGCGCGCGCGTCGATGCGCTATGGGCTCGACCGTGGATTCCCCGTGTACCTCTCGACGAAGAACACGATCATGAAGGCCTATGACGGGCGCTTCAAGGATCTCTTCCAAGAGGTCTACGAGACGGAGTTCAAGGCTGACTTCGACGCCGCCGGTCTTACCTACGAACACCGCCTGATCGACGACATGGTCGCCTCCGCGCTCAAGTGGGAGGGCGGTTATGTGTGGGCGTGCAAGAACTACGACGGCGACGTCCAATCCGACACGGTCGCGCAGGGCTTCGGCTCGCTCGGGCTGATGACGAGCGTGCTGATGACGCCCGACGGCAGAACGGTCGAGGCCGAGGCGGCGCACGGGACGGTCACGCGCCACTACCGCCAGCACCAGCAGGGCAAGCCGACCTCGACGAACCCGATCGCGTCGATCTTCGCGTGGACGCGCGGGCTCGCCTACCGCGGGCGGATGGACGACACGCCCGAGGTGACGCGCTTCGCCGAGACGCTCGAGCGCGTGTGCGTCGAGACGGTCGAGCGCGGCCAGATGACGAAGGACCTCGCGCTGCTGATCGGCCCCGACCAGGAGTGGCTGACGACGCAGGAGTTCCTCGCCGCGATCGACGAGAACCTGAAGACGGCGATCGGCTGAAAGCCGGCGCACGGGCGGCGGGCGGCGTGCTTGACTGTCGAGCATGGCCGTCGCGCCGTCACGCGCGTCGCACGCGACGCACACCGTCACGAACCAACCGCCGCCGCTCCAGGGGCTGAACCTGTTCGAGGTCAACCGCCCGCTGGTCGAGGCGCTTGACCGCGAGGGGCAGGGCTGGGGCGCCGAGCAGGCGTCGGCCGTCGGTGCGCTGGCCGGCAGCGAAGGGATCCGGCTTGGCTTCGAGGCGAATGAGAACCCGCCGAGACTGAAGACGCACGACCGCTTCGGCAACCGCGTCGACCAGGTCGAGTTCCACCCCTCCTGGCACCGCCTGATGGAGAACAGCGTCACGCACGAGGCGCATGCGCTCCCCTGGCGGACCGACCGCCCCGGTGCGCACGCGGTGCGCACCGCGCTCGGGCTGACCGGCGGGCAGGTCGAGGCCGGCCACGGCTGTCCGATCACGATGACGTTCGCCGCGATCCCGGCGCTGCGCGCGCAGCCCGACGTGCTCGCCATCTGGGAGCCGCGCCTCACCTCGACGGAGTACGACCCGCGCGACATCCCGGCCGACGAGAAGACCGGCGCGCTGTGCGGCATGGGGATGACGGAGAAGCAGGGCGGTTCGGACGTGCGCTCGAACGCCACCGTCGCGACGCAGGTCGTCGACGGCTGGGAGCTCGTCGGGCACAAGTGGTTCACCTCCGCGCCGATGTGCGACCTCTTCCTGATCCTCGCGCAGGTCGAGGATGCAGGGATCTCCTGCTTTGCGATGCCACGCTGGCGCCCGGACGGCACGCGGAACGAGTTCCAGCTCCAGCGCTTGAAGGACAAGCTCGGAAACCGCTCGAACGCTTCCAGCGAGATCGAGTTCCGCGGCGCGTGGGCGCAGCTGATCGGCGAGCCGGGCCGCGGCGTGCCGACGATCATCGAGATGGTCAACCACACGCGGCTCGACTGCGTGACCGGCTCGGCAGCGGGGATGCGCTGGGCGGTCGCGCTCGCGACGCACCACGCCGCCTACCGCAGCGCGTTCGGCAAGCTGCTGATCGACCAGCCGCTGATGAGCAACGTGCTCGCCGACCTGTGCGTCGAGTCGGAGGCCGCGACGCTGTCGGCGATGCGGCTCGCGCGCGCCTATGACGAGGGCGATCACGCCTTCAAGCGGATCGCGACTGCCGTCTTGAAGTACTGGATCTGCAAGCGCACGCCCCCGCATGCGGCCGAGGCGCTTGAGGTGCTCGGCGGCAACGGCTACGTGGAGGAGTCCGGCATGCCGCGGCTCTATCGCGAGGCGCCGCTGAACTCCGTCTGGGAGGGCTCGGGCAACGTGATGTGCCTCGACGTGCTGCGCGCGCTGATCAAGGAGCCGGAGGCGGCGCCTGCGCTGTTCGCCGAGCTGGAGGAGTCGGCGGGCGCGGACCCGCGGCTGGATGCGCACGTGGATCGGCTCCGTCGCGAGCTGGGCGACATGGCCGACATCGAGGCGCGCGCCCGCCGCGTCGTCGAGGCGATGGCGCTGGCGCTGCAGGGCTCGTTGATCGTGCGCTACGCGCCGCGTGAGGTCGCCGACGCCTTCTGCGCCTCACGGTTGGCCGGCGACGCGGGCCATGCCTTCGGGACGTTGCCGTCGGGCCTGGACTTCCGCGCGATCGTGGACCGGCATCGGCCGGTGTTGTAGCGGGGCTGGCCGGCGCTCCGCTCGGGCGTTCGCCGGGCGCCACGCCGCCGGTCGGCCACGAGCGGGCGGGAGCGGTTGCGCCATCGGCGCGGCGCTCAGACCACTGTCCCTTTGGCCCCCATATAGGGGTACAGACGCACATTCGTATTTCCGGTGCGTGCCACACCGGGATCAGCCCCGCTGAGAAGCAGCCGCGGCTGAGGCGCGGACCCCGCCGCACTCCCCCCTCGTGGCCAGCTGGCAGCGCGACGAACGCAAGCGGCGCCCGAACGGAGCGCAGCTAAGCGCCGTCGAGCCCGTAGATCGGCCCGAGCTTGCCGCGCAGGTAGTCCAGGAACGGCTGCACCGAGATCGGCCCGCCCGTCGCGCGCGCGACCAGCTCCCGCGGCGGATAGGTGCGTCCGAAGCGGTGAACGTTCGACCCCAGCCACGCCCGCAGCGCCGACCCGTCACCCGCAGCGAGCGCGTCGTCCAACCCCGGCAGGTCCGCGCGCGCCCGCGCCCACAGCTGCGCCCCGATCAAATTGCCGAGCGCATAGGTCGCGAAGTAGCCGATGTCGCCGCCCGACCAGTGGACGTCCTGCAGCACGCCGACGGCGTCGTTCGGCACGTCGACGCCGAGGTACTGCTTCATGCGCGCGTTCCAGGCCTCCGGCAGCTCCTCCAAAGCGACGCTGCCGGCGATCATCGCCCGCTCCAGCTCGAAGCGCAGGATGATGTGCAGGCCGTACGTCGCCTCGTCGGCCTCGACGCGGATCAGCGACGGCTCCACCTTGTTGACGGCGCGGTAGAAGTCCTCGACGCCGACGGCACCGAACCGCTCCGGGAAGACCTCCGACAGCTGCCCGTGCAGCCAGCCGGCGAACGGACGGCCGCGGCCCACGATGTTCTCCCACAGGCGCGACTGCGACTCGTGCACGCCGAGCGAGACGCCCTCGCCGAGCGGCGTGCGGGCGAGCGCGTCGTCGACCTGCGACTCGTACAGACCGTGGCCGAACTCGTGGATCGCGCCGTACAGCGCCATCCCGACGTAGGAGGGGTCGTAGCGCGTCGTGAGCCGCACGTCGCCGGGACCGAAGCTCGTCGCGAACGGGTGCGCCGCCTCGTCGAGCCGCCAGCCGTCCGCCGACCATCCGAGCCGGCCGACGACGCGGTGCACGAGCGCGCGCTGGCGCTCGACCGGGAAGTCGCCGTGCAGCGGCGCGGCGTCGACCGCGTCGGCGCGCTCGGCGATCGCCGCGATCAGCGGCACGAGCCCCGCGCGCAGCTCGGTGAAGAGCGCGTCGACCTCGGCGCTCGTCATCCCCTCCTCGTAGTCGTCGAGCAGCACGTCGTAGGGGTCGTCGTAGCCGTCGAAGCACTCGACGTAGCGCAGCTTGAGCTCGACGTTGCGGCGCAGGAACGGCAGGAAGGCGGCGAAGTCGGAGCGCTCGCGCGCCTCCACCCACGCCTGATGGCCGAGCGCCCCCGCGCGCGCCAGCTCGGCCGCCAGCTCGGACGGCACGCGGCGCGCCTTCTCCCAGTCGCGGCGCGTCACGCGCACGAGCGCCTCGTCCACCGACCCCGGCTC
>Ga0070659_100000067_pt1 | contig 81723 bp, 85 predicted proteins | sample KBSC23metaG_FD_64666 | JGI IMG/M metagenome (GOLD analysis project Ga0070659, IMG submission 64666) | Corn rhizosphere microbial communities from Kellogg Biological Station, Michigan, USA - KBS C2-3 metaG | ecosystem: Host-associated > Plants > Roots > Rhizosphere > Soil ... | reverse complement strand
GACGGAATCGTGCTCGAGATCGAGACAAACCTCGATTTCGACCGGTTGATCCTGGCCGGCCAGGGACAGGGCGCCGCCGTCATCCGTCCCAACGGTTCGAATGGTACAGAAGGCGCGCTTGCTGGAATCAGCCCGCGCGCGATGGTTGGAACCGCGACCATCCACGGGGCGCCGGACCGGGCGGTGCGCGTCGAGCTTCCGGGCCGGGTCGACCTGTATTCGGTGAATGGGGGCAGGATCAGCATGGACGAGATCGTCAGCGATCTTCCGCCGCTCCCGGTGCTCGATTCGGCGGGCAACCTGACGTTCCGATTCGGAGGCAGGGTGCGGATCAGCGGGGAATCCGACGGCGATTATCGCGGCGATCTGCCCATCACCGTCCAATACCAGTGAGCGCATCTGGCGCGGAGCTTGGAAGAAGGTCCGGACGGATCGAAGCCTAATGGACCATTTACCATTCCCTTGAGGGAAGCCGTAAGCGGGCAGGGTTAATAGCGGCGCCACGGGTGACCGGACGTTCGTCGGGACAGCCGGACCTTTGAACCAGTGGGGAAATTGGAAATGAAGAAGCTTCTGATCTCGGCCGGTGCGCTCGCCGCCCTGGCACTCAGCACCCCGGCCTTCGCGGCCGCCTCGAACACGGCGTCGTCGAACGCGACGGTGAACATCGTTTCGCCGCTCACGCTGACGAACAACAACGGCCTGGACTTCGGCACGATCGTTGGCCCGTTCAGCGGTGAAGTCGTTCACGTCGACGGCACGGGCGCGAGCGATTGCGTCACCGTCGGCCTGACCTGCTCGGGCACGCCCACCGCGGCGTCCTTCACGGTCACTGGCACGGCGAACCAGCAGCTCAAGCTGACCATTCCGAACTCGGTTACGTTGAACCGCGTTGGCGGCGGCGGCTCGCTGAGCGTCGACCTTTCGGGTGACAAGCCCGCCGACCCGACGCTCGACAACACCGGCAGCGCAAACTTCACCGTCGGCGGCAAGCTGACGCTTGCGAGTGGAACGACCGACGGGGTTTACTCCAACACGTTCGACGTCACCGCCGACTATCAATAAGCCTTGAACTTCGCGGCTTTGCCGCGCGGTTCACCTGAAGGGGTCGCCGAAACCGGCGGCCCCTTTTTCTTCGGGTTTCACCGGCATGGTTGACCGAAAATAAACCATTTTGGTCCAGAAAGCCCCGCTGTTCGCGAAGAGCCGAAGGCGCGGAATGACTAAGCCTCTCCGACCATTGCTGATTTCGCTCGCGGTAGGCGCGGCGGCTGTTGCCGCGCCGGCGCACGCTGTGACTCAAAGCGCGTCGGTCAAGGTGACGGTCGTCAAGCCGCTCAGCCTGACCGCGCTCCAGAACATGGACCTCGGGACGATCACGCTCAACGGCGGCACCTGGTCGACGACGACAGTCGGGATCTCTCGCACCGGCGCCTTCACTTGCGGCAGCAACGTGATCTGCAGCGGCGCTCCGCAGGTCGCTCGCTTCAAGGTCACCGGAACGAACAAGATGACGGTGCTGATCACGACGCCGGCCGTGACCCTGACCAACCAGTCGGATCCAACCCAGACCCTGACGATGACCGTGGACAGTCCCGGCAGCGTCACCATGACCTCATCGGGAGAGCCGGGGATCAACTTCGACCTTGGCGGCTCGATCACACTCAGTTCGGCGACCGCGGACGGGACGTACAGCGGCACGATGAACGTCACCGTCGACTATCAGTGATCCTTGAGGGCGGCGGGTCCCGTTTTCCTGATATGGTTGACCGAAAATCAACCATTCCAGAGCAAAGACAGAGGCGATCGCTCCGATCCGGAGCAAAGTGGGGGATCGCCGGATGTTTGCTTTGACCAGAAGGATTGGGCCGGGCGTGCTCGTTGCGGCGCTTGCCGCCGCACCGTCCAGCCCGGCGCAAGCGGGAGTAGGCGACCTGCTCGTCGCTCCGACGCGGATCGTGCTCGATGGGCGCAGGGGCACGGAGATTGTGCTCAACAACATCGGCGATGCCCCGGCGACCTATCGCATCTCCGTCGAGTTCCGGCGCATGACCGCCGACGGCAATCTCGAGGATGTGACCGACCCCTCTCCGGCGGAAAAGGCGGCGGCCGACATGATCGTCTACGCGCCGCGCCGCGTTACTCTCGCCCCGCACGAGCCTCAGTCGATCCGGCTGACGGCGCGTCCGCCACAGGGCCTTCCCGACGGCGAATATCGGGTACACCTGCTGTTCCGCGCAATTCCGCCCTCGACCCCGGTCACGGCGGCCGCAGACCAGGCGAAGGGCCTCCATCTCCAATTGATCCCAGTCTACGGCGTGACGATCCCGGTCATCGTTCGCCTCGGCAATCTCCAGGCGACTGCGGGCATTTCCAACGTCGAGCTTGAGAAAAGGGGCGGAAAGCCGGAGATTTCTCTCGATCTCAGCCGGTCGGGTTCGCGCTCGACTTTTGGCGAAGTGCTGGTCCTGAAGCCTGGCCTCAAGGAGCCGATCGCCATCCAAAAGGCGGTAGCCATCTACACCGACGTCGGCAGCCGCCACGTCACGATCCCGGTCGACGAAGCCTACAAAGGCGACGTCTCGGGGCCGGTGACCGTCCAATATATCGAGACGTACCGCGACGGGGACGAGAAGATCGCCGAAACACAGGCGGTCCTTCGCTAGACCTCGGACAAGGCGGGAAGGGCCTCATCGTGCTCGGCGGCCGGAGCTGGCTGCGCAAGGCGGCGATGCTGCTGGCGCTCTGCGCCGGCAGCGTTGGTGCATCTGCGCCTTCCGCGGTCCCGCCGGCATGGACGGCCGATCCCGACGAGCAGTTCCTCCTCGATGTTCACATTCGACAGCTGGTGCTTGGCGATGGAGTGCGGGCCTACGCGACGCCGGAAGGCACATGTGTCGTCTTAGGCGACTTCCTGACCGCGCTCGACGTCCCCGTCCGCGTCGATCTCGCGGCAAAGAAGGCGTCGGGCTGGGCGTTCACCGAATCGCATAAGATCGCGATCGACGAGGCGGCGATGACCGCCGCCTATGGCGACAAGTCGGACCGCATTTCGCCCGGCACCATCCGCGAAACGCCCGAAGGCTGGTGCGTCCAGACGGGCGCGCTCGCCCGCTGGTTCGGAATCGGCGTTACTCCGGTGACCACCGGATCGGTCCTTCTGCTTCAGTCCGACAGCAAGCTGCCGGTGGAGCTGGCCATGGAGCGCGAGGCGCGGGCGGCGCAGATCAAACCTGCCCGCTTCGACCTCTCGACGCTTCCCCAGGTGCGCGTTCCGTACCGGATGTGGCGGGCCCCGGCGCTCGATTTCGTCGTCAGCAGCGGAGTCACTTACCGCGCCAGCGATGGAGTGAAGGTCGACCGTCAATCCTCGGTCTATGCGGCCGGCGAGATCGCTCATCTGTCGTACGACGCTCAAGTGACGACAAATCAGAAGGGACTGCCGTCGAACATTCGGCTGCGCGCCTATCGCTCGGATCCCGACGGACATCTGCTTGGTCCGGCCCAGGCGACACACTTCGGCCTGGGCGACGTGGAAGGCTTCGACAGCAAGCTCACCGGCACGGCGTCCTACGGGCGAGGCGCCGTCATCACGAACCGCCCACTGACTTCGCAGACGGCCTTCGACCGAAGTCATTTTGAGGGCGATCTACCGAGCGGCTGGGAAGCGGAGCTTTACCGCAACGACGAATTGCTCGCCTTTGCCAAACCGACGTCCGATCAACGCTATGTCTTTGACAATGTGCAGCTTCTCTACGGCGAAAACCGGATCAGGATCGTACTTTATGGTCCGCAGGGCCAGGTTCGCGAGCGCGACGAATTGGTGAACGTCGGCCAGGACAACGCGCCGCCCGGGAAAACATGGTACTGGGCCGGCTTCAACGAGCCCAGCCGCGACATCTTCACGCTGGAAAAGCCCCCGGACGGTTCCAACCTGCCAAAGGCGCAGGCGACCATCGCGCTCGAGCACGGCATCGACGATCGAACGTCGGTCGCCGCGCTTGCGCGTGAAATGCTTATCGACGACCAGCGAGTCACCTTCGTCGAAGGCACGGTCCGGCGCTCCGTCGGCTTGGCGCTGATCGAGGTGGGCGGATCGAAGGAATCGGACGGCGGCACGGCCGCACGGGCGCAGCTGCTCGGCAAGATCGGGCCGCTCAACGTGAATGCCGAGGCTCTTGTTGCAAATGATTTTCATTTGAATGGAGGCCAGCTGGAAGATCTTCGGGACTATTCGCTCGCGCTCGACGCTCCGCTCAAGATCGGCCAGAGAATCCTGCCCGCCCATGCCGACGTCCACCTGCAGGATCGGAACGGGGCACGCGAGCTCGACGCTGCGGCGCGGCTCTCGGCCAATTTCCAGCGGTTCGATCTCGCAACGGCAGTCCGCTACCGAAAACAGCTTTCCGTCGTTGGCGACCTCAGTTCGCCAGCGGAGACCAGCGTCGACATCATCGGCAGTGGCAGGATCAGGGACGTCCGCGTCCGAGGCACGACTACGTTCGACCTGACTCCTTCCGCGCGCCTCAGCACGACAGAGCTCGAAGCTTATTGGTCGGTCACCGACAATGTCGATCTGGACGGCGACGTGGCCTACGAGACGAACGAGCACCGAGTGCGGGCGCGGCTGTCCTATGTTCGGCGGCTGAGCACGATGGCGGTTGCTTTGACGGGGGAGGCAGCTTCCGATGGATCGCTTGCGATTGGGCTCAACCTGAACTTCTCGCTTGATTCATCGCACCGCTTCACGCTCTCGCGGCGGCAGATTGCGCAGGCCGGCGAAGTGCGCGCCCTTGTCTACCGCGACCTCAACGACAACGGCGTTCGCGATCCCGGCGAGCCGATGCAGAAGGATGCAGTCGTCACGACCGGAACGCAGCAGGCTGAACAGCCGACGGATTCGGGCGGCGCCGCTCTTGTCGGTGGCCTTGCTCCCTATCAGCCGATCGCCGTTGGTCTCGACGTAAGCAGCCTCGACGACCCGATGCTTGTCCCCAAGAAGGCGCTTCAGGTCGTGGTTCCGCGTCCCGGCGTGCCTGCCGATGTCGAAATCGGGCTGGTCGGCGGCGGCGATGTCGAGGGCGCGCTGGTCAAGAGCGGCGGCGCCGGCTTCGAAGGCGTCGATCTGGAGCTGGTGGATGCGGGAGGCAAGATGATCGCGAAAACCCGTACCGATTACGACGGCTTCTTCCTTTTCGAGCGGGTCGCCTATGGCTCCTACACGATCAGGGTCGCGAAGGAATCTGCCGCAGCCGCCAAGATCGCCGTCGATCTCGGAGTTCATTTCGTAGTCAGTCCGGACAAGTCCGTGATCCGCCTCGGCACGATCCGGCCGGTCTCCGGCGCCAATCTCGCCGACGTAGGCCAAGCGCCTTCAAAGGCATCCTTCCGTTAAGGCTCGGGAACCGGGGCCTTCACGGAGGATCTGCTCGGCTTTGGCTGCGAGCCTGGCGCTAAAGCTGGTGCGGTCGAGAAGACTCGAACTTCCACGGCCTTTCGGCCACAGCGACCTCAACGCTGCGCGTCTACCAGTTCCGCCACGACCGCACGTCATGAAAAGCCGGCGGACTGGATCGCCGCCGGACTGGCAAGGCGGCGCCTCTAGCAAAGGCCCTCGGGGGGCGCAATGCCGCTTCGCCAGCCGGGAATCCGCTCCAGAATGGAACAATCCTTAAAATGATGTTTACCATTATGAACGGATGGCGTTACGCCTTACGTCATGTTCTGGATTGCCGCAGCAACTCTCGCCGTCAGCGCGCCGCAACCCAGCCGGCCCGCGCCCGTCGTCGCCCAGGCAACTGCCACCGTCAGAATCGTTTCGGGCGTTCGGCTGAGCTTCAATTCACCGTCCAACCCAGGCGCTCCGCCCGCGCACGACTCCAGGGTTACGACCGACGGCAAGGTCCAGCCCGCGCGTTTGATCGAATTCGAGTAAGCTAGCCCGCCTGGGCGCCGAGCGTGATGGTGAGCTCGTCGCCGCCCGGCGGGACGTTGACCTCAGCGCTGTTGAACGGAGCGCTCGCGCCGGGCGCAAGCGAGCTAGCGGGCGCAGGAATGGTCCAGCGATAGACGACCTTGCCCGTGCGCGTTTTCAGCTGGGCCTGGAGCGGCGGGACGCTCTGCTCCTTCCCCGTCGGATTGATCACGCGGCCGGCGACCGTCAACAACTCGTTGCCGCTCTCCAGCCGCTGCCGATCCATGTGCGTCGTGACCAGCGCCAGCGGGCTCGCACTGATCTCCGCTAGGCCGAGCCGTGCCTTGAGGTCGGGCGGCGCGAGAAACCAGAAGGCTGCGGCGATCGCGATGACGAGGACGACCACGATCAGGATCGACAGCAACGGACTGCGCCCCTTTGGAGCGACCTCGTCGGACGCGGCGTAAGGCGTGAAATCGTCGGTCTGGGCTTCAGCGTGAGGCGGCTCCTGCCAATCGCTTTCGGGCGAAGCCGGTGCGGCTTCCGCCGCTTCCATGGCCGGACGGACGTCGGAATAGTCCGTCTCATCGGCTTCGACCGGAACCGCTGCGGCCTCGTCGAGCGCGGCCGGATGTTCGTCGTCGAGTGTCGCCTCTTCGAATGCCCTCTCTTCCGCTTCAGGACCGCTCCGCGGCTCGATCAGCGTAGCCTCGGCGAAGCTTTCCTCATCGTCGGCCTCAGCTGTCGGCTCGTCAGCGGCTTGGTCGATCGGCTGGACTGATCCGGCCTCCGCCTCGTCCGGGTCCTGATGCCAGCTATGCTTGCACGACGCGCAGCGCACCTGGCGACCCTCGGGCGGGATCGCGCCGTCTTTTACGACATATTGCGTGCCGCAGCTGGGGCAGGTCAGGATCATTACATCAAAAGCCCTCTTCCGGGACCGTCATCCCACGGTAAACAGGAATGGATGGGGCTTTGCAAGGCGCGGGGCCCTGTCCGCGTACCGGGGAGGAAGGCAAGCTGCCAGCGATTGCCGAGTTCGATAGCGTCGGCCTGCGCTACGGCACGGGCGCCGAGGTTCTGCGCGACCTCGACTTCCGCTTGAGCGATGCCGGTTTCTACTTCCTGACCGGCGCCTCCGGGGCGGGTAAGACATCGCTGCTCAAGCTCCTCTACCTGGCCCAGCGGCCAACGCGCGGTCGGATCCGCCTGTTCGGCGAAGAGCTGAGTGAAGCCCCGCGGGAATCGCTTCCGCCCTTCCGTCGCCGAATCGGAGTCGTGTTCCAGGATTTCCGCCTGATCCGTCACTTGTCCGCTTTCGACAATGTCGCGTTGCCGCTTCGCGTCGCCGGCGCGAGCGAAGAGGAAGTCGAAGGACCCGTGCGTGAAATGCTGGCGTGGGTGGGGCTTGCCGACCGGGCAAGCGCTCGCCCGCCGACTCTGTCGGGCGGTGAGCAGCAACGCGTCGCCATCGCCCGAGCGGTGATCAATCGCCCGCAACTCCTCGTCGCGGACGAACCGACGGGCAATGTCGACGCCGAGATGGCGAAACGCCTCCTGCATCTCTTCACCGCGCTCAACCGGCTCGGAACGACGGTCGTCGTTGCGACGCACGATGTGGGGCTGATCAGCGCTACGCCTGGAGCCGACCTCATCAGGCTGGAGCATGGCGGCTTGGTCGACCCGACCGGAATGCTTCGCAACCCGCCGCCGGGACGCGGATGATGCTCGGCTGGCTGTTCGCCTCCCAGGCCGACCGGCGGTTGCTCGGCATGGGCCCGTTCCGCGGTCCGACGCCATGGGTGATCGCGATCATGAGCTTCTCGATCATGATCATCGCGGCGACCGGCCTTGCGCTTGCGAACACCGCCGGTTCGCTCAGCCGGGCGATCGAGGCGCGCTATGCGGTGGAAGTGCCGAACGGCGCACGCAATCTCGGCGCCATCACGCAGGCGCTGAAGTCGGCACCCGGAGTGACCGGCGTCGAACCGGTTCCCGAAAGCGAAATGCGTCAAACGCTCGAGCGCTGGCTGGGGCCCGCTGCGGAAAGCGCCGACCTACCGGTCCCGGCCTTGGTCAATTTCGACGCTGCGCCAGGGGCCGACATTGGCGCAATCCAAAGGCGAATGCAGGCTATTGCACCTGCTGCGAAGCTCAGTGCGCATCGCGATCGCGTCGGGCCGCTCCTCCGTTCGATGCGGGCGCTGCAGTGGCTCGCGTTCGGACTCGTGCTTCTTCTCAGCGTTGCTTCCGCCGCGGCCGTCGTCCTCGCCGCACGCGGCGCGCTGGATACGCATCGGTTCACAATCGAGGTCATGCATGGGATCGGCGCTACCGACCTCCAGCTAACCCATCTCTTCCAGCGCAAGATCGCCATCGATGCTCTTGTCGGAAGCCTCGCCGGAGCGGCCGCCGGAGCGGTGGTCATCCTTTTGCTTGCGAGCGGATCGTCTTTCGTGGGCCAGCTCGTCGGCGGAGCGAGGCTGGCTCCAACCGACCTCGTCGTCCTTCTGCTCCTGCCATTCGCCCTCAGCGCGCTTGCAACCTGGGTTGCCCGACGCGCGGTCCTGCGGACCCTGCGCGAGGCGCTATGATCAGCCGCGCACTCTCCCTGTTGCTCCTGCTCTACGCGATCGGATTCGTCCTGTTCGCCTTCACGCTGGGAAAGGCGGCCCCGGCGACCGCACAGCCCACCGATGCCGCAGTCGTCCTCACCGGCGCCAGCGGCCGGATCGAGCATGCTATTGACGTGCTTCGCCAAGGCAAGGCAAAGCGCCTGCTCATTGCCGGAGCTGACCCGGCGGTCACGAAGCGCGATCTCGCCCAGCGGATCCACGGCAGCGCAAGCCTGCTGAAATGTTGCGTCGACCTCGGCAGCGAATCCGTCGACACCCGCTCGAACGCCGAGGAAGCGGGACGCTGGCTCGCGAAGCACGACTTCCGTTCGGTGCGGCTGATCACCAGCGACTGGCACATGCGACGCGCCCGTTACGAATTCAGGAAGGTGCTCAAAAGCAAATATGCAATCGTACCCGACGCCGTGCGGACGGAGCCGAGCTTTCTGACCCTGTTCGGTGAATATAATAAATATGTGCTCCGGCGGATCGCCGTCTGGGCCGACATCTAATGGCGGCGCTCCGCTCGCTGCTCTACGCTCTCATCTTCTATCCCGCGACACTGCTGTGGGTCCTGGCCGGTCTCGTGGCGGGCCTGATCGGGAGGAAGCCGACGCTCGCCGTCGTATTGAACTGGGTCGCCCTGCATCATTGGCTCGTTCGCAACCTGCTGGGCATTCGCCTGCGAATCGAAGGCGCGGTCCCGTCAGGACCGATGCTGATCGCGGTGAAACACCAGTCGATGCTCGAGACTCTCGAGATGGTGCGCCTTACCAGGCTCCCGATCATCGTCATGAAAAAGGAGCTCGCGGACATCCCGCTCTTCGGGTTCATGACGCGGCGTTATGGCGTCATCCCGGTCGAGCGGTCGGCGGGTGCAAAGGCGCTTCGAAATCTGGTCGAAGAAGGGCGGCAGGCGGTCGCTGGCGGGCGGCCCGTCATCATCTATCCCGAAGGAACCCGGGTTAAGGTGGGAGAGTCTCCGCCGCTCAAGTCCGGATTTGCGGCCCTCTATCGGGCGCTTGCGCTACCGGTCGTCCCGGTGGCGGTCGACAGCGGACGCGTCTGGGGCCGCGGATTGGTCCATAGGTCCGGCACGGTCAGGTTCAAGATAGGCGCCACGATCCCCGAAGGCCTCCCGCGCAACGAAATCGAAGCCCGGGTCCACGCGGCAATCAATGAGCTCGAGCTAGGAGCGGAGGCGCGCCCCTAGCTTTTCGGCTGCGGCCACGATGCGTTTCGAGATTTCGGCGATCTGCTCGTCGGTGAAGCTTTTCTCGAGTGGCTGCAACGTCACCTCGAACGCGAAGGAAACGCCATCGCCGGTCTCGAATCGGTCGAACAGGCGGGCCGCGGTGATTGCGGCCTTGTCGGCTCCGCGGATCGCGCGGAGGAGGTTGTCCGCCGTCACGTCCGCAGGGACGATGAAGGCGAAATCGCGCGTCACCTGCTGAAGCGACCGCGGCGAATATGCGGAACGGGCGCGCGCCCCCACCCGGCCCGCGGGGATCGCGTCGAGGTAGATTTCCGCCGCGACGGCGCCGGCCGGCGCATCGAGGCTCTTCTGCAATCGGGGATGAAGCTCGCCGAACGCGGCGACGATCGTCTTGGGACCGAGGCGCAGGGTCGCTGAGCGTCCAGGGTGCCAAGTCGCGCCGGCGTCGGGGAATACTTGCAGATTGTCGACCGGCGCGCCGGCGGCGCCAAGCAGGGCAAGCGCTTCCGCCTTCGCGTCAAACGCGTCGAACGGCTGCGCCTTGCCCGACTGCCAGCCTCGTGCGCTGCGCTCGCCTGCGAGAAGGAGCCCGAGCGTCGGATGCTCGGCATCTTCGCAATAACGGCGCCCGACCTCGAACAGCCGGACCGACGAAGCGCCGCGATCCACGTTACGGCGCGCTGCTGCGATCAGCCCCGGCAAGAGCGATGGCCGCATGACCTTCATCTCTTCGCTGATCGGATTGGCGAGAGTCCATGTGCCGCCCCCGAACGCAGCAGCCTCCGCTTCCGAGACGAAGCTCCAGGTCACGGCCTCGTCGAGCCCCCGCGCCGCGGCTGTTCGGCGCACCTGCCGCTCAAGGAGCTGCGAGCGGGTCGCGGTCGGCTTCGCGACACCTGGAGCGCGCTCAAGAGGAGTCGAGGGTAGCTGGTCGTATCCGTTGATTCGCACGATCTCCTCTACGAGGTCGGCGGGCCCTTCGACATCGCGCCGCCAGGTCGGCACAATGATCTCGTTCCTATCGACTTCGAAGCCGAGTCTTTCGAGAATCTCGCGCTGCCGGTCTTCAGGCACGTCGATACCGCCAAGGGCCTTGGTACGGCCGAAATCGAAGCTGATCGTCCGCTTCTCCTCCGGCGGCTTGCCCGCATGAACGGCCGCCGACGGCTCGCCCCCGCAAATGTCGAGGATGAGGCCGGTGAGGATCGCCAGGCCCTCGTCAAGGAACGCTGGGTCGACGCCGCGCTCGAAACGGCTGCGCGCGTCGCTGGTGAGGCCAAGCGCCTGGCCGGAGCGCGCAATCCGTTCCGGCGTGAAATAAGCGATCTCGAGCATCACGTCGGTCGTCGCCCCACTGACCCCCGAATGCTCACCGCCCATGATTCCGCCGATATCGTGCACCTCGCGGTCGTCGGCGATTACCGTTACGAACGGCTCGAGCGAATATTCCTTCTCGTTGAGCGCGAGCACTTTTTCGCCCGGCCTTGCCGCGCGCGCGGTGAGGCCGCCGCTCAGCTGCGCGATGTCATAGGCATGGGCCGGACGGCCGTGGTCGAGCATCACGTAATTGGTGATGTCGACGAGCGCCGAGATCGGCCGCTGACCGGCCGCTTTGAGTCTGCGTTGCATCCAGTCGGGCGAGGAGCCGTTTCGGACGCCCTTCACCGCTCGCCCGAAGAAAGCCGGGCAGCCCTCGGCATCCTCGATTCGGATCGGCACGGGGCAGGGAAAGCTGCCCTCTATCTGCGGCACTGCAAGCGGCTTTAGCGTACCGACACCCGCGGCGGCGAGGTCGCGCGCGATACCGCGTACGCCCATTGCGTCCTGCCGGTTGGGCGTAACGTTCACGTCGAACACCGGGTCGACCAGTCCGGCATATTGCGTGAATGGGGTTCCTACCGGCGCGTCGCCGGGAAGCTCGATGATTCCGCTGTAGTCGTCGCCAAGCTCGAGCTCGCGCGATGAGCACATCATGCCCCGGCTTTCGACGCCGCGGATCGCCGCAACCTTCAAGGTGATGTCGCTGCCAGGGATGTACGTCCCAGGCGGGCCGAACACACCAACCATCCCGGCACGTGCGTTGGGCGCGCCGCAGACGACCTGGATCCGCTCGCCGGTGCCGGCATCGACCGTCAGCACCTGCAACTTGTCGGCCTGCGGGTGCTTCTCGGCGGTCAACACTTTCGCCACGCGGAACGGCGCAAGCGCTTCGGCGGGATTGGAGACCTCCTCGACCTCGAGGCCGATGGCGGTCAGCTTGTCGGCGATTTCCTCGGCCGAAGCATCGGTATCGAGGTGGTCCTTCAGCCACGAAAGGGTGAACTTCATGCGCCGACTCCGCCCGAGAGCGTCGGGATGTCGAGCGCCCGGAAACCGTAATGCCTAAGCCAGCGGATATCGCCGTCGAAGAAGGCGCGCAGGTCGTCCATGCCATATTTCAGCATTGCCAGACGATCGACGCCGGTGCCGAACGCAAATCCCTGCCACTCGTCGGGATCGAGCCCGGCGTTGGCGATCACGCGCGGATGAACCATCCCCGATCCCAGCACTTCCATCCAGCCCTCGCGCCCGCCGACGACGCGCCTTCCCTTCTCCATCGACCACCCGACGTCGACCTCCGCCGAAGGCTCGGTGAAGGGGAAGTAGCTCGGCCGCATCCGAAGCACGATGTCATCGCGCTCAAAGAATGATTTGAGGAAGGTTTCGAGCGTCCATTTGAGATGACCCAGCGTAATCCCCTTGTCGATCACCAGCCCCTCGATCTGGTGGAACATCGGGGTGTGGGTGGCATCGCTATCGGAGCGATACACCCGGCCCGGGGCGATTACGTAGAGCGGCGCGCCATGCGCTTCCATGGATCGGATTTGCACCGGCGAGGTGTGGGTGCGGAGGACTCGCGCCTCCTCCTCGCCCGGGCGCGGCTCGAGATAGAAAGTGTCCTGCATCGCTCGCGCCGGATGGTTTTCCGGCATGTTGAGCGCGGTGAAATTATACCATTGAGTCTCGATCTCCGGCCCTTCCGCGACGGAGAAACCGAGATCCGCGAAAATCTCGGCGAGCTCGTCCATCACTTGGCTAACCGGGTGGACCGTGCCGGAGAGCGCTTCGCGCGGCGGCAACGAAAGGTCGATCCTTTCGGTCGCGAGCTTGCGTTCCAGCTCGGCATTCTCCAGCGCTGACTTCCGAGCGGCGAGCGCGTCGGTTACTCGTTCGCGTAGGGCGTGAATTTTCGGGGCCTCGGCAGTCCGCGTCTCCGCGTCCATCGAGCCCAGCGATTTCAGCTTGGCCGTGATCTCGCCCTGCTTCCCGAGCAGCGAAACGCGCACGGAATCGAGCTCGGCCAGGTCTTGGGCAGCGGCGATACGGTCGAGCAGAACGTCGGACATGGTTCGCGCCTCTAGCAATGCCGCACCGCAAAATGCAAAGGACGGACGCGATGAGCGATTGGCCCGAGCTGACGATCGAGCGCGACCACGAGACGCTGGCGCTTCTCCACCTTGCATCGCAGATGATCGGGAAGATCCGGGTCTCCCATGCGCCTTGGGTGAATCACGGCTGGCACGTCGCGCTTCAGCCCAACGCGCGCGGCCTCGGCATCTATCCGACGGCGGCGAGCGGGGACCGCACCTTCACGCTAACGCTCGATCTCTGCCGCCACGCAATCGTCTTGTGGATCAGCGACGGCGGCCGCGAGGAGGTGCCGCTGAATGCGGGAAGCATTGCAGCGCTCCATCACCGGCTGGTCGCGATCCTCGAGCGCCACGATCTGCCGTCCAGTTTCAACGGCCTTCCCAACGAGGTTCCCGACCCGATTCCCTTCGCCGACGACAAGCGCCCGCGCGACTATGACAGGGATTCGGCCGAGCGCTTCCGTGCGGCGATCGCGGCGGTACTCCCCGTTTTCGCGCGCTTCCGAGCCGGCTTCTCGGGCAAGGCCAGTCCGGTTCATTTCTGGTGGGGAAGCTTCGACCTGGCCGTCAGTCGCTTTTCGGGCCGCAGGGCGCCGCCGCATCCGGGCGGCCTGCCGGGCCTGCCCGACCGGGTCACGCGCGAAGCCTATAGCGACGAGGTGAGCAGCGCCGGCTTCTGGGCCGGCGGAGTGACGGCTGCAGAGCCCTTCTTCTACAGCTACGTCTATCCCGAGCCGGACGGTTTCCGTGGCACCGGCGTCGCTCACGCGCGGTTCGACGAAACCTACGGCGAGTTCGTCCTGCCCTATGGCGAGGTTCGCGCCTCGGACGATCCGGACCGGATGCTGCTGGAATTCTTCCAGTCCGCCTACGATGCGGCCGCCGATCTCGCCCGCTGGGACCGCGCGGCGCTCGAACGCGAGCCCGTCGCGCCGTAGGTCATCACCGCGTCCTTGGTTCGGCACGCCAAGAAAAAAGAAAAGGGCGCCGCGGATTGCTCCGGGCGCCCTTCTTGTCGGTTGCGGAAGAAGGCTTAAGCGGCCTTGTTCTCCAGCGCGCTCTTCGCTTGGGCGATGATGGCGCTGAATGCCTCGGCCTCGTGCATCGCGATGTCCGCGAGCACCTTGCGGTCGAGGGTGATGCCGGCGAGGTTCAGCGCGTGGATGAACTGGCCGTAGGTCATGCCTTCGGCCCGGACCGCGGCATTGATGCGCTGGATCCACAGGGCGCGGAAGCTCCGCTTCTTCACCTTGCGGTCGCGGTAGGCATACTGGCCGGCCTTCTCGACCGCCTGGCGGGCGACGCGGATCGTGTTCTTGCGGCGGCCGTAATAGCCCTTCGCCTGGTCCAGGATCCGCTTGTGCTTGGCGCGGGTGGTTACACCCCGCTTGACGCGTGCCATGTCAGCTTCTCCTTACTTCAGGCCGTAGGGGGCCCAGGCCTTCACGCGCGCCGTGTCGGCGTCGGCGAGAATCTCTGTGCCGCGGTTCTGACGGATATATTTGGCGTTGTGGCTGATCAGCCGGTGGCGCTTGCCTGCGACCCCGTGCTTGATCTTGCCGGTCGCCGTGAGCTTGAAGCGCTTTTTGACGCCGCTCTTGGTCTTCAGCTTGGGCATTTTCGTCTCCTGACGTTGTTGAACGGCCACGGCAGCCCTTTCGGCCGGGCCGTTCGTCTGATTTTCCAACTGCTGTGGAAAGCGCGGCGCTATAGGGTCGTCCCCTTCACTTGGCAAGGAGTCGAGTCGATGGAACACGATCACGGGCGGGAGCGGATCGGCGGAATTACGCCGCACATCACCATCCGCGACAAGCGAGCCCCGGAAGCGATCAAATTCTATAAGCAGGCGTTTGGAGCCGAGGAGCTGATGCGTCACCCGACCGACGACGGCCGGTTGATGCATGCGACTCTGAAGATCAACGGCGGCCATCTCATGCTCCACGACGATTTTCCCGAGCATATGGGAGGCCCGGCACAGCCGGCCGCGAGCTTCGTTCTCCACCTCGATGTTCCGGACGCGGATGCGGCATGGAAGCGAGCGCTGGACGTTGGAGCGGAAGTCCGGTTCGAGTTGGCGGACCAGTTCTGGGGAGATCGCTACGGGCAGGTCATGGACCCGTTCGGCTTCATCTGGTCGATCGGAGCGCCGGTGAAGCAGGCGCAGCAGCAGTCCGCGGAGCAGCCCGCGACCGCCTGAACCCGAATGCGTACGCCCAGCGGAAGGCTCAGGCCTTCTGCGAAACCGTGAGATCGCCGGCGACGCTCGGTCCCAGTAGTTCGACGCTCTTCGCCGAGCCGTCGAGCCACGCTCGCCAGTGCGGCGGAGTCAGAAGCGCGACCCCACGCGGGTGGTATGGCTCGATATCGGGTCCTGAAGGAACGGTTAGGAGCGTGAACGCCTCTCCGACTTGCGGATTGGAGCGCATCAGTCCCGCGATCGCAACTTCGCCCACGGGCGGCTGAAAGAGCCAGCAATCCTTCCGCTTCTGACCGGGGTCGGCGGGCGCAGTATGCTCGTAAAAGCCGTCGGCCATGACGAGGCAGCGATCCTTGGAGAATTCTCGACCGTCGGAGCGCATGTTGAAAATCGGCTTGCCGCCAGGCCCCGGCCACGACCAGCGGCGCTCGACCAGCTCAGCCACGCCGCGCTCGCGTTCGAAGATCACGATCGGCGCCTTCTCGGAGATCCTGACGTCGCGCGGCTGGAAGTTGGGAACACCTTCGGGGAAGGTGAGTGGGATCTGGATTTCCGCGAACAGCCGCCGAATCGCGTCCGGGCTCTTCTCCATCCGATAGAGATTGCACACGGCCCTGCCCGCCTCAGTCGAACAGGCTGGACACCGAGGCCTCGTCCGAAATTCGCTTGATCGCTTCGCCGAGCAGCGGCGCGATCGTCAGGCGCCGGATCCGGCTGTCCTTGGGGTCCGGCTCGCCGCTCCAGATCGTGTCGGTGACGACCAGCTCGCTGAGCTCGGATTTGGAAACGCGCGCCGCGGCGGCACCCGACAGCACGCCGTGGGTGCAATAAGCGAAGACCTCGACCGCGCCCTGCTGCTTCAGCGCGGCGGCGGCGTTGCACAAGGTGCCCGCTGAATCGACGATGTCGTCGATGAGGATGCAGGTGCGCCCGTCGACCTCGCCGATGATGTTCATGACCTCGGATTCGCCTGCCCGCTCGCGCCTTTTGTCGACGATCGCCAGCGGCGCATTGCTCAGGCGCTTGGCAAGGCTTCGCGCGCGCACCACACCGCCGACGTCGGGCGAGACGACGGTCAATGCGCGATTGCCGAAGCGCGCCTGGATGTCGGTCGCAATCGCCGGGGAAGCGAAGAGGTTGTCGGTCGGTATGTCGAAGAAGCCCTGGATCTGCCCCGCGTGAAGGTCGATCGACAGCACCCGGTTGGCGCCCGCGGTGGTGATCAGATTGGCGACGAGCTTGGCCGAAATCGGCGTCCGCGGCCCGGGCTTCCGGTCCTGCCGGGCATAGCCGAAATAGGGCAGAACCGCCGTGATCCGCTTTGCCGACGCGCGCCTCAGCGCGTCGATGCAGATCAAAAGCTCCATCAGATTGTCGTTGGCGGGGTAGCTCGTCGACTGAATGACGAAGACGTCCTCGCCGCGAACATTCTCGTTGATCTCTACGAACACCTCTTCGTCCGCGAACCGGCGCACGCTCGCGTCGGTTAGCGGCAGCTCGATATATTCCGCGATCGAACGGGCCAGCGGTAGATTGCTGTTCCCGGCAAGCAATTTCATGCGCGTATCCCCAGCGTCGAATCGGGCTTTAGCGACCGAGTCGCGCGTCCGTAAAGGTTGCGGCCCCGGGGATGCTCGCTAAATCGCGCGCATGACCGCCAAAGGGACGCAGCGCCTCCGGATTGCATTCGCGCAGATGAACCAGCGCGTCGGCGACCTTGAGGGCAATGCCGCGGCGATGCTCGAGATGCGGCGCCGAGCGAAGGATTCGGATATCCTGCTGTGCCCGGAGCTGCAGCTCGTCGGTTATCCGCCCGAGGATCTGGTGCTGAAGCCGGAATTCGTTCGTCGGGCTCATGAATGCACCGACGAACTGGTCGCGGCGACAACCGAGCCCGGACCGGCACTCCTGATCGGGACCGTCATCAACGAAGGCGGCTCGGTCTACAACGCGATAGTGCTCGCCGACGGTGGCCGCGTCATCGGCCGGACGCTCAAGCGCGAGCTGCCGAACTACGGTACCTTCGACGAGAAGCGTATCTTCACGCCGGGCCCTTTGCCGGAGCCGATCGAGTTCAGGGGCGTGAAGATCGGCGTCCCGATCTGCGAGGACATCTGGCAGGAGGTGGTTTGTGCGCATCTCGCCGAGACGGGCGCCGAGATGCTGCTGGTCCCGAACGGCAGCCCTTACGAGCTCGACAAGGATGATAAGCGCTATCGGCTGGTGCGGTCGCGCGCGCTGGAGACGGGACTCCCGCTCGCCTACCTCAACCGCGTCGGCGGCCAGGACGAGCTGGTATTCGACGGCTCGTCGTTCATCGTCCACCCGGACGGCGAGCGCGCGGTGCAGCTGTGCGACTGGAACGAGGCGCTGCTGATCACCGACTGGGAACGGACCAGCGCGGGCTGGCGATGCATCACGCGGGAGACTCATGACCTCGATGCGTTTCCCGAGGACGTCTACAAGGCGATGATGGTCGGGCTTCACGATTATGTGGAGCGCAACGGCTTTCCCGGAGTGATCCTCGGCCTTTCCGGCGGGATCGACAGCGCGCTTTCGGCGGCTGTCGCGGTGGACGCGCTCGGACCGGAGAAGGTGTGGGGCGTGATGCTCCCGTCGAAATATACGAGCGAGGAAAGCCTTGAGGATGCTCGCGAGTGCGCCCGGCTTCTGGGCTGCCGTCATGACGTCGTTTCAATTGCTCCTGCGGTCGCAGCGGTCGGTGAGATGCTGCCCGAGATGAGTGGGCTCGCCGCGGAAAACGTGCAGGCGCGACTAAGGATGGTGGCGCTGATGGCCCTGTCGAACTCGGGCGGTCAGATGCTGCTCACAACCGGCAACAAGAGCGAGATGAGCGTCGGTTACGCCACGCTCTATGGCGACATGGCCGGCGGCTATTCGGTATTGAAGGATGCCTACAAGACGACCTGTTTCGCGCTCTCGCGCTGGCGTAACGCCAAAAAGCCCGAAGGCGCGCTCGGACCAGACGGAGCGGTCATGCCCGAGCGCGTGATCGCCAAGCCGCCGACTGCCGAGCTTCGTCCGGGCCAGAAGGACGAGGATAGCCTACCGCCTTATTCGGTGCTCGACCGGATCCTTGAAGGGTTGGTCGACCAAGAGATGTCGGTGAGCGAGGTCGTGACCGCGACCGGGGAAGACGTCGCGCTTGTCAGCGACATCGAATCGAAGCTGCTCAAGGCCGAGTACAAGCGCCGGCAGGCACCGCCCGGAGTGAAGATCGGCGAGCGGAACTTCGGCCGCGACCGACGCTATCCGATCAGCAATTTCTTCCACACTGGCCCGAGGCAGAGCTGACGCGATGAATGTAGTCACGCGCTTTGCACCGTCGCCGACCGGCCGTCTGCATGTCGGCAACATCCGGACGGCGCTTCACAACTATCTGTTCGCGCGAAAAAATGGCGGCGAGTTCATCCTGCGCATCGACGACACCGATCGCGAGCGTTCGACGAGCGAGTTCGACCAGGCGATCCGCGACGATCTCGATTGGCTGGGCCTGACTCCCGACAAGCCTGTTCGGCAGTCCGAACGCTTCGATCTTTACGAACGTGAGTTCGAGAAGCTGAAGACGGCGGGGCGGGTCTATGCCTGCTACGAGACTCCGGAGGAGCTCGAGCTCCGCCGCAAGGTACTGCTCGGGCGCGGGCTTCCGCCGGTCTATGAGCGAAGGCCGGCCGATGCGCCCGTGCCCGACGGCCGTGCGCCGCATTGGCGCTTTAGGCTCGACCATGGCGCGGCGATCGGCTGGACCGATCTCATCCGCGGCGAGCAGAAGTTCGACCCGAAGCTGCTCAGCGATCCCGTCGTGCGCCGCGAGGATGGCAGCTGGCTCTACTTGCTGCCGAGCGTCATCGACGACATCGACCTTGGAATCACGCACGTCGTGCGCGGCGAGGACCATGTCTCGAACAGCGCCGTCCAAATTCAGATGTTCGAGGCGCTCGGCAGCCGGCCGCCCGAGTTCGCGCACGAGGCGCTGCTCGTCGCCGCCGAAGGCAAGCTGTCGAAGCGGCTCGGCTCGTACGGAGCCGAGCATTTGCGCGAGGAGGGCGTCGAGCCAATGGCACTGCTCGACCTGCTTGCGCGGATCGGCACCTCCCAGCCCGTCGAACCGATTGGCTCTCTGGCGGAGCTCGCGGCCAATTTCGATTTTTCGACCTTCGGACGGGCCCCTGCGCATTTCGACCCGCACGAGGTCGAACTCCTCAACGCGCGCCTGCTCCACCATCTCGACTATGCGACGGTTGCCGGCCGGCTTCCCAAGGATGCGACCGAGAGCGACTGGCTGGTGCTCCGCGGTAATCTCCGTCGGCTGAGCGACTTTGCAAGCTGGTTCGCCGTCCTCCACGGCGAAATCGATCCGCCAGAGCTGGACCATGACGAACGGCTGCTGGTGAAGGACGCCGCCGCGATCGCCGAGAGGGTTGACTGGACCGGCGAACCTTGGCGTGCGCTGACGGGAGAGCTCAAGGAGGCGACTGGAAAGAAGGGCCGCGAGCTATTCCATCCGCTGCGCCTTGCGCTGACCGGGAGAGACAGCGGGCCGGAGATGGCGCCGCTGCTGGCCGCAATGGGCAAGCAGCGGGCGGTTCGCCGCCTCGAAGCGGCCACCAAGCGCTGAAGACTCGCTAAGCCGGCGCGCGGCTCCTATCTTTCCGGGCATGTCCTTCTTCCCCCATCCCTCGAGCCCTGGCGCCGCGCTTCGCGACCTGTTTGCCTTCATGCGCCAGCGCAGCCGCGAGCAGGTGATCGGAGCCGCACTCGCGATACTCATCACCGCGATCATCGTGATCGAGTTCCTCGTCGATTCGAAGATCAACACCGCTCCGCCGCCGGAGGTCGTCGAGGTTCAGCTCTACGCGCCGAACCGGACCGACGCCCAGATCGCCGCCGATCAGAAAAAGGACCAGGCGGCGAAGGAGGCGCAGAAGAAGACCGACCAGAAGCAGTATCAGCAGCTCGCGAAGCAGCTCGGGATTGATTGACGACCGGGAATGGATGGCGAAAGCGGTCGCGCTCGGCGAGGACGCTCGAGGCCGCTCGGCTCCCAACCCCAACGTCGGCTGCATCGTGGTCTCAAGCTCGGGTCGAGTCGTCGGCAAGGGCGCGACCGCAGCCGGGGGCCGCCCGCATGCCGAAGCGGCGGCGCTCGCCGAAGCAGGCAAGCGCGCGGCGGGGGCGACGGTCTATGTCACCTTGGAGCCCTGCGCACATGCCAGCGAACGCGGACCGGCCTGCACCGACCTGCTCCTGGAGGCGAAGCCCGGGCGCGTTGTGATCGCGCTCAAGGACCCGGACTTACGAACCTCGGGCAAGGGCATTCGCCGGCTGCGCCGCGCCGGGATCGAAGTGAGCCTGGGCGTCGAGCGCGAGGAAGCGAGAGGCTCGCTTTCCGGTTGGCTGACTCGCCTCGAGACCGGCCGGCCGCGGATCACGCTCAAGCTCGCTCTTTCGATCGACGGCAAGATCGCGCTTCCCTCGGGCGAATCGAAGTGGATCACCGGCGACGACGCTCGCCGGCAGGTACACGTGGAGCGCGCACATAGCGACATGATCCTGGTCGGCCGTGGGACCTTCATGGCTGACCGGCCGAGCCTGGATGTCCGGCTGCCCGGGCTCGAAGAACGCTCGCCCAGACGTGCGTTATTGACCCGCGGCGAGGCGGTGGACGGATGGGAAACCCTGCAAAATCCGAAGGATGTGTACCGGCTTCATGACGTCAATGATCTGCTCGTCGAGGGGGGGTCGGCGACCGCGACCGCCTTTCTTACTGAGGATCTCGTCGACCGGATCCTGATCTACCGCGCGCCGATCATAGTCGGCGATGGCAAATCCAGCTTCGGCTACGTTGGGCTCGACGCAATCGCCGACGCGCACGGCCGCTGGACCCTGATCGACGAGCGGCGCCTCGGAGTCGATCGCCTCGAAGTTTACGAGCGGGTACGGCGGAGTTAAGCCGCCCTCATGTTTACCGGGATCGTCACCGACGTCGGCACCGTTCGGAGCGTCGAGCAGCGCGGCGACCTGCGACTGGTGATCGGGACGGCATACGACATGGATACGGTCGATATCGGCGCGTCGATCGCCTGCTCGGGCGCGTGCCTGACCGTCGTCGACAAGGGCGACGACTGGTTCGCCGTCGACGTCTCCGGTGAGACGGTCTCGAAAACTGCGGCCGACCGCTGGAGCGAGGGCGCCAGGCTCAACCTCGAACGCTCGCTCCGTCTGGGAGACGAGATCGGCGGGCATATCGTCACCGGCCACGTCGACGCGGTCGGCGAAGTTGTCGGCATCTGTCCCGAAGGCGATTCGAAGCGGGTCGGGATCAGCGTTCCGAGGGCGATGGGCCCGATGATCGCAGCGAAAGGCTCGATCGCGCTCGATGGTGTGTCGATGACGGTCAACGAGGTCCGCGATGCCGACGGCAATTCCACCCATTTCTTGGTCAACGTCATCCCGCACACGGGGCAGCACACGACGCTTGGCGAGCTCGCGGCCGGACGACAGCTCAATGTAGAGGTTGACGTTCTCTCGCGTTACATCGATCGGATGCTTGCAGCCCGATCACAATAGGAACAGCATTGTTCCTCCTTTTCATCACATTGAAATGTGATACTTTGACTTCATGAGCACGACCCTCATCGATCGGCTGGAGGCGATCATCGCCACTGGCGAAGTCAGCCGCGCCGGCCTCGCGCGCGCTGCCGGGCTTCACCCCAATTCGCTGCGCAAGCTTGGCCAGGACGATTGGAATCCGACGGCCGACACGCTCGGGCGCCTCGAGAAGCTAATCCAGCGCGGAACTGCCGAAGTGCTGGTCGGGCCCGAGGAAATCATCAACGAGGCGCGCAACGGGCGGATGTTCATCCTCGTCGACGACGAGGACCGCGAGAATGAGGGCGACCTCGTCGTCCCGGCTCAGATGGCGACTCCGGACGCGATCAACTTCATGGTCCGCCACGGCCGCGGCCTGGTCTGCCTGGCCCTGACCAAGGACCGAAGCGAGCAGCTCGGACTCGAACCGATGACCCGGACCAACCGCAGCCGGATGGAAACCGCCTTCACCGTTTCGATCGAAGCCCGCGAGGGAATCACCACCGGGATCAGCGCTGCCGACAGGGCGCGGACGGTCGCTGTCGCGATTGATGCTTCGAACGGGCCCGACGCCATCGTTTCCCCCGGCCACGTCTTCCCGTTGGTCGCCCGGCCCGGCGGCGTGCTGGTCCGCGCCGGCCACACAGAGGCAGCAGTGGATGTCGCGCGCCTCGCCGGCCTCAATCCGTCAGGCGTGATCTGCGAGATCCTGCGGGAAGACGGGACCATGGCCCGGCTCGACGATTTGATGGATTTCGCCCGCGCTCACGGGCTCAAGATTGGAACCATCCGCGACCTCATCGCCTATCGGCTGAAGAAGGATCATCTTGTCGAACGCGTCGCGACCTCGCCCTTCTCTGCCGAAAGCGGCCGGCAGTGGCAGGCGCAGGTGTTTCGCGACAAGTCGAACGGCGAGGAGCAGCTCGCCCTCATCTACGCGACTCTCGACACGACGAGCCCCGTCCTGGTCCGCATGCACAGTCTCGACCTTTTTGCCGACGTTCTCGGCGAGAAGGGGCCGAAGTCGGGCCTGCTCCAGGAGGCGATGCGCATGATCGAGGAGGAAGGCTCAGGCGTGGTGGTCACCCTTCATGCGGCCGCTCCTGGCTCGCTCTCGCGAACCATCGATCTGAGGTCGGGCAAGCCCGCGGAAATGGGCGACGCCGTTCGCGGCTACGGGACGGGTGCCCAGATTCTCGCCGCCCTCGGGATCCATGACATGGTCTTGTTGTCCAACTCCCGCCATTCGCCCGTCGGCCTGTCGGGCTACGGGCTTGCGATAGTCGAAGAACGGCCCATCACGGTCCAGGATTGATCCGATGTCCACGATCCTCCTCGTCGAAGCGCGCTTCTATCCGCATCTCAACGACATGCTGCTTGAAGGCGCGCGCCAAGCGATCGAAGCTGCCGGACATAAGCATGAGACTCTGACTGTTCCCGGTGCGCTCGAGCTCCCGGGGGCAATCGCGCTCGCGGCCCGCAGCGGCCGTTTCTGCGCCTTCGTCGCGCTCGGAGTCGTGATACGCGGCGAAACCTATCATTTCGAAGTCGTCTCCAATGAGAGCGCGCGCGGGCTGATGGACCTGACGCTCCAGGGCTATGCGATCGGCAATGGCATCCTCACCGTCGAGGATGAGGCGCAGGCGATCGCCCGCTGCGATCCTGCGCAGCTCGACAAGGGCGGTGGCGCGGCGAAGGCGGCGCTGGCGCTGTTCGACCTCCGGCAGAAATACGCACCCTAGTTTCCTGCGTCACGCCCGCTATGCGCGCCACGTGCGCCACGCTCCCGACCCTCACCCGCTGGCCTTTCCCGCGCTTCTGCTCGGCAATGTCGCGCTTGCGTTCGGGCCCTGGCTCGTGCGGCTCGCGGATACCGGCGCGGTTGCGACGGGATTCTGGCGGCTCGTCCTCGCCCTTCCCTTCCTTTGGCTGATCGCGCGCGGCACGGGCCAGCCACCGCACTGGCCGCGACGGGCGCTTGTCACGATCGTCGCTGTCGCCGCGATCTTCTATGCGCTGGATCTCGCCGCGTGGAACGCGGGCATCCGGATGACCAAGCTCGGCAATTCGACCCTGTTCGGCAATTCGGGCAGCTTCGTCTTCGCGATCTACGGCCTGATACTCGCCCACCGCGCGCCATCGGCGAGGCAAAGCTTTGCGCTGGTGCTCGCGCTGGCCGGCGCGACCCTCCTGATGAGCGGAAGCTATGAGCTGAGCCCAAAGAATTTCGCGGGCGACCTTCTCACCCTCGTCGCCGGGCTGTTCTATGGGGGCTATTTGATCTTCGTCGAGCGCGGGCGGACCGAGCTCAAGCCGCTGCCGCTGCTGATCCTTGCGACGATCTTCTCGATTCCGATCCTCCTTTTCATAAGCCTCCTGCTCGGCGAAAGGATCTGGCCCCACGACTGGACGCCGCTCCTGATCTTCGCGCTGTCGAGCCAGGTCGTCGGACAGGGGCTGCTCGTTTATTCGATCGGAACGCTTCCGCCGCTGGTGGTGGGACTCGCGCTGCTGAGCCAGCCGGCGATCTCCGCGACGGTCGGATGGCTTGCCTATGGCGAGACGCTGTCCGCCACCGACATCGTCGGTGCGGTGGGGATCGCGGCGGCGCTCGTGCTCGTCCGCCTGCCCGAACGGGGCTTGCGCGCATCGACCGAGCCGCCCAGTTGAGCCCGCAATGGACCCGAGTCCTCTCGAACAGCTTCGCAGGCAACTCGCGCTCGCCGTCGGCGAGAATGCAGTGTTCGACGGCTGGACCCGCCAGGCGGGGGATTCGGCTGCCGGCCAGCTCGGCATCGACCCGCTTCAGGCGCGGCTCGCCATGCCGAAGAGCCAGGCGGGGATGATCGACCTCTATATCCAGGAGGTCGACCGCGCCCTCGAGGCCTGGTTCACACCGGAACGTCTGTCGAAGCTGAAGATCCGCGAGAAAATCCGCGCGCTCGTGTGGCGCCGGCTCGAGATCATGGTGCCGGCCCGCGAGGCAGTGCGGCGGGCGCTCGCCGTCCTCGCCATGCCGCAGCACATCCCGCTCGCGCTTCGAATCACGTGGCGCACCGCCGATCTGATGTGGCGCATCGCCGGCGATAGCAGCACCGACTTCAACCATTATACGAAGCGCATGACCCTCGCCGCCGTCTACGGCTCGACGCTTCTCGTCTGGCTCGACGATCAAAGCGAGGGCTGGACTGACACGGCCGCCTTCCTCGATCGCCGGATCGACGATGTGATGAAGATCGAGAAACTCAAAGCGGAATGGCGCGGCTCGTCGGATCATCGGCTGAGCCTGTCGCGCTTTCTCGGGCGGCTTCGCTATCCCCCTAGGTAGATTCGCGAATCCAGACCAAGCTTCGATCGGTTTACTTTGGCGCTGGAAATCGTCATTCGTTAATGATAATCAGTCGCAAGAATGAACGCGCCCTTTCAGCCTGACACGATCAGCCTCGACCAGTTGAAGGTCGGGACCAAGGCGCGCGTCCTCTCAATCGATTGGGCCGGGCTCGATGAATCCGAATCGTGCCGTCTGAGGCATTTCGGGTTCGACGAAGGAATCACGGTCGAACCGCTGCATCTCGGTCCGTTCGGACGCGATCCGATCGCGATTCGGGTCGGCCGAATGACGGTCGCGATCCGGCGCAGGCATGCCGGCGCCGTCCGGGTCATCCCGCTCCAGCAGTGAATCCGCTCCCGCTCGTTGCCGTCGCCGGTAGCCCCAATGCCGGCAAGAGCGCGCTGTTCAACGCGCTCACGGGCGCGCGCCAGAAGGTCGGCAATTATCCTGGCGTCACGGTCGAGCGCCACTCCGGCAAGCTGACTCTGGCCGATGGGCGCCCGGTCGAGCTGGTCGACCTGCCCGGAGCCTATAGCCTCGACCCCGCAAGCCCCGACGAAGCCGTGACGCGCGATGTGCTCCTTGGTCGTCAGCAGGGCGAGCGCCAGCCCGATGCCTTGGTCATCGTGCTCGACGCCTCCAACCTCGACAATCACCTCCGCTTCGCGCTTCAGCTGCTCGAGCTCGGGCTGCCCACGATCATTGCGCTCAACATGGTCGACCTCGCCAAGCGCGACGGGCTCGAGCTGGATTCGAATCGGCTCTCGGCGGCCCTCGGCGTTCCGGTGATCGAGACCGTCGCCGTTCGCCGTCGCGGCATTGCCGAACTGCAGGGCGCGGTGGACGACATGCTCTCCGCGCCCTTCTGCGGCGTCCACAAGCATGTGAAGAGCGACCTCGTCCATCTCCAGCGGCGGGCGCGCGAGATCGCGACCGAGGCTGTGATCAGCGAAACTCCAGTCCGCCGCTGGACCCACCGGCTTGACGCCGTCCTGCTTCACCCGGTGCTCGGACCGATCATCCTTGCGGCGATCATGTTCGTCATGTTCCAGGCGGTCTTCGCCTGGAGCCAGGTGCCGGTCGACTGGATTTCCTCGGGAGTCGCGTGGCTATCGGGGGTTGCGAGCAGCGCGCTTCCGCCGGGCCTCCTGCGCTCGCTCGTCGTCGATGGCGCGATCGCGGGCGTCGGCGCAGTGGTCACATTCCTTCCGCAGATTCTGATCCTCTTCTTCTTCATCCTGCTGCTCGAGGGGACCGGCTACATGGTCCGCGCGGCGTTCCTGATGGACCGAATCATGCACGGGGTCGGCCTCTCGGGGCGCGCATTCATTCCCTTGCTTTCGAGCTTCGCCTGCGCCGTGCCCGGGATCATGGCGACACGCACGATCGACGATCCGAAGGACCGGCTGACCACCATCCTCGTCGCGCCCTTGATGACGTGTTCGGCGCGTCTTCCGGTCTACACCCTGATCATCTCGGCCTTCATCCCGAATCGTCGGGTCGTTTGGGGCGTCGGGCTTCAGGGCCTGGTGATGTTCGGCCTCTACATCGTCGGGATCACGGGGGCGCTGCTCGCGGCCTATGTCCTTCGCCGCGGCGTGCTGAAGGGCGGCGGCGGAGGCTTCATGATGGAGCTTCCCAAATATCAGTGGCCGCCGCTTAAGGACGTCGTCATCGGGCTGCTCACCCGGGTCCAGATCTTCCTCAAGCGCGCCGGCACCATCATCCTTGGAACGACGATCGTTCTGTGGGCGCTCGCCAGCATTCCGCAGGCGGGCCCTGGGCAGAAGCAGAGCGAGATCTCAATCGCCGGCCGCATTGCCACTGGAATCGAGACCGTCGTGAAGCCGATCGGCTTCAATCACGACATCAGCCTCGCGCTCCTTCCCGCAATGGCCGCGCGTGAGGTCGCCGTCAGCGCGATCGCGACGGTCTATTCCATCGACTCGCCCGACGAACGGGGCGGCGCGACCAGGCTTGAGGACAAGCTGCAGCATCGCTGGTCGCTAGCTACCGCGCTCGCCTTCCTTGCCTGGTTCGTGTTCGCTCCGCAGTGCATCTCGACGATTGCCGTCACTCGCCGGGAGACGAACGGGTGGAAGTGGCCGCTGTTCATGATCTCCTATCTCTTCGCACTCGCCTACCTCGCCGCGGGCGCGACCTACTGGACGGCGGTGGCGCTCGGTTTATAGCGACTCTTCGAGAAGAGGAGAGTGACATGGCGGGCGTGAACAAGGTGATCCTGGTCGGCAATCTCGGCGCGGACCCCGAGGCCCGTTCGCTCAACAACGGCGGCGAAGTGGTGAACCTCCGAGTCGCCACGTCGGAGAGCTGGAGCGACAAAGCCACCGGCGAACGCAAGGAAAAGACCGAATGGCACCAGGTCGTGATCTTCAACGAGAATCTTGGCCGGGTCGCGAAGAATTATCTGCGCAAGGGCTCGAAGGTCTATCTCGAGGGCCAGATCCAGACCCGGAAGTGGACCGACAATAGCGGCAACGACCGCTACACCACCGAGGTGGTGCTTCAACGTTTCCGCGGTGAACTGGTCCTCCTCGACAGTCGTGAAGGCTCGGGCGGCGGCCGCGGCTCGTTCAACGAGGATTATGACGATCTCGGCGCTGGCGGCAGCAGCAGCAGCAGCGGTAGTTCGACCCGAACCCAGTCACGCCCGCAGCCGGCCGCGTTCGACACCGACCTCGACGACGACGTTCCGTTTTAATCGCCCGGCTTTTGCCCCTTGAGCGCCGCCAGCGCCGCGAACGGACTCGCCTGTTCCTCGGTCAGAACGCCTGCCTCCTTCAGCGCGGCGTCGGCGCCCGCGCTTCGCGGATATGGGTCGATGTTGAGCGCCAGCGTGTCGGCGATCGCGGTTCCAAGGTCGATTAAGCCGCCGTCGTAGAAGACCACGTCGCAATCCTCTTCACCGAGCTCGACTTCCTCGTCCGCCCCCGCGTTTTCGGGCGCGGGCATGAGGAGCAAGGCGAACGGCTCATCGACGTGCGATGCGACGGGATCGCTCGTGACGACACAGGATTGTTCGAGCGTCGCGACGATGCGCCCCTCTGCGCGAACAAGTGGCCCGGTGCGTGACAGCGCCACATGCGCCTCGAGCCGGTCGAGTGCCGTCAAGGCCAGCCGCTCGGCAATCGAGCGGCGTTCGTCCTCATCGGCCATGAGGTCGAGACGCTCGCCGTCACGAATCTGATCGAGCCGGAGGTGGTGAGCGAAACGGTCGGTCATGGAAGGTTTCCCTGCGCGATGTCGTCGAGGCTCGCCCGATCGAGGCGCTCCAGAAGCTGCTTCAGCTCCGTCGCCGAATGACCGAGCGCACGCGCCGACGCATCGGACTTGTAGAGGCTTTCGCGGGTTGCATAGGTCCAGTCGGTGCCGCTCCCGACCGCAGAGCGCCACAGATCCGTGCGACGCGCCAGCGAGCCCACGAGCTTCCGGACGGTCTTGCCGAGCGTCGGATCGCCGATCCCCAACTCGCGGTGCTCGGCTTCCATCGCCTCGATGAACCGCTCGGTCAGTGCCACCGAGACCCTGTCGCCTTCCTCGCCGTCGGCCTCGAGCCTCACGAGGACCAGAGCGGTCAGCGTCGCAAGCACAGCGAACCGGCCGTCGAACGTATCCGGGACCGCGCCTTCCGCATACCAGTGCCGACGGCGCGCCAGCGCGGTCACCGCATCGAACAGCTCAGCACCGCGCCTGGCATCGGCCGTTAATCTCCGGAACAGGAAGTCGAGCATAGGTCCCTTGTGCTTGGGCGAGCCGCAGGCTTGCGCTTTGCCGCTGCGGGCATATTGAGGTCCTCGCGCCGGCATGCAAGACGCGCAAATCCGGAAGGGCCGCTCGCCCCAGGAAGGAATCACGAAGGCATGAAGTTCGGCTTGTTCAGGATCTCTACGATTGTTCTTCTCGGCGCGCTCGCTGCCGGCTGCGCGAGCAATCGTGCACACAAGGGTGCCGTCCTCGACCCGCAGGTCGCAAGCTCGATCCAGCCCGGCGTCGACAACAAGGATTCGGTCCAGAAGCTGCTCGGCAGCCCGACCCTCGCCGGCCAGTTCACGCCGAATGACTGGTATTATGTCTCGCGCGACACGAACCAGCTCGCCTTCCGCAATCCGCGGGTGACGCGCGAGCAGGTGCTGCTCGTCCGCTTCGACCAGGCGGGCAATGTAGCCTCGATGCAGCGCAGCGGTAAGGAGCTTGTCCTCAATCTCGATCCTTCGGGCCGGCAGACTCCGACGCTCGGGCGCAAGAAGAGCTTCTTCGACGAGCTGTTCGGAAACATCGGTTCGGTCGGCTCGGCGGGCATGCCGGGCTACGGCGGCGGCGGCGGGCCGCAGTAACCGGCGGCAGTCGCGCCCCGGGCGCTTCCGCCGCGCGGTTGTTTCCCCTAAGCCGCGGGCCATGACCGCGACGCCCGCCGGCATGACCTATGCCGCCTATCTGAAGCTCGGCCAGCTCCTGTCGGCCCAGCAGCCCCTCTCCGACCTTCATGACGAAATGCTGTTCATCGTCATCCACCAGACGAAGGAACTGTGGATGAAGGAGATGCTCCACGAACTGCGTCTCGCCATCCAGCTCATCCGCGAGGACCGCTTCGCCGAAGCCTATAAGGCGATGGCGAGGATCAGTCGGATCCAGGCGGTCATGACCTTGTCTTGGGACGTGCTGTCCACGCTGACCCCCGTCGATTACCTCAAGTTTCGGGACGTGCTGGGGACGAGCTCCGGCTTTCAGTCGGAGCAGTTCCGCGAGATCGAGTTCCGGCTTGGTCTGAAGAACCCCGCATTTCTTGAGCAGCATCCGGTGGGCAGTCCAGGCCATGCTCGGCTCGAAGCCGCGCTACGCGAACCGAGCCTTCGCGATTCCGCGATCGACGCGCTCACCCGCGCCGGGTTCGACGTCGGCGACCGCTCGGTCGAGGCGCTCGCCGCAGCATGGCTCGAGGTCTATCGCGACGAAGAGCGCTGGTTCGAGCTTTACGAACTGGCCGAAAAGCTCGTCGACATCGACGACGCCCTTGCAAGCTGGCGGCACAAACATGTCCTCACCGTCGAACGGATCATCGGCAACAAGCGCGGCACCGGCGGCTCCGCCGGCGCGCCCTATTTACGCTCGACCCTCGACAAGCGCGTCTTCCCCGAGCTGTGGTCCCTGAGGACGGCTCTTTGACCTTCAAGCCGTTGTTCTCGCGGAGCCTTTCGGCCGATCCCGATCGGCTGCACTTTGCAGCGCACAGCCATCATCTGTGGCCCGACGCGAGTTTCGCGGGCCAGATCGCCGCCTGGAACGATGCGGCGCGGCTCGCCGACCGCAAGTGGGACAAGGTCATGGGCGAAGTGTGGCCCGAGGCACAGGCCCACGTCGCTGATGAGCTGGCGAGTGGAGATGCATCGGCGATCGTCTTTTCGTCGAACACGCATGACTTCCTGATCCGGCTCGTCACCGCGGCGCCGGCCAAGAGCAGTGGGCCGCTTCGAGTCCTGACCAGCGATGGAGAGTTTCACAGCGCACGCCGGCAGTTGGTGCGCTGGGCGGAAGCGGGCTGGATCGCGCTTGACGCAGTTGCGGCCGAGCCGGCCGACAGTTTCTCCAGCCGCTTCCTAGACGCGGCCTCGGCCGGCGGTCACGATCTCATCCTCGTCAGCCAGGTCATGTTCGGCAGCGGCCGAATTTTCGATGGGGTCAGCGAGCTGGCGGCGCTCGCGCGGCCCGACGGTCCGTGGGTGGTGGTCGACGGCTATCATGCCTTCATGGCCATCGACGAGCCGTTCGGTCCCGAGGCCGCTAGCAGCGCTTTCTATCTCGGCGGCGGGTACAAATATGCGATGGCGGGGGAGGGGTGCGCATTCCTCCACGCGCCGGCCGGCTTCGGTCCACGCCCACCCGTTACCGGCTGGTATGCCGAATTCGAGGACCTGGAGCTGCCGCCCGGCAGCGTTGGCTACGCGAAGGATGCGCGGCGCTTTCTGGGAGCGACATTCGATCCTTCGGCCCTTTATCGCTTCAACGCAGTACAGCGGATGCTGCTGGAGAATGGCCTGACGACGGCGCGCATCGCCGCCTATGTCGTGGACCTTCAGGGCCAGCTGGTCGAGCGCAGCGAATCGACAGCGCTCGGCAATGCCGAGCTTCTCAACCCGCTCGACGCGGCGCCGCATTCGCGATTCCTCGCCTTCCGAACGCCGAACGCGGCGCGCTGGCACGAAGAGCTGAAGAAGCGGAACTGCATCACCGACGTTAGGGCCGACGTGCTTCGCATCGGATTCTCGATCTACCATGACGATTCCGACGTCGACCGTCTCCTTGCGCTCCTCGGAGATCTTTCTTGAGCGATGTCTCCGCACCGCGGCGGAGCGCATCGCTCGTGCTGACGCTGCTTCTCATCGCCTACATCTTCAACTTCCTCGACCGGCAGATCCTTGGGATCCTCGCGGGATCGATCATCGCCGACCTGAAGCTCACGGACGCGCAGTTCGGGACTATCGGCGGCCTCGCCTTCGCCTTGCTCTATTCGCTACTCGGGATTCCGTTGGCGCTGCTTGCCGATGCGACGCGCCGCAGCTGGGTCGTTGCGGGTTCTCTCGCGGTGTGGAGCGGCTTCACCGCTTTGTGCGGCAGCGCGGTGGGGTTCGGCCAGCTGTTCCTCTATCGCCTCGGCGTCGGCGTCGGCGAGGCGGGAGGCGTCGCCCCTTCCTATGCGCTCATCGCCGATTATTTCCCGCCCGAGCGCCGCGCCCGAGCCATCGCCACCTTCTCGCTCGGCATTCCCCTCGGCCTTGCGGGAGGCACGCTGATCGGCGCCTACCTTGCCGCCCTCGTCAACTGGCGGGCCGCCTTCATCGCCATGGGCGTCGCGGGCATCATCCTCGCGCCGCTGATGTTGATCTTTGTCCGCGACGTTCCGAGGGACGAGCGGGCCGTATCGGAGCGGACGCCCCTCACCCGCACCTTCGCCATCGTGGCCCGGAAGCGCAGCTTCTGGCTCATGGCCCTGGCTTCGTCGTGCAGCTCGCTCGCGGGCTACGGCCTCGCGGTCTGGACGCCGTCGGTGCTCGAGCGCAGCTTCGGCCTGTCGCTCATCGCACGCGGCCAGTTCCTCGCTTCGCTGTTCCTGATCGGCGGGGTCACCGGCGTCTATGCGGGTGGATGGTTTGCCGACCGCCTCGGGCGCGGCGACCGCCGTTGGTATGGATGGCTGCCCGCGATCGCCTGGCTCGTCACGGCGCCGACCTTTGCGCTTGGCCTGATGTCGGGCAATGCGCCGCTCGCATGGCTGCTCCTGTTGGTTCCCAATGCGCTCAACATCCTGTGGCTGGGACCGGTCGCGACTGCCGTCCAGCACCTCGTTCCGCGGCCGATGCGTTCGACCGCCTCGGCGAGCTTCCTCCTCATCAATAACCTCATCGGCCTCGGCCTCGGACCGACGCTGATCGGGGCGCTTTCGACCGCCTTCAAGGGCCGTTTCGGAACCGAGGCACTGCGCTACGCGGCCGTTTCGGTTGTCGGCTTCTATCTGCTCGCAACGATCCTCATGCTCGCGGCGGTGAAATCCTTGCGTTCGGACTGGGTCGAGGACGATATTCAAGTTTCGTGATCTAACTGTCTGAACAATCAAGCAATTTCAGGTTCACGCTGGTGCGGTAGAACGCAGGTTCCATCCGTTTAACGGTTGGAACGGTGTGTCGAACGGGCCGTTGTTGCCGTTCGAAGGAGAAATTGTGATGACCAGGGTCTTTCTCGCAGCCGGCGTCGCCGCGCTGGCGATCGCAGCCCCGGCGAATGCGGGGCCTCACGGCGGTCATGGCGGAAACGACCGCCAGACCAATCAAGTCAGTCGTGGCGGCGGCGGCGGTGGTGCCGGCCGTCATGCCCAGGCTGCGGCGCGCCAAGGCGGTGGCGGTGGCGGTGGCTTCGCCGCTCAGCGCCAGACGGTTTCCGCGCCGCGAATGCAGCACCAGCAGCGCTTCGCTTCGGCCGAGCAACGCCAAGCGCGCGCGCAGCATCAGCAGGCACGGCCGCAGCGCATCGAACGCCAGCAGACTCGCGTGACACAGCGCGAGCAGCCGCGCCATCAAGCGCAGGCTCGCATGGCGGAACGCCAGCAGGTCCGGACCAATCGGTCGAACGTGCAGGCCCGGATGGCCGACCGTCAGCAGGTCCGAGAGAATCGCGCCCAGGCGCAAAACCGGTTGGCCGATCGTCACCAGGTTCAGATGAATCGTGCCAATCGGGGCGATAGCCAGATCGCGAACCGCGATCAGCTTCGGTTCGATCGCCAGGCGCGGCAGCAGGACATGATGGCCCAGCGCCAGCAGATGCGCGGCGAACGCCAGATGGCGACTCGTAACTTGCTTGCGGATCGTCAGGCGCTCCGTGCCGACCGCATCGCCAACGCCGACCTTTTCCGTAACAGCAGGATCGCGCGCACTCTCGACATGAATCCGCGCACGCGGTTCGTCGCGCCGGCCGAGGCGGTCAGGTTCGTCGGAGAGCCGGTCAGGGACGTCAACAACTTCGTCACGCTGAGCGCGCTGCCGCAGTCGGTGAGCTACCTCTATCCGGATACGCCCAACTACTATTACCAGTACGGCGGCGGCTATTTGTATCAGGTCGACCGCGGAAGCAGCCTGATCAACGCGCTGATCCCGCTTCTTGCGGGCGGTTACTTGCCGGGCACTTATCTGCCGCAGCCGTATATGAACAGCTATGTGCCCAGCTACTACGGGCTCAATAGCTTCTACCCCGCCAGCTACGGCGCTTACGGCGGCTACGGCTATGGCTATCAGAACCTGTGCAGCCGCTATGCCTATGGCGTCGTCTACCAGGTCGATTGCTACACCGGCATGGTCGTGAACGTCATTCCGACCTATGCGGGCGGCTACGGCGTCGGACAGATGCTGCCTTCGGCATACAGCTACTACAACCTGCCGATGCAGTATCGCAGCATGTACTATCCGACGGCCGATTATTCCTACTGGTATGCGCCCGGAGCGATCTACCAGTATGATACGTCGAGCAGCCTGATCACGTCGGTCGCAGCGCTGACGTCGCCGGGCTTCGCGGTCGGGCAGCCGTTGCCGATGGGCTACGGCATGTACAACGTGCCGATGGCCTACCGCAGCACCTACTACGACACGCCGGACGCCTGGTACCGTTACAACAACGGCTACATCTATCAGGTCAATCCGGCGACGCAGCTGGTGACTGCGATCGTTGCGTCGCTCCTGACCTGAGGGCGTCGGAGCGTCCCTGATCGGATGAACTTTGGCCCGGCGGATGGAACCCATCCTTCGCCGGGCCATTTCGTTTCAAAACCATTAAAAGGAGGCCCAGCGCATGAGAAGTCATGCACTCGCGCTCGCAGCCGCAGCGACCGCATTGCTATCGGTCAGCGCCTGCAACAAGAACGGTAATGGCGGCGGCAACAGCCCGACCAACGTTCAGTCTTCACAGGCTCAGAAGGCAGCCGGCAACAAGACCATCGCTCAGGGGCTGCCGGCAGGCAGTCAGTTCATGGCGGCGGCCAAGACCGCGGGTCTCGACCAGACTCTCGCCGGGCCGGGTCCCTATACCGTGTTCGTCCCGACCGACGCCGCGATCGGCCAGGCGCCCTCGGGCACGTTCGACACCAGCCCCGGTAACCGTGCCCAGCTGACGGGAATCATCACCAACCTGGTCCTTCCCGGCACCGTTCTCGTTGCCGACATCGACAAGGCGATCGATGCCGGCAAGGGTAAGGCTCCCCTTGCGACGATGGGCGGTGGCACGCTCACCGCCACCAAGGAAGGCGGCAACACCGTGATCACCGACTCCGCCGGTCACAAAGCCACGATTACCAAGGGCGATGAGCAATATTCGAACGGCGTCGTCCACGAGCTCGATGGCGTTCTGATGCCGGCGAAGCAGCCGGCAGCCAACGCCCCCGCGGTTGGACAGAAGGCCGGAAAGTAAGCGCTTTCGCCAACTAGACCACTTCCGCGCGCGGAACGGCTCGCTATAACCGTGCCGTTACGCGTGCGGACGATGGGGCTTTAAGCGATGAAAGCGACGATTGAGCGGGCGGTCCTTCTGAAGAGCCTGGGCCACGTCCAGTCGGTCGTCGAGCGCCGCAACACCATTCCCATTCTTTCTAACGTGCTGATGGAAGCGCGCGAGGACGGGTCGCTTCGCCTCATGGCGACCGACCTCGACCTCCAGGTCGACGAGACGATCCCGGCCAACGTCTCGCAAGCCGGTGCGACTACAGTCTCGGCTCACACCTTCTTCGACATTGTGCGCAAGCTGCCGGAGGGCAGCCAGGTCGAGCTGACCGCCGCGGAAGGCAAGATGCAGGTCATCGCCGGCCGCTCGCGCTTCAATCTCTCGACGCTCCCGCGCGACGATTTCCCGGTGATTGCCGAGGGCGACCTCCCGACGCGCTTTGAGCTTCCCGCGGCAACCCTGCGCGAGATCATCGAGAAGACTCGCTTCGCAATATCGAGCGAGGAGACCCGCTACTATCTGATGGGAATCTTCTTTCACGTCGTCGATGAGCAGCTGCGCGCAGCAGCGACCGACGGCCATCGCCTCGCCCGAATTACCGTGTCGCGTCCGGACGGTGCCGATGGAATGCCCGACGTGATCGTCCCGCGCAAAGCGGTCAACGAGCTCTACCGCCTGCTCGAAGAGCTCGAGGGAACGGTCGAGATTTCCATGTCGCCGACTAAGATCCGATTCGGCCTCGGCAGCGCGATCCTGACCAGCAAACTGATCGACGGCACCTTCCCCGATTACAACCGGGTCATTCCGACTGCGAATGACAAGCTCCTGAAGCTCGATCCCAAGAGCTTCTCGGCCGGCGTCGACCGCGTTTCGACCATCGCCAGCGAAAAGACGCGCGCGGTGAAGATGAGCGTCGACCGCGACAAGGTCACGCTGTCGGTAACCTCGCCGGAGAACGGGGTCGCGACCGAGGAGCTTCCGGCCGACTATGGCTCCGACGGGCTCGAGATTGGCTTCAACGCGCGCTACCTGCTCGACATCCTGAGCGAGATCGACGGCGACACGGTCGAGGTCCACCTTGCCGATGCCGCGGCGCCGACGTTGCTGCGCGAAAACGACAAGTCGAACGCACTCTACGTGCTGATGCCGATGCGGGTCTGATGATCTGCCGTCTCTGGCGCGGTTGGACGACGCCGGAAGATGCCGCCGCTTATGAGCGGGTCGTTCGCATGGAGGTGATTCCGGCGATCGAAGCACGGAAGATTCCTGGCTTCCGGCACGTCGACCTGATGAAGCGAGACCTCGGCGGCGAGATCGAGTTCCAGACCCTGATGTGGTTCGACAGCGTCGACGCGATCCGCAACTTCATGGGCGAGGATTACACCGTCAGCCATGTGCCCATGGAGGCGCGCGCGGTCCTCAACAGCTTCGACGACCGCGCCGCCCATTACGAAGTCATCGACCGACGGGAGCAGTAAAGGCTAGACGCACATTCGTGCCCGTCAGCCGCCTCACGCTCACCGATTTCCGATCCTACGCCGCGGCGACGATCGAACCGGGTCCCGGCTTCGTCCTTCTTTTCGGAGAGAATGGCGCCGGGAAGACCAACCTCCTCGAAGCGGTGTCGCTGCTTGCGCCTGGACGCGGCCTTCGCGGCGTTCCTCTCTCCGACGTGGCCCGCCAGGGCGGCAGCGGCGGCTGGGCAGTCGCTTCCCGTTTCGGCGATACGGACCTCGGGACCGGGACGCTCCCTCCCGCTCCCGAACGCAGGCAAGTCCGGATCAACGGCGCACCGGCATCTGTGAACAGCCTTTCTGAATGGCTGTCGGTCCTCTGGCTGACGCCAGCGACGGACCGCTTGTTCACCGGCAGCGCGGGCGAGCGCCGGCGCTTTCTCGACCGCTTCGTGCTCGCGCTGGAGCCGGGCCATGCCCACCATTCCACCCGCTACGACGCCGCCATGCGGGCCCGCAACAAGCTGCTTGCCGACGAATGCCGGGACGATGCGTGGCTTGCATCGCTCGAAGCGGCGATGGCCGAACATGGAGCCGCGATCGCCGACGCACGAAGGCGCACCGTCGCCGCATTGGACGAGCGCCTTGCCGCCGCTCCCGACGATGAATTCGCGCGTGCAGGAATCGCCTTGGAAGGCTTCGAAGCAGGCGATCTCGGCGCCGAGCTGCGCGCCAACCGCCAGCGCGATGCAGCGGCAGGTCGCGCGACGGAAGGCCCGCATCGCCAGGATCTCGCCGTTCTCCACCGCGCCAAGCAAATGCCCGCGGCAAGTTCCTCGACAGGCGAGCAGAAGGCGCTCCTCCTCGGCCTCGTCCTCGCCCATGCCGAGCTGGTCTCCGACCGTTGCGGCGAACCCCCACTCCTTCTTCTCGACGAAGTCGCCGCGCATCTCGACCCCAAACGCCGCGCTGCACTGTTCGCTCGACTGGATGGGCGCGGCCAGGTGTGGATGACCGCGACCGAGGCAGCATTGTTCGACGGAATCGGCTCCGCCTCACGTTTCCATGTCGAGCCGGGACACGCGAATCCCGCATGAGGTGGACTTCTTAGGCTTTCTCTCTATATTGCACTGCAACACGAGGCGCTTTGAACAAGCGGCGTGATCGATCCTGTGGGATTGAGCCCGCGCCTCGACCAACCTCATCCCAATTCACGCGGGGGTGCTTTTTACCCCGCCGCCGACGCGCGCTTCGCTGCGCGCGTCCCGGCTCATTTCAAGGTATTTCATTTGTCATTTCATTCCCTCGGGCTTTCGAAGCCCCTGCTCGATGCGCTCGCCGCGAAGGACTATTCGCAGGCGACCCCGATCCAGCTTCAGGCCATCCCGACCGTCCTCACCGGCCGCGACCTGCTCGGCATTGCCCAGACGGGCACCGGCAAGACGGCGGCCTTCATGCTGCCCTCGCTCGACCGCCTGTCGGCCAATCGCCAGATCCCCAAGCCCGGCCAGATCCGCATGCTGGTCCTCGCACCGACGCGCGAGCTCGCCTCGCAGATCGCGGCTAGCGCCGAAGCCTATGGCAGGTTCATGCGCCTCTCCGTCGGCGTGATCTTCGGCGGCGTTCCCAACCACAAGAGCGTCCGCACCGTCGCTCGCGGACTCGACGTCCTCGTCGCGACGCCGGGGCGCCTCCTGGACCTGATCGACCAGCGTGCGCTCAGTCTCCGCGAGCTGGAGATCCTCGTCCTCGATGAGGCCGACCAGATGCTCGACCTCGGCTTCATCCATGCGCTGAAGCGGATCGTCGCGCTCGTACCACCCAAGCGGCAGACCCTGTTCTTCTCGGCTACCATGCCGAGGGCGATCAAGGAGCTGGCCGACAAATATCTGACCAACCCGGCCGAAGTGTCGGTGACTCCGACTGCCACGACGGTCGAACGCATCGACCAAAGCGTGACGATGGTGAACCAGACGGAGAAGGCGGCGCTGCTCGCCCTCTACCTCCAGAACAGCCCCATCGAGCGGGCTTTGGTGTTCAGCCGCACCAAACATGGCGCCGACAAGATCGTGAAGCAGCTGGCCGCCGCCAGCATCCCTGCCGGCGCGATCCACGGCAACAAGAGCCAGGCCCAGCGCGAGCGCGCCATGGCTGCGTTCAAGTCGGGTGAGACCAGGGTTCTCATCGCCACCGATATCGCAGCGCGCGGGATCGACATCCCGGGCGTCAGCCATGTGGTGAACTTCGACCTGCCCGATGTTCCGGAGCAATATGTCCACCGCATCGGCCGCACCGCGCGCGCCGGCGCGGACGGCATTGCAATCGCGTTCTGCGCGCCGGATGAGCGCGGCAATCTTCGTGACATCGAGCGTACGACGCGCCAGCGCCTGCCGATCCTGCCGCTACCTGCGGACTTCATGGCCAGCGCCGAAGCGTTCAAGCGCCTCAAGCCGCCGGTCGAGGCCCGCCCGGAGCGCGGTCGCGGCCCCGCGACAAAGGCCGATCGCCGCCACGATGGGCAGCAGCGCCGCAACCGCAACACCGGTCCGCAGCGTCATCCTCAACGGGCCGAAGGGCACGGTGCCCATCGCTCGGGCGCGCAGGACCACAACGGCCAGCGCCGTGACGACCGGTCGCAGCCCCGCCGCGAAGGTCAGTCTTCATACCGTCCCGAAGCTTACCGCGAAGCGGGAACGGAGCGCCGTCCGGAAGGCGGTCAGCCGCAGCGGAACGAGCGGAGCGGCGGCTATCGACCCAATGGCGGCCAGCCCAGTCGCAAGTTCCACGGGCGCCCGCGGCGACCCGGCGGCCCCCGCCGCGCCCAGGGCTGACAAGCACCGCAGCGAACGGCGCGTCCTACTTGCATCAGCCGGTGACGCGCCGCTGCGGCGGCTGATTTCGAGAAAAGCGCCTTCGGTCTCTCGATGGCCTCCCGCGTGCGCGCACGCGCGCGCACGTGACTTCCCCGCGCAAATCCCTATATCTGGACTATGGCAACCGACCCCAATCAGAATTCTTACGGCGCCGAGAGTATCAAGGTGCTCAAGGGCCTCGACGCGGTGCGCAAGCGCCCCGGAATGTACATCGGCGATACCGATGACGGATCGGGGCTTCACCACATGGTGTTCGAGGTTTCGGACAATGCCATCGACGAGGCTCTTGCGGGGCACTGCGACCGGATCCTGATCCAGCTCAACCCCGACGGCTCGGTCAGCGTCGAGGACAATGGCCGCGGCATTCCGACCGGCATCCATGCCGAGGAGGGAGTCTCAGCGGCCGAGGTCATCATGACCCAGCTCCACGCCGGTGGTAAGTTCGAGAATACGTCCGACGACAATGCGTACAAGGTATCGGGCGGCCTCCACGGCGTCGGCGTCAGCGTCGTCAATGCGCTTAGCGAGTGGCTGGACCTCACCATCTGGCGCGACGGCGAGGAGCATTTCATGCGCTTCCGTCACGGCGACGCCGAAGCGCCGCTCAAGGTCGTCGACAAGGCGCCCGAGGGGAAGAAGGGGACTCGCGTCACCTTCCTCCCCAGCCCCGAAACTTTCAAAATCATCGAGTTTGACTTCGAGCTCCTCGAGCACCGCTATCGCGAGCTGGCGTTCCTCAACTCCGGCGTCCGCCTCATCCTTGCCGACGCCCGGCACGAGGATCGCGTCGAGCATGAGCTTTATTACGAGGGCGGAATCGCGGCCTTCGTCAAATGGCTCGACCGCGCCAAGAGCCCGCTCTTTCCCGAGCCGATCGCGATCTCGGCCGTACGCGACGGCATCGGCATCGACGTCGCGTTGGAATGGAACGACAGCTATTACGAGAACGTCCTTCCGTTCACCAACAACATCCCGCAGCGTGACGGCGGCACCCACATGGCGGCATTCCGCGCGGCGCTGACCCGCACGATCAACAACTACGCCGAAAAGTCGGGGATGCTGAAAAAGGAAAAGGTGACGCTGACCGGCGAGGACATGCGTGAAGGCCTCACCGCGATCGTCTCGGTCAAGCTTCCGGATCCCAAGTTCAGCAGCCAGACGAAGGACAAGCTGGTCAGCTCCGAGGTACGTCAGCCCCTCGAAAGCCTGATGAGCGACAAGATGACCGAGTGGCTGGAAGAACATCCTGGCGATGCGCGCTCAATCATTCAGAAGGTCATCGATGCGGCCGCGGCCCGTGAAGCGGCGCGCAAGGCCCGCGAAGCAAGTCGGAAGTCGGTGATGGGAATCGCCTCACTCCCTGGCAAGCTTGCAGACTGTCAGGAGCGCGATCCCGCGCTCAGCGAGCTGTTCCTGGTCGAGGGCGACAGCGCCGGCGGTTCGGCCAAGCAGGGCCGAAACCGGCACAACCAGGCGATCCTTCCCTTGAAGGGCAAGATCCTGAACGTCGAACGGGCGCGGTTCGATCGAATGCTCGGCTCGAAGGAAATCGGTACGCTGATCCAGGCGCTCGGAACGTCGATCGGGCGTGAGGAGTTCAACCTGGAAAAGCTGCGCTACCACAAGATTGTGATCATGACGGACGCCGACGTCGACGGCGCCCATATCCGCACGCTCCTGCTGACCTTCTTCTATCGCCAGATGCCCGAGCTCATCGAGCACGGACATTTATTCATCGCCCAGCCTCCGCTCTACAAGGTCGCTCGCGGCCGGTCCGAGGTCTATCTCAAGGACGACGCGGCGCTCGACGATTATCTCGAAGAGGCCGGGCTCGAAGGCCTGGTTTTCGACACTCCGGAAGGGCAGCGTAGCGGCAACGACCTGAAAACGATGGTCGACCACGCCCGGCGGATGCGCACTTTGATGGGCTATGCGCCGCGCAAATATGACCCGCGATTGATCGAAGCGCTGGCGATCAACAGCGCCCTCAAGCCCGGCCTAGACGGGGACGGCAAGGCAAAAGCGGTCGCGAAGGTGGCCGAATGGCTGAACAGGGGCGATCCGGAGGCAAGCTGGTCGGGCGAGCTCGCAGCCGAGGGCGGCTATCTGCTGAGGCGCCTGTGGCGTGGGGTGACGGACGCTTACATCGTCGAGCCGAGCTTCCTCGTCTCCGCCGAAGCGCGCAAGCTGGACACGCTGGCCAGGGAGCAGGCCTCCGCTTACGCCCGGCCGTCGACCCTTCTCACGCTCAAGAAGGGCGCGGCGGTCGAGCAGGAGCCGGTCCCCGAAGCCGAAGGTGACGAGCCCGCCGAAGAGGCCGCGGTCGACACTAAAGGTAAGCCGGTGACGGTCACGCGGCCTTCTGAGTTGCTCGACGCGGTGCTCGCCGCTGGGCGCAAGGGCCTGTCGATCCAGCGCTACAAGGGCCTTGGCGAAATGAACGCCGAGCAGCTGTGGGAAACGACTCTCGACCCGGCCAACCGGTCCCTGCTTCGCGTTGAAGTCGCACAGGCGGACGTCGCCGACGAGATCTTCACACGCCTCATGGGAGACGTCGTCGAGCCGCGCCGCGAATTCATCCAGGACAACGCGCTCAGCGTCGCCAACCTCGACGTCTAGGAACCATTCAGCACCAACGGCTATTGGCGACGGCATGAGCGGCAGCCCCTGCATCACGCTGGCGAGCTACAACATGCACAAGGCGGTTGGCCTCGATGGCAAACGCGACCCGCATCGTGTGCTCAAGGTTCTGCAGGAGATCGACGCCGACATCGTCGCGCTCCAGGAGGCGGATAAGCGCATCGGTGGGCGAGGCTCGACGGTGCCGCACGAATTGATCGATAGCCACGGCCTCTACAAGGCGGTCCACCTGGGAGTCCGCCACAAGCGCATGTTCGATCGGGCGCGCAAGCATGCGGACCGGTTGCTCAAGGTCGATACGCGCAACATCGGTTGGCACGGCAATGCGATCCTGGTGAAGCGCCACATCGGGGTGATCGCCTGCGCCGCGCTCGACTTGCCGACCCTCGAGCCGCGCGGAGCGGTGATGGCTGAGCTTCTGATCGACGACCGCCCGTTGAGGGTCATCGGCATGCACCTCGACCTCTCCGGCCTGTGGCGGCGGCGGCAGATGCGCGCGATCCTCAGCGCGATCGAGGGACGCCAGCAGAAGATGCCTACGGTGCTGATGGGCGATACCAACGAATGGCGCACCGCCGCCGGCTGTCTCAACGAGCTCGATTCGGATTTCCACATCGCTCCGACCGGTCCAAGCTTCCACGCCCGTCATCCCGTGGCCCAGCTCGACCGCATCATCGTCGACAAAAATCTCAGCATCGAAGCTGCCGGAGTTCACATGAGCGCCGCTGCGCGCCGTGCCTCCGACCATTTGCCCATCTGGGCGCGCGTGAGCGGCTAGCCGGCGATCTTCCTAAGCCGGCGCCGCTGGATCGAAGAGCCGATTCCCATCGACTCGCGATATTTGACGACCGTCCGGCGAGCGAGGTCGAAGCCCTTGTTCTTCAGCAGGCCCGCGATGGCGTCGTCGCTGAGGATGTCGCTTTCCGCGTCGATCAATTGCCTGATGGCCGCCTTGACCGCTTCGGCGGCGGCACCGTCGCCTTCGGCCGACTGAACGCCCGAGCCGAAGAAATATTTGAGCTCGTAAAGGCCGCGGTCGCAGAGCAGGTATTTGTTCGACGTCACCCGGCTGACGGTCGATTCGTGCATTCCAATCGCCTCGGCCACTTCGCGCAGCGTCATGGGTTTCATCGCCGAGACGCCGCGCTCGAAGAATCCCTGTTGCCGCTTCACGATCTCCGAGACCACCTTCACGATGGTCCGCGCCCTCTGGTCGAGCGCCTTTACAAGCCAGTTGGCGCTCTGCAGGCATTCGCTGAGCCATGCTCTCGAGCCCTTGTCCTGCGGCCCCGACTTCAACTCCTGATAGTAGCGGCGGTTGACGAGGAGACGCGGCAGCGTCGCCTGATTGAGCTCGACCGCGAAGCCGGCGCGGGTCGGTCGAACGAACACGTCGGGCGTCACGTCCGCTGAACCTGCTCCCGACAGCTGGCATCCTGGCTTTGGGTCGTAGGCCCGAAGCTCGCGAACCATGTCGGCGAGATCCTCGTCATCGACTCCGCAGATGCGCTTGAGGTCCGCGGTGCGGCCCTTCGACAGCAGGTCGAGATTGTCGATCAGCCGCGCCATCGCCGGGTCGTAACGGTCGGCCGCCTTGGCCTGCAGCGCAAGGCATTCAGCAAGCGAGCGGGCACCGACACCCGCCGGATCGAGCCCCTGCACGACCACGAGCGCAGCTTCCAGGAGCGGCAGGGGCGCGCCCGACAGATCGGCGATCTGCTCGACCGGAACGGAGAGATAGCCGGTCTCGTCGAGCGTTTCGGCGATGATCCGGGCGAGGTCGCCCAAGGCGCCGCTCTGGCCGTGGAGCTGGTCGATGAGATGCTCAGAAAGCGAGGCGGCGGCATATTGGACCCGCTCGAAATCGAAGCCTTCCTCGCCCCCGCCTGACGTCACGACGTCGGAAAAGCTGTCGGTCTCCAGCGCCTCCGACTGCCAGTCCACGTCGAGCGGCCGGTCGTCGTCGGCCTGTCCCTTGATGAGGTCGTCGGCCCCGGGATCGTCCGGGGCCTCGTCGCTGTCCGAATCGTCGCCGGCGAAATCGGCTACCGGCTGCTCATCGGGTTCATCGGACCGCGCTTCGAGCAGCGGGTTCTTCGAGAGTTCCTCCGCAATGAAGCCGTCCAGTTCCAGGTTGCTGAGCTGGAGCAGCTGGATCGCCTGGCGGAGCTGGGGCGTCAGGACCAGCTGCTGCGATTGGCGGATGCTTAGGGAGGGGCCCAGGCCCATGACCAGGATTCGTTACAGCGCGAAGCTCTCGCCGAGGTACAGGCGCCTGACCTCCTGGTCGGCGACCAACGCTTCGGGAGTACCAGCGAACAGGACCTGTCCGTCGTAGATGATGCAGGCGCGGTCGACGATGTCGAGCGTCTCGCGGACATTGTGGTCGGTGATGAGCACGCCGATATCGCGGCTCCTGAGCTCGCGAACCAGCTCGCGGATGTCGGCGATGGAGATCGGGTCGATTCCGGCGAACGGCTCATCCAGAAGCATGATGCTCGGCTCCGCCGCAAGCGCCCGAGCAATTTCACAGCGCCGTCGCTCACCGCCCGAAAGTGCCATTGCCGCCGAATCCCGCAGAGCCGTCAGTCCGAACTCGCCGAGCAGCCGCTCGAGCCGGGCGCGGCGCGCCTCACGGTTCGGCTCGGCGACCTCGAGCACGGCCATGATGTTTTCCTCGACCGACATGCCGCGGAAGATCGATGTTTCCTGCGGCAAGTAGCCGAGGCCGAGGATCGCGCGCCGATACATCGGCAGCTCTGTGATGTCCTGGCCGTCCAGGAAAATGCGGCCGCTGTCCGGCTTCACCAATCCCATGACCGAATAAAAGCACGTCGTCTTGCCGGCGCCGTTGGGCCCGAGCAGGCCGACGACTTCGCCGCGGTGCACGTCGAGCGATACGTCGTGAAGCACCGCGCGGCGATCGTAGGACTTGGCGATCGAGCGAACTTCGAGGCCGCCGTTCACCTGCTGCGCCTCATTCGAGGGCCGGGCGAAGGTCATTGCCTCGTTCATGGCGGCTATTTCGACTGCTTTTGCGGTTGCGGCTGCTGGGACTTCTGCTTCTGCGGGACCGTGAAATGGCCGGTTACCCGGCCACCGCTCGAGTTAACGCCCGGCGGCCCCCCGTCGACCACGGCCCGGCCCGAGTTCAAGTCGATGACGAGCCGTGATCCGTTCACCCGGTTGTTCTCCCGTGTCAGCTGGACATTGCCGATCAACGTGATGAGCTTGCGGTCGAGATCGTAGACTCCAATGTCGCCTTTCGCGGTTTCCGACGGGCTGTGAACGACCACTCCGCCCGCCGCGTCGAGTCGGTTGATCTGCAGCCCGCTCGAACCCTGGCCGCCCGAATAAGCGACCGTCAGCCGATCCGTATCCAGCGTGAGGTCGGCCTGAATGACATGGACGTTCCCCGAGAACACGGCCCTGTCCGCGCGGTCCTGCACCTCGATTCGGTCCGAAGTGACGTCGACCGGCGCGTTGGTATTGTGGCCGCCGAGCGCAGAACGCGGCTGTTCCTGCTTCACTTGGGCAAGCGAGGTCGTCGCCCCGACAGCAGTGAGGCCGATCAGCGGTGCAAGGATGATGCCAAAAAAGCGCACAGCCATCATCTGACCGCCCCCTGCACGATTTTCAAGCGAGCACCGTGGTCGAGCACGACCGTCCGGTCGCCGAGATCGGCGTGGAGTTGTCCGGCTTGAAACTGGCCAAGCCGCATCGCTCCCGCAACCGCGCCCGCGCTCGTAAGCTGACGCTGCTTCAAGTCGACCGTCACGTCGCGGGTGGCGAGTTTGTATCCATCGCCGCCCCTCACATTCACGGGGCCGTCGATCATGACCTTTTGGGTATCGAGATTGTAACGACCGTTATGGGCGCCGATGAGCAGCGGCCCTTGGGCGAGATTCAGGCGCGCCGACATTCCCCATATGTCGACGATCGGTACTTCCGAGCTTGGCTGGATCGCCCGGTTGGCGATCATAGTGAACTGCTGTCCCTTGTTGTCGGTGCCGACATAGTGCGCTTGCTCGACCCGCATGTTCTCAGGGGCGTTCTGGACCTTCTTCTTGTCGAGGATGAAGCTGACGTCGCTCTTCTTGCCCAGCGGAGCAAGCGCCAGCACCGCGACTAGTACACCGACCGCCATCGGCAGGATCACCTTCGTCCATTTGACGAGCCAGTCGTGCCAGCTTCCGGGCTCCGCCCATCGCTGCTTGCTTACACGGCGGCTTGCTGCAGCTTCAGCCATCGTGCGCGAAAATATCCTGCTCGGGCCACCCGGCGATATCGAGCAAGGCGCGCGCCGGAAGGAAGTCGAAGCAAGCCTGCGCAAGCGCGACCCGGTCCTCGCGCTCGAGCCTCTCGTCGAGCTTTTCCTTCAGCTGGTGGAGATAGCGTACGTCGCTGGCCGCATATTCGCGCTGCGCATCGGAAAGCTCGGGTGCGCCCCAGTCGCTTGTCTGCTGCTGCTTCGACAGGTCGATGTTGAGCAGCTCCTTGACCAGTTCCTTCAGTCCGTGCCGGTCGGTGTAGGTCCTTACGAGCCGCGACGCCGTCCTCGTGCAATAGAGCGGACCGGCCATGATCCCGAGGTAGGCCTGCATGATCCCGATATCGAATCGAGCGAAATGATAGAGCTTCAGCCGGCTCGTGTCCGAAAGCAGAGCCTTGAGATTGGGCGCCGAATAGTCGCTTCCTCGTCTGAATCGCACGAGGTGCTCGTCGTCCTTTCCATCGGACAGCTGCACGAGGCACAGCCGATCGCGGCCGGGAACCAGGCCCATCGCTTCGGTGTCGACGGCGATCGGCCCCTCGGCAAATCCGACGTCGGCAGGTAGATCTTCCTCGTGCAGATAAACGGCCATTCTAGTTCCTCGGCAGCTGCGCTTGTCGGCTTTAGTCCGCCTTACGCCCCGCTTGCCAGCCCCAGCGAAATTCATTGCAATTTGAGTCACTAGAGCGGCGTTCATTTTTGCTGTAATGCCCTGAACCGTGCGTGAGTGGATTACGCATGACCGGTAGCGCCATTCGGCCCGAGCGCGTTGGTTTTGGGATAGGCGGGCTAACAGTTCGGACGGTTATGGGTTTCGATAGAGGGCGCAAGGGTGAGCGCGGCGGTCGCGGTCGCGACAAGCGCGACAGTTTCGGCGGCGACGACAATTTCGCGGGTGAATTCAGCGGGGGTTTCCAGGAACGCGGCGGCTTCGGCGGTCGTGGTGGCTTTGGCGACCGCGGCGGATTCGGAGGCGGAGGCGGAGGCGGCTACGGTGACCGTGGCGGCTTCGGCGGCGGAGGCGGAGGCGGCTTCCGCGGCGGTGGAGGCGGCGGTGGCTTCCGCGGCGGCGGCGGCGGCGGTGGTGGAGGTATGCCTCCCCAGGTCGTTGGCGAAGGCAAAGGCGTCGTAAAATTCTTCAATCCGCAAAAAGGTTTCGGCTTTATCGTCCGTGACGACGGCGGCGAGGACGTGTTCGTCCACATTTCGGCAGTCGAGCAGGCGGGCCTTACGGACCTTGCCGACGGCCAGCCGCTCGAGTTCACGCTCGTCGATCGCGGCGGCCGGATCTCGGCGACGAATCTCAGGATCGAGGGCGAGCCGATGGCGGTCGAGCGGGCAGAGCGCGGGCCTCAGCGCCAGCTGACCGGCGAAAAGGCTCAGGGTACGGTCAAGTTCTTCAATGCCATGAAGGGCTTCGGCTTCATTCAGCGCGACGATGGCCAGCCCGATGCGTTCGTGCACATTTCGGCGGTGGAGCGCGCGGGGATTCCGACGCTCAACGAGGGCGACAGGCTCGAGTTCGAGCTCGAAGTCGACCGGCGCGGCAAGACCGCAGCGGTCAACCTTCAGCCGATCAGCTAAGGCCTTTCCGCTTTAGGGGGCGAGGGGGCCGGCGGAGTTCGCTTCGCCGGCCCCTTTCCATTCCTACATTGCGCCGGCGTAGAAGGAGGCGAGGTCGCCCTTAAGCTGTCGCGCCGAGACCGGGTCGATATACATCATGTGGCCGGCCGGATAATAAGTGTAGCGGATGTTCTGAAGCTCGACCGGCCCCAGCGCCATATGGCCGAGGTCATATTCGGCGCCGGCGAACGGCGTCGCAAGGTCGAACAGCCCGTTGACCGACAAGAGCTTTAGGTTCGGGTTCTCGCGCATCGCGGCTGCGAGGTCGACGCTCGTGTCCGCCGCCATTTGCGGGAAGCTGTCGCCCGGCGAGTGCTTCCAGTCCCAATCGTTGAAGACGTTGTTGCTCGGTCGATAGGTGAGCGGCGTCCTGTAGCCGAGGTCGCGAAACAGATAGTCGTTGATCATCGCGATCCATGCGCCCGAGATGGCCTTGTCCTGCGGATCATAGTCGGCGCCTTCGGCGGCAAGGTCAGGACTGCTTCCGGTGAAGCGTGCGTCGAGCCGGCCGATGATCTGTCCCTGGCTGCGCAACAGTTCCTTGCGGAAGCGGTCCGGATCGACGCGCAGGTTGTTGGCTAGGAAATATGCCGGCGTGAGGCCGGTGAAGCGCGCGGCTTCTGTGGCGACCGCCTGACGCTCCTCGGGACTTAGGGAGCTGCCCTGCTGAAGCGCGCTCGCGTAACGTCCTCGCGCAAACGTGCGCGCTTCCTGGAGGAAGCTCTCCAGCGGCGGCTTGCCGTCGATCTTGTTGTGATACCAAGCCGCGGCGGCATAGGTTGGCAAGATATTGACGTATCCCTGATCATAGGTACCGAACAAAAGGCCAATATCGAGCACAGTGGACACAAGGGTGATGCCGTTCAGCTGGACACCCCTGTCGGCGAGCATGTGGCTGAGACCGGCCGCGCGCAGCGTCCCGTAGCTTTCGCCGATGATGAACTTCGGGCTGTTCCAGCGGCCGTAGACGGTCAGGTAGCGCTGGATCGTTCGTGTGAACGCGTCGAGATCGTGATCGACGCCGACCAAGTCCTTGGTTTCGGCCTTGCCGAGCGCGCGCGATAGGCCGGTGGTCGGCGCGTCGATGAAGACGAGGTCGCTGACGTCGAGCAATGTGTCCTGGTTCGGCACCATCCGGAACGGCGCCGGCCGCTCCATCTGCGGCAGCGAGGCGTCGATCTTCATCGGCCCGAAAGAGCCGAGGTGAAGCCACATCGACGAGGAACCGGGTCCGCCGTTGAACAGGAAGGTGAGCGGTCGCGGCCTCCCCGTCGAAGGCGCCGTATAAGCGACGTAGAACATGCTCGCGATCGGCTCGCCCTCGTCGTTGCGGATCGTGAGGTGGCCAGGAGTGACGGTGTAGGCGAGCGTGTGGCCGCTGAGCGGGATCGAACGCCGAACAGGCTGCGCATCCTCCTGCACGCTGGCCTTGGCGTTATCGTCCTCCGCCTTGGCGGCGTCGGGCTTGGCATCTTTCTTCGGGACGTCGCCGGCGGGCGTGTCGGCCGCGTAAGCGGCGCTCGACAGCAGCAGCGACAGGGCAAGGAGGGCGGATCGCATCATTGTCCTTTCATCGGGATGGGATTGCCTTCGACCATGACATAATGGACGTGCTGTACTGCACGCGGATCGACGAGCGGGTCTCCATCGACTGCAATCAGGTCGGCGGACTTGCCGGGATCGAGCGTTCCGGTCTGGTCCGACAGGTTCATTAGGTCGGGCCCGCCCTTTGTGGCCGCGATCAGGGCGTCGCGCGGGCTCATTCCGCCCTTGGTGACCATCAGTTCCAGCTCATGGTTGGCTTCGGTGTGTGGAGCGACCGCGCTGTCGGTTCCGAGCGCGATCTTCACGCCGGTGCGATAGGCGAGGTTCAACCCTTTTCCCCACACGGCGAAGGTCTGGTTCGCTTTGGCTTCCATCGCCGGCGTGAGCTTGCCCGAACCCATTGCCCGCTGAACGCCGCTGAACGCCATCAACGTACCGTCATAATAAGTGCCGTGTGCCTTCATTGCGCGCGCGCCCGCCTCATCGAGGAAGGTGCCGTGCTCGATGGAATCGATGCCGGCATTGGTGGCAGCGAGGATGCCCTGCGCGCCGTGCGCATGAGCAGCTGTCTTCAGGTGCATTGCATGCGCCATGTCGACGATCCCCTTGAGCTCGGCATCGGTGAAATGCTGCTCGAGGCCCATCGCGCCCGGGTCGAGCACGCCGCCGGTCGCCATCACCTTGATGACGTCGACGCCCGCCGCGGCGAGTCCGCGAACGACCTTCTGGCATTCCTCGACGCCGGTGCAGACCGAAGGGTTTAAATGCGCTTCGTTGATTGCCTCCGCGAGTTCCGGAGGAAGGCCGGTTGCTTCGTCCGCATGGCCGCCGACAATCGAAAGCGGCGCGCCCGATACTCTGATTCGCGGACCGGGAAATCGCCCTTCGGCTACCGCGTCCCGCACGGCGATCACCGCAGACGTGTCGCCGCCGAGGTCTCGCACCGTCGTGAACCCGCCTTGCGCCATCTCGAGCGCATGGGTCAGGCCCACCGTCGCCGCGTAGGGATTCGAATATTTCTTGGTGAAGCCCATGTACCAGGGTTCACCACTGTTGGAGGTCAGGTGGACGTGGACGTCCGTCATTCCCGGCAGCACTGTCCGGCTGCGCTCGTCGACGACAATGGCGCCTGCGGGTGCGGAAAAGCCATTGTCGATCCGCGTGATCCGGCCGTTGTCGACGATGACGGTGGAGGGCCCGCGTTCAGCCTGGGCCGCATCGACGATGAGATGGCCGGCCTGGATCGCATAGGTTGCCGCATTTGCATTCGCGGCGGTCGCGAGCGCAGCCGCGCCGCCGAGCAAAGTCTTGATCATGAGTCCCCTTCTCCCCGGAAGAAGCGAAGGCTTAGCGCCGATTACGCGCGCTTCAAGTTATCATCGCAAGGAGCGTGGCAAGCCGGTCGGCTTCGGCAGCCGGCTTGTCGGTCCGGATGCGGCTGACTCGCGGGAAACGCATCGCCAGCCCCGACTTGTGGCGCGTACTCTTGTGAATCGAATCGAAGGCCACCTCGAGGACCAGCCCTCTTTCGACCTCGCGGACCGGGCCGAAACGCTGGACGGTGTGGCCGCGGACCCAGCGGTCGATCCACTTCAGCTCCTCATCGGTGAATCCGAAATAGGCCTTGCCGACAGGAAGCAACTCGCCGGAATCGCTCCAGCAGCCGAAGGTGTAGTCGCTGTAGTAGCTCGACCGCTTTCCCGAGCCGCGCTGCGCGTACATCAGCACGCAATCGGCGGTCAGCGGGTCGCGCTTCCATTTGTACCACAGCCCGGTTCGGCGGCCCGCGACATAGGCGCTGTCGCGACGCTTCAGCATGATGCCCTCGATGCTCGCGTTGCGCGCGTTCAGGCGAAGGTTCTCCAGGTCCTCGAAGCTTTCCGCTTCGATGAGTTGGGATAGGTCGAAGCGCTCGGGATCGAGCTGAGCAACGAAGCGCGATAGACGCTCGCGTCGGTCGGCCCACGCAAGCTCGCGCAGGTCGACGTCGCCCTCGAACAGGATGTCATAGAGACGTACGAACGCCGGGTAGGACGAGAGCATCTTCCGGCTGACGTTCTTGCGGCCGAGACGCTGCTGGAGCGCGTTGAAGCTCGCCGCCGCGCCGCCATGCAGGTCGGCTGCGCCCTGATCGGATCCGCGCACGAGCAGTTCCCCGTCGAGGACCCCGGGCGTGCGGAACGCATCGGCGACGTCGGGAAAGCTGTGCGAAATGTCGTCGCCGGTGCGGCTGTAGAGCCGCGTTTGTCCGCCGGCGCGGACGAGCTGCACGCGAATCCCGTCCCACTTCCACTCGGCCGCATAATCGTCGAGCGACACGCGTGTTTCCTCGAGCGGGTGGGCAAGCATGAACGGCCGGAAAATCGGAACGTCGCGCGCCGTCGGCTGCTCGGCGCGCCCCTCCGCCCAGTCGAACAGTTCGGCAAACGGCGGCGCGAGGCCATGCCAGACTTCCTCCACCGCTTCGACTTCGAGCCCGAACGCGTCCGCAAACGCCTGCTTGGCGAGCCGCGCATTGACGCCCACCCGAAGCTCGCCGGTTGCAAGCTTGAGCAGTGCGAAGCGGCCCGACGCGTCGAGATGATCGAGCATCGAGGCAAGCGTGCGCGGCGCCTCGAGCCGCGAGGTGGAGCGAAGCCGCTCGACGGCGTCTGAGATCCGGATTGTGGCGTCATCCGCTTCGGCAACGTCCGTCGCCGACGTTGGCCAAAGCAACGCCACCGTTTCGGCCATGTCGCCGACATAGTCGCGGCTCATGTAGAGGAGGACCGGATCGACGCGCTCCTCGGCGATGGCTCGGACGGCGGCATGCTTGACCGCGGGGATGCTGAGCGTGCCGGTCAGCGCGGCAAGGCCGTAGCCCCGGTCCGGATCGGGCGCCTCCTTGAGATAATCGCCAATGAGCTTGAGCTTGGTGTTGCGCGAGCGCGTGTAGACGAGATCGTCGAGCAGCTGCGAAAAGGCGCGCATTGCGCCTCTAATGCATGAACTTGCGCTCGGGTGTCAGTGGAGACGAACAGCCAGCGCCGCAAGGATCGTCGCGCAGTCGCTCTCGGACCGGCTGTCGATCGCAGTCTCGACATGCTCAAGGCAGGATTGAACCGCGACCCGATGCCCCGGCAAAAGCGCGAGTTGTGCCGAGCAGCGCGCGAGGCCTTCGAGGGTCGCCAAGCCATTGGCCACGGCGAGCTGCCTGATCGCATCCATCTTTGCATAGAGGTCCATGGGCGACAGCCGCGGACCCGCATCGCGGATTTCGGCAATGCGCAAGCCGACCTGCGTCTTCACATTCGCGAGTGGATCGGTGGCCATGAAACACTCCAGTCAAACGGAAGGTGTCTCAGATTGGTTAAACAGCCGTTACGATCCTGTTCCAGCCATGTTACGATTGCGCCCGACGAACGCTGCGTTTGGGGTGCGCCATGGTCCTTCGCCGATTTCGCAGTCACGTCGCGGAGCACAACTGGTTCGTGGTGGCGATCGACTTTCTGATCGTGGTGATGGGCGTGTTCGTCGGAATCCAGGCGAGCAACTGGAATCAGGCGCGTTTGGATCGCGCGCAGGGGCGCGAATATCGTGCAATGCTGGTCGAAGACCTCCAGTCGAACCAGAAGAATCTTGCGCTTCGGAAGCGCTATTATGCGTGGGTCCGTTCGGAAGCATTGAAGACCCTGGCGGCGCTCGACCGGCCCGAATCTGGTCTCGACTCGCAATTCCTGATCGACGCCTATCAAGCGACTCAGATTCTTCCTTGGTCGCTCAAGCGGAACACCTACGACCAGATCATCGCGGCAGGTCGAATCGGTGAGCTCGGCGACGCCCAACTTCGTGACAAGATCAGCAACTATTACGTCGGTAGCGAGGTTACCGGCATCAATCTCGCTTCGGTGATGCCCTATCGGGACATTCTTCGCCGGGCGATGCCTTATGCCGCGCAAAATCAGATCAGAACTGTGTGCGGCGAAAAGATCAGCGAGGATTCGCGCGGGGAAGCAATAATGGTGCTTCCGGAGCGTTGTTCGATTCAGCTGGACCCGGCGACTTTGCGTCGGGCGATCCATCAAGTCCGCGATACCCCGGGATTGGCGCTCGATCTGAACCGGCAGCTGGTGGACCTCGATCAAAAGCTGGTATCGGTCGACGTCATCATGCGCCGTGCGCGTGATCTGGAACGTACCTTAAGCCATTAGACCTGGCGCCGATCAAAATCGCCTCCGAAACTTGACAATTCGGCCCCCGCCGAGCAGAGGGCCGCGGAACGGGCGGCGCTTAGCCGCTTTTTGTTTTTCAAGCATTTGGGATCGTCCGATGGCCAAACCGGCAACCGTTAAGATCAAGCTCGTCAGCACCGCCGACACCGGTTTCTTCTATGTCACGAAGAAGAATCCCCGGACCCAGACCGAAAAGCTGAGCTTCAAGAAGTACGATCCGCGCGCGCGCAAGCACGTCGAGTTCAAGGAAGCGAAGATCAAGTAACGCACTGAGCGTTTCGCTCAGGCCGTCATCCCGGACTTTGATCCGGGATCCAGCAAAAATCAGGCCTCCTCGCCGCCGGCCTCCGTTGGCCCGGGGCTGTCCTCAGCTTCATTTGCCATGGCCGCAAGCTGGTCGGCGCCTTCGCCGTTCAGCAGTTCGTACACGGTGTGTGCGAACTTCGCGACCGAGATCGGCTTCGATACATAGGCCTGGGCGCCCGCCGCCCGGATCCGTTCCTCGTCGCCGCGCGCCGAATAAGCGGTCACGGCCATGATCGGCACCCCGGACAGCTTGTCGTCGTCGCGAATCATCCGGATGAGATCGAGCCCGCTGACGTGCGGTAGCTGGATATCGGTGATCACCAGGTCGGGCGAGAAGTTCCGCGCCGCGTCGAGCGCGTTGCGGCTGTCGGTTACCGCCTCGGGCTCATGGCCATGGGCCGCGAGCAGGTCGCAGAACAGCTTGATGTTCAGCGCATTGTCCTCGACGATCAGGATCTTGGCCAACGTGCTTCCTTCCCTGTTCCGGCATAATCTACGTGGTACAGCCCCTGACTCCAAACGACGCCGCCATTTTGGGCCTCGCAGCGCTTGCAGCAATGCTTGGTGACGAACGATGCGCCAAACGGTTCATCGACCTGACCGGAATCGGGACAGACGAGCTGCGGCGCCGGGCGGACGATCCGGCACTGCTGGCGGCACTCATACGCTTTCTCGAGGCCCACGAGCCCGATCTCGTGGCCGTTTCGGAGGAGCTTGGCGTTTCTCCGGAACTGCTCGTACAGGCCCGGCGCGAGCTCGAAGGCGAAGGAAGGCCATGAAGACGATCCTGATCACCGGTGCGACTGCCGGATTCGGTGAGGCTGCGGCGCGAAAATTCGTCGCGGGCGGCTGGCGGGCGATCGGCACGGGGCGCCGTGGCGACCGGCTCCGCGCCCTGCAGGACGAGCTTGGCGAGGCGTTCCTGCCGCTGGAGATCGACATGCGAGACGTTTCCGCGCTCGAAGGCCTCGCTAGGCTCTCGCCGCCGTGGGGCGAGATCGATCTGCTGATCAACAACGCCGGATTAGCCCCGCCGACCGAGCCGCTTCCGGATACCGAGTGGGACAGGATCGAAAGCGTCATTGAAATCAACATCACTGGCCTGGTGGCGCTGACCCGCGCGCTTCTGCGCGGTCTCGTCAAGCGCAAGGGGCAGATCATCAACCTGTCTTCGGTCGCGGCCACTTATCCCTACAAAGGCGGGGCGGTTTACGCGGGGACGAAAGCCTTCGTCCGTCAATTCTCGCTCGATCTTCGCAGCGATCTCGCCGGAACCGGCGTGCGGGTCACCTCCGTCGAGCCCGGAATGGCCGAAACGGAGTTCACGATCGTCCGAACTGGCGGCGATAAGGAAGCGTCCGACAAGCTCTATGCCGGCATGAACCCAATGACGTCGGAGGACCTGGCCGACCTCTTCTGGTGGCTCGCGAGCCTGCCGCCACACCTCAACATCAACACCATCGAGCTGATGCCGGTCAGCCAAAGCTTTGCGGGCTTCACGGTGAGCCGCGAGGGTTGATTCGACGGCCCCCGAGTGCTTGGGGCGAGCGCATGAGCATCGATAACCGCCTCGCCGAACTCGGCATCACCCTTCCGCAAGCTGCTGCGCCGGTCGCCTCCTATGTGCCCGCGGTCGAAAGCGGCGGCCACCTCCACATTTCCGGTCAAATCAGTTTCGCCGAGGACGGCAGCCTCATCAAAGGCCGGCTTGGAGAGGATATGGAGCTCGATGCCGGCCAGCAAGCGGCGCGCCGCTGTGGAATCATGTTGCTCGCCCAGATCAAGGCGGCGCTCGGTTCGCTCGATCGGGTCGATCGGGTCGTCAAACTCGGGGTGTTCGTCAACAGCGCCCCCGCCTTCACCGACCACCCGAAGGTCGCCAACGGAGCTTCCGAGCTGATGCAGGAGGTGTTCGGCGAAATCGGCCGCCACGCGCGCAGCGCGGTCGGCGTCGCCGTTCTCCCGCTCGGTGTTGCGGTCGAGGTCGACGCAATCGTTGCGGTGAAGGCCTAGTTCATTTTCAAGGGCTTACCCAGATAAGGGGTATGGCCGACCAGGAATCGGAGATTGTCGCCAAGATCGCTTCGGGCGTGTCGCCACTGAACGCGCGCGCCTGGGACCGTCTTGCCGGCGACGATCCTTTTCTCAGCCACGCCTTCCTATCGTCACTCGAGGATTCGGGCAGCGTCGGACCCGGCACGGGTTGGACTCCGGCCCCGATCCTGGTCGAGGACGAAGAGTCCCGCGTCGTCGCGGCGGCGCCTGCCTACTTCAAGACGCACAGCCAGGGCGAATATGTATTCGACCACGGCTGGGCTGACGCTTGGGAGCGTGCCGGCGGCCAATATTATCCCAAGCTGCAGGTCGCGGTGCCGTTCACGCCGGTCCCCGGCTTGCGGCTTCTCGGAACGAGGCCGCACTATCTGCTGACGGCGATCGAAGCGGTGACCGTGCAGAACGACATTTCGTCCGCGCACGCCACCTTCATCGACGATGCCGGCGCAGCGGAGGCAGAGCTTCGCGGCTGGCTGATCCGCCACGGACTGCAATATCATTGGTTCAACCGCGGATACGCATCCTTCGACGACTTCCTTGCCGCGCTCAGCAGTCGCAAGCGAAAGTCGATCCGCAAGGAACGGGCTGCGGCGCAGGAGGGGCTGGAGATTCGCGCGCTTCGGGGCGGCGAGATTGGCGACGGTGAATGGGATGCGATGTGGGCATTTTACCAGGACACCGGCTCAAGAAAGTGGGGCCGCCCTTACCTCACGCGCGAGTTCTTCGATCTCGTCGGGCAACGAATGGGCGATCGGCTGCTGCTGTTTCTCGCCTACCGTGAGGGACAGCCCATTGCCGGCGCCCTCAACTTCATTGGCCCCGAGGCACTGAGCGGCCGCTATTGGGGGACGGTCGACGAAGTTCCGTTCCTCCATTTCGAGCTTTGCTATTACCGGGCGATCGAATGGGCGATCGACCACGGCCTCAAGTGCGTCCAGGCCGGCGCGCAGGGCGAGCACAAGGTTGCTCGCGGCTATGAGCCGGTGATCACCAAGTCGGCGCACTTCATTCCGAACGCGAGCTTCCGCGAGGCGGTTTCGAACTTCCTCGACACCGAACGCGCAGCGATCGCCAGCGAAGCCGAATGGCTCCGTCGCGATCTACCCTATCGTTCCTCTTCCTCCGAATAGATCGCCACGGTTCGCCCGGTAGCGTCCGCCATTCCGCGAAACATCGAGAGCGTCGTGAATCCCCAGGCCGCTTCGCCGTCGGGAGCGACCGCGATCAGTCCGCCCTTGCCACCGAGGCTGGCAATGTCCGCCAAAACCGCGTCGAGCGCTTGCTGCAGCGATTGGCCGCCGAGCCGGACTCGCTCGGCTAGCTGGTGGGCAGCGACGGCGCGGATGAAATACTCGCCCGAGCCGGTTGCCGAGACGGCTGCCGAGCGATCGTCCGCGTAGGTGCCGGCGCCGATCAGCGGCGAATCGCCTACCCGTCCCCAGCGCTTTGCAGTCAGCCCTCCAGTCGATGTCGCGACCGCGACATGGCCGTCGACGTCGACCGCGACTGCGCCGACCGTGCCGTATTTGATCTCGTCGTCGAACCCACCCTCGGCAAGCAGCTCCTCGAGCTGGCGGCGACGCTCGGGAATCTCGAACCAGCTGTTGGGGACCTGCTCCAGCCCGTGGTCGCGCGCGAACTCGTCCGCGCCCTTGCCCGACAGGAAGACATGCGGACCCTCGTTCAGCAGGGTGCGCGCGAGAGTGATCGGGGCGCGCGTGGTCCTAAGACCCGCTACCGCACCCGCGGCGCGCGTTCGGCCGTCCATGATCGCAGCATCGAGCTCGATGCAGCCGCTCGCGGTCAGCACGCTGCCGCGGCCGGCATTGTAGGAGGAATCTTCCTCAAGCACCCGAACCGCAGCTTCGACCGCGTCGATCGCAGCCTCACGCTTTTCGAGGATTGAGGCGCCGGCCGCTAGCGCCGCTTCCAGCCCGGCTCGCGCCGCCTGCTCCTGATCGGGACTGAGTCGTCCCATCCGTACCGATCCCGCGCCCCCGTGAACCACCAACCGCCAGCGTGTCTCTGTCATGCGCCGCGCCATAACGAGCGCTCTCCAGTCGCGCCAGTTGACAGCGCGCACGCTGGCATATTATTATGATATCAAATTAAAGGAGAGCGGAAGTGACCGATGGTAAAGTCATTGCACTCACGCCGACGAGTGAGCGCCAGGCGCCGACCTCGAGCGGATACGCGATGTTGATCGTGATGCTGCTGTCTATTCTCGCCGGCATCTACGCGATCCAGCGGCTCACCCACGGACCGGACGGGATTGGGTTCGTCATGGTGATCACCGCAACGATCGTCTTCATCCTGGTCATGCCCGGCTTCTACATGCTCCAGCCGAACCAGGCAGTCGCGATCACCTTGTTCGGCGAATATCGCGGCACCGACCGCACCACGGGCCTTCGCTGGACCTGGCCTTGGCTGGCGAAGAAGAAGGTCTCGGTCCGAGCCAACAATTTCATTTCCGACAAGATCAAGGTGAACGACCTTCGCGGCAATCCGATCGACATGGCCGCGCAGATCATGTGGCGCGTGGTCGATACCGCTCAGGCGCTGTTCGACGTCGACGATTACAAGCAATTCGTCCGGGTGCAGGTCGAAGCGGCGATCCGCACCATCGGCTCGCGCTATCCGTATGACGATTTCGAGCATCAGGAAGTCACGCTGCGCGGCAATCACGACGAGGTCGGGGCCGAGCTGAAGAAGGAGCTGCAGGCGCGGCTCACGGTCGCCGGAATCGCGATCGACGAATGCGGCTTCACCTATCTTGCCTATGCGACGGAAATCGCCAGTGCCATGCTTCGCCGCCAGCAGGCGCAGGCGGTGGTTGCGGCGCGCAAGACGCTGGTCGAGGGCGCGGTCGGAATGGTCGAGATGGCCCTCGATGCTCTATCCGAAAAGAACGTCGTCGAGCTCGACGACGAGCGCCGGGCTGCCATGGTCTCGAACCTGATGGTCGTGCTGTGCGGCGAGCGCGACACCCAGCCCGTCGTCAACACCGGCACCCTCTATCAATAGGTGAGCGGCCGTGCCCGACGGCGAGCGCAAGGCTTATCCGCTCCGCGTCGACCCGGCACTGTGGGCCGCGGTCGAGCGCTGCGCCGCGGCTGACCTCCGAAGCGTCAACGCACAGGTCGAATGCTTGCTTCGCGAAGCGCTCTCCCAGCGCGGCGTGAAGCTCAAGGCGCCCTCGCCGCGCAAGCGCGGCCGGCCACCGAAGGAGAAGTGAAAATGACCGACGAACCCCAATGGTTCGCGCCGAAGCGCTACGGCTACGGCGCCAGCCTGCCGATCAGTTGGCAGGGGTGGGCCGTCCTTCTCGGCTATCTCGCTCTACTTGCTGCCGCCGGATTCTTGATCCCGTACAGCTTGATTGGCTTCGCGTGCATCGTGATCACGCTGACCGCCGCGCTGACGGTGATCGCATCGCGAACGACGAAGGGTGGATGGCGTTGGCGTTGGGGAGGCGAGGAATGATTGGGATGTTGATGGCAGCGGCGGCAACAAGCGTGTCGGTCACTGCACCTGGCCCGCAGGGCCCTCTTTCAGGCACGCTTCTGGACGCAGGCAAAGGAGCGCCGGTCGTCCTCATGATTCCGGGCTCCGGTCCGACCGATCGGGACGGCAACAGCCCAATGGGGGTGACCGCCGGATCGCTCCGCCTGCTTGCCGATGCGCTCGCGTCAAAAGGCGTATCGAGCGTGCGCATCGATAAGCGCGGCATGTTTGGAAGCAAGGCCGCACTCGCCGACGCGAACAAGGTCACGATCGGCGACTATTCAGCCGACACCCACAGCTGGGTCGCCTCGATCCGCGCGCGCGGTGGCGCGCCGTGCCTGTGGGTGCTCGGTCATAGCGAAGGCGCTCTAGTCGCGCTGGCGTCCGCGCAGAAACCCGACGGAATTTGCGGGGTGATCATGGTTTCGGGCGCGGGGCGAAAGCTAGGCGAGGTCATCCGCGAACAGCTCCGCGCGAATCCCGCAAACGCGCCGGTCCTTGACTCGGCGATGGCCGGACTCGACGCGCTGGAGCAGGGAAAGCATGTCGACGTTAGCGCCATGCACCCCGCGCTTCAAAAGCTGTTCGCCCCGCAGGTTCAGGACTTCCTGATCGACGTTCTCCGCTACGACCCGCCCAAGCTTGCCGCTTCGCTGAAGGTGCCGCTGCTGGTCGTCCAGGGCGAGCGCGATATGCAGGTTTCGAAGGCCGATGCACAGGCGCTCGCCGCCGCGCAGCCCAAGGCGAAGCTGGTGCTGATTCCGCGCATGAACCATGTGCTGAAGGACGTCGACAGCGATGACCGCGCTGCGAACTTTGCGACCTATTCGGACTCCTCGCTTCCCATTGACGCGGGAATTGCCGATGCGATCGTGAGTTTCGTGAAGCGCTAGCCGACCGAAAGGTCGCGCTGCTGGTTGACCAGGCGCCATTCGTCCAGGTCCGATAACATGAAGCGCGCGGCCTGCTCGGTAAGGTCGGCTGCTCGGGAGAGCGTCCCTTCCTTGCGCAGCTCCTGGTCGATCTGCTTCAGCGTGCCAGCAGTCGCGAGCGAACGTAGCGCGTCGCCGCCGAAATCGCCTTGGAAGCGAATCCCGAACACTGCCGTCGCGAGCGCCGGAAATCCCGCCTGAATCAGCGTGAACCAGTTGCTGTACTCAGTGATGTAATAGGCGTTCATCGACATGCCGACGAGCGTGATGTCCGAGACGACGAGAGTCGCGAAGAACAAGAAGGTGCCGACGCGCTCGAGGCGATGATCGAGCAACTCGATCACATGCGCGTTCCGCTCGTGGTAGCTCATCTGCGGCTCGATCTCATGATCGGCGACGGCGGTCGAAATCCGCGCTGCAGTCTCGCAATCGATGGCCCCGGCTGGGCACCCGAGAGCGCGCCAGATGCCGCTCGCATAAGTGTCGATCCACCGCGTCGCAACGGGGTTGGTTTCGGTGCCCGGAGGGTCCGGCGCAGCTATTCCGAGCAACTTCAGGCTGCGCATCGGCCGCAACCGCTCCGCCAGCTGCCGATAATCGAGCCAGCGGCGATGCCATTCGCGCTTGGTGCCGATGTGCGCGTTGAGGATGACCGCCAGAGTGACCACCATTTCCGCGAAAGCTTCCTGGATCTTGAGGTGCGGGAACATGAAGGCTCCAAGGCCCATGCAGACTGCAAGCCCGCCCATGACGAAACTAAAAATGTGGCCGCTGCGATAAGTGAGCGCAAGGTTCGTCGCGACGCGATCGGCCCAGGAATAGGCTTCCTCGAGCAGGTCGAGCTCGGCGGTCAGATCGTTGGCCTCGAAGCATTTCTGGCGATAGTCGCGCCACTCCTGTTCGATCCAATGGCCGCTTTCCTTCTCGGTGAAGTCGCTGAGCCTCAGCTTGCGCACGCGAGCCAGCGCCAGCAGCAGACGATATTCGCAGCGCAGTCGAAAGCGCGGCAGCCGCTCGTTGAAGAAGCGCGCGAGAAAGACTCGTTCGCGTTCGTCGGGCGGAGGGAGAAGCAGGGCCGTGAGCATCCGCTCGACATGTTCGATGTCGAACGGGCGAACCGACATGGGGTCGAATCCGGAGGTGTCCACGACCGGATCGAATGCAGCCCAAAGCAGCTTTGCGGGTTCGTTCGGATCGGGAAGGATATGCACAACCGGCCGGCCACGAGCGATTGCCATCTGGACGACTTCGGCCGTCCCGCCACGTCCTCGTGGAGGAAGCCCGTCCCACACTGCAATCAGGACATCGCAGTGAGCAACCGTCGCGCGTCCCGTCATCACGTAGGCTTCGACGTCGCTGGGATCGTCGCCGGGGAGCTCGAGCACACGACTCGAGCGTGCAAGCAAGGCATCGAAGCTCTCGCGGGCTTCCGGCGTTGCGAGACTGTCGCGATAATCGGCGCGGCGGAAGGGTAGGATCGCCTGCAACTCCCAACCGTGCGACAGCGCTGCCTCGGCTGCGATCTGGTCGGAACCGTCGGCAATCGCCGAAACGAAGCGAAGCGCCGGCTCGGCCTTCGAAAAGGCGGCGCGTTCGCGCTGATGTAAGGCCAGCGCTTCACTGCCGAGCGCCGCCAGAATCTCCGAAATGCGCGACGGGAGCGAGGCCGCTGCCGCCTCGTCGAGCGCCCCCGCGCGATGCCCTGTGATTCCGACGCACAATGCGAACGGCACCGCAGGTGGGCCCTGCGGTGCCGATGTGCGATCAGTCGCGATTATTGCGGCAGTCGGTGCATTCACCCGTCAGCCTACCTGTCCTGCCGAGATGTCATACCGTTGTTGTTTGTGCCTCCCGGATCGAGCGGAAGATAAGGCTCGTGTCCGTCCACGCCGACGTTCAGCGTGTATTTGAAATCTCCAACAGCGTCGTCCGCATTCGGATTGTGGGCCTTGAGCGCCATGCCGTCCCCGTACACGTGGATGCTGCTTTTCTCGAACACTTCCCACCCATGATGCGCTTGGTTCGGGCATGTGGTGCCCATCAATGACCAAATCCCGTTTTCCCGATCATCCGGGGTTGGGAAACGATAGTTCAAACCTGTCTCATCGATGAGGTTGAAGGTGACGTCGAATCCTGGGTGGTAACGATTATTGAAGACCAGCTTGTCAGGATTTCCCGGGTCAGACTGGAGGTATGACTCCACCGTGAAATGCCCTGGGTCGGGAGAATGAAGGTACACGAAAACGTCGACCTGCCATGCGTCGTGGCCTTTCCCGCCCTGTAGCTTGTCTTTCACATTGCGCTCCTTCACGTTGACTTCACTCATGTCGCTTCTCCTTCATGAGAGGGATTTGCGTGCCCCCGAGTGCGTTCAATTGAGTCGCCGATAGCCCATCGAATCCAGCCGCGCGGCGACTGCCGCGGCTTGTTCCTGGCGCCCCAGCCGTTGCAATAGCTGAAGGCGCTCGTTCATTTCCCACGGCCGTTCCGCTACGTTCGCGGGCAATTGTGCCAGTGCGGAATTCCATTCGGCGGAGGCTCCGACCGAATCGCCGCTGCGTTTGCGGACATCTCCAACCAGCCGGGACATCAACGCGACGCGATAGAGGTCGGTGATCGGATCCTCGCTGTGCTCGGATCGCGCTGACGCTACTGCTCGGTCGCCGAAGCTCAGCGCCTCGTCTGTTGAACCGTTCGCGAGCGCGAGAAGCGAGCGCATCATTGCGCACGATGTTGCGACGCGTCTCCTCGCGCTGATCGCAAATGTCGAGGGCAGCCCCGCTGCCAGCCTGCAGCCAACCGAAGTCTCTTGCGCAGCCTCGTCGCGCCGCCCAAGCGACAGGAGCATCCTCGAAAGATCCAGCCGAGCAGTGGCTGCATAACTCTTCCAAAGGGCGTTGTGGGGTTCGACAGGGATAAGATTTTCAGCCTCACCCACGGCAGCGCGCATCTCTTCGAGCGCTCGATCGGATTGGCCGCGCTCTCGTAGGGCTGCTCCTAATCCCTGATGGGCAGTGATGAGGTACTTTCTGACCTCCGAATCGGGGGCGACATCCATGAGATGATTGAGCCCGGCGATCTGCTGTTGCCGCATCGCGATCGCAGCGTCGAAATTGCCCTGCGATCGTTGCGTGTCGGCGATCCACGCCTGAAGGTTCGCATACTCCTTCTGGTAGGTCATGTTGCTCGGATAGAGCGACGCGAGATTTCCCATCGGTCCGGCAGCGCCCTCAAATTGGCGCTGCGCCTCCACGAAACGATGCTGGTTGTAGAGTGAGATGCCGACATCCTCGTTCGCGTAGAGAACCTCCATCCTATATTTGAGATTGTCGGGCGCGAGCGCGGACATCCGATCCGCTAGACGCTTGTATTCGCGCCACGCCGTCTCGGCTTCAGCCGGCCGGCCGGCGTAACGCGCCGTCTCCCCGACGTAGAACACGTTCTGCGCATGATCGAAGATGCGCTGCGGATCGTCCGGTGATCTGCGGACCGCCTCGGATGTCCCGGCCATCGCCTGGCGGTAAAGCTGCTCCGCTTCCTTGAGATTGCCGCGATTGAAGGCCACCTCCGCCATGAGGTTGAGAGCCTGCGATCGCTGGACGAGGGCGTCGTCAGCGAGCTCGCCCGTGTCTTGCTTGCTGTAATAGGCGAGCACGCGCGACCCGACGCCGTCTAGCACGTCGAGTTTCCCGATGGGCTCCAGCTTGTTCCGCAAATCGCCGACCATGAATTCGATCAGACCTTCGGCCTGGCGCCGTTGCTCCCGGGCCGAGTCGCGCGCCTGGATGGCCGTGACAGCGAGCGTGCTGGTAACCGCCATTCCGGCGAGCGACGCTGCTGCGAGGAGCGCCAACCGCCGCTGGCGCCGAGTCGCTTCGCGATGGACGAGATCATCGAGGCCGACGCCGAGCATCCCGGCGACGAGGCGAAGGAATCCAAGACGGCGCCCGTCGCCGCTGTCGCGCAGGTCCGCGGCGAGCGGCTCCGCCCGCTTGCCGGTCGGCCGCCCTCGCCCGTCGTATCTTTCGCGGAGCGCCGGTGGGAAACATTCTTCCGACTCTCGGCCCGGGATTTCGCTAGCGAACGGCTCTCCGGCGGCGATCGCGGCGAGAACGCAGCCATTCGGGCGCGTCCGCTTGAACGTCGCGATCTCCGCATTCGTCCAGCGCGAGCGCGCGGCGTCGGGCGAGCAGAGCACGATCAGGAATTGCGAATTGGCGAGCGCCTCCTGAATTTCCTCTCCAAGATCAGTCGCCGCCGCCAGCTCATGTTCGTCCCGGAAAATTGGACGCAGCCGCTTCGGGATCGGGCCGTTGTCGCTGATCTGGCCGACCAAGGTGCGCGGGACGTGGAAGTCCTCAAGCTGGGTGTGCAGCCATTCCGCAAGATGCTCGTCCCTGTGGCTGTAGCTGAGGAAGGCGAAGTAGCGGCTTTGCCTGCGCCGGGCGCGCAGGCGCCGTCCGGACGTCCGGCGAGTCCGGCCTGAAGTGGGCAATCGGGCAAGCTTGTTCATTCGCCGCCCCCGAGCGGATCCCGTTAAGCCTGTTAACACAAGGCGGTAAGAGTCGCGACCATGTGTTGGATGGGGCGGGATGCCTTTGCCGTCGTCGCGCGAACACCTATATGCGCGCTTCAGAGGTACTCATGTCTTCCATCCGTCCCTGGCGTGACATCGAGCGGCGCAAGTCGCGGCAGATCATGGTCGGCTCCGTACCCGTGGGCGGAGACGCGCCGATCAGCGTCCAGACCATGACCAACACGCCGACCGAGAATGCCAAGGCGACGATCGATCAGATTAGGCGCTGCGAGGATGCCGGCGCCGACATCATCCGCGTATCGTGCCCGACCGCGGACGCGACCGCGGCGCTGAAGGAGATCGTGCGTGAGGCGCGCGTGCCGATCGTTGCCGACATCCACTTCCACTACAAGCGCGCTCTCGAAGCCGCGGATGCAGGTGCGGCGTGCCTGCGCATCAATCCCGGCAACATCGGTTCGGAGGAGCGCGTCCGCGAAGTCATTGCGGCAGCGCGCGCGAACGGCTGTTCGATCCGCATTGGAGTCAACGCCGGCAGCCTCGAGAAGGATCTGCTCGAGAAATATGGTGAGCCCTGCCCGGAAGCGCTCGTCGAAAGCGCGCTCGACCATATCCGCATCCTCGAGGATCACGGCTTTTGCGATTATAAGGTGGCGGTCAAAGCCAGCGACGTCTTCCTTGCCGTCGCCGCTTATCAGCAGCTCGCATCGCAGGTGGACTGCCCACTGCATCTCGGAATCACGGAAGCCGGCGGCCTGATCGGCGGCACGGTCAAGTCTTCGATCGGGATCGGCAACCTGCTGTGGGCCGGCATTGGCGACACCATCCGGGTTTCACTGTCAGCCGAGCCGGAGGAAGAGGTCCGTGTCGGCTACGAGATCCTGAAGGCGCTCGGAATCCGTAGCCGCGGGGTGCGCGTCGTCTCCTGCCCAAGTTGCGCGCGTCAGGGCTTCGACGTGATTCGCACCGTCGAAGCGCTTGAGGAACGTCTGCAGCATATTAAGACCCCGATGTCGCTGAGCGTGCTCGGCTGCGTCGTCAATGGGCCCGGCGAAGCGCGCGAGACCGACATCGGGATCACGGGCGGCGGAAACGGCACGCACATGGTCTATCTGTCCGGCGTGACCGACCATCACGTGAAGAATGACGAGATGATCGACCACATCGTCCGGCTGGTCGAGGCGAAGGCCGCTGAGATCGAGGCCGCGCAGTCGCTGCCGACGCTCGACGCAGCGGAATAGTTTAGCCTTTCTTCACCTTGGCGGCGCAGCATTGCGCCCGTGACCAAGTTGCTTCTCATCCTGTCGCTTTTCGGGCTGATCGCGGACGGGCTTGCCTCGTCGCGCTCGGATCCGCCCTTGCTGATCGACACCGCGCCCGCCCCAACGACAGCGTCACACTAAGCCGCTACAGCCGATGCGTGGGGCGCGTCACGCATCCGGTCCAGGGGTTTCTCGCGGCGCTCGCCGCGGTCGCGGTGCTGTCGGTCATGGATGCGGTGATGAAGCATCTCGTGCTGGCGATCGGGCTCTTTGTCGTCAGCGTCTGGCGCGCCGCAGCCAACCTCTTTTTCAGCTCGGCGCTCTACCTGCCCCGCCGTCAGAAATGGCCAAATCGCAAGACGCTGTGGATTCACATCGTCCGGGGCATCGACGTGACGGTTATGGCGGCGCTCTTCTTCTGGGGGATCGCTCGCGTGCCCCTCGCTCAAGCCCTCGCGCTCACGTTCATCGCGCCGCTCATCGCGATGCTGCTCGCACCGCTGTTCCTGAAAGAACATCTCAATGGCCGCTTGATCGGCGGAGCCGTCGCGGCATTTGCGGGCGTCGTCGTAATCGTCGTCGGCCAGGCGCGAGCCGAGGTTCGCCCCGACGTCCTTCTCGGGATCGCCGCGATCATCGGCTCGGCGATTTGCTATTCCGGCAACATCCTCATGATGCGCTGGCAAGCGCTCGCGGCAAAACCGCTCGAGATCAATTTCTTTCAGGCCATGGTCGTCCTGCTGATGTGGCTCGCCGTCGTTCCGCTTTACGGCTTTCCAGACTGGCCCCAGGGCGAGTTCGGCTGGATCGTGGTCGCGTCCATTCTCTCCACTACCGGCGGGATGCTGTTCGCCTGGGCCTATGCCCGCGGCGAAGCGAGCTACCTTGCGGTCACCGAGTACAGCGGGTTCATCTGGGCCACCATCTGCGGCTGGGTCGCGTTCCACGAGCGCGTGTCGCTTTACACGCTTGCAGGCGCGGTCCTGATCGTCGGAGGCTGCCTGCTGGGCGCTGGCGGTAAGATCACCGAACCGCCGGAGATGGACTATACCTAGCCGCTGCCGAGGACGTTGATGGTGAACGCCAGCACGCCGATGTTGAACGCGAATGCGGCAAGGCAATGGACCGTTACGATCTTGCGAATGTGTTGGCTCGTGATTTGTACGTCGGAAGTCGCGAACGCCATTCCGCAAGTGAAAGCGAAATAGACGAAGTCCCAATAGACCGGGACCTTGGTGCCGGGGAATTCGAGGCCCAGGCATCCGCGCTCCGGATGGCGGTAGGCGAGATGGGCGTAGTGGATGGCGTAAATGGTGTTGCTGAACAGCCAGGCCAGCGCCAGCGTGGAAATGATCAGCGCTTTCGTAAGCGGCTGTGGGTTGTGGCCGATGGCTTCGGCGGCGATCGCGACGAAGAGGACCCCGATCACGACCCCGGTGATTCCGAGCAACACCTGGCGATTCGCGTCGTTCGAAGCCGCATGGCCGCGGATCGCCGCCACTTCATGTGTCCTCAAAAGTGGGAGGCATGATCCCAGAAACAGGATCGCCGCCACGTCGAACGCCGACATTGCCCCCAGCGCCCAGCGGTGAAGCAGGCTGACGAAAATCGGAAAGCCGATGAGGAGCGCGGCCATGAACGCGAGGAATCGCGGCGGTGCGATCATGTTGCCGATGCCGCGCGCCTTCGTCATTGGGCGGGAGGTTATCGCGCGATTTGCGCGCGTCCAGTGAAAGGATTGCAATGCCGTGGCTTTGGCTGATCGTCGGCGGATTGTTCGAAGTCGGCTTCACGACCTCTCTGCGTTTCGTCGACGGATTCAGGAACCTGCCCTGGACGCTGGCCTTCCTCGCTTCCGTCGCAGTCAGCATGGGGCTGCTCGAGGTCGCGTCTCGCTCCATTCCGATGGGGACGGCCTACGCGGTGTGGGGAGGCATCGGTGCGGTCGGTACCGTACTGGTCGGAATCCTCTGGTTCCATGAGCCCTCGAGTGCGGTCCGACTACTGCTGATCCTCGCGATTGTTGCGGCGATTGCAGCACTGCGTGTAACCGCCTGAGCGTCCTAGGGCGCGAGTCTCTTCAGCCGCTCCACGTGCTGCCGGATCTGGGCGGCCAGCTTGGCGGCACGATGGGCAGCCATTTCCATTTCGGTCCGACACTCACTCAAAGCCAGTGCACTCGCCTGGTCGTTGATCTGCTGCGCGATCGATCCAAGCTTCGCGACTCTCGCAAGCAGGAGTTCGAGGGGATCCGCCGACGAATCCGACGACTTTTGATTCTCCGCGACGAGCCTCAGCCGGGGAGGTTCGCGGACCGCGTGCGCCTCACCAGTCTCCCCTTGTTCCGCCTCGCGGGCGTGGCGGATTGCTTGCGCTACATGACCGGCAATCAGTCCGATTGCGGCGATCTCGTCTTCGGTGGGGTTGCCGGGTGTCAGATGGTAGACCGCGAACGTTCCGACGATCGAGTTATCGCCCGTCCGGATCGGCGTGGACCAGCAGGAGCGGAACCCGTGCGGAAGCGCGAGATGGCGATAGTCGGCCCACAGCGGATCGGTGGCGATGTCGCTGACGTAGACGGGCCGGCCGTGAAATGCCGCGGTTCCGCACGAACCTGCGCTCGGACCGATCTCCGATCCATCGATCGCATCGCGGTAGGATCTCGGCAGGTTCGGTCCCGCGGCATGGGTCAGCCGCTTTCCGTCCGGGCTCAAGATCAGGATCGACGTGACGAGCTCGCGCTCGGACATCCGCTCGACGGTCAGCAGATGCCGGTCGAGCACGTCTTCGAGGCTGTCACCCCGGTTGAGCTCGGAGGCGAGCTGACGATCGCGAATATAAAGCAAGTGCCTTAGCCCAGCTGCAAAAGGCATGGACCGCTCCTCACCGCTAACCAGTGCAATCAACTTCCCCGCGCCAGCCTAACCGGCTTCGCGAAACAATTTCAATTCCCCAACGATTTCTCGTTTAACCGCGCCGATCGGCTGCGCCATCCATATCAACCCTGACTTTCGAGAGTCGCGCAATGGAACTGTTAAAGTGGATTAGTCATGGATTGTCGGTTACAGTTCAGACGCCGAATGCAAGTTTGGGGGAAACATTTGCCGGCGAACGGCGACTCTGACGACCGCCGCGGGTGGCGGCCAGGCGAAGAGCTCTCCATCAGGGCAGACGAGCGGCGACGGATCGCGCGCGAGCTGCACGATTCGACCTCACAGCTTCTCGTCGTCCTGCAGTTCCAGCTTCACCAGCTGATGCAGGTGGAGGATTCGAGTGCCGGTCCCCTGATTCATGAGTGCCAGCAGACGATCGGCGAAATCCGCGACCAGATCCGCGCCCTCAACCTCGACTGAATGGGCTCCCCAGCTGAGCCGGCCACGCCCCGGCTTCGCGTGTCTTAGTGGCGAGGGGCGGGCTCCAGATAGGGTGCGACCTGTGGGTCGTCTTCCTCGATCGAACGATAGAATTTGGGAGTCGGAAAGGGGCCGCGCGCCTGCTCGTAGGCATAGCCGAGGTTGAGCAGCAATTGCTCCGACCATTTGGGTCCGATGAAGCTGAGGCCAACAGGGAGGCCCTTCACCAGCCCCATCGGGACGGTCAGATGCGGATAGCCGGATACGGCCGCGAGCGAGCCTGCACCCCCGCCCGAACTCTGGTCGCCATTGGCAGCGTCGATCTTCCAGGCCGGCGGCATGGTCGGGCCGACCAAAGCGATCACCTTGTACTGCTTCAGCAGCCGGTCGATTCCGTTCGGCCCGGCACCCGTGAAGCTCGCGAGTCGCGCTTTCTTATACGCGGGATCCTTCAGCCCCTTGGTCTTCTCCGCCCCCTCGAAATACTCCTGGCCGAACAGCGTCATTTCCTGCTGCGCGTGCGCCTTGTCGAAGGCGATGAGGTCAGCGAGCGTGCGGGACCCGATCTGCGCCGGACTGCCCTTCAGATATTTCGCCATGTCGGCCTTGAGCTCGGTCTCGAGCACCAGATTCTCGTTCTTGCCGATGCTCTCGTCGTCGAACTTTTTGATCTCGACCAGGATTGCTCCCCGCTGCCGGAGCAGCGCGAGCGCGGTCTCGAACACCGCATCGGTGCCGAAGCCCGACGCGAAGCGCATGATCCCGATGCGCTTCCCCTTGAGCGAGCCTGGGTCGAGGTGCGCCGCATAATCGGCCTTGTGCCGGTCGGCGTCCGAAGTTGCCGGATCCGCGGGATCGGTACCGGCGATCACGCTCAGCAGGGCTGCAGCGTCGCGGACGTCGTCGGTCATTGGCCCGGCAGTGTCCTGGCTATGGCTGATCGGCACGATGTAGGTGCGGCTGACCAGGCCGACGGTCGGCTTCAAACCGACGACTCCGTTGAGCGAGGCAGGACAGGTCACCGAACCGTCGGTCTCCGTTCCGATCGCGAAGCGGACGATGCCGGCAGCAACCGCCGCGCCGCTCCCGCTCGAGCTTCCACAAGTGTTGCGGTCGAGGGCCCACGGATTGTGCGTCTGCCCGCCGATCGCGCTCCATCCGGAGATCGAATGGTTCGAACGGATGTTCGCCCATTCGCTGAGGTTGGCCTTGCCGAGGATCACCGCGCCGGCCGCCCGAAGCCGGGCAACCAGCGGCGCGTCGCGATTGGTGACATTGCCTGCAAGGGCGAGACTCCCGGCGGTCGTCGGCAGCGTTCCGGCACTTTCGATATTGTCCTTCAACAGCACCGGCTGGCCGGCCAGCGGGCCGCGCAGCTTGCCCGCATCGACCGCGCGCGCCTGGTCGAGCGCGGTTGGGTCAAGCGCGATGACCGAATGCAGCTGCCGGTCGACCGCCTCGATCCGCGCTAGCGAGGCCTGGACGTTGGTCTCCGCGGGGCCAAGGGTCTCGCCAGAGGCCGCCGCCGAAAGCACGACCGCGGCGGCGCCCGTCGAACAGGCAATCCAATGACGCATACTGCCCCCTCCTTGGATCAGTGCGGCGCGAGAAGCGCGTCGAGCGTGCCCGGGCCCTTTCCAGTCTTCTCGAGCCGTGGATAGCGCAGGCCGCCACGCCAATCGAGCGCCACCGTGCGGTACACATCGCCGTCATGGACCAACAGCTGCGGGGCGGCGCCGCCGTTCGCGGCGGCCTTGATCGCCTGCTTGATCGCATCGCCGCTGAAGTTGCGGCCGTTGACCGCCACCACCTGCGTGCCGATCGTCAGTCCGGCGTTGAACGCCGGGCTGTCCCACAAAACGCTCATGACCTTGCCGTCGTTGCCGACCACGAACCCGCCCGAATAAGTGAGGTCGTTGTTCTTGCCCTTTTTCTCGGCGCTCTTGATCCAGTTGGTCGGCTCGGGCGTGAAGACCAGCTTGTAACCGCCCTCGTTGATGCCATCGAGCGGCGCTTCGGGAGCGATGCTGTAGACCCGCCGCTGCAGATATGAGCGCCAGTCATAGGGCTGCACCTTGTCGAGCGTCGCGACGATGTCGTCGAGATTGTAAGTGAGTTCGCCCCAGTCGCGGTCGCGGACTCCGAAAAAGGCCTTGGCGAAGTCGTCGATCGACCGCTTGCCGCCGGATTGGGTGCGAATGATCCGGTCGACGTCGATCCAGATCAGCTGGCCCTCGCTGTAATAGTCCTCGCTGCGCTGCCAGCTGCGAAAGGGCTGGGGCGCCCGCTGGGCAATGATGGGATCGTTGGTGGTGTCGACCAGTGCCCGCCACGCGCGGCCCGGAGTGCCGGTGCTGTAGGCCGCCGCGGTCGAGGCGATCGCGTCGAGCGTGTCCTGCTTCGACAGCATCCCCGAGCGGGCGCCGAGGACATAGCCCCAGAATTGGGTCTGGCCTTCGTACACCCACAAGAGGTCGTCCTGCATCGGCGTGCGATAGTCGGGAGTCCAGAGGTCCGCCGCCCGCCGGAACTTGCCGTCCCAGCTATGGCTGAACTCGTGCGGCAGGAGGTTGCGGTCGCGAAGGACATTGTCCCAGTCGGTGAAATAGCCGCGGTCCGTCCCGTCCTCGGAGCTCCGATGATGCTCCAGCCCCTCGCCGCCGAGGTTATCGGAAATGGTGAGGAGGAAATTGTAATGGTCGTAGTGCTGAGCGCCGAACGCCCTGACGGCCTGCTCGACCAGCCGCTTGTGCGCGGCAATCTGATCGGGCTTGGCCGCGAGCTCCTCCTCATTGTCGGCGATCACGTCGAGCGTGACGTCGGGGCTCAGCGGGAACGCGCGGTAATGAGCGCCCGCGATCAGCGGCGAATCCATCAGGATCTCGTAGCTCGTTACCGGATAGTCGATACGCGTCGCGCTCTGCCCGCTCGGGCGAAGCGCGGTCGCGACCTTCCAGCCGCTCGGAACGATCACCGACGCCTGGATCGGGATGTCGCGCACGTAATAGCCGGCGGGATACATCGAATTGGCGATCCACTCGATGCTCGCCATGTCGGGGGTTGCGACGACCCGCCCCTGATTGCCCGCCGTCGGCGAAAGATACTGGAAGTCGACGTCGATCGCGCTGACGCCCTGCGGAACGTCGACGTGGAAGGCATAGACGTCGATATTGTCGCGAACCCACTTGAGCTCTTGCCCGTTCGCGCTTGCCCGAAAGCTCGCGACCTTGTTGATCTGACCCGACGGCGAATGGGTGCCCGGCAGCCATTCCGGGTAGAGCATCACGAAATCGCCGGGACCGGACACGGGCACATGCTCGTGAACCTTGAAGATTGCGCGCGTGACGTCGCTTGCATCGACGGTCAGCTGGATCGTCCCCGGGTAGGCGACGTCGCGGGCCGCGGGGATTGCGGCGACTTTCGGAGTCGCGCCGGGCTTGGTGTTCTGCGGCGGCACGATCTGCGCGCCGGCGGCGCCCGCCAGGAACGATGACAACAGGAAGGCAAGCGCAGCTCGGCGCATCGACGAACTCCTAAAATTGAGGGCTAACGAAAGTTCAGTGATGGATGTAACGAGATTTGCGCTTCGCGGGCAATGCTCTGGGTGCGTTTGCAGATTGTAACTGGCACTTTGTCGAAGCGTGCGGCGTTGTCAGCGGTCGTTCAGTTCGCGCCAGCAACGGAGCCTCGATGTACCGTCGTTCAACGCTGCTCGGCAGCGCAGCCATCATTTCGCTCATCTCGCCCGCACTCGCCCAGGAGGCGCCGGCGACAACGCAGCAGCAGAATGCGAATGCACCCACCGGCCAGACGGACACGTCCGCCGCCCCGGCGGTCGACGAGGATTACGGGGACGAGGACGCGATCGTCGTCCAGGGAACGCGCGCTCGCGGCTCCGTGATCGGGGACATTCCGCCACAGAACATCCTCGATTCCCGCGACGTGCGCGCGACCGGGGCGACCAGCATCAACGATCTCCTCGACGCGCTCGCGCCGCAGATCGGAAGCTCGCAGGGCCGCGGCGGCGAGCGGCCTGTCCTTCTCCTCAACGGACAGCGCATCTCCGGATTTCGCGAGCTTCGCGACATCCCGCCCGAGGCGATCGAGCGGCTTGAGATCCTGCCCGAAGAAGTCGCCCTCAAATATGGCTATCGCGCCGACCAGAAGGTGGTGAACATCGTCCTTCGCCAGCGCTTCCGCTCGACGACCGCGCAGGTCGGTGGGAGCCTCGCGACCGATGGCGGCTATCTCGCCGGAAACGGCGACCTCACCCAGTTCAGCGTCGAGAAGAACGGCCGGACGACGCTCAACGCGCACGTCGAGGGCAACACCATGCTCACGGAGGCGGAGCGGAACATCATTCCGAGCGAAGATCCGCCCGCGGGAGCGACGATCGACGACGTTCTTGCGGCGCGCTCGCTGGTAGGCAGCAAGCGCGACGTGCGAGCGGGAGGCGTGTTCAACCGGACCGTGTTCGGCGATGTCTCGGGGACGCTGAACACGGAGGTGGAGCACACCGACGGAAGGGCGCTGATCGGGCTCGGCGACACATTGCTTCAGGCGCTCGGACGCAACACGAGCACCGACACCGCGCATGCGGGAGCGACCCTCAACGGCACCAAGTCGAACTGGCACTGGACCGTCACCAGCAATGCCGATCTCGAGCGCGACGTCACCAGCACCGAGCAGGACGAGGCCGATGCGCGCAACAACCGGGCTCGCGAGACGACCGCTTCGGGCGACATCAAGGCAACCGCCAACGGGAACCTCTTCTCGCTGCCCGCGGGCAATGCCAGCACGACGCTCACCGTCGCCGGAAGCACGGTTCATCTCGACGCCGAAAATCGAACGGCGCTCCTGAACGAGTCGCATTCGCTGAGCCGAACGACGGGCGAGGCCGCGATCAACCTCGACCTGCCGATCTCACGCCGCAATCACGACTTCAGCGCGCTCGGCAACCTCACGCTGAACGCCAATGCGGAACTCGACCAGCTGTCCGATTTCGGCAGCCTCACGACCCTCGGCGCCGGCGCCAACTGGTCGCCGGTCGATCGGCTGAGCTTCGTCAGCAGCTGGACCCGCGAGGAAGGGCCGCCGACGATAAACCAGCTCGGCGATCCGATCCTGGTCACGCCCGGCACCCGGATCTTCGATTTCGTCACCGGCGAGACCGTGCTCGTCACCGCTACGACGGGCGGCAATCCCGACCTCGCGGCGGACCGCCGGAACGTATTCAAGCTCGGCGGCAACTGGCAGCCGTTCGAAAAGACCGACCTCAAGTTCCGTGCCGAATATGTGCACCAGACGATCGATCGCCCGATCTCCAATCTCACCGTAACGTCCGCGATCGAGGCGGCCTTCCCCGATCGCTTCGTGCGTGACGACACCGGGCAGTTGGTTGCGGCGGACCTGCGGCCGGTGAACTTCGAAAACTCAGAGCGCGACACGCTGCGGATCGGTTTCGATTTCACTCATCCGCTGAAGTCGCGCCGCCCGTCTCAATCGGTGATCGACCAGATGCGGGCTCAGTTTCGTCGCGGAATGGGCGCGCCCGGTCCGGCTCCCGCTTCCTCGACCGCAGGCGGACAGACGCCACCGGCCGCTGGCGCCCAGACCCCCGCACCGGGAGGCGGAACTCCTCCGGCGGGAGGTGAGGCCGCCGGGCCCCCGACGGGCGGTGGTCCGGGCGGCGGTTTCGGAGGGCGTGGCGGATTCGGCGGGCGCGGCGGCGGCGGAGGCGGCGGTTTCTTCGGCGGCGGCAATCGCGGCCGACTGACCTTCTCGCTCACCGATACCGTCACTTTCGTCGACAAGGTCAAGGTCGCACCGGGAGTGCCGGAGATCGACTATCTCCACGGCGAGGCGGCAGGCCAGAGCGGCGGCACCCCACGCCACCAGGTCGAAGCTCAGGCGGGCTATTTCAACAACGGCCTCGGCGCGCGCCTCGCCGCCGACTGGCGCACCGGGACCAACGTGCACACGCTGACCGGCGACGATCTGCGCTTCTCGCCGCTTGCGACCTTCGACCTCAGGCTGTTCGCCAATCCCGGCGACATTCCCGAGGTCGCGGTCAAGCACCCGTGGTTCCGCGGGACCCAAGTGCAGCTGCGCGTGGACAATATCCTCAACAGCAGGCCCGCGGTTCACGACGCGACCGGCAATGTTCCGCTCAACTACCAGCCCGACCTGCTCGATCCGCTCGGCCGGACGATCATGATCAGCTTCAGGAAGCTGTTCCTTCCGAACCCGAGCTGGTTCCGAAGGCAGTTCCAGGAGATGCGGCAACAGCAGTCCCGCTAAGCCGAATTTCGCTTGGCGCGAAATTATGCTTTAGCGCCGCGACCATGACGCCAATCCAACCCGTTCGCGGCACGCAAAGCTTGCTTGGAGAAGAGGCCGACCGCCTTGCGACGGTGGTCGCGGCCTTCGATCGCGTGCGTCGCCTTTATGGCTTCAAACGGGTCGAAGTGCCGACGATCGAGCAGACGGCGGTGTTCGCGAGGACGATCGGCGAGACCACCGATGTCGTTTCCAAGGAGATGTATTCCTTCGAGGATCGCGGCGGCGAATCCATCACTCTGCGGCCCGAGTTCACGGCCGGGATCTGCCGCGCATACCTCAGTGAGGGGTGGCAGCAATATGCGCCGCTGAAGGTCGCGACCCACGGCTCCGCCTTTCGCTACGAACGTCCGCAGAAGGGTCGCTTTCGCGAGTTCCACCAGCTCGACGCCGAGATCATCGGGGCCGGGGAGCCGCAGGCCGACGTCGAGCTGCTTTCGCTCGCCGATCAACTCTTGAAGGAGCTCGGGATCGATGGCGCGATCCTGCAGCTGAATACGCTGGGCGATCCCGAAACGCGCGCCGCGTGGCGCGACGCGCTCTATGAACATTTCCGCGGCCACGCGTCGGCCCTGAGCGAGGACAGTCAGGCCCGGCTCGAGCGCAATCCACTGCGCATCCTCGACAGCAAGGCGCATCAGGACTGGCCGGTGGTCGACAGCGCTCCGGTCATCGACGATTTCCTCACGCCCGAGGCGGCGGACTTCTTCAGCAAGGTGACCGAAGGGCTCAACGCTGCGGGGATCAAATGGGAACGCGCGCCCCGGCTAGTCCGCGGGCTCGATTATTATCGCCACACGGCCTTCGAGTTCGTGACCGACCGCCTCGGCGCGCAGGGAACGGTTCTCGCGGGCGGCCGCTACGACGGCCTGATCGAAGCGCTCGGCGGGCCGCACACTCCCGCCGTCGGCTGGGCGGCCGGCATCGAGCGCCTTGCGATGATGATTGGCGCACCTCAACCCGAGCGACCTGGGGTTGTGATCGTGCCGCTCGGCCCGCGCGCGGAGCTGCAGGGACAGTCGATCCTCGCAGGACTGCGGCGCGAAGGCGTGGTCGCCGACATGGCCTATCGCGGGAACATGAAGAAGCGGCTGAGCCGCGCCAACGAAGCGGGCGCCGCCTTCGCGCTCATCATCGGCGACGACGAGCTCGATCGCGGCGAAGCGCAACTCAAGGATCTCAACAGCGGTGAGCAGCGAGCGGTTTCGCTGGACTTGCTGGCGGAGGCGATCGGCCGGTGACGCAGATTTCGTCGGAACGCATCGCCTCCATCGAGGCGCGCCGGCACGAGCTTGCCGAAGCGATGGCGCGCGGGAACCTGGCGCCGGAGGAGTTCGTGCGCCTGTCCAAGGATTATGCGGCGATCGAGCCGGTCGCCGCTGCGGCGCGCGAGGTGCGGCGGCTGCGCGCCGAGCTCGAGGTCCTGAACGGCATGGTCGCCGATCCGTCGGCGGAGCCCGAGCTCAAGGAAATGGCCGCGACCGAAGCGGAGGAGATTCGCCACAAGCTGCCGCAGGCGGAGCGCGCGCTGGCGATCAAGCTTCTCCCACGCGACGCCGCCGACGAGCGCGCGGCGATGCTCGAGGTCCGCGCTGGCACCGGCGGCGATGAGGCGGCCCTCTTCGCAGCGGACCTGTTGCGCATGTACCAGCGCTTCGCCGAGACGCAGGGCTGGAGGTTCGAGTTGATCTCCTCCAGCGCATCCGAGCTTGGCGGCTACAAGGAAGCGATCGCCTCGATCAGCGGCGCGGGGGTGTTCGCCAAGCTCAAGTTCGAAAGCGGCGTGCACCGAGTGCAGCGCGTTCCGGTGACTGAGAGCGGCGGGCGTATCCACACATCCGCGGCGACCGTTGCAGTCCTTCCGGAAGCCGAGGACGTGGACGTCCATATCGACGACAAGGATCTCAGGATCGACGTCTATCGCTCGTCGGGGCCGGGCGGGCAGTCGGTCAATACGACCGACAGCGCCGTCCGCATCACCCACCTTCCCACCGGCCTCGTCGTCATTCAGCAGGACGAGAAGTCGCAGCACAAGAACAAGGCGAAGGCGCTGAAGGTGCTGCGCACGCGCCTGTTCGAAATGGAACGCGAGCGGCTGGCAAGCGAACGGGCGGGCGCGCGCAAGTCGATGGTCGGCTCGGGCGATCGTTCGGAGCGGATCCGGACCTACAATTTCCCGCAGGGGCGCGTGACCGATCACCGGATCAACCTCACCCGCCACAATCTCGACGAAGTCCTCGAGGGCGCCGGGCTGACGGAGATCGTGGACGCGCTCGTATCCGAGGACGAAGCCGAGAGGCTCGCAGGCCTGGAGGAGGCGTGAAGGCGATTGCCCGGGCGCTGGACGATGCCACGCGCCAGCTCAGCAAGACGAGCGACACCTCTCGGCTCGATTCCGAGCTGCTGATGGCCGAGGCCCTGCACATCGATCGCGACAAGCTTTTGCTGAGCCCGCCCGACCGCAAGGTTCCCGACCGTTTCTGGGAAATGGTCAAGCGCCGCTCCGAGGGAGAGCCCGTCGCCTATATCACCGGGCGCCGCGCCTTCTGGAACATCGAGCTCCACGTCGGGCCGGGAGTGCTGGTCCCGCGGCCGGATTCCGAAGTTCTGATCGCTTCCGCGATCGAGCATTTCGAGAGCGGGGAGCCGCCCGCACGAATTTTGGACCTCGGAACCGGTCCGGGGACGTTGCTCCTCGCGGCACTCGATATCTGGCCCCAGGCGAGCGGGCTCGGCATCGATGTTTCGCGGCAGGCGCTGTCCTATGCGTCGGCCAACGCGCGGCGCCTGGGGTTCGAGCCACGGGTCAAGCTGATGCAGGGCAATTGGGCATCGGGGCTGCTCGACAAGTTCGACCTCATCCTTTGCAATCCTCCGTACATCGCCGAAGGCGCCGAGCTCGGTCCCGGAGTGCGCGAATATGAGCCGGACGAAGCGCTGTTTGCGGGCAGTGAAGGGCTCGACGCCTATCGCCAGCTGGCTCCCCAGCTTCCCCGCTTGCTCAAGCCCGGAGGGCTCGCCGCGATCGAGATCGCGCCCGATCAAGCCGAGGCAGTGACGGTACTTCTCGCACGCGACGGACTGCAGGCGAAGGTCGCTCAGGACTTCGCCGGCCGCGACCGGGCGCTACTGTTAACCTGGGTCTGATAGAAAAGCGCTTGGCATCCGGGCCCTCGCACACTACATCAGGGGTCTGGGCCGGGCCCGCTCCCTTAGAAAAGCTGAGCGCATCCCGTCCCAACCCCCGACGCAATCGGCCGTTCGATAGGCGCTTAGGCGCGGACCGGAACGAAAGGGTCAGGAGCTGCGCAGCTGCGTGGTCCTGCTCTGCTGAGGGCCCAAGGGGCTACAGCTACTTCGTAAGGATGTAGGCATTTGATCAATAATCGACAGGGCGGCCGCAGGCGCGGACGTGGGGGACAGCGGGGACCGAACCTTGGCGGACAGCCGGGGAACCGTCAGGACAACCGCCAGCGGGGCAATGCCGCGCAGCTCCTTGAGAAATACAAGAGCATGGCGCGAGATGCGCAGCTCGCCGGCGATCGCGTCCAGACTGAATATTATCTCCAGTTCGCGGATCATTACTTCCGTGTGCTGAGCGAAAGCCGCGCGCGCTTCGATGAGCAGAACCAGAATCGCCGCCCGCGCGACGAGGACCTCGACGACGATGAGGGCGATGAAGAGCTGGTCGAAGCCGGTGAGGCCGAGGCTTCAGCCGACGATCAGCCCGATCGCGAGGAGCGGCACGAGCGCGGAGAGCGCTACAACCGCCGCAATCGCCCCCGCCGCGACGAGCGGTCAGCGCGCGATGAAGATGATCAGGATCGTGTCAACGGAGCGGAGACGATCCCGTTCGACGTGCTTCCTCCGGCAATCGGCCGCGACGACAGCGATTCCACCGAGGAAGAGCCGAAGCGCCCTCGCCGCCGTACGCGCGCCCCGCGCGCTGCCGACGGCGACGACGAAGTGGCGCCCGCCGCCTAAGCTTCGATCGGGCGCGGGCGGTTGTCCGCGTCCAGCGCCACGAAGGTGAACAGTCCTTCGGTGACCTTGACCTCGGTCTGTCCCAGGTCCCGCAGCGCGACTACTTCGATCCTCACGCCCATCGAGGTTCGGCCGACCCGCTCGACATGGGCGTAGACCGAAATCAGGTCGCGAAGGTGAATCGGCGCGATGAACTTCATCGCCTCGATGGCAATCGTCGCAACCGGGCCCTTCGCCCGCTGCGACGCGACGATGCCCGCCGCGATATCCATCTGCGACAGGACCCAGCCGCCGAAGATGTGGCCGTTGGCGTTGATATCGGCCGGACCCGGCATCACGCGAAGGATCGGCTCACGCACCAGGTCGGTCATTCGTCCTCCTTATAATGCACCGCTGCCCCGGCCGCCTCGTCGTGGCCGCTCTGGTTGCTGAGGAAGACGAGGCTCATCAACGCCGTGCCGAGCAGGGTCGTGAAGAACACGCCAAGCGCGGTTGCGACAAGCATGTTGATATGCAGCTCGGAATCGCCGGCATTCACGACCACAACCGCGATCGCCGCGATCACCGCGGAGAGTATCAGCAACAGGCGGAAGATGCGCCAGAAGCGGCGCTTCATCGAACCTTTGGGGCCGGGGACCGGATCGTGAGCGGGCACGGCTTCCCTTTGGCGGCGCGAAGTGGGACTATCAAGCCGGGCGAGGGGCGAGTCTAAGGAGGCACGCCATGACCATTGCAGCAGTGCTCCAGGGAAAGGGCAGCGCGGTCGAGACGATCGGCGCCGACGCGTCGCTGCTCGAGGCGGTTCAGAGGCTTGGCGAGAAGCGGATCGGCGCGCTTCCGGTAGTCGAGGACGGGCGCATCGTCGGAATCGTCTCCGAGCGCGACATCATCTATTGCCTGCGTGAGCAGGGGCCCGACGCGCTCCGCCTGCCGATCAGCAAGGCGATGAGCTCGCCCGCCATCACGGTCGATTCGCAGACCGGCGTGCTGGACGCGCTCGCCCTCATCACCGAGCGGCGAATCCGTCATCTGCCCGTGGTCGAACGCGGCGAGATTCGCGGAATCGTGTCGATCGGCGACCTCGTCAAATACCGCATGGACCGGATCGAGGCCGAAGCCGACGCGATGCGCGCCTATATCCAGAGCGCTTGAGCGGTCTCGAAAAACCGTTCTGATTCAGCATCCTGACCTTGAAGGGCAAGCGCCACTTCCTATGTAATGAAGACGCCGGGACACCCGTCAGGGGCTTCGGCGGTGCAATCCGAAAATTGCAACATAAGTGCAAAAAACCCGGTTGACGGGTTGGGGAGCCACCCATATATGGCCCCCCACAGCAGCGGACGCGGCCTTCCACGAAGGTCTCGCGTTCGTTTCGTGCCTCTTCTTAGTCGGTACAACCGGCCCGGAACAATCAAACCGGGGAACGAAGCGCGTCGGCTCTTTGACATTGTCGGTTTAGATGAAGGGACATGTGGGCGGCGGCCCGGTCACCGATAACCTCTGGGTATCGGCGGATCGGTCAAATTTATGCCGTTCCTTATGGA